>Ga0315309_1000306_pt1 | contig 29331 bp, 24 predicted proteins | sample TDP4_MG_FD_203080 | JGI IMG/M metagenome (GOLD analysis project Ga0315309, IMG submission 203080) | Freshwater sediment microbial communities from Lake Towuti, South Sulawesi, Indonesia - TDP4 | ecosystem: Environmental > Aquatic > Freshwater > Lake > Sediment | place: Indonesia: South Sulawesi...
GTAATATTTATCAGTCTCAAATCTCTGGAACATTATGTCTATGGTTACTCCTCTTTCCCGCTCTTCCTTAAGTCGGTCCATGATCCACGCGATGTACTCAGACCCTTTACCCATCTTTTCCGCTTCTGTTTTGTAGGTGTCAAGGGTACGCTTGTCAACAGCGCCTTTCTTGACAAGTAGGTGACCACCCAGTGTGCTCTTTCCATGGTCTACATGTCCTATCACTATCAAGTTCAAGTGTGGCTTTTTTTCAGGCATTTCTGAATCATTCCTCCAACGTACCTAGTTGATACAATCGTGTCATCAAGGGAAACAGTGAACCTCATTATACGGTTAAGAGTTCATAATTTTGATGATTCTTCCCCTTATAAAGGTTTTTGGTAATGAGGCTAATAAGAAGAGGGCCATCGCCTTGTCCCAACAGTTGACTTGCATCATAGACGAATCTGTTGAAGTCGAGAAGCATTTCTCTTCAAAAAAAATATGACAGCTATTGTGAAGGTGGATTCAGCTACTATCTGGCTGAGAGCGCAATTCTTTCTTTCTCATCTCTCTTCTGTATCGCATAGGCCTTTGGATTTCTTGTCGCAACAGCGATTATCTCATCAGCTAGGCATTCATCTATCGTCTTCGGACTCTTGAAAGTAGCTGACCATGCGCCCTCCATAATAAACCTTATCGCTACGTCGATACGCCGCTGTGGGGCGACATCGACAGCCTGATGGTAGACAATCCCACCATAACTAATTCTGGTTGTTTCTTCACGCGGAGCTGCATTTTCTATTGCTTGAACAAAGATCTTGACGGGGTTTTCTCCTGTCTTAAGTTCAACCATCTCGAATGCTGCTTTTACGATGTTAGTTGCTAATTGTTTTTTTCCGCTGTTTCTGCCAGTTTTCATCAGTCGATTTATTAGACGCTCCACTATCGGTGTTTGTGATTTACCGAATTTATTATGTTCGTGCCGCGCTCCCGTGTGTGGGACGTACACGGGGCGGAGTGATATGTATTTTCTTAGACCCACGTCGTTAACCTTAATGTCCTTGAAGCTCCATTTGCCAAAGAGCTTTACTTCAGACAAATCCATTCACCTAACATGGATAAATCTACGTTTTCTGTCCGCTACCCGCAGATTCTTGTCTGTTTTCCTCCTGTGAGTAGCAGGAATCGCCTATGTTATTATCACGTCATTGATACCGAAGTGTCTACTGGCAAGAAGTCTAGCCCGTGCAACATTCTTCCCATTCTTACCTATTGCTAGACCACGATCTTTGGGTTCGACGGTCACTATCGCAACCTTATGCCCTTCCTTTTTCTCAGTTATCTTTACTGATTTTATCCGCGCCGGGGCTAACGTGTTCTTTACAAAGTCCTCGGGTGTCTCTGAGTATTCCACAATTTCGACTTCCTTACGCAAAACTTCCTCAACGCGTTTCACATTGGAACCTCTTTTCCCGATTGCTAGGCCTATGTCACCCGATTTTATTACAAATATCACTCTGCTACTCTTTTCGTCGACTACGACATCCTTAGAAGTAGCCCCTGTAACTCCCTCGAAGAGTCGGATATACTGAATCTCATCCGTCGTCAATTTCACTCCGTTGTTCATGTTCTGCGTCCTCCAGTTACGATCTGCATGATGTTAGAGTCTCCTGGTTCCTTGATGGTCATGGCTGATATCATGAAAGGCTTTCCGCATGCCGACCCAAGATCCCATGATGAGGACCCAAATCTAAGAATAGGTACTTGGGATAGTCTGCTATAATACTCGATCCTTGACAGGATGCTTTCTGGGCAGTTGTTGGCGAGTATGACAAGTTTGGCCTTCCCTCTTTTGATGGCTTCTAGTGTACTTTCGAAACCAAAAGAGACTGCGCCTGTCTTAACAGCAATCCTTATTGATTTCGATACGTCCGACTTTTCTATGGTGGCAGAGTGCCCTTCCTTGGTCCTTGACGACATCTTATCATGCTTCCTTCTTACTGAGATCTAACTCACTTCTGAAGCAGTATCGAGATATCCTGATCCTATTTCTCCTTTGAGCCACTTGACATGTAGAGGTCGATGAAGCCTGTTCCAAGTGGAATAGTCTGACCCACTATTACGTTTTCGGTTATACCATTCAAAAGGTCCTCTTCGCCAGCAACGCTTGCATCAAGCAGATGTTTCACTGTGACCTCAAAGGCTGCTCTTGCTAATACACTTTCTTTCTCGCCGCTAATGCCATGCCTACCTATTTGCCTGATCTCACCCGTTCTAGTCATCAAATCTGCGACGAGCATTATATGTCTTATGTCCACGTCTAATCCTTGCTCCTCTAATACGTCTTTTGCTTCTCGTATCAACGCGTTCCTTGCAGCCTCAATGCCCAGCGTCTCAGAGATCTCATGAATGTTGTTAGAGATCGTTCTTGTTGAGTCAACTCCAAGCACCTTTATCACCTGCGAAAGATTCGTTCCTTCTGTGTACAAGACGTATTCTTCTTTTCCACTTGGGACTCTCTCTTTTCTTATGATTACTCGCTTCACTCCTTTCACTCCTTTTATGGCGGTACTCCGAACCCTCTCCAGTAGCTTGTGGTAATCACCAAAATCTTCAGACTGAATTCTGATGTAGACTGTGCGCCGCTTCTCGTCTAGATCCAATTCTATCTTTCTGAGCCCCTTCAACTTACTTACAACAAGCTGCGGGGTGATACCCTTATCTTCGATCAATTCCTGAGCAAGTTTCACAACGATGGTCCGGTTGAGTAAATCAAATTCAATGCCTTGAGCAATATTGTCAATTCTAGTCAATTCAATCCTCTGAGCCACTTCACGGGCTCTAGCTGGGTCTGCTGCAAATTCCTCCTCCAGATATACGGTCATCATAGGAGTTGAGGGTATCTTCCTGGCATCGACGATTTCTATCAACCTTGGTAGACCAAGGGTAACGTTGAGTTCTGCCACTCCTGCATAATGAAATGTCTTCAGGGTCATCTGAGTTCCAGGCTCGCCGATCGACTGAGCTGCCACATTCCCGACAGCCTCGCCAGGCTCAACAAGGGATCTTCGGTATTCCCTGATAACATCTGATACTATCCTCTTAAACTCGTCATCTGTTAGCTCTATGCCTGATAGTTTCCTATTCACGCTCTCGACGATTGATGCAGGCAGCATCCCTTGCTCCCTAATTTGGTCTAAACTCTGTGAAATCTCTTCTTGTGATAATATCTTCATCTTCATCCTAACTCACCGCCTAAACTTTTCGCCAAGGTTTCTCTTTAGTATTGCATCTAAGTTTACTGCTTGTCCGTGGTAACTCTTTGACGGGTCTACACCGTCTTCACCATATTTGAACTGGACTATCCTGCCCACTGAAGTTCTAACGGTTCCATCGTATTCGGCCTTGATATCCTGAAGTGCGTTAATCAAGCGACGCTGCATGTAGCCACTTGTAGACGTTCGTACCGCTGTGTCGACGAGACCTTCCCTGCCCCCCATAGCATGGAAGAAGAATTCAATTGGCGTTAACCCCGTGCGGTAGGATGCGGGAACGAACCCTCTAGCCTCAGAGCCAAGTTCGCCCTGTTTGAAGTGGGGGAGACTACGCTTCTGGTAGCCTCTCATTATTCGCACTCCTCGAACCGATTGTTGCCCAACACATGCGGCCATTTGTGCCAAGTTGAGTCTGTCTCCTCTCGCTCCAGTCCGAGCCATAATTACCGCGTGGTTTTTCATCCCCAGATATTGGTCTGCGACGTCGCCTGCTCCGTCTCTTGCTTCTGACAGTTCTTGCATTATTCTCATTTCAAGAGTCTCTTCGAGGCTACGACCTGGTAGAGCTTCCATTTCTCCTCTTCTGTAGACCTCAATCAGCTGGTCAACTTTGCGCTGCCCTTCATCTAGGATTTCTCGAATTCTATTCGTAGCCTCTTCCTTGAGTTCTACATCGTCTATCCCCATTGTGAACCCTTTGAGGGTTATGTATGATACCACAAGCTTAGTAATAGAGTCGATGAAGGATCTGGCCAAATCGTTGCCATACATCTTTATTATGTAGTGATAGATACTTTCGGGGACCCCTGCACCAAACGCGTTCTTATCAAATACTCCGGAGAGCAATTTACCGTCCCTGACAACACAGTAAGCATCATAAGTGCACTCCTCTCTCTTGCACTCGTCGCACTTGTGACATATCTTTGCTTTCCATGAATAGCTCAAATCCTTGGGCAGAAGCATACTGACAATTTGTTTGCCGCCCCATCTGTCAGGGTTTCTGAGTTCAGGTTCAGGAAGTTCTCCCATTATCCCTGCTGATTGAAGAAGTAGACAGACCTCCTTCCGCGTCAGAAATGTGCCCCTCTTCGTCAGCAAGTATGCTGCTGATATATAGTCTTGGATCCCGCCTATGATTGGTCCACCGTACCTGGGTGAGAGGATTTGTTCTTGAACACGCATCAAGATCTTAGCTTCAGCGCGTGCCTCTTCACTTTGGGGTACGTGCAGGTTCATCTCATCACCATCAAAGTCCGCATTATAAGGTGGACAGACACATAAGTTCAAGCGGAAAGTCTTGTAAGGCATAACACGAACTTCATGAGCCATAATGGACATTCGGTGGAGTGAAGGTTGTCTGTTAAATAGTACCACATCTCCTTCTCTAAGGTGGCGTTCAACTATGAACCCAGATTCAATGGTATCGGCAATGGACTCAAGATCTTTTACGAACCTCAGATCCACCCTTCTGCCGTCCAAACGGATCACATAGTTTGCCCCTGGATGTTTTTCGGGGCCATTCCTGACTAGGCGTTTTATTTCCTCAACATTCCACGTTGTCACCCTTTCAGGGATAGTCAAGATCTTGACTACCTCAAAGGGCACGCCAACGTCGTTAATACTGATGTTCGGATCGGGAGAGATGACCGTTCTCGCTGAGAAATCGACACGTTTTCCTGAAAGATTGCTTCTAAATCGCCCCTCTTTGCCTTTCAAGCGTTGCGCCAAGGTTCTAAGCGCCCGCCCTGATCTATGCCTTGCAGGCGGTATGCCAGAAACCTCATTGTCGAAGTATGTTGTCACATGATACTGAAGTAGCTCCCATAAGTCTTCGACGATCAACTGAGGAGCTCCCGCATCAATATTCTCTTTAAGTCTCTGGTTAATTCTGACCACGTCGACAAGCTTGTGAGTTAAGTCATCTTCTGATCTGACTCCCGATTCAAGTGTAATAGATGGGCGCACAGCTATTGGGGGAACTGGAAGAACAGTGAGGACCGTCCACTCAAGCCTGGCGTATTTCGGGTTGACCCCCAGAAGCTTTTCGTCTTCATCTGGAATCCTTTCCAGTCTGTCTCTTACGTCACTTGGAGTGAGCCTGACAGGCCCAGCTTCGGTTTCCTCGGTAAAAGACGTAGGCTTCTCAAAGCCTATTTTGCGCTGAGTTTCTCCACAGTGAGGACACACACTCACTCGGATTGCATGTTTGATGACTTCGTCTATAACGGCTTGGCTCAACTCATTCCAAGTTCTTTCGTGTTCATCCATTTCTTTTTTGAACTTCTCCAATTCTGCCTCCGGCAGGAGAAGACGGCTGCACTTTCTACAGGTCGCTCTCAAAGCCTTGTAGATGAGCTTGCCAAATCCGACATGCATGACAGGCCTAGCCAATTCTATGTGACCGAAATGCCCTGGACAATCGCCAACCCTATTACCACATGTCTTACACCTTCGACCAGGCTCGACTGTACCAAGTCTGGAATCCATCAACCCTGAATCTATGGGTAACCCATCTTCGTCATACGTGTCTGCCGTGATTATTCTAGTAACCGATAGCTTTCTGATTTCATCAGGTGAGAAGAACCCAAACCTTATCCTCTCAATGATCTTGGGAACTCGTAATGCCAAACTCTTGACACACCCCTATCTAAGACGCACGTTCCTTCAAAATCAATCTTGGAGCAATGCCCAAGCTCACAAGCTCTTGTAACAGAAGCTTGAACGCATAGGACATCTCAACCCTTGATACTCGTCCTTTGTCGCCGCAGACTCTGCAGTAGTATCTATCCTTGCTCCTGTCGTAGGCGGCAAGTATTCCACAGTTCTCGCAAACAAGAACTACACATTTATCTGATTCTTCGAGTAAACGCTCTTTCAATAGAAGGGTCGCCCCATGCCCTATCAAGCAATCTCTTTCCATCTCTCCGAACCTGAGACCTCCCTCTCTTGCACGTCCCTCGGTCGGTTGCCTAGTCAATATCTGGACGGGGCCCCTCGCTCGTGCATGAAGCTTGTCTGCAACCATGTGGTGAAGCTTCTGATAGTATACCACTCCGATGAATATCTCTACATCATACTTCTCCCCTGTCAGACCGTTATACATAACCTCTTTTCCATTATATTTGAAACCTAGTCTTTGTAACTCTTGGTAGAGGTCTCGCACCTTCTCACCAGAGAACGCAGTCCCATCAATGGATCGCCCGGACAGAGCGCCGACCTTACCAGCAATCGCCTCTATTAATTGGCCGATTGTCATTCTCGAAGGAATAGCGTGAGGATTGATCACAAGATCAGGGACAACGCCCTCCTCGGTGAAAGGCATATCCTCCTGAGGAACTAGCAGTCCCAAGACCCCTTTCTGACCATGGCGTGAAGCGAACTTGTCGCCTAGCTCGGGCACCCTAGGGTCACGAACCTTGACCTTGACTAAGCGATTTCCTTCAACCGTCTCCGCAAGTATGACCGTGTCAACAATGCCAGATTCGCCATATCTTAGATTACTTGACGTCTCCCTCCTCGTGGGACTTGGCACCTCAAACTCTGTATATTCTTCCAAAAAACGGGGAGGACTAGTTCGACCTATCAGCACATCCCCTCCTTGAACATCAGTCTCTGGCTCAATCACACCATCCTCACTGAGATGCCGATAGACTTCAGCGGCGCGGTACCCTCTGACAGTTCTATCAGGTATCTCAAAGCGATCCTCCTGACCGCCAGGATACTTTCTCTCCTCCGCTTCATAGCATCGGAAGAAACTGGAACGAGCCAACCCCCTTTCAACTGACGACTTATTCATTATTAGAGCGTCTTCCATATTATACCCAGATTGGGAGAGTATGGCTACCGTGAAGTTCTGGCCAGCTGGCCGCCTAACAAATTGTATCGCGTCCATAGCCTTGGTCTTAACCAAAGCCATTTGAGGATAATGGAGAATGTGAGAACGAGTATCAACCCTCATCCTGTAACTTGCGCCGAAAAGTCCTAAGGCTTGCTTTGCCATGCCAGCTTCGTACGTATTTCTGGGAGACTGATTGTGTTGAGGATAAGGAATTACGGAAGCACATATACCCAATATTGCTGAGACTGCTATTTCCATATAGTTATGTTCGGATGTTAACGACCCTGACCCAATTGCCACATAGGCATTCTCCTCCTCTTCAGCGTCGAGGTACTCAACGATAGCATTTCTCACCAAGTCACTGAATCGCCACTCACGATTGCGCAGTTTCTCTATGTGTTCTAGGCTGAGCCTAGGTCTCCCGTCTTCAACGACAATCAGTGGGCGTCGAACCCTACCTGCGTCACAATTCACCTGGACCTCATCCGCGTCAGGGTAATAAGCCACATTTAGTTCAATGCTGATCTCTCCTCTCCTGCGAAGAAGGGTGACTTGATCCTTGAATTTCAAGGGTGCACTGTGATAGCCGATCAGACGCCCATTAAGGAATACTTTCGCTCCTTTCTTAATCTCACCCTTTCTGGCTTGTCCAATAGGGGAAATTCCAAGACCGATTAGTTTACCTTCTACTACGCCATCTTCAACACCGACGGAGATTATAGCCATTAAAGCCAAATTCTTGACAAGTCCACAATTGGGCCCTTCTGGAGTCTCACTAGGGCAGACTCTGCCCCAGTGGGTGGGATGAAGGTCCCTTGCCTCAAAGTGAGGTTGGCTACGACTTAGGGGGGAAATAATCCTCCTAAGGTGGCTTAACGAGGAAAGATAGTTGTTGCGATCAAGAAGCTGACTAACACCAGCTTTCCCTCCAACCCAGTTACCCGTGGCAAGAGCGTGGCGCAACCTTTCGGTTATGACATCCGCCCTGACCGCCGTATGGATACTCGGTTTGCGACCACGTATCGCATTTCTCTCAATCTGGTATTTTATGTCTCTACATAAGTTGAGAAAAGCCACCCTGAATAAGCTAACAAGAAGGTCCCCGGCTAGTTTCAATCTCTTATTAGCATAATGATCCTTGTCATCAGGTTCTCGTTTGCGCAATGAAAGTTCAGTCAGGCGTTCCGCCATCTGCCCAAGGTAGAAAGATTTCTTAAGTCTGGCTTCTGAAGTTGTCCCAATGTGCGGAAGAAGATACTTGTCGAGGATCTGCTCTGCCCGCTTCTGCCTGTACTCCATCGTTTGCCCAACTGCAACCCTTCTCCCAATGTAATCCAAGGCTTCACCCTGATCTGTCACTACATCAGCCTCGTGGAGGGTGGGGATGAGCTCGCGCACAACCTCAGGATCATCGGAAACGGCTTCGCTGATCTGTTTATCAGTAACTAACCCAAGTGCGCGCATCAGAATAGCCAAATGGATCTTTCCTGGAACGGAAGGAAAAGAGAGACGAAGCGTACCGTCACGACGCCTCTCAAGTGTGACTGGCGCCCTGAAGCCGCGCGAAGTCGAGAAAACCTTGGCAACATGGGTATAGGCGCCACCTGAGCCTTCTTCGATCAAGATTCTGTTGGAAGCAAGGTCTTCTTGTGTTACTATTACCCTTTCGGAACCATTTACTATGAAATAGCCTCCAGGATCATTCGGATCCTCTCCCACCTTGATCAATTCCTCGGGAGACATTTTGGATAATGGGCACCTGCTAGACTTCAACATTATTGGAATGCGACCAATATACTCTTTGGATGGTTTGTCCTGTTGTTCGATGCCTGTTCTCTCATCCTTGTAGATGAGAGTCATCTCAAGATAGATAGGCGCCGAATAGGTGAGATTTCTTATTCGAGCTTCCATTGGGAAGATTTCTTTCGTAGACCCATCGGCTTCCTTGACTGTTGGCGTTCCGACTTCGATCCTGCCAAGTTTTATGTTGTATCCCTCAATGTCAGGCTCAATTTTTCCAACTTCATCAACGATCTGTTGGAGTTTGCTCTCAATAAAGTCATTGTACGAATCCAAGTGCTGACGGGCTAGCGTTCCCTCATCAATGAAGACTTGCATAACGACCCATGGGTCAAGCAACTCTTTACTCAATGAAGACCATTCCTCTTCCATTTCCGCGTTTCAATCTTTTACAACGTATCTGTAAAAAACAGCATTTTCGCCGGCTGTCTCACTCTTCCTCAAGATCTTAACGATGTCCCCAGGTTTACCACCTATTGCCCGAATGACAGGGTCAGAGACCTTAACCAGAGGAAGCCATTCGGGCTGAATGTTATATTTTTCGAGCAAGAGCTTTTTCTCGTCCTCGGAGAGAATAATGTGTTTCGGAATTATCTCGTGATCCAGAAGTGATTTTTTTGATTCCTGCGAAGACACGAGACTTAACCTCCGCAATAATCCATATACATTGAGCAGCGAACCGATTTAACTACGTAAGTGTGGCGGGCCCGAGGGGAGTCTCGGCTTCTTCACTAATGGTACGCCATCGAACCCCTGACCACCGGGTTTCATCACGCTACTGTTGCATGGTTTATTCTCTTTGTTGCTAGTAGACGTCTAAAAGCTTCACCCTCTGAGGACAGCTGGCTCCTCTAGAGGCCGGCGCTATAGGTAGACAACCGTTTTTCCCTTCTACCTGCCTGAGCTACGGGCCCAACCAGGTCTCATGCACCTGCATTCATGTATGGATAAAGTGAATTCCTTATATTCTTTTCTCTTAATTGGGCATCTCATTCTTCAGCACATCCGCAACCTACAAAAGCGACCCTCTTCGTGAAGTCTCAGCTCGTGGCACTTTCTAAGTGCTTTAGAGTCTAACTCGAAGCCTCTAGCATTGGCAAACTTGACCTAGATACACGTGAGAAATGGAAGCGAGTGCTTGTGCGACCCTGCATCGATCGTATCCTTACGTCACAAGCCCTTTTGGTTCTTGAGTATTACTGAGTGCAGTTTTCCACCAGTCGCCCAATTAGTCTTGGGAGTCTCGTAGATGATAACGTGAACAGCGTCTCTGGGGACCCCCAGATCTTCAAGCACCTTCGTCATTCCCTCAGCTATCTTCTTCTTGCTGTCTTCAGCCATGCCAGCCCACATCGTAACTTGTACCAAGGGCAATCCAAAGACCTCAAGTTGATATCATCTTTTCCAGCATATTAAGGCAATCTCCTAGCATGTTGCGGCGCTTACATATGTTCCAAGCACTTGTGCTTTAGGATGCGCCACCGCGCTTCGCCAGAAGCTTCGCTAGGCGATCCATGGTCTCTGCAGCCCCTCTCCCATTCCCGACCTGGGCATATCATTCCAACCTCACTCTTCTTTACCTCCTCTTCCCTGTATGCTTCAGCCTCAATCTTCGCCAAGGACTGCTCTCTCCATACCAGATAAGCGGATTGTATATACCCGTTAACCCAGCTTCTTTCAACAATTCACTATCAATGTCTTTTCCACAGTGAGTACAACTATGATCTGCCTCTAGAAGCTTCCACTGCCATGTTCCATCTTCAGTATTAAGTCTAAAAGTCCAATGCTGCTTCGCTTCAATTGAATCAAGTAAATGATTACAATATGGACACCTTACTGGCATACTACTACACCCGATAGAAGAAAAGGGCATGCGCTTTAGGATTCCACCATTGACGGAGACCTAAACTTAGGTATTGCTCGGACCTACTAATAATCCTATTTGAACCGCCGTGCTATCAAGTTAGCACGCGCTAAAGGTTACTTGAGGTTGGCCGTCGAAAAAAGAAGGGTATAGGACCATAAGGACACACTGTTGGGCCTCTAGTCTTTCCTACATCGAGGATGACTAAAGAATCCCACCAAGAGAAACAATGACCCCCCAAGAAAACAAGAGATCATAACCACGGCTTTCCCAACAGAAGGGAACCAGCCTCGAAAAAGATTAAAAGCCTTCCACCCCTAGTATGCATCAAGCACACAGTGCCCTGGTAGTGCAAGCCTCCCCAACACCAAAGAGGAGACCACAAAGCGGTTAACATCTGGGTCTGTCACACCCAGGACGCGGGTTCGAGAGGGATCACCCAAAAGCCCACAAACGGCTGCGATGATCCCGGGATTCCCGCCCAGGGCGTTCCTTTTTTGGAATCGATTTCACTCAGCGTTATCAATTACAGGCGGAAGATTAGTGAAACAGTTTAAGGCGACAGCTCGCTTTACTTTCTCGCCAAACGCCTTTTTTCTTTCTTATTTCTTTCTAACGATTTGACTCTTGACCAGTAGACTTTTGTCCAGTAACCGCGTTCTGGTATCGGAATTCCGTACTTCCTGCATTTCCTGGCTACAGTGGGGGATTGTGAGACGTTGTATTTGCCTGCGATTTTCTTTAGCGGCATTTGCCGAACCAGTTCTTCTAGGTTTTCCTTTGCCAGCGTTTTCCATTCATGCTGTAATTGGGTCCTCTTTCGAACTTCTTCGAGTGTGCAAGCTTCTTTCGCTCTCCGTATCCTCTCTTTTCTTTCACACGGGACCCATCGTTTCCTCTTCATGCTATTCTTGTAGTTCTTCATCATTTTGTTCAATAGTTCTGGACCTAGATGCATCATGTAGTTTGTTCCTTTTAGTTTTCTGCCGTAGATTTCTTTTTGTCGTCTGTCCACGTAGATCTTGTATGGGAGTTTGTATTTTTCTTTGACTTGTTCTAGGAACCTGACGCTGCCTGATGAGATTACTGTTGTGTGTCTTCTTCCGTCTCCGTCGTAGTATCCTAGGAGAAATGCGAGTTCCAGCCTGCCTCGGGGTAGATTTGGGAATTGGATAGTTTTTGATTTTCTAAATGTGAGACCATGCCTGATCAGATCGTCGCTCATTTTCTTGCAGCCGAACCTGATCATTGCTTGCCTGTGTCCTGCTTCGTCGACTACGGATTCTTTCTTGTCTTTGTTGAGCTGAAGAGTGTCGCAGAATTTGTTGATGGTGTCTTCGTCTCTTATTTTGAGCTTTAGCCGGATTTCTGCCCTGTTGGGGTGTTCTACCAGGTAGCCGTCGGCGTAGAGGAATCCTAGCCAGTATGCTTTCTCTTTGGTGTTGATTGTCTGGAAGAAGTTGATTCTTAGATTTGGATGCACTGTGTGTGCTTTCCAGAGCTTGTACCATTGCTCAAATGACTTGTTGTCGCAAGATTGGTTGGGTGGGTGCTTCGCATCGTAGCCGTGCCGCTCTTGTTCTAGGTCTTTTCTTGCTTCTGTACATAATCCTACTGGAACCACGCTTAGAGCCTCATAAGTCTCGTTGAGGCGTTGTTATTTTAACTCAACAGCTGATTTGTCGTTGATTTTGATTTGTTCATTCTTTGTCTTTTTCAACACCTTTCAGTTCAACTGGAGCATTGGCACATCATCTTCAAGGCGTAGGAGAAGATGGTCAAAGGGTTGGCTTCCTAGATTGGCACTTTAGATTTGAGGCAACAAACAAGAAGTTACTCTATGGCAAGAGCGGAAGAGAAAAGTTCTATTCGTAAAACGGGTGGCGGGCCCGGAGGGAATTGAACCCTCGACCACCAGCTTACTCCCGGTTGTAGAATGAGTTAGGAGGCTGGCGCCCTATCCTGACTAGGCCACGGGCCCTACCGAACCCAGTGAGTTTCGCCAAGGGGTGGATTTGGGAACAACCAATATAAATTGTGTGTATGAGTGACAGAGTCATTGCATACACGTTAGTTCCTTACACTGACACGACTGCGTGAATGGTGACGTTCTCTTTCAACGCTGCTATGAGTTTTTCCCCAGTCGATGTACTCTTCCTTATGCTTATGGTTCCTTCACTGTTCGTACTAGCTAGGAAAAGTGGGCGGTCGTCCGCGTAGAATTTCAGTTTCCTATTCGAGAAAACTGGGTCAACCGTGATGACAACCCATTTGTTCGAGAAGCTTACCCTGGCGGGGATCTTATAGTCTTCTGCGATACCTGCTATCATTCCCCCACTAGACTGGTTCTCCACACCTCTCCTGCGTTCAAATGGCTTCTGTGAGATTCGCTTGCTTGGCATTTGACCCCGTTCCCTTGCTTGGAGTGGTACGACTATGACTTGGTCACCGAAGGTGTAGATCTCGTATTCTGTGGCATTCGTAAGAAAGTCCTTTACCTCGACTACAGGCCTAGCCAAGTCAGCTTCTCTCATGCCGGTTGGAACTCGCACCTTGATTTGGAGACTAAAGACTTTCTTGATTTCTCCATCTTTTATGAATATCGCAGTGTCGACAATCGAACACAATTGACCTAAGCTAACCCTATTGAGAACTCTTTGTATTGCATCGATGGCACTAGACGAGTGAACTACACCAACCATCCCAACGCCAGCCAACCTTAGATCCACGTAGATCTTGAAGTCCTCCTCGTTTCTAAGTTCATCGTAGATGCAGTAATCAGGTCTGACCAAGAGAAGCACGTTGGCCGTCTTCTCAACTCTACCGTCCAAAGCCGTGTACTGTGTAACTTCAGGGGGCACTTGAAGATCTCTGGGCTTCTCGATGGTCTTGACTATTTTCCCCTTACTCCAATAGAACTCTGCTAGTGCACTTGCGAAGGTTGTCTTGCCTGCTCCCGGTGGTCCTGCAACCAAGACGCCTTCTGCGCGTTTCTCCAGCCTATCCTTGAGTTCCTCGGGTAGGGAATAGTCATCAAAACTGACCTTTAGCAATGGACGTACAGCGGTTATCTCAAGGCCGTCTGAAAAAGGTGGTCTTGCTATTGCAATCCGATACTCGCCTGATTGTATTACGGTTGCACCAGGTTCATCTATTTCAATGAAGCAATCTGGTGCGGAGCGAGCTCTATCAACTGTCGAAAGAGCTATCTGTTCCAGTTGCTCCTTTGTTGTTGCTTCCTGGGACACTTGAACTAGTTTCCAGTTGCCTGGTCTTCCTCTTTTCGCCAGAGGAGGAGCGTTTTCCTTAAGGTGAACTGACATGGTGTCTGAAGTGAAGTAGTCTTCGATCATGAGCTTGCTGGGGCATCTGGGTTCTATGTAACGAGTGGATATTCCTTCTACTTCTGCGATCGATGCTTGAATTGAATCACTTGTGATCAATGTGGCTCCGTTCAGCCGAGCTTGATTACGGATAGCTTCGTCCAGCTCACCGCCTCCGCTTAGTTTGATCTGATCAAGAGTAGGCCTCTCTCCTACGAAAAGCAGATTGATTCTTCCTTCAATCGATAGTCGCCTCAGTTTCCGTAACTCCTCCACTCCGGCATGACCAGATGTTTTCCCAATATTGGATTGGTGCTCTATCTCAGCAAGGACGGTCTTTGGGACAAGAATGTCAGCTGGAGCGCCAAGATCATCCCGTAATTCTCCACTCTTTATCATATCTGACAGGAGGCCATTAATGATGATTGAGGTATCAACTACAAACTTCTTGCTCATACGGAACGCCGCTCCATGAAGTAAATGTTTGAATTCCCTCAAAGAAGACTATAAATGCTTGGGCGCGGTTTTAACATCGGAGTTAGAAGGAAGGAAACACTTATTTTAGTTGCGTTAAGAATTGATCATATAACAGGAAAGAAAGGGTTCTGTTACCGAATAACCTAATTCTCTCGATGGATGGCAATATGTGTGAAACGAAGCTAGGTGTTATTCTTTTATGGAAAGCAATGAGGCTAGGGGAAGAAAGAAGAGTGACATCCTCAGGACGCCAATTGGAACAAGGGATTTCCTTCCTGAGGACATGATCGCGAGAGAATATGTAATAGGTATCATAAAGAAGGTTTTTGAAGAATACGGATACGATCCCATGGAGACGCCCGCGATTGAGTTCGGTGAGGTTCTGAAGGGAAAGTATGGTGAAGAAGAGAGACTAATCTACGAATTCAAGGATAGAGGAGGAAGGGATCTCGCTTTAAGATACGATTTGACTGTCCCCCTTTCGAGGGTCGTAGCCTCAAATCCACAACTACCAAAACCCTTCAAGAGGTACCAGATTTCGAGAGTCTGGCGGTACGATAACCCCCAGAGGGGTAGATACAGGGAATTCTGGCAATGTGATATCGACATTGTCGGTTCAAAGAGTATGACGGCAGACACGGAAGTCATAATGGTGGCTGTCGATGTCTTCAGAACCTTGGGGTTTAGAGATTTCCAAATCAGAATCAACAACAGAAAGATTCTAGATGCTATATGCAGCTATGCTGGAATTGACGAGAGTCAGAAGATGGAAGCTTTAAGAAGCTTAGATAAGGTCGACAAGATCGGAGTACAAGGCATTGCAGAAGAGTTGAAACAAAAGGGCCTTCCAGATGAGTGCATAGGAAAATTACTTGAATCTACTCAAGTTAAGGGAAAACCTAACGAAGTACTGAGTTATGTTTCAAAGAAACTATCCATTTACAGGCAAGCTGTAGAAGGGGCAGAAGAACTTAGAGAGATCGTAAGTATCCTAGAAGAGTTGGGGGTAGAGGAAAAGTCGTACTCAATTGACTTAGGTCTGGCTAGGGGCTTGGACTATTACACGGGACCGATTTTCGAAATTGCTGTAACAGAGCCCAAGATCGGTAGTTTATCGGGGGGAGGAAGGTACGATAAGCTGATCGGGAGTTTTGCTGGCGTTGATGTTCCAGCGACTGGCATTTCATTCGGCCTCGAAAGGATCATCGACTTAATGAGGGAGCTGAAAATGGTTTCACTTCCAAAGACCAAAACACTGGTTGTTGTATCATCTATAGACGAGGAATCAAGCCTAGAAGCTCTAAGAGTAGCCCAGAGACTCAGAAGAGCTGGAATACCTGTCCGGACTGACGTTATGGGAGAAAGGAAGATAACGAGACAATTGAAGTATGCGGATTCCCTTGGCATTCCCTATGCGATCATTGTAGGGCGAGCTGAGATAGAGAAGGCCGTGTTCAAGCTTAAGTTGATGGAGAAAAGGGAAGAAAAGGAAATGAAAATTGAGAAAATAATAGAATTTCTAAGGGACAAGTTGCGCCGAGAAAGGGCAATTAGTTCTCAAGAGCCCTCGTAAAACGAGATACTAGAATCCATGCTTCTCTTCTTTCTTAACCCATTTCAGTTCCAAAATCGTGTATACCAGCCAAAGCAAGAAACCAGTCGCAGCTCCTGATTCTGGAAAGCTAATACTTATATATCTTTGGCACGTCTATTGGCAAACATAAATCATGACATAGAATCTTCTAACGAAGTGTGTTAGGGAGTGTACTCTCTATGGTCAAAGTGGGCGATTATAATATTCCAGACGAATTATTGTACAGCAAGGATCATGAGTATGCTCGGATCGAAGGTAACAACCTTGTGAAAGTAGGGATCACCGACTATGCTCAAAAGTCTTTAAGGGACATAGTGTACGTTGAACTTCCTGAGAAAGGCAAAGATGTGAGCCAGGGATCCGAGTTCGGCTCAATAGAATCAGTCAAAGCTGTATCTGAGCTCTATGCACCAGTTTCTGGGGTGGTTGAGGATGTTAACAGTGAACTCGAGAACTCCCCTGAACGCGTAAACGAAGACCCATACGGTGAGGGCTGGCTCGTAGTAATCAGGGCTTCCAACCTAAGTGATGATAAGGCAAAATTGCTCAGCTCTAAGGACTACGCAAAGGTTGTCAAGGAAGAAAGTCAAAAGAAGTGAAGGCTAGGCGACGCACAACATTCGCTGGCATCTAACTTTTTGCTTATTGTCCCTAGAAATAGGATGAGCCACGGTTAGATGTTACTCCCACTTTACTTGCCTGGTGTTTCTGCATGTCCTCCATTTGACAAAGCGGCTGCCTTTTCCATTTTGTATCTTCTGCGGTATCCTCCATACTTGTCCGCTGGAGAGAATTTTGGCGGGTAAGGCATAGCCAATTTGCCCTTACAATAAGGACAAATATCCTTCCTTAGAGTGTATTTCCCGCAGCTAACACACTTCCTAAGAAGCTTCGGCAAGATAACGTCTCTCCCAGATGTCCCTAACGTTTCACTATCGACCCTTCTCCTCCGTTGACCTTGATGTTGTCGAGAGCTAATTGGACAGCTTTATCAATTCCCTTTTCGGCTGTTTTATAATCCTTGGCTGTTACAGTGAACCTGTAGCGTGGGGTGCCGACTAGAGTAACATTCAGAGCAATGTCATCTGACTCGGTCTCACTTACTGCTCTCAAAAGAGAGCTCTTTATAGCTTCTATCCCGTTCGGTTTGAAGCATTTGACCTCAATTATGCGATCAACCATTACCTTGTGTATTTGGATGTAGGACTCGGCGCAAGATTTTATAGCTTTAGCCCAGTCCTCCGATATGCCGATTTTCACCAGGGCGTCTTCACCTTGTTCAACCGCTTTCTCGAATCCTTGATAGATCTCGCCGAATGCGTCTTCCATTTTCCACCCAGCTTCCTCGTAGGCTTGATCTACGGTTTTCCCTAGTTTCTGAGCTACTATGGATAGCAGGTTCTCGGCTTTCTGTGATCTCTTCCACTCGTAGATTTTCTGTCTCTTGGCTTGTTCAGTTGCTCTCTTAAGTGATAGGTCGATGTGTCCTTTTGACCTGTCAATCCTACTAACCTTGGTTACAGTTTTCTGATTCTCTCTAACATAGTCTCTTATGTTCTTCACCCAGGTGGTTGAGAGTTCTCCTATGTGTATGTATCCTTCCTTATCCCCGTACTCATCCAGTATCACGTATACGCCGTGTGGTAGAATCTCCTTGACCGTTACTATTACGTACTCGCCTATCTCGGGCCATTCTTCTCTCTTCTTAACCATCGTTCATCACCTGAGCTACTCTCCATAAGCATAGAGTCTGAGTCTTCACCCAGTTAGAGTAGTATGTTAGATAGATCGAACTCTCTTTAAATGCTTCCCCCTCGTCAAGGACGCGCGCTTAATCGGACTCTATGGGGTTTCACTCCTGTGTTAATCTTCATTTAAAAAGTGTAATCATCAGTTTAGCGCTCAGCCCCGCGCTAACCTATCTCATCATATCTTGGCATAATTCGATGCTTGTATCTAGGTAGAGTAATCAATTCTTGGATGGCATGTAGAACTAGGGTCTCAGGCTTGGGACTGCCAATCCTTAAGAGTGAAAAGAGATATTTCAGTCCAAAGCTTTCGCACAAGCCCACGAAACGTAGGGACTGCCTTGTTGGACTTAATAAGTTTAATACATGCTATTCCTAATCTTAGGTGGAGGTAACCCATTTTGAGCAAGCAGATTGACGTTGAACACTTAGCAGACTTGAAAAGTTATCTTGAAAGACGTTTGAGAGATCTTGAGAATAAAGTGGAGCTCTACAAGGCTTACATCCGTGCGGTCGACACCGTTTTGACTGGTACAAGCTTCAAACTGGCAGCCGATCTATTCAAGGGATACGAAGCAAAAGCTGAACAGAAAACAAACAAGTATGAGACGATTACGGAGACGACACACGTCCGAAGAATTGATTTAATTTCACGTGATAATAGAATGAAGCTAGGAGAAATGGATGTATCTGGAACATCAGTCACCATAGTTCCGGCTCAAAATGTGCGGTGCCCTGTGAATTCTGGCGCATTTAACACGTTTTTTGTAAAGAATATCTTGGCTGGTATGAAGGATAAGGACGAAGAACAGGCTAAGCTTGGAAAAATCAGCGACAAGGAGAGAATCAACTACAGGATTACCAAGAATGATGATGGGACACTCAAGGATATCACGATTTCGAACTATGGTGATGAAAAAAGGTTAAAGAGGATCATCCAGACTATTACGTGGACGCTTGAGAAAACTGTGCAGAAGCAGGCTCCAAGATAGAACTGCGAGGGCACGCTGTCTTCCTATCTACTTGAACGGACATTTTCACCTTAGATTGTCGTCGCGTCTATGAGGCTATTTCGAGTTTCTTCAGTCTCACACCCTTACGCATCAGGGTATACCCACATTTCTTGCACTTTAGCACAAGAGTTTGTTTCTTGGTGGTCTTGGAGAATTCTTTCTGTTCTGGTTTAGGTTGTGAGCCATATCCAGCTAGTTTCCTGTTATACCTTCTTCTACCTATAGCGAGAGACCTTTCTCTGCCCTTCTTGTATAGACTCACCGCGTGCTCAGTATGTGTATGGCACTTAGGACAGTGAACTCGCATTACACTTGGTACCCGCATAACTCACAGTCCTCAACTGGGATATCTTTTGAAGAGTCCCCTTGAAAGCCCAATGTTCTCTCTCACGAGAGTACCTCAATTATTTTTGCTACTATCTTGGATTTTCCACCCGTTAGTCTAACGAGTGGCTTGTTACATACTTCACATTTAGCTGAAGTGGAGCAGGAGCCGAAAATAATCCGCTCGCTTCCACACTCAAGACACTTTACCCTCAGGAAACGAGACCGTGGGTTCGGCATCGGTTCTTTCTCAGGCAAAGGGGATCTCTTCCTCCATTGCGGAGATGAGAAATGCATCTGCTTACTTTTAAGCCTTTTGTAATGCTGAATTTTCTTTCATTTGCTCCGAGTCGAGAAAGTCGATGGATCTCGCATGTTCCGGGGTAACGAAATCTGTCTGCTTCAGGCCCGATGAGCTAAGTTGTCGCCCTTTAAATATCCTTTTCTGGCACTAATCTCCGGTGATGCAAGCTTATCCTAAGTGCTACTCAGAATGAGGAATGGGTTTGGAACTAACACTAGAGAAAATCATGTTGATGTTAGTTGGACTGTGTTTCGCCTCAATGATCTGTATACCACTGATCCAAAACGGAGTCAGTCAGATCTCAGATCAATACGCTTATTCGCAATTCCAAGACATGGTTGGGTCAATAGACCCAGCAATACGCACCGTGATGAACGGCACCGGACAAAGATACTATGAGGGGGATATCTATATCCCAAACGGGACGACGATAAACTCATCAATAAGCCGCAACAGAGTTTCCTATTACTTCAATTCGGATTCATCAAGCATAGCTATCCACAAGAACTACCCGCTAGCTGTAGCAGTGAACTTCAACTATAAGGCAGGCTGGTACAGAATCAGGATCGTTTCAGAGAATGCCACACTCGTGACAGTGAGTTTCACTTTCATAGGAAGTTAATGATGTTATCATTGAAAATCGTAGCTACGTGAGAAGCGGAGTACTCATTTTCTTCTGGATGGCATAACTGCTAGCGCGGCTTCCTAATGTATGTCTTATACCTTTTTTGTGTACTGGTATGCTAGAGTTGAGGCTATGTATCCCGCTTCCCCCCTTCAATACCTAGTGGCGTGAGACTTCCTTGCGTTACGTTCATAACGTACTATTGTATTTTGAATGAGGTTGGGTAGAGTAACGTGCCAGCAAATCTGCCACCTCAGTGTCTGGCTGCCAGACGCAAGTATATGGAATCCAAGACCCTCAGTGAAAAAATAGAGTCTCTGAGGGAGTACATCTCACTCGTGCCTAGGCACAAGGGAACTGAGAAGTTGTTGAAGCAATTGAAGTCTAAACTCTCAAAACTAGAAGGGGAGGTAGAGAAGCGTCGCTCACTCAGGAAGACTTCAGGGGCGGTGAGCGCCTTCCACATCAAAAAGGAAGGGGCGGGTCAAGTCGCTCTCGTAGGACTCACAACCTCAGGCCGCTCGTCGCTACTGAGGTGGCTAACTAACGCTAAACCAGAGGTCTCTCCACATCAGTTCAAGACGAGGGTTCCCGTTCCAGGGATGATGGAGTACGAGAATGTCCAGATTCAATTGGTTGAGATACCAGCGGTATATGAAGATATAGGCTCAGGGAAAGGATTAGGACCCCAAATAATCGCATCGATCAGGAATTCCGACGCGATAGCCCTCGTAATGGATCTATCTGTGGATCCAGCCCACCAAATGGAGACAATACTGACAGAACTGCGCAGGTCAGGAATCAGGCTGAACCAAGAGCCTCCAAGAATAGACATACGAAAAGTCGGCAGCGGAGGCGTGCAGATATTCGGGACTGCACTATACAAAGACAACTTGGACGAACTAAAGGAGATCCTAGGTAAGTATTCCCACAACGTAACAGTCCGACTCCACCTGCCGACGACAAAAAGCGAGATCCTTGAAGCAATAGACGCACGAATAACTTACAAGAAAGCGATAATTGTAGCCACGAAGGGGGATCTCACTGGTTCTTCACAGAACCATGAAACCCTTCGAGAGAAGTATAGCTATATCTTTCCGATAATTCCAGTCTCGGCCCACAAGAACATGGGGAAAGACGAATTGAAAAAAGAGATGTTCAAAGTCTTAGAGATAATAAGGGTCTACACCAAGGAGCCAAGAGAAAAGCCGTCAGAAAAACCATTTATACTCAAGAAGGGCGCTACAATATCTGACTTAACGCAAAGACTACCGAGAGTCTTTCAGGAACAGTTCAAGCATGCCAAAGTAATGGGTCCTTCGGCTAAATTCGATATGGAACTTGCGGGGCTAAATCACGTCCTTCAAGACAGAGACATTGTGCAGATATACTTGTCATGAAAACCAGAGTGTCAGGCACAGAGAGTTTCCTGAACTCTTGGAAACCAGCGGATAAGCTTACAGGTTGCCCCTGAATGAGGAACTCAGAGGAAGGAGAAGCAGAAGCATTCTTGGACAGGGTTGTCCTACAGAACCAATTAAGAACCGTGTAGTAATAGAACAGTGTGGACGGAGATGAATGAATAATTGATCCTGTCAGACAGAGACATAAGAAAGCTCTTAGAGAAGGGAGACTTACTAATAGAGCCCTTGAATCCTGAGACCCAAATCCAGTCATCATCTGTAGATCTAAGGCTGGGCGATGTGTTTAGAGTTTTCAAACCCTCAGAAAAAGCCTACATAGACCCGATAAATGACAAAGACCTTGAAAAGTACACGGAGATCATAACGGTCAATGAAGGAAGACCTTTCATTCTTCACCCATACGAATTTGTCTTAGCCACAACCATGGAAAGAGTAAGACTACCTGACAACCTCGTCGGGAGACTCGAGGGAAGGTCAAGTCTCGGAAGAATAGCCGTAGTCATTCACGCAACAGCAGGATTCGTAGACAGCTGCTTTGACGGCCACCTCACCCTTGAAATGTCCAACGTAGGCAAACTCCCGGTAGCCCTCTATCCTGGGCAGAGAGTATGTCAAATAGTTTTCGAAAAGTTGTCGTCGCCGTCGGAGAAACCTTATGGTCATCCGGGTACGGACTCTAAGTACCAGCATCAGGAGGGGCCGGAAGCCAGTAGAATATACAAGGATAAGGAATTTCAACAGAAACGGAAACAAGCAACGTAAGCTGCTCTAGAAACCCTATGATTTGTGGCGGCGTTTCTCCTCTTCTATTTGCTTGTGGATAATTGATGGGCGTAATATTCTTGGCTTAAACCAAGTAACTTGGTATGACAGTGAAGCGGGGATGTATGGAGAGACGAGATACCGACCTTAAGGTGGTGTCGAAGAAGGAGTCGATATTGCGAAGCATAACCCTCAGTGGGTTGAGAGAAGAATAGTGACTATCCGCCTCATAAGACTCTTGGAGTCGACTGAGAGTTCTCTACCACCCTATCAGAGGAAAGTGCTAGCTGGGGGTTCTCTTCTTCTTTTCAATCTTATAAAGGGTGGAATGCTGAACACTATTCTGAGCATCATCCTAATAGGGAGATGTTAAGCAAAATTTCTTGCTAGCGGGGTCTCTCTATAGGTTCCTAGGTTTTCTATTAAATGCCATGAATGTAGAAACACTATACTGGGTCTGGAAACCTAGCCAGAAAGGAATCGATAGAAGAATCGAAAGAGACGGTGAAAAAACTTGCAAAAGAAAAAGCAGAACATGAACAGCGAATAAACTGGAGAACAATAACCACAATAAGCCAAGCCATCGGATACAAAATAGATTCAAGAACTAATCGAAGAGAACTCTAACCTCCAAGGAAAACCACTACGTTCAAAGGCTGGAACAAGACCCTCGAAAAGTGCAGTTGCGGCCACTTGGGAAAAAGAGGCGTACTTATACCGTGTGCGTTGAACTAATGGTTGAGTAAGGGAACTCAGAAGCTACATGGATACAGCTTTCTACGATGCCCACATGGAATATCTTAAGACCCAAAAAGTGACGACGAGTGTGATGATGAATTCAACGCCACCAACAAGCATAACGAGGAAGCGAATCCGTTGGCACACATAGAACTCGTCAGCATCATTGAAGAAGAATCAAGGAAAAGAACGTCGGCTAACCAAGGCGTGCCGCGCCTCCCTAACTGGTAAGTCGCGCTGACAGTAACGAGAGACGGGAGGGACTTAGAGGTTGCCCGTCGAAGGTGGAGAAGAGCGACAGGAAAAAGCGGAAAACGCGCGCGAAGAGGATAGAGGAGAAGACGACATAGAACGGTGCCTAAAGGAATACGAGGAAACGATGAACAACCCAAAAACAGATAGTGGAGAGGTCACTGGAGCATTTGAGACAGAAGAACTCAAGACCAATGCGGGTGAGTGGAGCCAATCAACCAATGAGGAAACACAGCTTTCACACGGGAGCGAAAACAACCTACACCAAGAAGAAAAGAGGGGAAGGGGGGAAGAGCAGGGTAGAGAAGATGTGGGAGAATCCTCACAGACGTTGGAGCAGCAATACAGTAACGCCGAATCTCTCCAGCATAGCGAGGTATCACCCACGGAACAGCAACACTTCAATAAGACGAACAAGCATGAAGAGGGAGAAACAATGAACGTCGCCAACATACATGATGAGGTTGATGTTTTCTCAGATCGTGAAAGAGACAACATTCCTGAAGTGATGATGATGCGAGAAAACAACAATTCGACAAGCTCGATAGGAGAACGAGTTGAAACAACAGCAGATTATCCCACGTCAAACCGAGGTGAGCGACAGAGAACTCAATCTTCACAAGAGAGTAGTTTGGGTGAATTAGGTGGAGAAACCCCTAGAGGACTAAGCAATGAACTAACTACCTCGCAAAATGTAGAAGACCGAGAGACGACTCTCCTAAGAACCAACGCAGAGCGTCTTAAGCTCAACCAGGCAATGGGGGAACAAGTAACCGAAACAGGTGAACTGAAAAAAGCAACAATCTACGACGCTACGGTGATTGGCGCAGGCGAATTAGCCAGAGAATGGCGCACAGATTTAGGTCTCAATCAATGCGAACTCGCTGATAAACTTGGATACTGTCGTCAATCAATATCCTACTGGGAGAACAACAAGATACCTATCCCCTTGGAGAATCTACAGCAACTATCGCATATAGCTGGAAAAGATTTGGAGCAATCATTAAGGGAACTTCAATTTTCTGGCAATCAAAATGTAGCCGTGGAGTGGAAAGGAGCAATCTACAATGTGGATGCACTGGTGGAGAGCATCCGAGACTGTTGTGCGACACTAAAATACAGTGAAACATCGCGGCTCTACTATTTGGAGCTTAACCCCATGGCCAATGTGGAGTTTCATCGTGGAGACATAATGATAACACTACTTGAAAAGGATGGGGTTCAATCCGTCGCAGAGCTTGCCCCAACAGGAGTAAGAGCACTCATCAAGAAAACAGTTGTTGAACGCATGGGTATCGAACCAGGAGATAGACTAAGTATCAAAGTTTTGAGTGTGAGCGGTCCTGAAGATCCACCTTGGAAGCAAAGCATTCCGGTTACTCTAACCATGATCAATGATGAGAATAGGATACAACTCAGTGAGAAATTGGAGAAACAAGGATTCAAGGTAAGGGAGGGGGACTATCTGAAGATGATCATCCAAACAGACAGGGGAGAAGGACTTGTAATGGGGAGAATTAAGGATGGAGCAGTAACCCTCAGTAAGTGTATCAAAGACGAGTTATTGGGAAAAGGAGGAGAGGAGGTCAGCTCTTTGAGGGTGAAAATGGGTAGCGTAGTTCTTTCACCCCGGCTACTTAGAGAAGAAGAGGAACTCACAGTTAGAGTTAGAGGTGCAGTTCACGTAGGAGGGTTGCTCTCAAGGGAAGGTTTCACTTTTACTCCGCTAAAGGAGAGAGAAATACTGAAAGCCACCGTGATAACAGAGAGAGGAAGTCGAGAAGGGGAAGGTAATCGGCGGTTAAGCATGAGGATTTGGGGAATCAGCAGGGATGTGTACCCGCCATACTCAACCACAGAAGAGGGAACAAAACTCATCTTGAGAACAGATGATATCGTAGTTCTAAAGCGTGAGAAAGGTGAAGCATTAAGGGATCAAGATAGAAGAACATCGCACGATGGAACTTTCTATACTACTGAGAAGAGTATTATTGGAAGGGATCTATTCGACGCCTTCACTAAACACATGTACGCAGAAACACTATACCAAGTTGAGAATCCTAATCAGCATGGAATTGACCGAATAATCGAAAGAAACGGGAGAATAGTACTCGTGGAAGAAAAAGCAGAATACGAATACGGATTAGAGTGGAGAAGTACGACCACAGTAAACCAAATCACTGGATACAAGAACAGGTTCCGAGAACTAATCGAGAGTAGCACTGAACTCATGGATAGACTGCAGGGCAGAGAGCCTGATGCGTTAGAGATCTGGACCACCGCGAAAATACCAAGAGATCAAAATGGAGAGATAGACCTAAGCGAAATCAGACTATATGACCAACACTTCAGACGAACATTACAAGAGGGGGAGACAGCAACGTTTAGGGTACCACAAGCCGAACTCAACGGTAAGGTACAATACTGTTTATGTCATAGCGTACCGCATAAGGTGTCAGTATCAGAAAATGATATCATCTTCTCTTTACCAAGGAAATCCACCAGATTGGATAATGGGAGGGAAGTAACATTGTTATGCGAAGAATCCTCAGAATGGTTGGAAATAAGGGTAAAACACTATGACCACGTGAAATCAGCGTGTGAAAATGCTCAACTATTCGATGATGGAACAAGGAAAGATCTAAATGAAAAGCTCAACAGAATCGGGCGAAGGTGTTGAAAGTTGATCAATCTGTATGCGTCTTTTCAGGATGGACACATTATTGTTCAATTTAAGAGCCAAGACAGAGAAGCACTAAAGGAAATGGAGGAGAGTGTTACGGATTTGGGAGGAGGAGAAATCATCGTAATTGAAGAGCATGAGGATTTTTTCAAAATTAGGATAGACAAAAAGGAAAAAGAAGTGGCGGAAAGAATACTCTCCTTGGCAGGACATGGAAAAAGAAGAATCAAGCACGTATCCTGTGAAGTGGACAAAGATCTATACGAGTACCTAGAACTGGGATAGTTATGGGGAGTACCTGCAAGCTAGCAGAGAAAAGATACATCCTTGAATCCGGACATGTCCATACCCACTACGAGAGACGACAAGAATGAGAGCCTCAAAAGATTAGGCTGCGTATCATGAACAACTCATTATTCTTTGCCTACGGCAGAGAGTATGTCAAATAGTTTTCGAAAAGTTGTCGTCGCCGTCGGAGAAGCCTTATGGTCATCCTGATAGGGATTCTAAGTATCAACACCAAGTGGGACCGGAGCTTAGCAGGGTGTACGAAGATAAAGAACTTCATCAGAAACGAAAACAAGTGAGACGGGAAAACTCTTAAATAAACACTATGGCTATCTACCTTGCACCAAGTGTTTAGCATCGCAGAAAGAAGTTCAGATTGCTAGTCGTCAGACAGACTTAGGTAGAATGAGGGTAAGGTGATAGAGAAATGCCTCAGCGTCCAGGAAGATGCTACAGAGATGTAACGCAACAGTCGTATACTAGGAGAGAATACATTCGTGGAGGCCCGCAATCGAAGATCACGATATTCACTATGGGGAATAAGAGTGCGCCACCAGAGGAGTATCCGGTTCAATTGTCACTATATGCAAAGGAGTCGGCGCAAATAAGGCACAATGCTCTGGAGGCAGCGAGGCAAGCAGCAAACAAGTACCTCTCTAAGAAAATCGGGAAAGAAGACTTCCAATTAAAGATCAGAGTATATCCACATCATATCCTGAGGGAAAACAAGATGATGGCATTTGCAGGAGCCGACAGGCTACAAGATGGAATGAAACGAGCCTTCGGTAAAGCCATTGGTAGCGCCGCAAGAGTCCAGGCTGGGCAGGCCTTGGTAACGGTACGAGTTAAACGTGAAACCGTAGACATCGCCAAAGAGGCTTTGCACAGAGCAGCAATGAAACTGCCAACGCCGTGTGATATCAGAGCCGACTCCTCCTAGTATCGTGTATTGATGTCCGTTTTCTTCCAGCTCTCCCCCTATTGGGAGCACAACTCCTATTTTTCCGAACCAAAGCCCCTGTATACTTTTGAGAATGGGCAAAGATGAGAACAAACACAAGAACTCTCTGTGAGGAGTGTTAGTAGATTGCAGGAGCGTTCGGAGGAGGACTTGGAAGCACTTTTGGATTTAGCAAGATACGCCTTCCTGAGATTAGATGGCGCATGGTTTATCGCAGTTGCAGAAAAATGTGGTGTCGAGACAGCAACTGACTTGGACACCAGGGTATGGGAGATGTTTTCCGAAAGACTGGCAAGAAAGATAGTTACTAAAATGAATTTTCATGGGGATTTCTGTCAAGTATTACCGAAGCTGTTGGCGATACAAAACACCCTGATGAACGTGAACGGAGAGATTACATGCTATGGTGACAGCCGGGCTATCCTTCAGGTTAGGGATTGCGAAGTGTGGAAGATGGTAAGCAAGGTGTGGACTCGCGAGACGGCGCCCTGTCACAAGGTTACTCAAGCAAGCATTAGAGGAATGCTTAAAGGCGCTTTCTCGGAAAGCGAGTTCGTAATTAAGCAAAATAGGAGGATACCGTTGGGAGATCCTTACTGTGAGGTCGAAATAGTAAGGAAACCACCAAAATGAAGCGACAGTGATTCGACACTTTGAACTTATACTTACAGAAGTAAAGAAAGAAGGACTACTTTGTTGGCAGTCGGTAGTGCTCCTCGATCACGTGATGATATTGCTCGGGCTCCATAAGGTTTTGGAACGCTCTTTCCACCACTTCGGTCAGCGCTGGGTGGATGTGCATTCCGTTGACAATTGGGATAGCGCTCTGCTCATGTGTATACATTAAGCTTATTATTTCTTGTATCAGAAGGGACGCTTGAGGACCAATGATGTGCGCACCAAGAATTTTCATTGTCTCTCTCTCAACGATGACTTTGGCGTAGTCTTTGACCCCCATCGCTTCTCCCTTAGCAGTGTCCTGGTATCTCTGTAATCCGATCCAGACCTTATCTGAGCCGTATTTCTCTATTGCTTCTTTCTCGTTAAGCCCGACGCTCGCAATCTCAGGGTACGTGAATATGGCGTGTGGGATAGCGTGATAGTCGACCTTCACGTTCTTCTTCAAAAACGCGTTATAGTATACGATGAGAGCTTCATAGTTTGCTTTGTGCTTGAACGGATATACTCCATCTGCGTCTCCTAAAGCCCACACATTTGGTTGAGAAGTCTCAAGGTACTCGTTAACGATAATCCACCCGTTCTTGTCTGTCTTGACCCCGCCTCTCTCGGGATGAAGTATGTCTGAGTTTGGTCCTCTTCCTGTTGCTATGAGCAGTTCCTCTGCAATGATTTCAACCTTCTTTCCGCTTCCTCTGTCAACGGCGATGATCTTTTTCTTGCCTGTTGATGATTTCGATACCTCACTCACTTCGTGGTTGGTAATGACCTCCATATACTTCTGTAGCTCTCTCTTAGCCAGAGTTGATACTTCAGGTTCTTCCTCTGGCAGGAACTGCGGGTTTCTTCCAATAATCGTGACTTTGGATCCCATGGCTGAAAAGAAGTGACCGTACTCCGCAGCTATGAATCCTCCACCAATTATGGCAATGCTTTCGGGCAGCCGATTCATTCTAAGTAGCGTCTCGCTTGTGAGGTAACCTACTTTTTCAAGCCCCTTTACAGGAGGGATCATTGTTTTTGACCCTGTGCAAAGGATAATCATCTTTGATTTTATAGTCTCGTTGCGGACCCTTAGAGTGTATGGAGCGCTGAATTCTGCTACTGCAGGATAGTAGTCTAGGTTCTCGGAATGGGAAAGGCCTTCTCGTATCCCGTTTACTTCGGCATCGATACTGGCTCTCATCCGCTGCATGACTCTTAGGAAGTCTACTTTCTTCACCTCAGCATTTATGCCAAGTTCCCCCGCCCTTCCGATTGTCCTCACCAACTCTGCAGGGTACAGCAACATCTTTGATGGTATGCAACCCCGTGTTAGGCAGATCCCGCCAGGCTCATCCTTGTCTACAATGGCAATCTTCATCTTCGGATTCTCCTG
>Ga0315309_1000307_pt1 | contig 29282 bp, 35 predicted proteins | sample TDP4_MG_FD_203080 | JGI IMG/M metagenome (GOLD analysis project Ga0315309, IMG submission 203080) | Freshwater sediment microbial communities from Lake Towuti, South Sulawesi, Indonesia - TDP4 | ecosystem: Environmental > Aquatic > Freshwater > Lake > Sediment | place: Indonesia: South Sulawesi...
ACAGAAAGCTTAGAAGAAGCACTGAAAGGTTTTCACGATTTAGGCGGAGATGTAGTGATAAAACCCTTGTTTGGTTCGCGCGGCATCGGCTCTACCAGAGTCACAGATCCAGACGTAGCTGAAAGACTGTTCCGTGCCATAATCTTCTATCATGGTGTTCTTTACCTGCAGAAATTCATCCCACACGGCGACAGCGACATACGCGCTTTTGTCATAGGTGACAGAGTCATAGCCGCAATGCACAGAGTGTCTACTGCTTGGAAAACCAATGTCAGCTTAGGAGCTAAACCTGTAGCTTTGAATCTAAAAGAAGAGTTGGAGAAGTTGGCCGTTGAAGCCACGCAGGTTCTCGGCTGCCGAATAGCTGGGGTGGACATGCTCGAGAGCGATGGGGGCCCAGTTATCATTGAACTCAATAGCCAGCCTGGATGGAGAGGGCTACAGACAGTTGCTTCAGTCAATATTGCTGAAGAAATTGTGAAGTTTGTTGTTTCCGCCGGGAAGGCTCAAACCGATTAAGGCTCGGTTGCTTATGATTGAAGTCAAAGTCACACGCATAGATGTTGGCTCCAACAGGTCAGAGCAGAAAATGGACCATGTAGCTGAAGAGAGGCCGCTTCATCTCTTCCTAAATCAAATGCATTACGTTACAATTCTTTGCTTTCCGACACTAAGGAGAGAGTTGGCAGTGGGCTATTTACTTTCGGAAGGCGTGTTAAAGTCTGTAGATGAAATCCGGGAAATCAAGTTCCGTCGAGGCGGAAAGTGCCAAGTGCAGCTTAAAAGCGGTGTCGATGCAAATAAGCGAATCGCCGCCTCGCAACCCTTTTCAAGACTAGTCCTCAGCGCGTGCGGTTCGCCTGACTACTGGCCGTTGTCCAAGTTGGTCGACAGGCTTAGCCTACACAAGTCGCCACTCGGCTTCAAAGTGAGAGCTGTGGTTATTTCAGAATCTGTGAAGAACTTGAACGCCCTAGCTGAGGCTTTTCGCAAGACAGGCGGCGTGCACATCGCAGCCCTATACTCACAGGAGGGCGATTTGATAGCTTGCGCTGAGGATGTTGGGCGTCACAACGCGGTGGACAAGGTTATCGGTGTTTGTGCATTGAGAAAGTTTGATTTCTCTCGGTGCTTTTTGGCTTCGAGTGGTCGTTTGACAGGTGATGTTGTCCTTAAAGCGGCTCGGATGCGTATTCCTATCGTTGCGTCTCTGGCGGCAGCAGTTAACTCCGGGATTGAGGTAGCTAGACAGACAAGAGTGACTCTGATTGGTTTTGTGAGGGGTCAACGCATGAACGTCTTCACATATCCAGAAAGACTAATCAGAGAATGAAATCGTTACAACACTATAGATCTGCATCCGAGGCACACATCTTCTTCGCCGGCGGTGTTGTAGAGGCTACCGGCAATTGCTTCGGTGCCTTATAGAATGCGCCTCGGGGTGGCGATGGCTATGATTATGGCCCTTATGATCAAGGTTACGCCGATGAGCATTAATACTGCAGCCCAGAACACGAACCATGTTGTCAATGCTGTCCACCTAGTTGCGTGTAGAAGCAATGTGCGTGTCAGGTAGCCGGCGCCTATCCAGAAGACAAGGTTGCCGACGGTTTCTGCTTTCCTGTTCACTGGTGAGCCGGCTGCAAATCTGAGGGCTAGTATGACAATCTGGAATACTCCGAATGCAAAGGCGAATTGCTCCACAGCAGTATATACGATGTCGTGATCCAAAGGACGTGTTGGTGCTGGCAGATAGATCATTGTGTTAGGAACCTGAACCAAGGCATCGAAGTTTTTGAAGAAATCTATGACTCTGTTGAACAAGGCTGGAGTGATTATGAACAATGCGCCAATGAAGATCAAGAAAAAACCAGCTGAAACTGCCGTGATCAAGCTTTCTCGGTACTTGTAGGCGTATGAAACTGCTTCATAATTTTCAGTCAATGTGTCCACCTTTTACCGCAGTATTCTGATTGCCAGAGCATATAACCTTTCTTTCTTCTTGCATTTGTGGGTGAATGGTTTAAATACCAAGACTGTTCAACTACAAGAATCAAGAATACAGGTGAAAGATGCTATGCCCTATTGCCCGAAATGCGGCGGCAGGACTCGGGAAGACATGAGTTTCTGCCCAAAGTGCGGCGCATCTCTGAAGGAACGGGCTGCAGTTGCAGCGCCAGTGGCTCCTCCGCCTCCATCTGCACCCGTTAGAGTCGAAAAGGAAGAGAAACGAGAGAAAGAAGAGAAGGAAGAGAAACACGAAAAGGAAGAGAAGGAAGAACGTCTTGAGAAACGCGAGTTCGCGTTCGTGGGTCCGTTAATCGGCGGCTTGGTCCTAATTCTCTTGGGCTTTGGCTTCTACCTGATCTTAACCACCACCATCTCGTGGGGGACTATTGGAGCCATCATGTTCGTCATCATTGGAATCATAGTCATAGCTGGCGCTGCGTATGCAGCCATGGTGGCAGCGAGGCGACATCCACCAAGCTAACGATCCCTTTTTCTCAAGTTCAACACGGGTCTGCGATTGATTTCTGCTGAGGCGATGCCTTGAACAAAGCCGTGATCATTCTTGCAGGTGGGCTTTCCAGAAGGTTCGGTCAAGACAAGTGCCTGAAGGAACTAGGCGGCAAATCATTAGTTATCCACGTGCTGGATCGAATTGCACATGTAGCAGATGAGAAGGTCATTGTTATTGGCTCCGAAGATCAGCGCGACAAGCTCTCACAAGCACTGGGACAAAGGGCTAAGGTTGTCGTTGACAGATACAGGGATCACAGCCCGCTAATCGGCGCATTAACAGGCTTTGAAACAGTGAACGCTGAGCATGCCTTGCTACTACCATGCGATGCAGCGTTCGTGTCATCGGAGATTGCATCACTGCTACTGGATTTGTGCGTAGACAGGAGTGCTGCTATCCCAAGGTGGCCTGATGGTAAGATTGAGCCGCTTCAAGCGGCGTACAATGTTAATTCCTCTGAGCAAGCAACTAAAGCAGCTCTACGAGAAGGGAAACGTGACATGTTGGGTATGATTGCGCATTTGCATGGAATACGCTATGTTTCCACACTTGCATTGCAGCAGTATGATGAAAAGCTGGCTACTTTTTTCAACATTAATACTGTTGAAGATTGGAGGCGAGCCGAGTTTATGCTTAAGGATACATTGTAATATTTGATGTTGTGATCGGTTTTGTTATATGCTTGATGTTACAGTGTGAATGAGAAAGACGTTGGATGGTATGGATATGATTCAAGTGTTTCCGGTGAAAGGCTTGCCCATGATTAAGAAAGGGGACAACCTTGCGCAGCTCATATGTTTTGCTGCTGGCGATCAGGGCACTCCACTACAAGAGGGTGACATAATCGTTGTTACGCATGTAGCTACATCAAAGGCAGAAGGCAATGTTTACAACCTAGACGAAGTCGTCCCCTCAGAGTTCGCGAAAACGGTCGCAAAAAAGCTTAACAAAGACCCGGCTTTGGTCGAGGTCATCCTCAGAGAGTCGAGGGCAATAAGGCGCATGGGCGACGGGCACGTGATCACCGAAACCAGGCACGGCTTTGTGTGTGCTAACGCCGGGGTCGACCAATCAAACGTCTCAGGTGGAAGAATAGTTGCCGCGTTGCCCAAAAACCCCGATCGTTCTGCACGAAATATACGCAAAGGGATAAAGAAACTGACCGGCAAGGATGTAGCTGTCATAGTATCGGACACGCATGGACGTCCTTTCAGGATGGGCGAAATCAACATTGCCATCGGCGTTGCAGGCATCAACCCGATTCGAGACAGAAGAGGCGAGACTGATCTCTTCGGATACATCTTACGGGTGAAACAAACAGCAATAGCCGATGAACTGGCGTCGGCGGCAGAACTAGAGATCGGTCAAGCGAGAGAAGGAATACCCGCTGCAATTGTGCGCGGCTATCCGTATCCTCGATCCGAAAAAGCAAGCGCAAAAATGTTAATAAGGGGCAGGCGAAAGGATTTGTTTCTCTAGTCATGCGATAAATATAAGAATTATAAGAAAAATCTAAAGGTGTACACACATGAGTTGGCGAAACATAACCGATCTTTCGAAAGATGTCCACTGGGTGGGCGTTAGGGACTGGAACCGCAGACTTTTCGATGCCCTAATTCCACTTCCGAAAGGAACAAGCTACAATTCGTACCTCATAATTGGCGACAGCAAGAAAGCACTGGTTGACACTGTGAACCCAGGTTTCGAGAAAGAACTTGAAGAGAAGATCAAAAAAATCCTGGATCCAACCGAAATCGATTACGTCATAATGAACCACGCTGAACCAGACCACGCTGGATCCATACCGTACATGATGCAAATCAGCCCTAGATCCAAACTTGTAGCTTCAACCCAAGGAGCAAAAATGGCTCAAAAGTTCTACAAAGTGCCCGAAGAACGTCTAATTGCAGTTCGAGATCAAGAAACCATCAGCCTTGGCGACAAGACTCTCAAATTCATCGAGGCTCCCATGCTGCACTGGCCAGAGACTATGTTCACGTACTTACAGGAGGACAGAATCCTGTTTCCGTGCGATTTCTTCGGCTCTCACATTGCTGGGGGATCGTATGCTGATGAAGTGGAAGACCTGCTTGTTCACGCCCAGAGGTATTTCGGGGAGATAATGATGCCCTTTAGGCTTATGGGACAGAAAGCTCTCGAAAAGATAAAAGACCTAGAAATAAGGATGATAGCACCAAGCCATGGCCCAGTTCATAGAAATCCCGAGCACATCTTGAACGCATATAGAAAATGGGTGAACGGCGAAACCAAACAAAAAGCCATCATAGTCTATGCGACAATGTGGCACAGCACAGAAAAAATGATTCAACCGATGGTGGAGACTCTTGCCTCGCAGGGCATTGAAACCGCGCTATACAATCTGGCAGTGTCGGATATAGGTGATGTAGCCAGGGATTTAGTGGACGCCCGAGCCGTTGTGTTGGGAGCGCCTACGGTTCTAGGTGGCGCACACCCTCTAGCCGTTTATGCAACTTATTTGGTCAAAGCTCTTCGTCCACCACTCAAATTCGGGGTCGTTTTAAGCTCTTACGGTTGGGGCGGAGGCGCTGTAAAGCATGTTCAAGAAATTCTGGGACAGACAAGACTTGAGATTGTTGGAGCAATGGAAATAAACGGGCCGCCTTCTGAAAACGACATCAAGAAAATCACGGAGCTAGGCACTATCTTAGCTGGAAAGATCAAAGAGGGTTAACAATGGATGAGAACAAGAAGAAAGCGTTCAAGGAAATGATCAATCAGCTGCACTCAGGAGCATCGCCAGAGGAAGTCAAGGAAAGGTTTGGACAAGCTCTGGAAAACGTGTCTCCATTGGAGATTGCGAAGATCGAGCAAGAGTTATTGGAGGAGGGAATGCCTCGCGAGGAAATCCAGCAACTATGTGATGTGCACATGGCAGTTTTCAGAAGTCAGCTAGAAAAAACAAAAGCGGAAGTCCCAACTGGGCACCCAATCAACGTTCTTCTGGAAGAGCACAAAGCGATGCTTCAGATTGGAGGAAAGCTCAGTGTCATAGCGAACAAAATGGAAGGAGCAAGCGACAAAAGCTACGTTGCTACAGAACTTCACAATCTCGAGCATGTATCGGCAGACTTCACGGATTCAGAGAAGCACTATTTGAGAGAAGAAAACGTGCTCTTTCCAACTTTGGAAAAACACAGAATTACCGAACCTCCTGCAATAATGTGGATGGAACACAATGAAATAAGAGGGAAAAAGAAGCAACTCAGTAAGCTTCTAGAGAACATCAACGGTCTGGATTTTCAAGACTTTAAGGCACAGCTTGCAGAGTCCGCGAAGTCGCTGAACAGTCTTCTACAGAGTCACTTCTACAAGGAAAACAACATACTCTTCCCAACAGCTCTCCAAGTTATTACAGACGAAGAATGGGAAGAATCAAGAAAGGAATTCGACGAAATCGGATACTGCAGCTTCACGCCGCAACACTTAATCGCCGCGGCAACGAAGGAGGTCAAAGGTGAAGAAGCGGTGACTGCTGAGAAAGACATGCTCCAGTTTGAGACAGGAGGTCTTTCGAAAGAGGAAATTGAAGGAATATTGGATGCGCTTCCTGTGGATATATCGTTTGTCGATAAGAATGATGCTGTGAAATACTTTAACAAGGCTGAGAAAAGAATCTTTGTAAGGACGAAATCCGTTATCGGAAGAAAAGTGCAACTTTGCCATCCGCAAAAAAGCATCCACGTAGTAAACCGAATTGTCGACTCCTTCAAAACTGGCAAAAAAGACGTGGCAGAGTTCTGGATCACGATGAACGACCGGTTAATCCACATCCGATATTTCGCTGTCAGAGACAAGAACGGAAGATATTTGGGAACAATGGAAGTCACACAAGACTTAACAGATCTGAAGAAAATTGAGGGAGAGAAGAGGCTTTTAGACTGGAAAGACTAGCGATGCTTCTCATCTGAATTCGAAGTTTTCTGTCTGCGACAACAGTCTTTCAATGTCAGCCTTGGTATGCGCTGTGCTCAATGCTCCAGCCTTTCCAGGAAGGAAGAAAACTCCATTTTCTATGAGGTGCATGTGATACTTTGAGAGTTTCTCCTTGTTGGCTCGAGCGGCTGCGTTGGTGTCCTCGATCTTTTCTTTGCTGAAGTGAGTGTGCCACAACGAGCTTGCCCCGGTGACCTGAACATCCAAGTTTTTTCGTTCGAACACATCTCGTAACTGCTTCCGTAAGTTGTCGCCCTGCTTGTTTAATCGATTGATCAGCTGCCCATCTTCAAGTGCTTTTAACGTTGCCAAGCCCGCAGTCATAGTTATCGGATTAGCAGTGAAGGTTCCTCCATGGAAGGCGAAATTGGGACGTTGATATATCAGTGGATTCATGTGTTCCATGATTTCCCGTGAAGCTGCGATGGCGCCTATTGGAAAGCCTCCGCCCAGTATCTTGCCGAGAACGATGATGTCCGGTTTCACTCCGAGGATTTGCTGTGCTCCTCCCGGTGCCAGTCTGAAACCTGTTATTATCTCGTCAAAAACCAGAAGCGTGTTGTTCTCAGTGCAAAGTTCCCGGAGTTCTTCCAGAAAGCCGGTCCTAGCTGGAATGCAGCCTCCTGAAACCATGACTGGCTCAACAAAAACTGCGGCTAGCTTCTGTCTCTTCAATATTTTTCGTATAGGTTCGATCTTGTTGTAAGGCAAAACAGCTGTGTCTTGCACTGCCCCTTTAGTCAACCCGTCAGACTCTGCGACGTCGAAGGGCTGCTTCACAGCTACGTGCAATGCGTCGTAGCCTCCGTGCCACCCACCTTCAAACTTGCCAATGCCGTCTTTGCTGGTCACTGCTCTAACTAATCGAGTCGCATACATCACTGCTTCAGTGCCGGAATTCGTGAAGCGGATCATCTGTGCAGCAGGGACCATTCCAGCCACTTGTTCGGCTAATGAGATTTCTAGTTCATGAGCTGTACCGTAGTGAGTGCCTTTGTCAAGCTGACGCTTAACTTCGCGCATCACTGTGGGCGGGCTGTGTCCCAAAATAAGTGCGTAGTGTCCAATCCAGAAATCGACGTATTCGTTTCCGTCTACATCACGCAGCCTGCTTCCTTTAGCCCAAGCTGTGTAAAATGGGTAAGGCTCAATGTAACGTAGAAAGTAAGAGACACCAGCCGGAAGAACACGTTTCGCTGCATCGTGGAGTTTCCCAGATTTCGGAGTCTTTGACAAATAACGATTCGACAGTTCTGAAGCTCTCCTTTCAATCTGGTTATGAGTAAGAAGTTTTAAAGCCTAACGGCTCAGAAGCATTTGGAAGACGTCAAGTAGCTCTGCAAGCTTTTGAACTATCTTGGTGGAAACTCGGGTTTAGTTGCCTTGAGTAGCCTCCACTTGCCGATTATGTCTTTTCTGTACACGTGCAGCATGCCACAACGCGTGCACTTCATGATCTTCGTGCTTCTGCGAAAGTCCAGTTCGTCGAGTTCCATTGGCGAACCGCAGTTTTTGCACTTGCCCTTTTGTGCTTTTGAGGGTCCAATTAGTGAATCATGAATTGTTTTGCCTACCTCGCTCATTACACTCTCCCCCAGGGCGGATCAGTTCGAACCTTTCTAGGTTTTTGGCAATCTTTTTAAGGGTTCATAATATCGGCATATACACATTTGAATTATAAAACCTAAAAATACCAGATTTTTTTTACCATCGATGTTCAAAGTTTAGGAGGCGCACACGACGAATTTGCGCCTTTGCTATAAATCGTGACGGCCCAAATATCTTAAAAATGGCGAACTCTTAAAAGATCGCTGACAATGAAGATGATAGTTGAGAAGAACATCCTTTTATCTTTGCTCAAATGCACGAAGACAGGCCCGGTCAGCAGACAGCTTGTTGTAAAGGTCTCAAGAACACCAGTGCAAGCTGCAGAGAAGGCGCTGTCGAAATTCGCAGAGATGTCGTTGTTCAATGAATATCGCGGCATCGTTGAAGCGTCGTCGAGTCAACGGATGAAAATGTCGATTCACGTCATTCATCTGGGCGCAGATTTCCAGCATGTATGCAGCTTGCTCTCTTGGGCTGAGTTTGAGGGCATTGCTGCCCAGGCACTTGACGCGAGTAACTATAGAGTGATACGAAACCTTCACTTCAGGCATAAGGCGAAGCGGTGGGAGATCGATGTTCTGGGCATTAAGAAACCCCTCATCCTCTCTGTAGACTGCAAACACTGGAAGCACGGATGGAGAAACGCGGCTAACTTGAAAGCGGTTGAAGCTCAAATCGAACGAACCGAAGCCCTCGCTGAATCCCTGCCAAATTATTCAAAGAGAATCAAACTTGAAGGCTGGTACGCAGTTACACTTATACCCTTAGTATTGTCACTGCTACCAGGCCCACAAAAGCTCTACAATCGAGTGCCAGTCGTATCCATCTTACAGCTCCAAGACTTTATAAATGAGGTTCCGCTGCAAATCGATTCATTGCTGCATATCCGTCGAAAACTTGATCATCAGCCATTGGAATTGACAGATTTCCGTAGAAATGAGCTCTGAAAGGAGCATCGACTACTCTTGTTGAGCTAATCTTGTCGAAAAGGAGCCATATGACCCACTCTGGCTTCGAGGAATTAGATTCTTTTAACGCAAATGGCCATCATTCCTTAAGGTCTTCCAGAGCGCCAGCTAGCCGAATTTGTTGAAAGCTACAGATGTGCAGGGTGAAAACTGTGAGTAGATAGATCGCCAGGTCTGGTCTTCGCTTGAAAAGTGTTGGGCACCAATGGACCTACAGGGAGAAGTCAAGCGAGCTTTTCACTTAGCACAATCATCCGTGAGGCGTCAAGCGTGAACTCCTGTCTCTCGTAACCGCCATACACTTCTTTGACGGTTAGTCCAGCTTCGTTGAGCAATTGCTCTACACGGTTTGTCGTGAACAAGCGCACAATGTGCTGAATTGATTTAACTCGTGTGGTATTCTTTTCTACAAGTGTCCACTGACTTATTAGCTTGGAAGCCTTGAGGTCCAGCAGTCGCTTTTCAAGTAAATAGAATGGTTCAAACTCAGCCCAATCTCTCTCCCGGAACGTCATAATAATGTGATCTCGGTTGGCAAGGTCGAGCAGAAACCTACCCCTGCTCCTGAGACTTCTGTTGATCTCCAACAGGCTTACAGCATCCTCGCTTTCAGAGGGCAGATAACCGAAACTCGTGAACATGTTGATGACTGCGTCGAAGAGATTGTCTCGAAACGGAAGAAACCTCATGTCTGCTCTGATCAGGGGAAGTCTGACTCTGGCGCGTTTCATCCGTAGCTTGGCGATTGCTAATAGGTTTTTGGACAAATCGATTCCAACTGCCTTCCAGTCTTGCTTACACAAAGCTATTGAGTGGCGTCCCGTGCCACAGCACAGGTCTAGAATCATCCCCTTCTTGGATAGCACGCTCTCGATGAAGCCCACTTCTTTGCTGGTATCACGCGCATTGACTATGGCTTCCCAGTCAACACCCATGTCGTCAAAAATGTTCACATACAATCGACCTTTCTTCGACTTCCGGGTTCTCAAGAACTGAGCCTCACGGTTTTAGACATACTTGGAGAACTTGCTTATAACTGACAACGACTAATGTAGTCGTGTTGAGTCTGCTTTGGTGTAGACATGAAGAGGGAAGATGCTGAAAGACTTCGTCGCTGGCGAAGACGCGGCTTCTACAGCGAAAATTCATTGGTCAAACTTCTTCAAAGAAACGGCTTCTACGCTGTGAGAGTTCCAGTTAGCAATCCCAGCCTCAATCCCCTGCCTGACATAATTGCCAGAAGGGGCAATCATGTTTATGCTTTTGAAGTGAAAAATGCAGGTTACTACGTCTATTTCCCTAAGCAACAGATTCAGAAACTGTTTGAATTCCTAAGCCAGTTCGTGCCCGTTGAAGAGCAACACAAGCATCCAGTTCTTGCAGCACACATGGGCAAACGATGGGTATTTCGCGAGATCGACTGGCAGGCGTGGAAAGACGAGAAATTACCTGAATATGAGCGCATAGTGAAGCGAGATATCGGCAACTTCAAGCCTGAGACAGGTAAGGAAGACGAAAGGGCCAGACCACCTAAGGCGATAGACTATGACGTAGAAACATGAAGGAATTGCTTGAACAGACTCATGCTTAAGCGACTACACTTTCGGGCCAGGTTAAGGCGTGGCGCCACAGGTCTTGAAGCTGAGAGACGCGATCCATCACGACGGTGTGCAGTTTCTTCTTCATTGTCTTGTCGCTTTTCCAGGTTGTTTTGAGGCTTTTGACCTTGCCTATTCTACTTGGCAGTTCCGAGTCGCCTAGTATCTCTTTTATCCAGTTTTCAAAGTCCCCTCGCTTGAGGTGAAAGGTTAATGATTTTGAGTTAACTGTGTTGATTTTGCTGCACAAGTCGGATAAGCTGATGGCAAAGTCGCCTGTAGGTTTACCGATATCCTCGTAGAAGAAGAAGGCTTTGTCATGGGGAACTGTTCCGAGTATTTTTGTTATCAAGTCCCGGTTTAAGACTTCGAACTTTAGGTCTTTCCGCTTCTCTTCACTAAGCATCGACTTTTGATTCATGGCTGGTCAAAAACTATTGGGGCTGTTGAGTTGTCTAAAGAGTTTTATGAATTCTGGATTCACATCCTGACTATCCAAGCATCACCTTTTGGTGTATCAGTTTCTGATATATTGCTCTCACTGAAGCATCTTACTTATAGAGAACAATATACTGTATACGATAGGTGGCGAAAAGATGGACAAGAATGAATGGCTTGCTCACGCAGAAGACGCAGCCCAGATCAAGTCTCAGGATTCCTACGGCAAGCTTCTCGAGATGATGAATCACTTGGAAGAAGATGTTGACCCCAAATTCACTCCGGAACAGGCTGAGTTTTTCAAGTCGCTCATCACGAGTCTCATCGACACGATAAGGTCCCTCAAATACGAAAAGAAGCGCTAGACTGGTTTAGCGGTACTATCTTCTCCTTTTCTGAAGCAATCTTTTGATTATGTCGTCGTATGATTCGCCTTTTCGTCCTTTCTCCTTCAGCACTTCAACAGTTTCCTTTTGAAGCCTTATACTAGTGAAGAATCTCTTTTCCTGGGCTGATTTCTGTTCAACCTGTTTTTCCTCAGTTGCACCCACGCTTACCACTACGCATGACTGTTACGCACGTTGCATATAAAAGCATAATTGTGCAGCAAACGCTTCGATTATGGGGGCCTCATTAAATAGAGTCTACCAAAATCCACGGAAACTCCGAATTTTGCGCAGAAGTGCGCCTAGTGCGCCTAGTGCGCTCAAACGTGCACTGGTGCCGGTTCGCGCGTTGGCATGTGTTCAGTGTTCTTGACATTGAGAGGTTGCAGTGCCCCATGAGAGAATCGGGTATTTTTTTACCATTTGGTCTATCCAAACCAGTTCAAAAATGGCTGTCGTTTCCGTGACGTTGTTTAATGCCTGATCAAGAACTCATGTTAGACGACGTAGTAGTCGACGACTTTCTGCATTCTCTTAGGCGTCTGTGACTTAACGTAGGTCTTCTTAAGTATCTTGATTATTTGGGGTTGAAAACGAGCAACATCCGTCAGAGTTAACAATCCGACCAAGTCACCCTTAGAGACCACCGGCAGTTTCTTGACCTTCATCTTGAACATTAGCCTGGCCGCTTCCTCAAGTTCCATGTCTGGTTCGGTCACAATGAGAGGCGAGGTCATTATCTCAGAGACCTTGGTTCTCTCTGGGTCGCGAGACCGCGCCAAAACTCTGTTTAACATGTCACGTTCTGTTACAATCCCAACAGCTTTGCCGCCTCTGACAACGATTAGGCATCCTATCTCATGCTTATTCATCAAATCCACAGCTTGCCTTACAGTCGCGTCGGCATCAACCGTTACAACCTCGTCAACCATAGCGTCTTCGACTTTCAGCGACATTCCGATTACCCTTCGGCTAGAAATGTGCCGTTGGAGGTTAAAAGATTAATGCGTAGAAAGAGGAGTTGTGTATGCTTTTGTATCCGCTTTCGTTGGTGAACCTGTGAACTAGGCGCCGAAAAAGAAACTCAAATCAGGCTTATCCGACGCGCAAGGATATTTCTTAAACACCTAATGTAGGCAAAACCACTGATTTCTCAGACATTTGACCATCATTAAAATACATTTAGGTGATGCAGGTTGTCTGGTAATACTGAAGCTCGTAGACATCACCAGAGCTCACCAAGTCCACCCTAAAGGATACAAAAGCATGGACGGGCTGATAGGTTCCCTATGCTCTGAACCGCTTTTTAATCGTGCAGCCAAGTATTCTATGCTTCGACTTTCGCTAGATATTGATACTCGCAGCGCCATACCCTTCAGAATAGACAGTTTCGCAGCGGCTTTGGCTGTATCCAAGGATTTCTTGTTGTGCCTCGAGTTTGCGATAATGAGCGAACTAGGCTTTTCTAATATCAGATTAGCTCGTTGGTCAGTGCCTTCCTAGTCTGGCATTTTTGGTATACCTTTATTTTTGCAGCGTCACATACAAGGAAAGAGGCGAACGGATTAATGAAGGTCTTCAACGAAAGCCTCAGGTTGTCCACCCGCGGCGAGATCGACTTCTTCGACATTTCAAACAAGGTCCAAGACATTGTTGAAAAATCAGGAGTGAAGAGTGGCATTGTTCATGTTTTCACACCTCACGCCACAGGAGTGCTCATCTTAACTGAATATGAACCTAGCTTGCTCGGAGACATCAAGAATACACTAGAGAAACTAGTTCCGAAATATGGGGGCTATGCGCATCCATCCAACGCTCACTCCCACCTTAGATCAATGCTGCTTAGTCCAGACAAGACTCTGCCTGTCATCGATGGACAGATTGCATTAGGCACATGGCAGTCGCTTGTCTTTGTTGAGACAGACGTTCATCCGCGTCAAAGAACGATTGTAGTGCAGGTTCTAGGCGAATAGAACGAACGCGAGCTTACACTATCTCCATCAACCGCCACTCACGATACTCAGTTGCCACTCTAATGTATCCTCTAAGCATTTTGTCGACCTCTGGGTCGCCCGTGTCGATTCTCAGAACACCGCCCTCGATTCCTTGAATCTTGCTCTTCGTGGCAGCAACGATTATATGATCTTTTCCAACGCGTCTCATAATCTCTGGGCTTATCTGCTGGTTTCCTCTGCCCAGCAGCATGCCTTGACGTCCAATGGGTGAAAGCACAATCCACGTTTTGTTCCAATCCTTGATCGCGTGCAAGATTTTCTGCTCGTTGACATCTTTGACGACTGTTTTGTGTTGGTAAAGATCTACGCCCAGCAGAGTTTTTTCAATTCCGAGCAAGTCGGCAACACACTTTGTCGTGGTGCCAGGCCCAAGGATATACGTCGCCACAGGATTCATTTCTTCGACAATAAACCGCGCCACAGCCTCTTGGCTTTCGCGCTCGTCGACTGTTTCAGGGCTGATCTGCTTGCTGCCTAGAAATCGCATGGGTACATAAGGGCCCTTCAAGAAGCCGTACAGACTCACTCTTAAGCGGTCGCTTCTTATAGCGTCTTCATCAGCGTCCATCACTTCAAAGTCGGTAAGCTGTGTGGAACCGTCTAGGAAATCGCCAACTATGTCAGCTGCATCTCTCGGACTAGCAGCGAAAATGCCACTGTACATTTTCACTCCAGAAGGAACACCTAAAACCGGTAGACTCTCGGCGTCACGTAAGGCATCGAGAACGTCTCTCGCTGTGCCGTCTCCGCCCACGAAAGCAATTAGGTTAACTTTGTGTTGCGCCATGAGTTTCACCGCTGATTTTGTGTCATCAGCGCTCGTTTCCTTCTTATGTTGCATAGGCAAAATTCGCGCTCTCAGACCAGCCTCCGTCACCTCGTCGCTGCCCATAATTCCTGGGCATGTAACTAGGTCGATTCGAGTTGTTATCTCCAGTTCTTTCAGTCGCTTGAGGAAGTCTACGGCTCTGGCGGGCGCGACTGGTTTAGCTCCTAAAGCAGCGGCGTCCTTTGACATGCCGTCGGTGCCCTTTAATCCCACCCTGCCACCCATACCCGCAATGGGATTGACTAAGAAGCCCATCTTCAATTTGGCGTTCACGCTGTGAATATTTGGTTTCCAGAGCCTATCCTATGTTGTCCTAGCGGAAAAATCATTCCATGATCAGATTGATCCCTGCGTGGAACGGTCATGGTTCGAGGAGTAATGCTTAGGACGAAGCTCAGATTAGACCTTTGACTGATATCAACAGAACTGCAATAACCAAGGCTGAATCAATAAACTCGCCATTTAGAACCTTGTCCAGCACCTCTTGAAAACCTATGAATTCAATGTTGGCTATTTCGTCAGGGTTAAACTCGCCTTTTGGTTTCAGGCTTTTTGTGAAGAAGATTTCGACTGTTCCAGGCCCCATTGCTCCGGGCGCCCACGTGAATCTTCGTATCCATTCTAGTTTTCCAGCTGTGAAACCTGTCTCTTCTTCTAACTCCCGCAAAGCTGCTTGCTCAGGCGTTTCGCCCTCTATCATTCCGCCAGCTGGCAAATCGTGCATCATCCTGCCAAACGGGTGTCGATACTGCCTTGTCAAAATTATCCTGTTGTCTTTCGTGAAGGCTGCTACAGCTACAGCGCCAACGTTCTCTTTGCCTTTGAAATATACCCATTCATATCTAGAACCGTCTGCAAACTCGAGAACGTCCTCGACGATACGTCTGCCATGTTTGTTGTAGACCACTTTAGATTCCAGAACCCTTACATTCTCAAACTTACCGTCCAAAGTGTTTCACCACAGCCATCTACTCAACTAATACTATGAAAAACCTAATTTATCAGCCCTACTAAGTAAACCACTTCAAAACAATGCTTCACCGGGATAGACCCAGGATATCTAGACTTGGAGAAAATGAATGCTGTAGTCAAAGGCAAGAGGCAGCCTGGAGCCGAAATAACCAAAATAAACCCGCCAAGAATTAGAGAATATGAAGTACTCGTTGAAGTTGAAGCCGCGTCAATATGCGGAACCGACGTACACATCTGGGACTGGAACGAATGGGCTCAACGCCGCATGACGAAAATCCCGATTATTTTCGGTCATGAAGTTGCCGGCAAAGTTGTTGAGATCGGCAAGAACGTGACAAGGGTTCAAGTCGGTGATAGGGTTTCTGCTGAGACTCACATCGTTGACAACGCATGCTATCAATGCAAAACTGGCAGAAAGCATGTATGCAGGAACATGGAAATCTTGGGCGTGGACAGGGACGGAGTCTTCGCTGAGCAGTTTGCCTTGCCGGAAGAAAACGCTTGGAAAAATGACCCTCACATTGATCCTGCTATAGCTTCGGTTCAAGAGCCGCTCGGAAACGCTGTGCAAGCTATCTTGCCCAAGGAGCATGTGGAAGACATCGCAGGCAAGAATGTGGCAGTCTTAGGCGCAGGCCCAATCGGTTTGATGGCAATCGCCGTATTGAGAGAACTTGGTGCTGCCAAAGTCTTCGCAACTGCTGGGGGCTTGAACAAAGTTCGTATGAATTTGGCTAGGAGAATGGGCGCTGACATGGTTTTGAGCGCGAAGGAAGAAGGGGATAGGCTTGTGAAAACCATTTTCGACGCAACCGACGGCAACGGAGTAGACGTAGCTTTGGAGATGTCAGGTGACCCGAACGCTTTGAGGCAAGCGTTTGAAATGCTTACTCCAGGTGGCAGAGTGTCGTTGCTCGGCATTTTTGATAAGCCTATGGAACTCGATTTTAACAACGCCATGATTTTCAGATCAACAACATTATACGGGATCACGGGTCGCAGAATGTTCGAAACCTGGTATCAAGTCCGTGGTTTGCTTGCCAAACCTAGCTTTATGGAGAAGGTCGCTGCTGTGATAACGCATAGAATCCCGATTCGTGACATAGCCAAGGGTATAGACCTAATCCAGTCCAAGCAAGCCGGAAAAGTTGTGTTAGAGCCGAAGTGGTAATTAAGCAAAGGTTAAGAGAAACGAGAGGATGAGACTACACCTCTTAAGGTGGGGATATCATGCGCAACCCAACTGCCTTCTTATCGCAGGAGTATCAAGAACTAGTTAAGAATCAGCTCGATTGGAAAATTCGAATTTTGGAAGGACCGAGCACAGCTTGGTGCAAGGTTGACGGCAAGAAAGTGTTGATGTTCTGTTCAAACAATTATTTGGGCTTGAGCACGCATCCGAAAGTTAAGGAAGCAGCGTTGAAGGCTATTGAAACGCACGGAGCAGGCTCAGGCTCCGTTAGACCTATCGCAGGCACGATGGACATACACATAGAATTGGAAAAAAAGCTGGCTAAGTTTAAGAACGCCGAGGCTTCGCTTGTGTATCAAACTGGTTTCGCAGCCAACGCTGGGCTTATTCCGCAACTAGCCGGAAAAGACGACTTGATGGTCAGTGATGAACTTAACCACGGCAGCATCATCGACGGCGTAAGACTAAGCCATGCAGAAAGAGCAGTCTACAGACACGGTGACATGAAGGATTTGGAGAGAGTCTTGAACGAGGCAGAGAAGCACTCGCCGCCTTACAGAAGAATATTGATAATGACAGATGGCGTGTTCTCCATGGACGGAGACATCGCGCCGCTTGACCAAATCACAGAACTTGCGGATGAACATGGCGCAATGGTTTATGTAGACGACGCTCACGGCGAAGGCGTCTTAGGTGAAGGCGGGAGAGGCATAGTCTCCCATTTCAAGCTGAGCCGCGATCGGGTGCAGGTTGAAATGGGCACATTTTCAAAAGCATTTGGTGTTGTGGGCGGTCATATCTCAGGAAACCGAGATCTTATCGATTTCGCGTATAACAAAAGCAGGACTTGGATTTTAAGTGGTTCACACCCACCGCCTGTGGCTGCGGCTTGTGCAGCTGCCATTGATGTGCTGGAGAAGGAGCCTCAGCATGTCAAGAACTTGTGGGACAACACGCGATACTTCAAGAAGACCATAAAAGAACTGGGTTTCGACATAGGCAACAGCCAAACACCTATTACACCTGTCATAGTCGGCGCAAGCAGAGTAGCGAAGGAATTGAGCGCACGATTGTTTGAGGAAGGCATCTTCGCATTGCCAATAGTTTTTCCGATGGTGGCCAGAGATAAAGCACGCATAAGAACCATGATGAACGCTCAACTCACCAAGAAAGACTTGGACTTCGCCATTGACACGTTTGAAAAAATAGGCAAAGAACTGCACGTCATATAACGACGTTCTCTTCGCCACTGTTTCAAATCGGTTCGCTTCTTTAGTCTGCGGTTCATGCGCTTGCTATTCGATGCTGTTCATAGCTAACTAGAGGCATGATTAGACACTTTCGATTCAATTTCTGATCGAATGGGTTCAATCTGCGTTCGTTTTTTGCGTAGTTTATTTAATTAGTGAGCTTTTCGCGTGGATTCGGTCCCTCAACACCATCCGTGCCTTGAATTGCGCTGTTTAGTGATAGCGTTCTTCGAGAGATCTGCGAAATCTTTCGATGCTTTGTGTGCTATCCGCCACTTTCTGTTTGATTTCAGCGTCTGAATAGCGGCTTTCAGCGATTCTATTTAAGCTTCGTCTGTAATCGCTTACTTATATCAGTCTAAGGTGGTCTATGAAAACGTTTATGTTGCTTGGGAATGACACGGTCAGGTGTAAGGATAAGTATTATGCAGACAGCGTTTCGTGATCTGTGTCAGCTTTGCGAGAAGCTGGAGGCAACTACTAAGCGTTTGTTGATGGTTGACTTGACTGCAAGCTTCGTGAAGAACCTGCTGCCCGAGGAGGTTGAGCCTGCTGTTTCTATGATCTTGGGTCGTCCTTTTCCGAAGTGGGATCAACGCGTTCTTGAGACCAGTTGGGCGACTCTAAGCGGCATACTTAAGCAGTTGACGGACCTAGGTTGGAGCGACTTCCGTGCCGCGTACAGTCAAACTGGCGATGTCGGATCGGCTATCAAGATTGTGTTTGAAGGCAGCAGGATTAGGAAGCAGTCGACTCTCTTTGAAAAGCCCTTGAGCATTCTGGAAGTGAGACACACGTTTGAGAACATCGCTGGGGCTTCTGGCTTCGGCTCGAGAGAACGCAAAGAACGCCTAATAGGGACTTTGCTCGGCCAGGCTTCGCCTCTTGAAGCCAAGTATCTTGTCAAGATTATGATCTTCGAGATGCGGACAGGTTTCAGCGAAGGTTTGATGGAGATGGCAGTAGCCAAAGCGTTTGACATTCCGCTTGAGACGATTCAAACAGCGAGCATGCTCACGGGAGACATAGGTGAAACTGCCTCAATCTTGAAGGCAAAGGGAAAAGAAGGCGTGACCCAGCTTGGCTTTCGTGTTTTTCGACCCATTAAGCCGATGATGGCGCAGATGGCTGAAGACGCGAGAGAAGTCCTGAAGGAGACAGGCGGTTCGATGGCTTTTGAGTACAAGCTAGATGGTGCACGCATTCAAATCCACAAATCTGGCGATGAGGTGCGAGTCTACAGTCGTCGTCTCACAGACGTTACTGAAAGCTTGCCTGAAATCGTTGACCTCGCTAGAAGAGAGATAAGAGCAAGGCAAGCCATTCTTGAAGGTGAAGTTATAGCGGTAGGCAAAGATCATGCGAGCCCGCTCTTGTTTCAGCACTTGATGCGTAGGTTTCGAAGGGTGCATGAGGTAGATGACATGGCTAGGGAGATTCCAATAGAGCTTCAGCTATTTGACGTCATCTACCTTGATGGAGACAGCTTGCTTAACGCAGAGTACGTTGAGCGTAGAAAAAGGTTGAGTGAGATTGCAGGAACCATACAGTTGACAAAACAGATAACCACAGACGATCCACAAAAGGCTGCAGAGTTCTTGAAGGAGGCATTAGACAGTGGTCATGAGGGCTTGGTCGCCAAGAAGCTTGACAGTCCCTATACTCCGGGGATCAGGGGAAAACGTTGGTTCAAAATCAAGCAAATATTGGAACCTCTGGACCTTGTCATAGTGGCTGCAGAGTGGGGGTATGGTCGAAGACACCGTTGGTTAAGCGACTATTACTTGGCTGCGCGAGAGAGTGAAACAGGCGAGTTTATGACGGTGGGTAAGACATTTAAAGGCTTAACAGACCAAGAAATCATTGAGATGACTGAAAGGCTGAAAGAATTGATCATCAGGGAGGAGCCGCATCGCGTGGTGGTTGTGCCAAAAATCGTGGTGGAAGTTGCCTACAATGAGCTTCAGGAGAGCCCAAAGTATGAATGTGGCATGGCTCTACGCTTCGCTCGAATAACCCGCATAAGAGACGACAAACTCCCAGAAGAGGCTGACACTATCCAGCATGTTCGAGAGATATATGAAAAACAGTTTGAGAAGAAGGCGAAACTCTGATGCAAAGGGGCAGAAAGACTCAGGTGGGAATAATCCTGTTTGTGGCTAGTGTCGGTTTTGCTTTTCTCTGGTCGTTTTCGGTTGGGCACTTGTTTTTGTCGTGGTATTGGTCCAATCAGATTTCGGCACTGGTTTATGCTATACTGATGGTTGGTCCCTCAGTTGCCTTAGCTGCAGCGGGATGCGGGTTGTACATTTTGGGTCGAAAGGCCTTTTGGAAGTCAGATCTGCGACAGAAACAGTTGCTGGCTTTCTTAGGTCTTGCTCTAATGGTGTTAGGTGGCATTTTCGGCGCGTTCTACTGGGAAATGGCAGTGTATAGGGCAAACCTACTTCGATCTGCAGGTGGTGATCCATTGATTCGTTATCTGAGCAACACCTCTCCATACTTCATTTTGTTCGCACTCTGGATCATTTCAGGCCTGTTGGTGTTTGCAGATGCCGTTGAGACCTTCTTCTCTAAGACGTAAGCCTGTCGATACTTTCTTTAGGTTACTTTGTTGAATTTGCTCTTGGGAGCTCCGCAAATAGGACACTTTTCAGGCGGGCTGCCTTCAACTGTGTTGCCGCATACACTGCAGACGTAGTAGTCGGTTTCTAGCAAGTTCTTCCCGCTTTTCAATGTCTCAAGGGCTTTGGAGTACAAGTCCGCGTGGATTTGTTCAACCTTATTGGCAACCTCAAAGCTCCATGCCGCCTGTTTGTTACTTTCCTGCTGGGCAGTTTTCAGGTACTCTGGATACATTTTCTTGAATTCAAAAGTCTCGCCAGACACTGCGGTTTCCAGGTTGGCAGCAGTTGCTTTCACTTCACCCATTATTCTAAGATGATTTAATGCGTGGATTGTCTCTGCTTCAGCTGCTGCTCGGAAAAGCTTAGCGACCTGCGACAAGCCCTCTTCTTGGGCTTTTCTAGCAAACGCGGTGTAGCGGCGATTTGCTTGAGACTCGCCTATGAATGCGCTCTTCAGGTTTTCGTCTGTTTTGGGCATGAAGAATCACCTTTAACCCTAAATAGGCTTTTGAACGGATATAAGTTCGCCTTCCGTCTTGGGATTGCAAGAAAACCTTCATGAGTCGTGTAGAAGAATGGGTATAGTGTTCGCGTGTATTGCTCCGCACGGAGATGAAATTATTCCGCAGTTGGCGGGGGATAAAGCAGGAGCCTTTGGCGAAACGAGGCGCGGGATGGAAGCAATTGCTGAGATATTGAACGAGCAGAAGGTTGACACCATAGTCATCACTAGTCCGCACAATCTGCGACTAAGAGGCAACATTGGAGTGATAACGACAGAGTTTACAGATGGAACCCTAAAGACACAAAGCGGCTCTGTTCAGATTCGCTTGAAATGCGATCGCCCTCTTGCTCAAGAAATCTTATTTGAGGCTGAGAAAGCTAAACTTCCCGTTGTGGCGGCTAACTATGGCACAGCTGAGGGAGAATCTTCCTGTATGCCCATGGATTGGGGAACATTGATTCCGCTCTGGTTTTTCGCATCCAATCTAAAAAAGCCAAAAGTAGTTATTGTGACCCCTTCACGAGAGATTCCTTTGAAAAAACTGGTTACATTCGGCAGAGCAATAGCGAAGGCGGCGGAGAAATCTAAAGCAAGAGTGGCTTTTGTTGCAAGCGCCGATCAAGCGCACACTCATAGCAAGAAGGGACCTTATGGTTTTCACCCTGACGCTAAGACTTTCGACGCGCTGGTTGTGGACGCGGTCAAGAAGGACAATTTGAATATGCTCCTCAGTGTGGATCAAGAGCTCGTTGAAAACGCGAAGCCTGACAGCATATGGCAGATGGCTGTTCTCATAGGCGTGTTGAAGCAATTGCGCCTGAAGGGGAGACTTGTCTCATATCAGGCGCCTACGTACTTCGGCATGTTGTGCGCAGCCTACACTCCGAAATGAGCTGTGTTCTGCTCCTTTTTCTCCCTTTCAGCGTTTCTAAGGAAAGTGTAGTATAGAGACCTTGGTTCTATTCACTTTCGTGCATGTCTGTCTAGGCACTGGGTGGCCGTTGGCTCAGTGATCTTTTAAGCTAGCTCTGCGAGGATGCGTTGCGGTGACCTGTTGGAAAGAACGCAAGGCAAGAGGGGGCTTGAAACCGCGTTGATGCAATGCCACAAAGTAATGGAGACCTTTCGTGGCTCAGAAGAAACGTTGATGCACATTAGACGTGTAGAGGAGTCGTTGAGAAGGCTAATTGTGGAAATAGACTAGAACGGTGTCAGAATCTTAGAATGCTTGTGCCTCGAGTTTCTTTTTCACTTCTTCTATTTGTTTTTGTAGTTCGGCGAATTTCTTGCCTTTCTCCTTGCCCATAGCCTTGTAGCAGTCGCGTGCATATTCCAACGCCCCAAGTCCGAAGCGGTCGAACCCCTTGCCCAAAGCGATGTCAGCAGATTTCGAGAAGCGTTCAATCGCTGTTTCATATTCCTTGAGCAGAAAATTGCACTCTGCCGCCTTAAACAACATGTAGGAAGCGTCGAAGAAGTTGGTCATCTTTTCGTATAATTGTGATGCTTGCAGGAACTTGTCAATGGCTTCATTGTACTTCCCAGCGTCGTATAGGGCTAGCCCTTCACGATGGATCTTAATCGGGTCTTCCCGGGCGGGCTGACTCATACTGTCATTCACCCACATTTTTTCAGTATGATAGCAGCCTAACAGTTATTATGGTTTTCCACTAATGATTTTGCGACTTTTTCCATGGATTCTTTGGGCTGATTGCTTGACCACGAGAAATAGCGTTCTCTTTCTCAGGAGAGGAATAATATATGATTCAACTCGAAATATATGGTAATGGGTAATCAAATTATATAGGTTGAAGCATTTTCCTAAGCACCGTAAACAAATCATAGAAACGGATTTGCTCGGCTTTAAGTGGGTTATACGAAAAGACAGCTTTTTCGCAGGCTTTTATCATGACAAGGTCGGCTCCGACATTAACCATGAGATCGATACTTTCCAGTTGCTTAGGGTTTTGGGAGCCTCTCAGAAGGTATTCGTGGATGTCGGTGCTCACGTTGGTCACTATGCGGTTCGGTTATCTAGAAACTACCACAAAGTAGTAGCTATCGAACCCGATCCCTACAATTTTGAGGGTCTCATAAGGAACCTTGAACTCAACCGTGTGAAAAACGTTCGCGCACTCAACTTGGCTGCAAGCAGTAAGAGAGGGAGGTTCACTCTTTATAGCGCTGGTATGGGATCTCGGCTTGATAAAGTAAGGCTTCATAAACGAGTCTATCTCGTAGGCACCGATCTCCTCGACAACCTTGTTGATCATGCAGACGTCGTTAAGATAGACACAGAAGGCCATGAACTTGAAGTTCTGAAAGGGGCACCTCGTCTAATCTCGCAAAAACCTATTTTCATAATTGAAGACCACACAAAAACCTTTGGGCTAATCTACTGGAGCGAGATTCTGAGGTTGCTCCAAGGTTTTGAACCTCACCATGTTGAGGGCTCGCCTTATCATGACATAATACTCTTTAAACCTCTTCGACCGGCAGGCGGCGCCGGCTGCAGTTCAGAGCATTAAGGTTTTAGAGGGAGAGGCAAACGCGCGCCCTTGGCATACAATGGTCAACCTTGTAGAACGCGTATAACCGAGAGACTGGTTTGCTGCAGAGAGATCGAAAACACTTTGAAGAAATCGCGCACTATGACAATTCATAGTTTTTTATCGCTTTGACAAGAATATGTTAGAGGCAGATACCTGATCTTCGCGAGGGGCATTGCTTGTGATAATCCGTAGATTCGTGAGAGGCATAGATGACTCAGCTTGGGCAGAGCTCGCTCAAGTCAATCTGGGCGAATTCAGGGCGTCAATGCTTGATCCAGAATTCAGCGACTTGGGAATGTACGTAGCTGAGATCAAGAAGAAGGTCGTGGGCATAGCAAACGCACACATCAGCCCCTCTCAGCCACGTTTTTGTGTCCTTCGCAGCTTCAATGTGAGAGATGACTACCGGGATATGGTCGCCTCTTCACTCTTAGACGTAGCGCTAAAAAGCCTAGGTGAAAGAAGTGCAGAAGCCGTTGAAACTCGCGTTCCGGAGGATGCAACGCGCCACATTTCGGTTCTTAAAAGGAAAGGCTTCAAAGTGAAGTATGTCGAAGGCAAGATGAAGCATGACCTGAAACACGTACCTTTCAAGAAAGTTCCCAGAGTGCAATTCAAAACATATTCAGAAGTTGGCAATCCAGAGCTGATCGAAAATCTTCAGAATGAAATCTTCAAGGGAATCACTGGAAGACGAGTCACCAAAGAGGAAATCGTCTATTGGATGGAGAATCTGAACTTTGAGTGCTTCGTAGGATACGGCAAAGGGAACCCTGTCGCTTCATCTTTCTGCGAAATCAGAAACGTGAACAACGAGAAACATGGATGGATCTACGGGCTAGGCGTCTTACCAAGCTATCGACGCAAGAAAATAGGGACAGCGCTAGTCTACAAAGTGCTCAATTTCATCAAGAGCAAAGGCGCCAAGTATGCCTTCGTGGAAACTGATTATGAAAGCTACCAGCAGTGTTTCTACGAGTTATTAGGATTCCGTGTTGAAAGCAAGGCCCTCTGGTTGCAGAAATCGATCCGAAAATAGCGCCTCTACCCACAGAAGTCATTATTAACTGCGTACATGGCTGATTAATAACCTCGACAAAGTGAGAGTAAGGTGAGTTTGCACTTGAAAATGTGTGATGCGCACGTGCACTTGGGCGAGTCTGGACCTTGGCAACCTTACGGAAACCCAACAATCTACATAGAGGAGCTGATGCTGTTACTCGACAAGTACAATGTTGCTAGAGCCTTGGTTTTTCCAAACCCAAACGTAGGCGACAGGTATCCTAAGACGAACGACTACATAACAGAATGCGTAAAAAAGCATCCGAAAAGGCTCGTGGGCTTTGGACGCGTAGACCCGAGAAGAGATACAGAAGCAGTCAACGAACTAATACGAATCAAAGACAACCTCATACTGTCCGGGATCAAGCTACATCCCATGGTGGAGTGCTTTCGAACCGACCACCCGTTCTTTGACAAATTCTTCAAGAAAGTCGACGAGTTGAGGCTACCAGTCTTAATTCACACGGGCGACGGCTTCTCAACTCCAAGCTTAGCCGTTCGGGTGGCGAAGAAGCATCCACGCATGGTTATGATTTTAGCTCATCTGAGAGAAGGTTGCGTCGGCGCGCTGAAGGATTCATCAAATCTCTACGTGGAAACATCTGGAACTTTACCTGAATTCGTAGAAATGGCCGCAGACATTGACCAAGACCGTGTGTTGTTCGGCTCCGACACTCCATATTATCGCTTTCCAACACAAACAGCCATAATCGATGCTGCTCACATCTCGAACAAAACAAGGAGAAAGGTCTACTTCGAGAACTTCGAGCGCTTGTTTGAACAGCGGTGAGAACGGGGAACAATTGTGGTGAAACCTGACGTACTGCCAGCTAAAGGCAACTACACACTTATCATCCACTTGAAGGCTCCAAGCCGCATGTGCACAACGAAACAAGGCTCGATCAAGCTAGGTAGGGGCTATTACGCGTACACGGGTTCAGCCTTAGGCACCGGCGCCCTTAGCCTCAGGAGCAGGGTTGCTAGGCACTTCAGAAAGAGAAAGGAAAAGCACTGGCACATCGACTATCTTCTAGCGAACAAGGCAGCATGCATTACAGCGGTCGTGGCAGCGTCACGCATCGACAACAAGGAGTGCGAAATAACCAATTCCATTAGAAACGTCGAAGGAGCCACAGTTCCAGTTATAGGCTTCGGAGCATCTGACTGCAAACGCCACTGTGGAAGCCACCTCATATACTTAGGTCAAAACAACAGCCTTGAGAAGGTCGTTGACGCCTACAAGCACGCTGTTGGAGATAGCCAGCTGCAAGTCTACGAGCCCTAGCAGGGATTTCGGGTGACGGCAAGATGAAGGTAAAAATTGAGTCTGCAGGGACAAGAACAGTTGAAGAACTACTCAAAATAGAACGCGAATGCTTCACAGCCGAAGCATATAGCCGAGAGCACGTGCTTAGCCTGCTCAAAAGCCCGAGCGCTGCTGCCTTGTTAGCCAAAGTAGATGGCGATGTTGCAGGCTTTGTAATAGGCTTGGTTGAAAGGAGACAAACGGCTAAGATCGGCCACGTGGTAACCATCGACGTAGCTATCAAATATCGCCGGATGGGCGTCGGCTTAATGCTTCTGAAGGAGATAGAGAATGCCTTCTTGAAGAAGAACGTTGAAGTCGTCTACCTTGAAGTTCGCGCTGACAATCAAGCCGCTAGGAGACTGTACAGAAAGCAGGGCTATGAAGAAACCGTGCAATTAGATGACTATTATTCACCGGGTGTTCATGGATTAAGGCTTTTGAAGAATCTTAAGCAGGAACAGCACGCCTCTTCTTAGGATTAGCCTCGGGCTTGGCGAAAGACAACAACGAGAGCTTGGTTTTCCGATCAAACTTCCTAAGCAACCTAATGCCTGCAGCCTCAGCCAGAACGAGTTCGCCCGTCACTCCTATAATGCAACCGGGCATCACGTGACCTCCGAAAACCCTGCCCTTCTCATCTGAAACAGCCGCATGTGCGTGTGCAAACACCTTGCCCTCTTTGACTGAAACATTGCCAAGGCATGAAACAATCTCTAATGGTTGCAGCATTTCGATCGTTTTGTATTTGCCCTCATGAAAAAATCCCAGCTTGGCAGTTTTTAGGGTGCCTATTAACGAGAAGAAACCAGCGGAGACCTTCGCTTCAACGGCGACTCGAGTTATTGTGTCCAATAGTTCATCACCTTCAATTAGTCTGGCAAAAACTGTTCTCCCAGCCTTCGCTTTGGAATACTTCACGTTCATCTGGCTCCTTTTTCCCATTTAGCCTTCTTCATGTTATACTCATTTTTTCTGATGTATGGTTTCGCTGGGGCGCCCAGCACAACCATGCCTGCAGCCACATCTTTCGTCACTAAAGAGCCTGCGCCCACAACCGAGCCCTCTCCAATTCTGGCTGGTGCTACAATGCATGTGTTGGCTCCTATCACAGCGCCTTTTCCGACCACTACGCCAGTCCGTCGACCGCTTGGGGGATACGGATCATTCGTGAACACAACGTTGGGTGCTATGAACACATCGTCTTCTACGACGGTCAAGTGGGGAAGGTAAGCGTTAGATTGAATGCTCACACCCTTGCCAATATTAACGGTACCGTCGAGCTGTGCAGAGGACCCAATGCGTGTTCTGTTTCCCACTGTGCAGCCTTCACGAATCAACACGTTGTGCCCAGTTTCAACCCAGTCGCCTATAGCTACTTCTTCATAGATCGTCGTGCCAGATCGTATGATACAGTTGTTGCCAATTTTCGCTCCAGCACTTGTCCTGTCAAGTTCTTCTATTGAAAAGCCTTTCGAGAACGACAAATCTTGAACCTTCCTCTTGGCAGGATAGCCGACAATTACGTTTCTGCTAATAAGGGACTTTGCTCCGATCGCAGAAGGTCCAAGAACAATGCTGTCGCCTTCGAAGAAGCCTTTTACACGTGCCTTAGAGGAAATAAACTGCATGGTCCAGTAATTGCTCCTTTTTAGAGTACGTGCGCTCTGTCGGCATTTCAAAATTGTGGTCAGCAAGAAGCCCAGAGTCAGATCAAGCCTGTGCCTATCAATTCGAAGAGGATGCTGTTTGTTGTTTTGGTAATGAAATCTGTGTCAACGCTCTCACCGTCTTTTGTGTCCAAGCCGTTGCAGCATGGAATCAATTTCAACGCGTAGGAGTTTCGCTCCGATCTTTCAAACCGGAAAGGATAGAATCTGCATAGCGCTGGTCTAAGGCGCAAGCAGAGCAATTGTGCAGTCGAGTCGATGTGTCAAAGGACAAGAAGATACATGAACCATCTGTCCTACTTCGAATGCGATTCTGTTCAACATCTAGAAAATCAGCCGTTTTGTATCCGGCTTGTCTTAAGCGGCTCGTGTCCGTTTCTGAGAGCGTAGGGCTTCTGAGTTTGCAACAAAAGACGCCGCAGCGTTGACATTTAAATGTGAGATGGCTAAGGCTATGGTGTATTTTTCTGAGCCGTCTGGTTTTGAGGTCAATTGTGATTTCTGCAATTCTTTCTTCCAAGAGTGCTCGCCACGCCTTTTCTAGCTTCATTGGTTGCTTGGGGTAAAGTCTAAATGTTGCGGTTACAGAACATGTGCATGTTGCATGAGTGAAGGATGACACGCGTCATGGCGAAAAAGTCCAAGGTTGAAGCTCAACGCATGGTCTCCGCCCTAGCAGTCTTGTTGCGAAACACGACGTGGAAATGTGGGCGTGTCGAGCGCCTAGTTGTCAACTACCTAAGAGAACAGATTCGCAAATTCGGACGAGCGCGCACACCTGTTCAGGAAATGCTTCATCACTTCAAACTCAGAGGAAAACAGAAGAGCGAGTTCTTCGACGCTATTAAGCGCTTGGAGAAGCGGCGCATAATCAAGATTGAAGGCTTTTAGGCGCCGCGCCAAGTGTGCCTTGACACACAGGGGACACGCTGGCTAGTTCAAGCGGAGAAGTCAGAAGCTGAATTGAATGATCGCTGGTGGAGGGAGAGGCAAGTTCAAGCGGGTCATTGTGGTCACTGGGACTCCAGGTGTGGGTAAGACAATAGTCTCGGAAAGACTCGCGCAAAAGCTGGGAGCTGTTCACATAACTGTTGCGGATTTGGTTCGGCATGAAGGAATTGCAAGCGGGTACGACGAGAAGCGGCAAACATTGATAGCGGACGACGAAAAGCTTGCCAAAAGGGTGCAACAGATCATAGCCAAAACACGTAAAACAGTCATTGTTGATGGACACTTCGCAACGGAAACCGTGCCCAAGAGCTATGTTGCCAAGGTTTTCGTGTTGAGATGCCATCCCAAGCAGCTTAGGCAGAGGATGGTTGAACGGGGGTTTCAAGGCGCGAAATTAAGGGAGAACCTTGCAGCTGAGATATTGGACGTCTGCCTTGTTGACGCGGTGAACAACGTAGGCGTGGACAAGGTGTGTGAGGTAGACACTACAGACAAGACTGTGAATGATACGATCAGTGAGATAGTGTCCATTTTGCGCAAGACGAAGCATTGCGCAGTGGGCATTGTTAACTGGCTTGGACAGCTTGAAATGGAAGGTAGCTTAGAACAGTATCTACAAGAGTTCTAGCCCAATCGTTGAAGAATCTCTCTTCTGGTCAGTAATGTGATGCCTCGTCTGTTAGCGTAAGCTTTGGCGTGACCGCTGAATTGCTGAGAAATCATGATCGGGCTGGGTATGCCCACGTCTTCGGCTGCCTTGTCCATGTTTATGATCATGTTGACACCTACGGTGCGTTTCCACGCTCTAATCCAGACCAGCCTTTGTTCGTTACCCTTCCGGATGATTAAGTCGAACT
>Ga0315309_1000310_pt1 | contig 29257 bp, 22 predicted proteins | sample TDP4_MG_FD_203080 | JGI IMG/M metagenome (GOLD analysis project Ga0315309, IMG submission 203080) | Freshwater sediment microbial communities from Lake Towuti, South Sulawesi, Indonesia - TDP4 | ecosystem: Environmental > Aquatic > Freshwater > Lake > Sediment | place: Indonesia: South Sulawesi...
AGTTGGTTTTCTTTGACATTGCTCTTGATCAGGGAGGCTCCGGCCTCGGTGCAAAGCGAGATGTTTTGCGCCACGAATTTTACTCCGTTTAGTTGGCCAGCATATTCGAGAAGCGCTGAAGTATCGATTACGCCACCGATGTTGACTCCTCAACGGCAGATGAAAACACCAATGCGATAGGAAGATGCGAGCTCTCCCGTTTGTTGACTCACCCCCTAAAACTCATTTTGTTTCTATCAGGTAGATAATGGGAGGAAGCCTGCGCACATTGTCACTATGAGCTGATCTTTGTCGTCAGTTTCTTGACGATTTCGTCCCAGAAATCCGTGTGTTCTCCGGACCACATGACTTCCTCGCGTGTAAGCTCTAATGCTCCTTTTCCAGGGCAGGCGATAATGCACGCGCCGCAGTATATGCACTTGTCCTCGTCGATTGAAATCTTGTCGACTTTTTCCCAAGCTTTTGATGGCTTCGGGATCTTGATAGCGCTAGTAGGGCATATGTCTGCGCAAGTTGAGCACCCACCAGGGCACCTATCGGGGTGTATTGTGATCTTGCCTTTGAAGAACTTGCGTGCCTTGTTTCCGGTTCTCTCACATTCTACTTCTTCATATGTTAGTTGAGGAACAGCCTTGCCGTCCACGATCTGCAGTTTCCTCTCGCCATTTACCTTGAGTTCAATTGCTTGAAATGGACAGATATAGTCGCAGAGTCCGCAGAAAGAGCACTTTCTCTCATCGACTAGTACTGGTGGCGACTCAACATCCTTCTTCAGAGACGCCCCTACAGGACCCCTAGCAATGGCTTCCTTCGGGCAGGCTGTGACGCAAACCCCGCAGCCATTGCATTTCCGTCTGTCGACATTGAGCGCAAGGACAGTGTTCAACATTCTGAGTAGAGCAGTTACCTTTGAAGGATCGACAGTCCTTATATACTGTGGTAATGCCATTTAAATAGTCCTCCCTAGGATTTCTTTGCACTACTCTCACAAGGGAAGTTAATCTTCAGTGCATGGCGTGGACAGGCCTCGATGCACATGCCACAACCATCGCAAAGGTCTTGGTTAATGGCTTCGAGTTTGCCGTTCTTGACTTTTAGAATTACTTCCTCTTTCTCGGAGAATATTCTTCCAGTGGTATTCACAGGACATGCTATGGTGCAGTCACCGCAACCATTACACTTTTTCTCAATGATTGCTATTTGGTACGTTGCCAACTTAAACCGCCTCCAAGTCGACGCCGTCAACTCGTCTGGTGGCACTATCCGCCTCCACTTTGCGATGATTCATAACAGAGATGGCTTCTCTTAATAGCATTATTGATACAGGTATTACTTCAGTCACTTGGATTGATGATCTTTATTTTAAGCTTAACTAACAACTTTTCCTTCACTCAGTGACCAGTTGCCACTAACTGTTTCCACGCATATATAACAAGACAGGGTCGATTGATCTTACCAGCGACTTATGTAACAATCCTATGATACATTCTAATAAATCACTCAATTAACGAAAATCATTTATAAGAAGGACAATCGTTACTCATTCCGAGATCCACATGAGGTCCTTGATCATGTCTATTGAGTGCGGTCCCGTGGTTAAGGTGGAGCGATGTCAATCTATGCTTTTGCATAACTAGCAGCCTATCAGGTTTCCCTTTTCATCTCCCTATTTACTCATTCCTTCAGTAGCTTTATATTATTGGGTTTTGGTAAGCGAGTGCCCTCTTTTTGGCGGTCTGGAACTCTTCCTTTTATTTAGCCTTATATACACACAACCTGATAACCATTTGATAGAGAGCTGACAGCGATGCAGAGCAGAGAGAAAGGTAAGTTAGTGGTTTAGTATCTTTTGATCTTTCAATCAATCAAGCCAACGGTTGCTGAGTTGAAACAGGGATTACTGTTGCTAGTAGTCTGTAGGAAGAAAAGGGGATCCTAGAACAATGGCTACCGCCAATGGCAGTAATGGTAGTAGAGTTCCTGCAATCACGAGGGAGATTAAGGAATTACTTGAGGCTGTTAGGGTTGTAGGGTTATCTGGTCGCGCTCCCATTGACTCAGCCATCCTTGGGGTTTGTAGGAGGAATGGAGGTGGGTCGATAAAGAAGGGGAAACATGTGTCGAAAGTGGTTAGAGAGAACCCGGATCTATTCCGTGTGGAGCCAAGTTTGACCCCGCACGGGGTAAGATGCAAGCTCATCAAGCTAACCTCTGAAGGAAATAAGCTATTAGACATGCTCGAGGCTCGTAATGAGGTGATTCACCCAGTTTCCCTCGTGAGGAGGGAGAGGCATCTAGGTGCCCCCACCCTGTACACATTGGATGCATACTACTTTGATACAGGTGGGTTCAAGCGTCCACTCACAATGTTGTTCCAAGGTAAGCTACTGTTCCTTGAGCACGGGAATTTCAAAGCTATCCCAGCTTATGCAACTGAGGTCGTTGGGGAGATCAAGTGTTTGTGGAAGCAATGCGTAGGTGAGGTTCTCAACTTCCAAGATCCTAAACCCGTAGAGACACTGCCACATATTAAACACCTAATCAGATACGTGGTTTCAAACTTTAGAATCGACTCAATGAGTTCATCATCGGAGTCAGAGCTAGAATATGCCTCCCTCCTCACACTGAAGGAACTATTCCCAGGAACAAAGGAGACACAAATCAGAGTAGGCTACGACGAAGTCTCCATACTAAGAATCCCAGTAACGAAGAATAAAGAAGTGTACCTTTGCAAGAAGTGTAAAGAAACCCGATGCCACCACATAGCCCGCCTCCATCCTCATCAATAACTCTTTGATAGAAGAGTTCCCTTACTGAACGAAGTTCCTGAGCCAAATGAGGGAACCTACATGTACCTCTTCGACCTTGTATGGAGTGTGGCGGACTACGGAAGAAGTTACTTGTTGCTTCATGCAAGGGCATCTAAAAGGGTTTAAAGTAGTAGGGATGTCTATGAAAACAGGTTGGAGAATTTCATGAAGTCAAAAGAGGGGAGATGCTGTGATGATCTTATATAGGTTGATCACTAACCATGGTACTGACGCCAACAACTGTGCATGTTCACCAAGAGGTATCACGATTGTGCGTCTAAGACGCTTCCTCTCCGTAGATATGCAGAGACAGCCAACAAGGGGAGGCTAAGAGAGATTATTGACGCCAACAATTTTATGCATCTACTCTACCCATGATGCTCAATTGTGCGTCTGAGGTGCTTCCTCCACGACAAAAGGAAGGCTAAGAAGAGAAGAGGGATAAGAGCAGAGATACGGCATTCCCCGCATAACACTATAGTTCTTATTCTCCCCTCAGCTCCACACGCCCACCATCATATCACCATAATCAACTTCATTCCTGCTGTACGCGCTGCACAGTTTTGTATTTGTGCTCGTGCTTATGGTGTTTGTGAGGTGAAGGGCGTTGTGGAGTCTACGGGGAACATAGATCGCATTGTATACACAGTTATGCAAGTGCTTCATTTGCAGACAGCAAGTAATCCATAAATGGTGCCAATCCACAACGATATACATGCGCCACACACGCTAACTAGGGAGAAAACTCAAAGAGGTATGGGAGGTTGCTGGAAAAAGGAAAAGAAAAGACTTCGGCAAACCTTTCCCCCTCCTCGTCGAGTAAAACTTTTCCACCAGCTGCAATAAGAGATTAGCCACATGTATAGGAAATACCTCCCCTTGTCAGTAAAGCATACCTCTCGCACCGCTCGAAGATGTGTACGTAGCTGCTGACTGATTTCAGGTGTACAGAGCCATACATGATTATGCTATGCAAGAATCTACTGCGTCTCGATGTGGCTAATGATGGAGGGTTGCAGAGAGGGGAAGGGGCCGAGAAGAGAAGGGGTATAATGAAATTCGAGACGCAGAACGTAACGACGAACCTCAGTTCGATGATGCTTCAATGACGAGATGGTATAGACAGTGGAAGGCCCATACTGCTCATCCAAACTTACGAATTGACTACTTTGAGAACATTGATTCAAAGGACAAAGCCTATTGGTTAGGGTTTCTTTTCGGCGATGGCTATCTTATGAGAGACTCAAGAACAGGAAAAACAAGGATCGGGATTGCACTTAGTCGGAAGGACGAAGACACGATCGATCGCTTCATCTCATGTCTCAGACTTGATAAAGACAGAAAATTCTATCGAACCAAAGAAGGAGGAAGTGAACAAGTTGTTGTTCACTTTGGTTGCTTGAAAATGAGCAATGACCTCATGAGTCATGGGATGAAAATTGGAAAATCGAAGATCATCGAGTACCCTAGGTTGGAGAGCAGGGAGTTAGAGCTTAGCTTTCTGCTGGGGTACTACGACGCTGACGGAGTGCAAAATAGAACAATAATCATATCTGGCAGCGCACAATTTCTGAAGGAAGTTAGGCATAGGTTCAATCTTGCGTACGAGATTTATTCAAAAGAAAGCATTGGAGAAATCTGTGGCAAGAAGACAAGAGGAACAAAGTACAGCATATCGCTAGGGGCCGAGCTATTACGTGAGATGATGAGAGACTATGATCAGAGCATGCCAAGAAAACGTTGGTTGCCTTGTTCAGAAGAAGAGAGAATGCACAGAGTCCGTAAAGCTTTAACAAGCGAAGAAGTCCGGAAAAGAAAAGGACAACAAATTCGATGGAGGGCAATTACTCCTTCTAAGCTAGCGAAACTAGTATGCGAAGTGCCCTTGAAACAGATTGCCGTCAAATTCAATGTCACAGACACAGCTGTAGCGAAAAAATGCAGAAAATTCAATATTCCTTCACTGGGGCGGGGTTACTGGAGAAGACAAAGACGCTTGGAAAAGAAATCAAAGCAAGGTCAATAGACACCAAGAATACCACTTCTCTAACCGTATTTTTTTATTTTTTTCTTCCCATCAAACCATTCTCAAAAATAGGGCATATCGTCCTCGTCTCATTGTCAAATAAGATCTTCCTTCGACCATCACAGCGCGCGCATAAGTGGTGAATAATTCGGTTTTCCGCCGCTGGTATCCTTATGGTGCTATAGGCGAGTTCTCGCACATGTTCGTCTTCCTTGTTGACTGCCGCGCTCGCTCGGAAGACCTTGTCCCATCAAGAGTTTTCACTTCACCCACTTTTGCAGAGCCCGCTCGTCACCTCGACCGCCAGCCAGCGCTAGCCAAAAATGCCTCAAAACAAGAAAAGAAGGATTATTCACAGGATATGCGCGCGCTCGCTTCACAAGAGAACAAAGAGAGTTCATTTGAATGGGTCATTTTACCGAAAAACGTCATTTGACATCGGTCGCGAGAAAAAGAGATCGTGGGTCTCTAACCACACATATTTGTGGTTCTAGTCTTTTCTCCTCTTTGGGCGTCTCATCATTCATAGCTTTCAGGCAAAATGATGGGCTATGTGCCCAAGGCCAAGTTCTTAACAATGGGTAACTGACTTCAAGTGGTGCGCGCTAGAAAAACTAAGAAAAGAAAAAGAGGATTAGGTTCTATTCTAAATCGGAGTGGCTCTTATGTCGGGGACTATATCAAAACCGATTACGGTTGTACCCACTACCGTTATATTCAGCTCTATCAGAAGACTCGCCGTCTGCCCTGCGTATATCCTGACGCCCCCTTGGGTGATAGCGATTTGAAGTTTTCCACTGGGTACGGTTGCAGTGTAGTTGACATTGGCGACGGTGACGATACCTTCGAGGATACTGAACCGAATTAGGTTGTACTTTCCTGCTTGAAGACCTTTGTATCCTATAGTCTGGTTGACGTCAAGAGTTCGTGTTAGGTTAACCCAACCAGGCGTGTCGACGACGGTGAACCATCCCGACTCATTACCTGCGTCTGCTCTATGCATCTCAATCGCGCTATATTCTATGTATACCTGTGTTGCTGATCCCCAATTCGGTGGATCAGCCATTAGTATCTGCACTGTCCCTGAACCACCCACTACGGTATAAGCAAGGAAGGAGCCACTTGCTACCACGATTGCAATGATAGCGATGGCCAGCATAGTGTTCCTTTTCATGAAGCTTTCAACTCCTTTCCCGCACACCTAATTCTCGGTGGCGGTTAGGGAAATTGATAGTAAGGTGGAAATAGATATGTCTTAAGGTGGAAATAGAACTCTCTTTTCCCCATGAAGTAATTGCGCCAGAATTGACCGAGATCGTTGTAAAGGTAGACGTGGCTAAGATCAGGCTCCTCCTCTCTTCCCTGCTTTTCTATTATCAGCTCAGTAGGACATAATCACAATATTAAACCCTCTTGTATCTGAAAAGAACACTACTTGATCAGTTCGAATGGCGCTAAAAAAACAAGCCTATTTTGCGTCATCTGACCCAAGCCACTCTGGGTTCCTTGGGCAAAAAAAAGAAGGTTGTAAGTCCCTAACCACACATGTTTGTCCTTCTAGTCTTTTCTCCAAGGAATTCAGACTAACGTAAAATCCCCAAACATGCCAAGAACCCAAAACCAAGGGTCTTAAGACCGCCAAAAAAGAGTAAGAGGAGAACTCAACGGTTCTCCATCGATCCGCTTACACCTGGAAGCCTGTTCTGCCCCCCCCCACTTCGTGAGAGCAGTCTTCAACTCCTCATGCTCCTCAGCATAATCCGCAACCTTGATACCCTGCATCACAACATAAATAGCCCGTATGGTGACGCCCGTGCTGAAATCCGCCTCCTTAGTTGGATTGCATTATCTCAGGCTTAGTTTCCCAGGATACACTCAGGATTTCTGCGCCGATGAAACCAAGTGTTTCTCGTGTAAAGTTCTTGCGTATCTCTTTGGTTGTCTTCACAAAACTCACATGGACCTCCTCCTTCCAGGTCCTGCATTACGATAGCGCAAGAACTGCGTGTAAGGCACTATTTGGCATTATTAGTGGGCAGCTGTGGAATGAGAGGTATCAGATAGCGCACGCTGAGAAAAAAGAGAGGAATTCCAGGTAACCTGACCTTAGGCAACGGTACTATTGTCTTATGGTCGTCTACTTTGTTGGGGCCTTGACTCCTAGCATCGACATCACTTCCACAGCTATCATCATGACTTCAGCTTGCCATCTGTACCCAGGAGTGGTAAAAGCTGCGCCCCTTCCGATGCACACAACAAGCCTCTCCATCACCGGTCCTTGGAGGAGCCCAGTGCCTTCAAGCCTCTATCTCCAGGATCCCCCTGTGGATGAACTCGTAACGAAGCCATCAGCAAAAATCAACGGGTATGCGCGCCCTTCTTGGAGTCACATCTCCAGTAAGATATTAAGCGTCAGCACCGCGCTACGTAAGTTACCTGAAAAGTTGGAACAAGTCGCCTCACTAGACAAGAGAACTAAACCTTCACAGAGGAACATAATGGGAACAAGTAACAAAACATGAATGGTGCTTCGGGCTCTTAGAGAAAGTGTGAAGAATCCCCAGTCGCTCGACTGAACAGAGAAATTCTTTCGTGTCTAATCTCATTTCGTAATAACAATTGTATGATACATTGATTAAATTGTTAACATGTCGAAAGTCATTTATAAGAAGAAGACTTGAATCATATCTTCGGTGCTGATTCCAAAATGCCTGTGAGGTTCTAAATATGCTTAGTGAGCCAGGCCCCATTGTCAATGCATTGAAATGTCAAGGATGCTCTAATTGCGTTATGGCTTGTCCACTTAATCAGATGCTTGATAAGGGGGTGGCAAACGGTGAATCCCCCAAGTCTGACAACGTCGTGTTAAGGGTCAAGAATGGTTCTTGCACTGTCCTGAATAAAAGGCTCTGTACTCAGAAGAAATTCGGGTGTAAAAGATGCGAGGAGATATGTCCTCGCGGCGCGATTAACGTGATTGAGAAACCTTCTTAATATGCCAGGAGAAGAAATAGGATCACCAAGAAGCGAAGAAAAAGGGGTTAATCGCATTGTCAGAGAAGAAGTCGGTCGGAGTGATCCTCATCACTGGCAGAACCGTAGACCAAGGTGTTGCGATAGAAGGCGGCAAACTCACCCAAGCATATGTGAAGGCAGCGGCAGTTTGCTATATGGACCCAGAGGATATGAAGAAGATCGGTGTGATAACAGGCGACATTGTCTTGACAAAGACAGACTTCGGGCAAGTGGTTCTCCGCGTTGTCAAGTCTGAAGACACCCCGCATGTCGGCGTTGCTTTTGTTCCTATGGGTCCGTGGGCTAATCAAGTTGTTGACCCGAACACTGACAGCATCGGTATGCCATCCTTCAAGGGCATGAAAGCCACAATAGAGCCAGCACAAGGTTCAAAGATCCTAAATGCTGCGACGTTAGTCAAAACAGCTTTCAAGAAACCATGAAGGAATCCTCACTTGAGGTGAAGGTTTAGAATGTCTGAGAAAGTAATCGACTCCGTTGTATGCCCCTTCTGCGGTGCAAAGCGTGGTACAGCTGTTTGCCTGCGGCTGGATTGTTAGGGGGAGCGGTTTGCTGACTCTGTTTCGCGGTTTGCGTGTTTATAGGGTTTCTCTGAATGCGTAAACGGCACGGTTTTCAGCTTCACACTTAAGGATCTCGGTTGACGGTTTGCGCTTGGCTTAGACGGTTTGCGCACGGATTTTGCTGTGTATGCGTGTTTTCTTTGATTCGTTTTGCTGTGTGTTTTCGGTTTTGCTTGCTTGTTTTGGTTTTTTGGTGTCTTATGTTTTAGTGAGTTCTTATAGGTTCGTTCTTCACGGTTTTCTGGGTATATTGTGATTGTGGTTTTGGCTCGGCTCGCCGCCTTCGCCCTAAAAGAGCAAGTGGCGAACGTTCGCCCAACGTTCCACGTTCGCCTACTTTGTTCTTTTCCCCTCGCCTTCGGCTCGGGTCGGGCTCAGGTGGTTCGCCTCGCGATTCTTGGAAAAATCACCTCTCTCTTTCGTTCGAGGTGATTTAAATTTGAATTGTTTTGGTTCAAGTGGAAAGGATAGGGACAACACTAAGTCCCATTCCAATGGTAATGACGGTGGTGGTTGCCTGCGCCGTGGTGGTCCGCTTAAGGTTGTGAGGTTTAATGCCCTATGCCGAGAGGAGTGGGGTTACGTCCTTGGGTTGTTCCTTGCGGATGGATGTGCGATTAGGAAGACGAGGTATGGTGTCAGGTTCGCGCTTCAGGCGGATGAGATGGATATTGCGGGCAGGTTGGTTGAGATGCTGGGGCGGCTTGGTTTGAAGCCGAGCGTGAGGGTTGGACCGCAGGGCATGCGTATGGTCGAGGTTTGTGTCCACTCGAAGATTCTGGTGATGCGGCTTCCGGGTAAGAGGAGGCTGGTGGAGGATGTTGCGTATAGGGAGAGGTTCTTTGAGGAGTGGGGACTGTTCGCCACTGAGGTGGCAGTTGCTTTCATCGCTGGTCTCATCGATGGCGATGGGTACTGTAGGGTGGAGGACGACAGGAGGCGTCTCGGTTCCTTGAGAAGAGGAAGCGGAATGAGTAAGTGGACATGGACATTCTCTCAATCAAAGCTCCCGTTCCTCGTTGACTACGTTCTCAGGGTTCTCGGCTCCATTGTCAGCAGTAACTCAGTGAGTGTGTACGGGAGAGAGCCTGGCAGGGGCAGCTACGGTAGAAAGAGAATTTACGAGGTTCGTTTCCGCAAGTCTGGTGCGAGGGCTTTGCTTGAGAGGGGGATCGCCAAGTACTCGCTGAAGGTCGCTCGATGGGAGAAAGAGGTTGCTGAACTTGCGGCAGAGTGGGAGTCTGAGAGGCACTACACTGCGAGTGAAGTTGCACGGATAGCTAGCGTAGATTGTCGTGTGGTAAAGAGGTGGATTGGGGATGGGAGGATAAAGTATCAGAGGAAGGGGAAGGGCTTGTGGTACTTCATTTCTGGTGACGATGCGAGGAGAGCTGTGAGAGAGTTTCGGAGAGAGAAGGAGAGGATGGAGAGGATCAAGAGAAGTGGTGCGGTGAGCTTCGTTGACGCATGTAGGACACTTGGTGTCAGCCACAGTACGTTGTATTGGCAGTATAAGACTGGTCAGGTCATAGCCACATTAGTGCGTGAGATAGGGCGTCGCAGTATCTCTCAATACCTGATGATACCCAAGAAGGAGATGGAACGCCTGAAGAGGAAGTGCAAGCACAGAGAGGAAAAGGAGAAGAGACCAGAATGAAATAGAGCTAAGGTTATGGCCAGTGAGAATCGCCTGTTCTTATGTCGATTGTAGGTGGTGTCCGAGGTGTTTGTTTTTTAATGGTTCTTTCCTTATTGGATGGGCATACTGTGGTTGAGTGTTTTTAGCTCGTCGGTGCGAGAGGGATAAATCCATTTCTGATCTCTACTATACCCATGAAAACCAATCTTGACGCATTGAAGAAGAGAATCCTGTCAATCTGTCTAAGGAAGGTCACGAAGCCCACATCGCCTAGCTTTGAATCCTTGTTGCTCGTCCGTGAAGGGATGTTCCTTGGTACTCATGGCGCCGAGGATTTTGATGAGGCGGTGAGGACGCTGTGTGCAGATGATAGCTTGCGGGATGCTTTTTCTAAGCTAGACTTGGAGGAAGTGGTAGCTGACCTAATATGCAAAGTCGATAAGGTTCCAGAGAAGGACAAGGCAGCGAAGATAGACGCTGAACTTGGAAGCTTGGAACAGCGGCTCACAAGCCAGCTTCAGCTGCATTTCCTTATTGCGCCATTGGATAACTTCGAGGCGGAAAATGGTGCCCTCAGGGTCGGGAACGTCAGTTTCCATAGGTTTAGTTCATCTGAACTGGAGGAATGGCTGTCTGACTTCTCAGCGTTGGTGAGGGCCCACAGGGGATTGACGGATGGGGACAAGGTGAAGAACATCGAGTTTTATAGGGGCTTGTTGTCCAGATTTGTGGATCGTTTCGTGGCAGGAGTGGACGCAGTTGCAACAGAGAACTCGGCATGGGACTTGGCGATTAGAAGCGTGCGGAGCGCCATCAGTGTCCTGAAATTGTATAGTCTCTACGTAGATTGGGTTGAACCAAGGGGTTTCGGATTGCTTGGAGAAATAATACCGAGGACTCCCAGAATAACTCTAAGGAGAGCAGTGTCGAAGCGATCCTTTGGACTCAGTTTCGATGAAGCTAGCTCTTTGCGTCCATACAAGTTAGATAAAGAACACTTGGAGTTTATGCGGAAGAACGGTTTCAGCAAACTGGATGACCTACTGAGGAGAACCGAAAAAACGAACTTGGATAGGCGCCTCCTGAGGTCGATTTCCTGGTTCGCTGAGGCGTTCGACGTTCCAAGGGAGAAGATTGAGTCAAAAGAGTATAGGCAAGGGAAAGATGTGGGGAGTCTCCCTAGAGATGTGGAGAGTCCTCATGTTGCTGATAGATTCCTTAAGCTGATTCTGTCATTGGAGTCACTGTTCACCTTTGGAAGAGAATCCAATAAGACGAGTCTAGCGGAGATGTGTGCATTTCTTCTATCCGGCGATTTCCAAAAACGTTTAGAGATAAAGAGGTATGTCTTGCGCGTCTATGGGACAAGATCCAAGGTAGTTCATGAGGGGGATCTGGCTATCTGCCGAACTGAAGCTGACAGACTAATGGGTTTCGTGAGGGACGTTATCCTCAAGTTCGTTTTGAGGAGAGACGAATTAGGGCTTAAGACCGTTGGTGATCTCAAGAGTTGGTACGAGAAATGCAAGTTGGATAAGTCACTCAATTGGGTATAATTCTTCTTTACTTAGATCTCGATAAAACCTACTATGTCTTTCGACATCTTTGACCAGTTGCCTTCGATGATGAAATAGCCGAGTCGCGTTCTTGTTTCCTTCAGGTTCTCTATGACTGAGACTGTATTTTCATTGCTTGGCTTGTTGAGAGAGACCAACTTTCTTGGAATGCTGGTAGCAGATCCTAATAGCCTGATGAATTTCCAATATGACTTTTAAACAAAGAGTGGAAAGTATCATTGGGAAGAATCATGATGGATCGGCGAGAGGAAAAGACCGCTGAGCGACGTATCTTGTTGAAGAAGGTCTTTCAACCATTGGGACTCTTAGCAATTGGACGCAGAATAGGAGATACGTATTGTATACAATTCAATGAATCTGGCTACGACAAGGACTACAAATGTTACAGGGAAGATGAGGTTGTATCGAGGCTTTCAGGAAGTTTGAGTGACGAGCAACTAGTTGGAATAATAAGAACAAACCCTGACGCACTGAACCCTTATTGGGATTTTTATGGCAAGTACTACACTTTCGTTGCTCCCACCAAAGAACTGAGACTTGGAAGCGTGTGGCCAGACTTCCGTTCTAAACTAGACGAAGTATTTCGAAAACATGAACAAGCAGCGTGGGCGGTTTTGAAGGCTTACCTCGAACTCCGTGAAGACTACTCAACTTGGAGTTCGTGTGACTACAACAAATTGCAGTATAGGGCTAAGGAGCTGGCAGGTAGAGAGTGGAAGAACGCACTCATTGGACTGGAAGTAGTGCAGGTTGTCAAGAAAAGGGGCAGTGGGCGTAGACCGGGAGAAAGAAGTGTTGGAGTAGAGATGATCCCACTAATAGAAGAAGTAGTTCGAGATTGGGAGAAGTCTCCTAACATTACGGAGAGAGTCTCTATGATAGGAACTGCTGAAGTCAAATCTCATGTATTTGTATGTTACTCCCATCAAGACTCGTCATTTGTGGATAGGTTGGTGCAAGATTTGTCATCCAGAGGTATAGAACCTTGGATTGACAAGTGGGGAATAAGAGTGGGAGATTCAATAGTGGAACGGATAAATGAGGGAATTAGAAAAAATGATTACTTGATCATTGTTCTTTCAAGAGCGTCGGTCAAATCTGAGTGGGTCAAGAAAGAGCTCAATGCAGCGTTGATGAAAGAACTGAATAGGAAATCTGTGGTCGTATTACCGATTCTCCTTGAAGAATGTGAGATACCTCCTCTCATTGCAGATAAGAAGTATGCTGATTTCAGGCAAAGCTACGATGCAGGATTAGCAGAATTGCTTGATAGATTCAAGAAATAGGGCATGTTGTGGATATTGGCCTTGTTCTTTGGGTTCCCGTTACTTCGGGCAGTGTCATTTCATGCTCATTTCTTGCCATACGGATTGCAGTTGTTACGCTGCGAACTATTGAGGATCTAGAATCGCTCTACTGCAGGCTGCAGAACCCATGAGTTGTGTTCTCTCTTATACGTCCATCCTAGTGGAAGGAGCTTGTGTTCTCTCTCGTATTCGTCGATCACGGCGACCGACACATGCACTTCGATGGGTTCGTCGCTTTGCATCGCTTCTTGCGGCAATGAGAAATGTCCGTTGATAGCTAGGCGTGGGTTAAGATTCCATGCCTCACTGCCGTCGTAGCCTTGTGGCGATCCTAAGTTCCTTCCGCTTCTATGCATAATGGCTTTGACTCGAACCGTCACTGGAAGTGAGTCACCATAGTGAGTTACATTGAATCCTACATCAGGGAGCCTTCGTTGAATCAACTCACCTGTGGGATCCCGCCCTATGATCTGAGCCAATTCAAAATGGATTGGCGGCACGAGGTGCCTGGTGTGTGTTTCGTATATCTGTTCTCTACGAGCTTTAAGTTCCTCTGGTCTATACTTGTTCCCCATGGGGTGATCTTCGTTGTATCTGCCGATTTCTGCGTGACAGTTGTAACATAGCGGGATGGCATTGTCAATATTGTCTCCTGCGGGTTGGCTACGATCTATGTGAGCGATTTCGATGTCTGTTCCACACTGCTTGCCACAGAGGCAGCAATGTCGGTAAGACCATAGGAGACACTTCAATTTCACATTCTCAGAGAATTCTTTTGTCGGCATGAACATTCTCTTCCTAATCTCAAGTACGGTGATTAAGGCATATTAGGGCTCCATCTGGCTGCAAGCATATATGTTCACTGAGTTGAGGGATGTAGCGATGAGTTGGGCTTTGATGGTTGCCCGTGCGGAAGTCTTGTGGCTGGCATTGTGGTTGATGAGTATTGCGTCTTAAGAGACTGGGAGAGTCGACCTACGATGAGTTGATTGGAGAAAGAAGATACTTAATGTTCCTTCTTGGTAGCGCGAGGTAGAGAGTTTCAGGAGAATCCCTTATTTGTCTCAAGTGTTTTTCTCCGCATCTTGGCTCGTTTATAGTCTTCATATAAACGTCTGCCGATGCCGGGATGCGCATAGGTAAAGAAGTGGGGGAGAGTAGTGGAGGTTTTTAGCGTCTCTTCGGAGACAATCTATTGCAGCCCCACTCTCCCAAAGAGAGGGAAGCTGACAGCGCACAAATGTGCACATGCAGAGTTGAGAGGAGTTGTTGGAGGATCGCAGTGACCTCGGGGTGTTGCCGAAGGAAGAGGCAATTGTCACGGTTCCACACCACCCAGCACCTATGCGGATCAGAATACCAGTTGTGAGTAGCATCATTAGGAGAAAGTAAGGTTACGAACCACGACATAATAGTGAACAACATGATCAACTACCCGCCACTGTACGACATACAGACACATAAAGAAGAGAGAGAAGAAGTGGAGATGCGTTGAGTGGAGATGAGCGTGGAGAGAGGGGGCGAGGAAAGGGAGAGTGAAGGAGACGAGGTGACGGGGAAAGAGAACTGTGAAGTCGAAGGCGAGGAAGCGGAGAGGTGGGGACAGGAGCAACGGGAAATCGCAATATGGGGAGACATGATTCTCAGGTTAGCTCCTACTAACCGCGAAGCCTGGCTTGAGCTGTATTACTACCTTATGCGCGGCGTTGCACTCGACAGCGACTTCGTCTCCAAAATGCTGGATATCTCCCAACCCGCCGCTCACAGGATGATGCTCCAATTCAGGTCCGCTGGCTTGGTTGGCGTGGCGAAGATCCCAAACTACGCCTACGGAGAAGGACACCAGTACCTCTACTACTCCCAGAACAAGACCCTCTATGGCGGCGGAGTAGCTGGGTACCTCCGACAGAGGATCTACGAGGACTTAACGGGGAGGGAAGTCGCAGCCTCACTTTCACCGAGAGATGTTCCGAGCGCAGACATGATCGTGCAGAACAGTTACCCGCTGATCATCCACGCAGCCTCAGGCAACAGCAAGGGAGGACTAAGACTACCCGCGCTAAACAAGAGAATACGGAAGGTTACCGACGAGTTCACTACAGGAAAATGTCTCCACTTAAGCGGCTCCAACAAAGTCGAAGCCAGTCGGGTGATCGTTGTGACGCTCTGGAGGAAAGTTGCAGACGCGCTGAACAAGGCGCGACGAGAAGGCAAACTGAAGGGATGCCTATGCGTTATCCCCTTCGCAAAGAAGTCAGTTGACACACTTGCAGACTATGCCCTACACCACATACCGCTACAAACCCTACTGGGAGAGCAGCAAGAAGAGGAGGAGGCGCAAGGAGAAAAAGAGGAAGTCGTTGTTAATGGTTGGGGCGCTACTAGCGAGACTATTCTCGGTAAGGTTCTAAGCCTTGTGCGGGAGCTTGGCGGAGTTGAGCCCCATGTGGTTGCTGGCAGGCTTAAGGTTCCTCTGTGGAAGGTTAGTAGGGTTGCTCGGAGACTGAAGGACAAGGGTGTAATCAAGGTTGCCATGAACATCCCAGACCTGAGGAGTGTTAAGAGGGCTAATGCAGCCTTCTACCTTGACTGTGAGAAGCTTACAGCTTTGCACGACACTGTGATGAACATGGTTTGGGAGAGGAACGTTGAGCTTGGAGGTAGGAGCAGAGACTTCAGCTTCGAGCATAAGGGGAGAACTTGGCATACGGACGGGTTACTTGAGAACATCGGCGACTCATACATATTGGAGGTTGTCGCTGGAGAATACGGTGAGAGGGTTATTGAGCAACTACAAGCCTACTCCACTCAAATTGGGCACACGAGAATCAGAGGCGTTATTGTTGTCATGTTGAACCAGGACTGCCTTGAGAAGATAAGGGAGGAAGCCAAAGGCAACGGGATGGTAATCCCTGAAACTGGTCTGATGGTTCTCACAATGCTTAGGTCAAGCGACGAGAAGAAGCAGTTGGAGAACCTACTTCTCGGAGGGAAACCAATGGCTTACCACCGTAACCCTACAAGTTCCCAGAGATGAGAGGGAGGAAAAAACACGTATTATCTAGAAACTTGGCAGTTACTTGAAAGTCATCCTTTTTGGATGGTTGCGGCAAATGTAACAACTCTCTAAGAAACGTGCATGAGGCGTGAATAATTCCACTTGAGGGAGACGCTCCTGCCATGAGAGGTTCTTTCACCTCCTTTACTACCTTTCTAGAACCTGCTTGACGCTCGAACCCCCTAGCAAACCCTAACCCGAAAACGAACGAAAAAAGTTCAAAAAAAGGAATTGTTCATGCGTTATGCGCACTATTTTGGATGTTTCGGAGACCCTGTCTCTTTTCTTGATGCTTTCTCAATGATGAACTTGATTTCATCTTGCTCGATAGCTCTTAGAGCGGGTTGCTTTTTGAATTGGATATCCTGCTTCGCGGGATGTATAAAAGGCACAATGAATACTGTTTCCACGGTAGTGTTGACTGCGCACCGGTATTTTACTTGGTAGTCTCTTTTCTGAATGAAACGAGTGATTCTGACAGGAGGATGAAGAGGGGACTTACTTGCACGAATAGTAGACAAGCATAGCCTCAAGGCCCAACCGCCTACTGGTACAATAACTAGTTCTGTCTGGGTAATGAATCCCAATTCTTGCTGGAAGTGCTTGATACAGGATCTGAGACAGTCTTCCCCATCTTTGTTTATTTGATCATCGGTTGTTGGAACACACTTCAGAGTATGAGTCCAGTATACCTCCCCTTGTTCCAGGTCAATGTGCCCAAAGATGCCAACGATAATATCAACTGGTGTTTTCCATTCGTTAGCACTGGGTAATGAGGGCCTTCTCATACTACTCAAACGCTCTTCTGGTTCAGAATCGGCTGTCTCCACCTCTCCTTTAAGAAACTCTTCCATCCTGCTGACATCATTGCTACACTTTCGTCTGAGACTGGATCCCGGATCCTGAGTAACAACAATGAATTTCACATCATCCCAGGTCTTTCTCTCAAATACCAACGGCAGTAGTTTTGGAGCTTGGGACGAGTACACGCTATAAGGGTCGACATCGTTATTTCGGTTCCTTGGACAACACAAATGAGGACAATTCTTCTTTAGCTTCTGCCGAAAACTCCGCCAACGTGTTAAATCCGTATCCAAACAGACCAACTCACGGGTTTTCTTTGTCCAACCAGTGGGCATTCATTCATAGACGCCCCGCCCCCAGATAAGTACTGGGCGCAATAAGGGATCTTGGATGACTCGCAGGTGATGGGTAATCGCCTCCTCTTCGCAAGTTGTACGGCCAATCAGACCAACTAGTGCGCACCAGACACATAAAGGGCCCGAGTAGGGAGTGAGTGTACAGCAGGACTAGCAGAAGAGTATATTACTATTTCATGGGTTTCTGCTTGCACACTGTTCACTTGCGATTCCTCCACCTACTAAGTTCTGAAACTATGTGATCCATGAGAGTCAAGCTTCTCACATATATGTGGAGAGAGTGCAAGTAGCAGACGCGATAAAATATATATAAGTCAAGAGGTAATCCATAAAAGAGTTTGTCAGAGGTTGTTGACGAAAGGTGAAAACTAAGGTTGTCCGAGAAAGTGATCGACTCAGTCGTATGCCCATTTTGCGGAAGCCTATGCGATGATACTGAGGTCGTAGTCAAAGATGGTAAGGTAATCGAAACCCGAAACATGTGTGTCATGGGTACGGCCAAGTTTTTTGCTGCCCAAGGGTCGGAGAGGATCAGGAAACCAATGATAAGAGTAGATGGTGCGTTTAAGGAGGCTTCTCTTGAGGAGGCTATTCAGAGGTCTGCTGAGATTCTCGTCAAAGCTGAAAGGCCTCTCCTTTACGGTTGGAGTTCAAGTGAATGTGACACTCACAGAGTGGCCTTGGAACTGGCTGAGGAACTTGGAGCGGTAATTGATGATACTGCTTCAGTATGCCATGGACCATCTGTCATAGCAATACAGGACGTTGGTTTGAGCAGCTGTACGCTTGGTGAGGTGAAGAATCGCGCTGATCTCATTATCTATTGGGGCTGTAATCCTCAGCATGCGCATCCTAGGCATATGAGCAGATACACATCTTTTGTGAGGGGTTTCTTCAGAGATAAGGGTGCGAAGGAACGGAACATTGTTGTTGTTGATCTTCGGAGGACTGACACGGCAAAATTGGCAAACTACTTCATTCAGGTTGAGCCCAACAAGGACTATGAGCTATTGTCAGCGCTCAGAGCGGTGATTAATGGTCATGAGCTGTCGGCTGACAAGGTAGCGGGAGTCCCCAAGGAAAAGATCGTTGAACTCGCTAATTTAATGAAGAACTGTGGATTTGGTATCATCTTCTTCGGTCAAGGGCTAACAATGACAGCTGCCAAACATAGGAATATTGACAATGCAATATCTCTCACCACTGACTTGAACAAGTACACCAAGTTCTTGATAATGCCGATGCGAGGTCACTACAATGTCACTGGTTTCGGTGTTGTCGCCTCGTGGACTACTGGGTACCCGTTCGGCATTGATTTCAGTAGAGGGTACCCGAGGTACAATCCTGGAGAGACAACGGCCAACGATGTCTTGCTCAGAGGAGAAGTTGATGCAGCCCTCGTTGTGGCATCGGATCCCGTTTCCCACTTTCCCAAGAAGTCAATAGAGAACTTGGCGAAAATCCCCTTGATTGTAATAGAGCCGCACCCTACGCCAACAACCGAACTTGCGGACGTGATTCTTCCCCCAGCAGTCTCGGGCGTGGAGGTCGAAGGAACAGCTTACAGAATGGATCACGTTCCAATACGCCTAAGAAAAGTGGTGGACGCCCCAGATGGGTGTCTCCCAGATCGAGAATTAGTTCACAGGATACTTGAGAAGGCCCGTGAGCTCAAGAAAAAGAAAGCGTAGCCAGAATGTAAGACAACTTTGCAGAGTCCGACTGGATTCTGATCTTCTTTTGTCTATCTTGCTGATGCATCCCAGAGCAACAATTCCGGGATACGTCTGCACTTGTTGTTGGACTTTTAGTAGGAATTGTCAGATAGCCACAATATTCGATGCCAGAAGGTTAGAGTATCAGCAACGTTTATGTGGAACCCCGACTAGTGAACAAAACGGTTAATTATAGGCACGGCTAAAGATAGGAAAGGCACTCACAAAACCTGGAGGAGGTCCGAGAAGTGCATGTCGACACCTGGTGTTGAGCAGGTCTTGAAGATAGGTATTTTGAAGCTCGGGAATATCGGCATATCCCCCCTAATAGATCTAATTTTGGATGAGCGGGCAGACAGAGGGGATATTGATATCCGTGTTGTGGGAAGTGGACCAAAGCTTACCTCTGAGCAATCGCAAGAAGCGACTGCGAAGATGATCGAACTTAAGCCCAGATTGGTCGTCGTGTCTAGCCCAAATGCTGCGCTTCCTGGTCCAGCCAAGGCTAGAGAGATGCTGGCAGAAGCGAAGATACCAACCATATCTTTAAGCGACGCGCCTGGCAAGAAAGCGACCAAGGAAATCGAGGAAAAGGGGCAAGGTTACATAATGTTGCTCGGGGACCCGTTGATAGGTGCCCGCAGAGAATTCCTCGATTCCGTTGAGATGGCCCTATTCAACTCGGATGGAATCAGAGTTCTCTCAATAACTGGCGCTTTAAGGCTCATAATGAGAGCAATTGACAGTGCGATCCAGCAGATCAAGGAAGGGAAATCCCCACAGCTTCCAAAGATGGTGGTGGACGGTAAGACCGCGGTAACCGCCGCCGAGTTCAAGAACCCGTATGCACGGGCTAGGGCAATAGCTGCTTACGAGATGGCTGGCAAGGTCGCTGAGTTAAATACTCAAGCATGTTTCATTATGAAGGAACCTCAGGAATACATTCAGATGACTGCAGCTGCACATGAGATGATGAGACAAGCTGCAATGTTAGCCGAGTCAGCAAGGGAGATAGAGAAGTCTGGAGATTCGCTTTACAGGCAACCGCATAAGAAAGACGGCACACTGGTTAGCAAGACATCGTTAATGGAGAAGCCTCAATAGCGCTCTCTGGGAATAAGTCCGCTTACAAACCATACTTGTTGAATGCGAGGACAGGCGATGCCACATCAAGGGGCTGTATATTCTCTCTTTGCCAGTGAACTTCTGTGCCTGTCCCATAGTTTTTTATAAAGACCCGCATCTATACGGATGAATGACAAATTGGAGAATAGTTCTCCAAAGTCACAACCAGACGTATCATAAAGGGAATAGGTGATCCATTCGCATCAAGGAGTTGAGGATGTCCACATGTCTTTCCTGAAATATGGAAAAACCGAGGTTGAGGATACTTTCGCTGAAGCTTTTGACATCTGGGTCAGCCGCATTCTAATCACAGCCAAGAACGAAAAGTGGGCTCTCGAAGCAGCGAACTCTGCAATAGGATTTGCCACGTCCATTATTTTCTGTCCAGCTGAAGCGGGGATAGAGAAAACAGTTTCTGCAAGAGAGACCCCTGATAACCGACCTGGAGTGATTATTCAGATCTCCCACCCAAGCAAGAAGAAGCTTGAGGAACAAGTGCTGGAAAGAGTAACTCAATGTATTCTGACGTGCCCAACAACAGCGGTCTTTAACGCGCTACAAGGTGGTGAACTCGTTTTCGACACGGGTAGGAAAACTAAGTTCTTTGGAGATGGTTTCGAAAGCAAGGGCGAGCTAGCTGGGCGAACCATTTGGTATATCCCCGTTATGGAAGGCGACTTCGCCATAGAGGAGAACTTCGGGGCGAAGAAGGGGGTTGGCGGTGGAAACATGTTAATCTTTGGAAAAACACCTGAAGCGGTACTGGAGGCAGCTGAAGCCGCAATCAAAGCCATACACAAGGTGGACGGCGTCATAACACCATTTCCGGGAGGAATCTGTCGATCAGGTTCCAAGGTAGGATCTCTCAAGTACAGCAAGTTCCTAAAGGCATCAACAAACCATCCCTTCTGCCCAACCCTAAGAGGCAAAACACCTGACTTCAAACTCCCAGACGACGTGCAGAGTGTCTATGAAATCGTGATGGATGGCGTTTCAATAGAGAGCGTAAAGAGCGCAACCGCGGCTGGCATTAAGGCAGCGGCGTCGGTCACTGGTATCAAGAGGATCACAGCTGCAAACTATGGAGGAACACTGGGACCACACAAAGTATACCTCAAGGAAGTCCTAAATGTCTGAAGCGCTAAATCACCAATACTCCTTTTTTTGGTGGGGTGATAAAGGCTTTTTCTGCTAACGCCTACTTGTAAGAGATGTTACGAGGGAAGGATACTCATAGCGTACGCTTTTCAGCTAAATGCGTTCATCTAGTCGAGAATCTGCTATCTCTCCGCGTCTGATTCTATGTGACAAAAGTTTAAAATAACCATAACTCAAGTTGTCTTGGATTCAACTACTATTTATCGTTGAGAAAGTAGATAGTGCGTCATTCTTACGAACATGAGGTCTTAAGGAGGCCTATCTTCAAATGGCGAAAGATTCTGCGAGGCTGAAAGCCGCCGAAATCCAGTCAAGTTTTGGAGTGATAAAGGGCTTTGATCTCAGCATAGGCAAGATAGTCACGGAAGAGGAAGCTGAGTGGGAGCCGATGGGTCCAACCCCATTTCCCGCCGTTGAGACTCTGCGTTCGTGGGATCATAAACTACTTGCGAGGTACAAGCCGTTCTACTCCCCATTCTGTGATATGTGTTGCCTCTGCACGATGGGCAAATGTGACTTGACAGCTGGCAAGCGGGGAGCATGTGGCATAAACATAGGTACACAGCAGGCGAGAATGGTACTCATGGCAGGCCTTATGGGGTGCACTGCTCACCTTGCCCACGCCCGGCATCTAACCGAACATCTAATCAAGAAGTACGGTTCAGAAGCCCCAATTGCGCTCGGAACAGAGATAAATGTTGAAGCCCCAAACGTGAGGTTAATCTGTGGAACCAAACCAAAGACAATTGGAGACCTGGAAGACCTCATATCGTATTGCGAACGTGAAGTAACGCAACTACTAGCTTCAACACACACTGGACAAGAAGGCAGCAATCTGGATTACGAATCCAAACTTCTGCATGCTGGCATGATTGATCTTCTCGGAATGGAAATTGCTGACATTGCCCAGATCTCAACTTATGGTTTCCCCAAGGGATCACCCGACGCCCCTCTAGTAGAGTATGGTATGGGTACTGTAGATTCGACAAAGCCCGTGATACTCTGTGTGGGCCACAATGTCGCAGCAGGTGTAGAGGTAGTAGATTACCTACGGGGAAACAAGTTAGATGAGAAAGTCGAAGTTTGTGCAATCTGCTGTACAGCGCACGATATAACAAGATACTACACAAAGGCGAAAGTGGTGGGTCCACTATCCCAGCAACTGAGATTCATAAGATCAGGTGTCGCAGACGTAATAATGACCGACGAACAGTGCGTGAGGACAGATATCCCCATAGAAGCGCAAGCTGTGAAGGCACCCGTAATTGCCACTAACGCAAAGATATGCTACGGCTTCCCCGAGCGCACAGCCGATCCAATTGACCAAATAGTGAATGACGTAGTGACGGGAGCACAAAATGGCGTACTAGTTCTCGACCCATACAAAGCGGCCGAGGTTGCTGTAAAGGTAGCCGTCAAGCTAGCACCCAAGAGAGACAAGTTCAAGGCTCTGCCAGACGCAAACAAGATTGTGGATATCGCCAAGAACTGCACAGGTTGCTCCAATTGTCGAAGAGCATGTCCAAACGACCTTCATACGGACGACGCTGTTCAAGCAGCTAAGAAGGGAGACGTTGCCAAACTAGCGGAATTGTACGAGTACTGCATAGGTTGCGGGAAGTGTGAGGAAGCCTGCAACAAGGACATCCCGGTTCTCAACTTGATAACTGTGGCAGCAGAACGACAAATAAAGGCGGAGAGATTCAAGATGCGAAGCGGCCGAGGTCCTGTGCTCGACACCGAGATCCGAAACGTAGGTTCACCAATAGTATTAGGAGAGATACCTGGTATCGTCTTGTTCGCTGGTTGCTCCAATTACCCACAGGGCCACTCAGAAGTCGGTGAGATGGCTGCTGAATTCTTGAAACGAGGATTCATAGTAACAGCATCCGGTTGTTCTGCAATGGACATATCCCGATACAAGACAGAGGAAGGCAAATCACTCTACGAAGAGTATTCAGGTGACTTCGATAGAGGTTGCCTATCAAACGTGGGCTCATGTGTAGCGAATGCTCATGTCGCTGGCGCAGCGATCAAGGTGGCAAGTATCTTTGCAAGGAGACCACTAAGAGGCAACTATGAGGAACTAGCTGATTACATCCTGAATCGAGTAGGTGCGGTTGGAATAGTTTGGGGTACCTATAGCCAGAAAGCGGTGTCAATTGGGACGGGAGCAAATAGACTCGGCGTTCCAGTAATCTTGGGCCCTCATGGCAGCAAGTATAGAAGAATGTACCTTGGACGCGCCGACAAAGATGAAGACTGGTATGTCCACGACGCAAGAACAGGCGATAGAGTGTACGTAGGACCGGTTCCTGAACACTTGGTGTACTCTGCTGAGTCGAAGGAGGAAGCTCTAATCTGGGGAGTGAAACTCTGTTTAAGAGCCAATGATACATTCAAGGGACGAAGCGTCAAGCTCTCTCATTACATAGACTTGACGAGGAAATTACTCGGTAAAGATTACCCAGACGACATCCATAAGTTTGTCCGAATTGAGTCAGACATTCCACTGGTGTACAAGGAAGACTTGATGAAGATACTCAAGAGTAAAGGCTGGAAACCAACGTCGATTCCTGATCCGACGCTGCTCAAGCGTCTAGTGAGGACCTAAGCGTAGGACCCAAACAAGAGGGGTGAAGTCAAGATGTCTACACTACCTTGGCAAACTGCAAATATTATGGGACCAAAAGTCGCAAGTAATCTGAAGGGTGAAGTTGCCGGTAAACTCATACAGAAAGCGAAGCGACCGTTATTGGTCGTGGGAATGAACTCTGTGAAAACCGAGGTCGCGGGACGAAGGCTCATTGAATACGCGATAGACTTGGGGAAAGCAGGGGTTAGGATTGTTGCCACTGCTCATATGTTCAAAGAGTTCTCGGACCGTGGTTACAAAGTTGACGCGGATATGCCAGTGATGAATATAACCGACAGACTACGGGACCCAGATTGGAAGGGAATTGATGGGAAAGGAGCACATGACTTAGTAGTGTTCCTGGGGGTCCCATACTATCTTGAGTCTCAGATGCTCTCAACGCTAAAACACTATGCGCCTAACCTCACAACTATAGCCCTTGATGCGGAGTTCCAACCACAGGCGAAATGGTCATTCCCTAACCTCAAAGATAAAGAATTTGAGGCAGAGCTGGTTGGCATGATGAGTGCACTCAAAGAGAAAAGCTAGACGCCCCAGGCTTCTAGTGAGTTCATTCATTCTTTTTTTCCTTTCTATTCTAGAAACGTCTACGTTGTTGAACGAAACATATCTTCCTCAAAACTTTTCGAGCTTGTCAGGACTGCTGTAAACACTATGCAGAAAATTGGTTTTTCAACTATTGCGAAAAAGTCACAAATCAGTTGCGCATAATGATCGCCCAAGAAAAGATTTCATTCATACAACGTTCTCATGTGAATCGCACCAGTTACGTAATCGAGAACTTGAACTACTATAAACTTATAAGGATTGAGCAATTCTCTTTGAAATGGTCTTCCAATTGGTCTGTTCACAAGAACACTGAACAAATATGTTTGAAGCCTGATTAGCTGACGGAGAGTGATTGAGGTTGAGTTCAAAGGGTATGCTTGCAGATATACCTGTCGACGTTGGAGTAGTGTATGAAGGTGAACGGATTAGGTCCCAGCAGATGCAAGTCGAGTTCGGGGGGCCCAACGAGGAAAGAAAATTCGAACTAGTGCAAGCGCGGAAACCAGAAGAGATTGAAGATGGTAAATTCATTGCCATTGGTCCTGACATCAAGGATATGAAGGAAGGCGAACACTATCCGCTTGGAATCTTGGTTGAGGTCGCAGGGAAGGAGGTTGAGAGGGACCTCGAATCAGTGATTGAGCGCAGAATACATCAGTATACTAACTATGTTCAAGGATTAATGCACTTGAACCAGAGATATGACATTTGGCTCAGACTGGGCAAGGACTCATTCAAGAAGGGGTTCAACTCCTTCAAGTTCCTTGGAAAAGTTCTCCAGAAACTCTACAGAGCTGAGCTTCCAATAATCGAGAAGATCCAAGTGACATTCATCACTGACCCCGCGAAGATCAAGGAGTGGTATGACAAGGCCCTTCAGATCTACGAAGCGAGGGACGCTCGAGCAAGAAAGTTGAGGGAAGCCGAAGTCAAAGAATTCTATGGCTGTGTCCTATGTCAATCATTCGCTCCGACTCATGTGTGTATAATCACCCCAGAGAGAGTATCACTTTGCGGTTCAATTAACTGGTTTGACGCTAGAGCAGCCGCGAGAGTTGACCCGAAGGGTCCCAACTTCATGGTTCCGAAAGGCGAGCTTCTCGACCCTGAACACGGAGAGTACTCGGGTGCAGACGAAGCTGCTCAAAAGAAATCCCTAGGTGGCGTCAAGAAAGTCTACTTGCACAGCATGTTCGGGCACCCACACACGTCATGTGGTTGCTTTGAATCAATAGCTTTTTACATTCCTGAAGTCGACGGCGTAGGGATCGTTGACAGACACTACAAGGGGAACGCTGTTAACGGCTTGCCTTTCTCTTCCATGGCTAACGAGACTGGAGGAGGCAAGCAGGTTGAAGGTTTCGTGGGCATAGCAATCGAGTACATGCGTTCACCGAGCTTCTTCAAAGCCGACGGAGGATGGAACAGGGTAGTTTGGCTACCTTCAATTGTCAAGGAGCGAGTCAAGGATGCTATACCACCTGAGCTAAAGGACAAAGTTGCAACAGAGAAGGATGTCTCAAATGTCCAAGAACTGAAGAATTTCCTAAAAGCAAAAGGTCACCCAGTCGTATCCAAGTGGCCTACTGAGGAAGCAGTCGCCAAGGTTCCTGCAATCGCTGAGGCTGCCGCAACCCCTGAGGGGGTACAGCCAACTATGACTGGTTCTACAATTACACTTCCTATGGGAGCAGGTGGGGCATTCGGTGGTTACAGGCTAACGCTGAAGAACGTAAAGATCGTGGCTAAGAAGCTGATCCTGAAGAAAGTGAAGTAGGTGGGAGGAGAAAGCAGGAATATGCCAAAAGAAGAAATCGAGAAAATGGGGCGAGCCATACTCAAAGCGCTTCACGAAGCCAACGAGTTGACGTTGGAAGACGCTGAGATCAATGCTGAAGAACTCATCGTGGATCTGGTTCCATTTGTTCAAGCAGCTGTCGGACAACCTGTGCGGTTGCCTCCCTCCTTGGGCGTTGGTGTTCCGCCAGTGCTGAAGTACTTTGAGGCTGCCTATCAGCCTCCCAAGCTTGAATTCCCCGGAAAAATAGTTGAAGTAAAGTACGGGGGTTCAAAGAGACGGAAGAAGGTTGTGATCGGAGGAGAAACGACTCTACCTTTCTACAGATTCATGGCTCCTTCGCCGCACAGACCTGCCGTCACATTTGACATATTCGATATGCCACAACACCTACCCAAGCCAATAAGGGTTAACTTTGAGGAGGTCATGGAAGACCCAGGCGAATGGGCAAAGCGCGCTGTCCAGAGATTCGGAGCAGACGCCGTGACCATACACCTCGTCAGTACGGACCCGTACATCAAGAATACTCCTGCAGAAGAGGCGGGTAAGATCGTTGAGAAAGTTCTGCAAGCAGTAGACGTCCCCGTGTTAATTGGCGGTTCAGGTAATAAGGAAAAGGATCCTGGTGTTCTTGAAAAGGCGGCTGAAGTTGCTCATGGAGAGAGGGTCTCCCTGAACTCAGCAGCTCTTGACTTGGATTACAAGAGGATTGCGCGAGCAGCGAAGAAGTACGATCACATTGTGTTGTCTTGGACTCAGCTTGATATGAACAACCAGAAAAAGTTGAATACTCTTCTACTGGATGAGGGCATACCACAGGATCAGATTGTGATGGATCCAACCTGCGCGGCTCTGGGATACGGACTTGAGTACTCCTTCAGTATCTATGAGCGAATTAGGATTGCGGCTCTTAAGGGTGACACGGTGCTTGCGAACCCCATGAGCGCTGGAGCTACCAACGCTTGGGGAGCAAGGGAAGCCTGGATGAGTGAGAAGAAGGTTCCTGCGTGGGGACCAAGTGAACTTAGGGGCACAATATGGGAAGCGCTTACTAGTCTGACACTCTGCCTAGCTGGCTGCAACATTTTCATGATGCTGCACCCGAGCAGCGTTAGAATGTTCAAGACAATGGTGAATTACCTCATGGCTGAACCTAAGGCTTTAGCCTCCTCTATCGAAAACTGGATTGCCATGAAGTCCTGAGACATAGGAGGTTACAATTATGTCAAAGAGACCGAGTCCCTTGGAGCTTCATAGGTATCTCCCGCAGACAAACTGCCGCAAATGTGGCGAAGAAACCTGCATGGCGTTTGCTATGAAACTCATTGATCGTTCGGTTGAACTAAGCCATTGCACTCCGCTCTATGTGCTAGAATTCAAGAGGAATCTGGAAACGCTCGAGAAACTAACAACTCCACCTGTCCGTGTTGTGAGAATTGGTGACGGGCCACGCGCAATCAAGATAGGTGGAAAAGAGGTTGTTCACAGACACGAGCTAACATACATTAACCCAACAGCTATTGCTATAGATGTTCACGACGAGATGCCTGAAGAGCTAATAATCCAGAGGGTCAAGACAACTGGTGAGTTCAGTATCATAAGGATCGGAAAAGAGCTGAAACTAGACCTTATAGCTGTGAGGAGTGTTTCATCTGATCCAAAAAAGTTCGCTAAGATCGTTGAGGTAGTAGCTAAGAACAGCAACATTCCTATGATCCTCTGCTCATTTGACCCTAAGGTTCTGAGAGCAGGTCTTGAGGTTGCTAAGGGGAAGCGCCCGCTGGTCTATGCCGCCACAGTAGACAACTGGAAAGAAGTAGCATCTCTGGGTGTTGAGTTTGGCTGTCCGGTTGCAGTCTTTGCACCCGGTGACCTGTCAGCTGTCAAATCGCTCGCGGTGACCCTTAGTAGGTGTGGAGTGCCAGGAGTCGTTCTGGATCCCGGAACCGCTTATGGTGAAGGAGTCTTGGGTCCGACTCTTGATAGGTTCGTCATGCTCAGAAGAGCAGCAATCGAAATGGGCGATGGAGACGTTGGATGGCCACTCATGGGCGTCCCCGCAGTAGTCTGGGCTGGAAAGAACGGGGCCCGTACGAATGAGGAGATGATTGAACTCGCGTCAAAGGAGTCTATACTGGCGGCTACATTGATGGAAAGGTACGCTGACATATTGGTGTGCCATACTCCTGACATGTGGGCGCTGCTCCCTGTAGTGACATTGAGGCAGAATCTATACGCAGATCCAAGGATACACCCAGCTGTCGATGCTGGGCTGAAAACTGTTGGCTCCCCCAACGAGTTGTCGCCTGTATTCTTAACCACTAACTTCGCATTGACCTACTACACTGTCCGTTCGGACATAGAGCAGGCGAAGATGGATGCATGGTTATTGGTTCTTGATACAGGTGGCATTGGAGTTGAGAGTTCAACGGCAGGTGGGCAACTTAACGCTGGAGCCGCAGCGGAACTGGTGAAGTCATCAGGAATTGAGTCAAAGGTGAATCACAGGGCGCTGGTAATTCCTGGAATGGCAGCAAGGTTCCAAGGTGAGATGGAGGACGCCACAAAATGGGATATATTCGTTGGGCCTAGGGACTCATCAGCAATACCTGATTTTATAAGGGAGAAGTACGTGATCAAGGCTGGCTTAAGATTCGTAGGCGAACCAAAGGCAGATTCACCAGTACTACTCACAACGAATGCTATAAAGTCGTACTATACTATGAAGATCCCACTTGAAGGAAAAGTGGATGCTTGGATACTCACGCTTGACACAGGCGGCAAGGAACTAGAGCAAGCAATGAGTGAGAAATTGTTTACGGCCCAAGCAGTAGCGAACTTGATGAAGGAAGCCGAGATCGACAAACAAGTGAAGCACAAGAAACTGGTGATCCCTGCTCAGACTGAAAGTCTAAAGAATGACATAAAGAAAGCAACAGGGTGGGATATAATTGTTGCACCACCCGATCCATCAAAGTTGGTACCCTCCTTGAAGAGACCTGCAGGTAAGTAAAGCATATTGCAGGTTCGTTCAACATCTTTCTTCTCTCTTTGGCCGTAGTCGACACAACTAGTCTCTT
>Ga0315309_1000311_pt1 | contig 29180 bp, 32 predicted proteins | sample TDP4_MG_FD_203080 | JGI IMG/M metagenome (GOLD analysis project Ga0315309, IMG submission 203080) | Freshwater sediment microbial communities from Lake Towuti, South Sulawesi, Indonesia - TDP4 | ecosystem: Environmental > Aquatic > Freshwater > Lake > Sediment | place: Indonesia: South Sulawesi...
TATGCCATTCATGAAGTTGATGCTATGACAAGGATTACAACAACGCTATCCAACATAAGGACCCTTATGCTTTTCAGCAAAGCCTTCGATTTAGTTAAGAGAGGAGAAATGGAGCCGGAAGATCTAAACTTGCTCGCTCTTCAATATGGTGAGAGTTGGGGAATTCGCGATGAAGAGTTTTGGTCAAGCTCGTTGACTGGAGGTAAATGAAGATGAAGGAAATTGGTTATGCGTTATCAGGATGTACCCAAGACTTTCTCAGCTTGGTTGTTGTCGAAACTGAGAAGGTTAAGGTGAACAACTATTATTTCGTCAAACACCCAATAACTGGCCAGAACGTTCTTGTCCGCATATACCAGATTCGTCCATATAACCCGGAGATGATAACTGGTCGCACAGGGCCCTTGGCTGGGAAGAAGGGGCGGGCTGCGAAGTACGGAAAGAGGTTGGAGTATCAGGTGGCTTTCGCTGAGATTCTCGGGTTCTATGATGAGGAGCACAGGTGGCGTGGGCTTGAGGTTGCACCATCGCCTTGGGACGTAATATACGAGCCTAATGAGAGTGAGCTTAAGGAGTTCTTCGTACCGGCTGAGGCTTCTGTTGAGGCGCATCATCTTGAGATAGGTAAGGTTCGTGGAACAAAGATTCCGATTTACATTGACTTGAACACCGTTGCTAAGGGGCACATTTTCGTTGCGGGTATGACTAGGAGTGGTAAGAGTAGTTTTGTGATAAATTTGGCTGCGAAGGCTTCGGGTCTTAAACCTAGACCTAGATTTATAATTCTCGACCGTCGTGGAGAGTACGGTGCATTAACGAAGTATGGTGCCAAAGTTGAGCCCTACACCAGATTTAGACCGCCGATTGAGGATGGTGAAGTCATCGCTGAAATGCTCGGCGTAAGTAGAGATGAAAAGAAAATAGTTGTTAATGCTGTTAATGATTTGGCTGAAGAAGGAAAACTAATCACTAAATCAACTCTTCGGGGAAAAATGCATTCGGTTGCACCATCAATAATAAGAAACGACGAAAGAAGGGAATCGGTCCTTGAATTTCTGGACGGAATTCTGGATCGGAAAGGAAGATTCCTAGAAGAGCAAAGTGTCCCAGCCAATATAGTTGACGCAGTTTTGAAGACACATATCCTCGTCATTGACTTTTCAGTTGATGCAGATTTAAGGTCCCAGCAGATGACTGCTGGAGAAATAATTGGTAAGATTGTGAACTATGCTATGGAGCGTAAAAACATAGGTGATTTTGCAGCCATGGTCGCTATAGAGGAGGCGCAGTACTTAGCTCCGGAGAGAACGGGTATGTTCCAGTTTGAGGCTGGTAAGCCCACAGGGGCGTTGGTTGAGGGCATTAGCCAAGCTGGAGGATACAATGTGGGGTTCATTGTTATGACTCAGAGACCAGCTTATGTGTCTAAGAGCGTTATCAGTCAATGCAACACCGTGGCATGTTTCAGGTTGAAGTCTGGCAATGATCAGGATGCCATAATGGATTATACTGAGTACGGTTCTGAGACGTTGCGCGCTTATCTTCCTGGATTGGCGGATCATGAGGCGATGTTGTGGGGTATGGCTATACCGACGCCGTTTCCGGTGATTGCTGAGATTAAGGTTACTGAGTATCCGAAGAAGGCTGCTGTTTTCGCTAAGCAGGCATGGGAAAAAATGGAGTCATATTGAACACAACATAAAAGAGTTGGCTGGAAAATTCTTAGTTGTTGATGAACAATGTCAGTGGATGAACTCATGGAGAAGGCTGAGCGCCTGATCAGAACTAGGAGAGTGACCCCGCTTGAAGATGATAGATATAACGTGGTTGGCGACCATGGAACATACCTTGTTTCTGTTCTGTTGGATGGAAGAGTAACATGTAATTGCCCAGGGTTCGAAAGGAAGAATATGTGTTCACATGTTATGGCAGTTATGTTATTAAAGAAGAAATTGAAAAAGTGAAGTGATTAGCTATGTGTAAAACTTGCGCTAAACACAACCCCAAGATGAAGAGGAAGAAATGAAATACTTTCATCCAGTTTCTAGTCGAGTTTAAGAATTATTATTGACAATTCTACCCCTCATCGGGGAATTAGAGTTGAGTAAAGTCGGTGTCGCTGAATTACCGCTCCATTATGGTAAGGCTCCAAGATGGCTAGTTAGCCGGATGAAGAAGCTTTCAAAGGAAATAGTGACAGTCATAATCGACGAGTATGGAAGAGATAAGTTTCTAACTAGGATCTCAAACCCGTATTGGTTTCAGGCGTTCGGGTGCGTTCTAGGGTATGATTGGCATTCTTCAGGAGTAACCACTGTTGTAACAGGCGTACTGAAGACAACGCTGAAGACAGAGGAATTTGGTGTAGCGGTATGTGGAGGGAAAGGTAAAACAAGCAGACAAACCCCGGATGAAATAAGGCGTTTGGGAGACAAATTCAATTTATCAACAGAGAGAATCAACAACCTACAATACTCAAGCCGAATGAGTGCAAAGGTGGACAACACAGCAATTCAGGCAAACTATCCGCTCTACCACCATGTCTTCATAGTAACTGAGGATGGGAAATGGGCTGTTGTACAGCAAGGAATGAGCATCAGAGATAGAACTGCTAGAAGATACCATTGGCTGTCAGATCAGGTGGAGAATTTCGTTGCGGAACCGCACACCGGGATCGTAGGCGATAAGAGAAGAGAAGTTGTTCTGGACATGACTGCAAAGGAAAGCGAAGATTGCCGAAAAACATCAACAGACTTAGCTAAGGAAAAACCGGAGAGAGTGAAGAGAATGCTGAATTCGATTAGACCGAAGTACCAGAAATCTCTACAGGAATGGTTGCCGAAAATTAAAGAAGGGGAGTATATGACTGAGTATTTAGCACTGCCAGACAAATTAAATTGGAAGGCTTTACAGAGGGCGTATGATTTTAAACCGAGAAACTATGAGCAGCTTTTAGGAATAAGAGGCGTTGGACCAACAACTGTTCGGGGGCTAGCTCTGGTTTCTGAAATAATATACGGAGATCCACCAAGTTGGAGGGACCCGGTGAAGTATTCGTTTGCGTTTGGAGGTAAGGATGGTGTTCCGTTTCCTGTGCAGCGTCATGAGTATGATGAAGCGATTAAGGTCATGGAAGCAGCTATTCAACATGCTAAGCTTGGAAGCTGGGAAAGAATGGATGCTTTGAAGAGACTTAGAAACTATGTTCCACCTAGTCGCATTGCTTAAGCGATAGGCACTCCTTTTCCCTTAGCTGGCTTCTTTTTCTTAATCTTCGAGATTATTACTTCTAGAACACCGTGTTTATAGTTGGCTTTAGCTGTCTTCGGGTCCACTTCTGCAGGAAGCTCAACTTCTTTGAAGTATTTGCGCTTCGGTTTATCAACCGAAATTGTTAACGTGTCTTCAGTGCAGCTTAGGTTGATGTCTGTTTTTTCTACTCCAGGAACCTCAGCGACAACCCTGACTACGTCTTTCTCTTCGAGCACATCTGTTAATGGTTCACGTTCCTCAGTTACCTCTAGACCTGGTCTTCGGAGTCCGAGAGGCGCCGGTTTCAGAGAGGGCTTAACGTTGCCGAATTCCCTTATTACTGGTTTTCCATCAGGACCGATTACGACAGAGTACCCGTATACCAGTGGACCGATTTCTCTCGCTACACCTCCGCTTGGAAGTTTACGTTCTCTAACTAAGTCCTTTGGAACACCTTTACTCATCTCTTTGAAAGCTTCATCCATCATTTTGTCTATGTCCTCGAAGAAGCCGCGTGGAATAAACGGAAAGCGCTTCCACCATCTTCTAAACCATTCCTCTTCCCAAGCCATTGTAAGTTCACCTCTAAGATTATCTAAAAAATAGAGAGATAAAAACTGAACTATTTAATGAATAAACGAAACGATAAATAAGCGTTCCAAGTTAGTTTAAAGAATAATTTGGAGAGGGAGCCTATGAAGCTGGGAATAAGCAATAAGATGTTGGGCATAGTGTTGTTGGCGATAGGAATAGGACTATTGGTCTTCACATTCATGGTCTGCTACAACTATGTGCTAGGAGTCGCAACACCTACAGCGCCGGGGGAAGAGAGTATCATAGCCTCATTTGGCGGAATGCTTGGGCCGATCATTCTAGCCGGGGTTAGGGCGGTGTATCTTGGTCTCATGGTTTGGATAGGAGCCATCATACTGCTCAGAGGAGTAAACTTGCTCACAGCTAAACCTGAATTTGTAGAAGCACCAAAGACAGCGTAAACAGCCTTAACATCTACTCTTAGAGGTACAGTTCATGCGAATATCAGTGCGAATGCTGGGCATCATAGGCACTCTGCTAACTCTATTTCTATTCATGATAGCTGGCGTAGTTCTATTTTCAGCCGCTGAATCTTTGATAACTGGTAAAATTAGTGCAAGTCTGGGCGCACCGTCTGGTTTCCAGATAACGCAGGGAGCAGTGAAAGTCGGGTTTCCATTAACGATAGTCAATAAAAGCCCTTACGATTTTACTGATGTTTCGTTTAAGGTTGATTTCGGAAATACAACTGGCTATAAACTCGTTGAAAGCAACGCTACAATAGATGTGTTAAAGAGCGCTACAAACGCCACTACAACTATTGGTCTCATATTTAACTACACGAGATTTCTGAAAGACGGATACAAAATGATACTTTTCAATGACACCACATTCCAAAGCACTTTCTACTTCGGCTTAACCTATGCATACCTTTTCGGCCTCAGATTAAATGTTAGTTCAGAAATGCAGTGGGGTGCGCCGCTTTACGGCCTCACAATAGGGAAGCCGCAGCCAAATTACTCTGGAACAACGTTAACCATTGGCGTACCGGTCAAATTTAGTAACCATTCACCTTTCGACATTTCTGGAAGATTGAAGATAGATCTTGAAGATAATACTGGTTCACGGATAGGTGGAGCCGATGTGGATATGACTACGAAGTCGGGTCAAGATTTCAATAAGTCAATTGAGATGGTGGTTCCATTGAAATACTACGGGGGGCTGACGGCTAAATTGAATTTCAGTACAGATGTGTTTAGTTACGGACCGATGGTGTTCAGCTTTGCAATTTAAGAAAACCGATAGTAAAATAGCCAAACTTGCATCGAACATTGCAATTAGGATACTGAAGGGTTCGGTTAGCGGCGCAATTGCTTTCTTCACCTACGTCACACTGCCACAATACATCTTTACGACTCTCCAACAATCATTGCCGCCAGTTCCAGGAGGAGTGCCAATAGGTCAAAACCCGTACCTTATACCGGTGGGTTTACTGATTTTTGCATTAGCGTTCATTGGAGCTGCCACATATGGAACAGTTATTCCAGGAGCATGCACAGTAGCTAGGACTGTTGCATCAATAGTTTTCTTACTGATACTTACGAACGGTGGGTTAATGCTGTTCGGGCTTCCGAAGATCGCGGTGAAAGCTGGAGTCACCGTTTCGGCAACCATAGTTTTAGATTTTAGGATTTTTCTAGCACTCTACATCCTAGTCTCAAGCATAGATATATTGAAGGGTATACTTGAATCGGTAAGCGTGTTGCTGGAAAGCCAAGAGAAAGCAAGCCCAACGGTCGAGGATATTACACCAAAAATGTAGAGCGATAATTTTTTTAGTTGACATTGACTTTATGCTTCCGCATTCTTTTGTATGCCTGTGCTAGTAGGAACGCCGCTACTATGAGGACTGCGACCGATTCAATTCTATAGAAAATATTCTCGTGAAAGAAGAATACTGGTTTGCCTTCGATTGTCGCCGCTGCGTTTGCGATGATTTCCCAAGAAAAGTAGCCGCTGAAAGAGCCTAGTAGTATGCTTGAAATGAGCGCGGATTTGTTGTAGCTAGTTTTCAGCCTATTCATAATTCCAACTGCAAGTTCCTTAACAACAATTGTTGAAAAAGTAAGGTTTACCAGTGTCAGTATCCCCCAGCCTGCTATAACCATTAAGTGGAAACGTACATTGACTAATGGAAAATATAGAACCCCCCTCTCACCTATCTCGAGATAACGCCACCAGTTAAAGAACACTGATAAAGGCTCAATAATTGAGGCTGCAATGCTGCCGCTTATGATAAATGAAAGCGACCTAAGAATTGGCCCAGGCTGTTTTATAGATCCTCTAATTAAAGTGGCCAACTGAGTAATTTTTCCCGCAAGGAAGTAGCATAGAATCATCCACCAAGCCCAACTTAAGACAATTGAGAGAGGAACACCGTCGAAGATGTAAATGCTATAGTTTGGATAAACCCAGATAAAATCCGTTCCAAGGAACTCCCAGACTAAGCCGAAGAAGAATCCGGTTATGAAAATTGATGATAAAACTTCAGCTTTAGCCTTCTCTTTCCTCCAAGTCAGATAAATATAGGTTAAAGTGAGGATTGCGAAGGTAATCGAAACCCACTCATAGATAGGTTTGTTGATCATCCGCTGTCACTTTCTGAAATCCAACAATATGCCTAAATACAAATTGTGGTAAAAAGAGGTAACTCCAAAAGGTGAAGGACAAGAAGTGGCGACTTCGACCGTTTTGAAAAAGGATCTAATGGTTTTCGCTGCATTGATGTTAACTGCGCTAATCTGGGCCAGCTCATGGATATTCATTAAAGTTGGGTTAAGAGAGATTCCGCCTATAACGCTGGCCACGTTAAGATTCGTAGTTGCAACCCCAATTCTGTTCGTTATTGCGCTTCTAATGGGTAATAAGCTTAACCTTAAAGCACGTGACATTCCAGCGATCGCTGTTCTAGGTTTAACTGGAGTGGCTCTGCAGTATATCCTTGAATTTATTGCGCTTCTCTATACAACAGCCACAAACAGTTCGCTAATAATTAATACGACAGCTGTTTTCATTGCTGTTCTTTCAGCAATATTTCTAGGCGAAACGTTTAACAAGAGAAAGATGTTTGGAGTAGTTATCGCGTTTGTGGGGACATTTCTAGTTGTTGCTGATGGAACATTAAGCTTCTTGACAGCTAACCATGTTTTTGGTGATATTTTAATTCTGTTCGGCGCTGTAACTTGGGCTGTCTACACAATTATAGGAAAGAAGATGATTGGAAGATACTCAGCGACAATGCTGACTGCCTACGCGTTCATATTCGGAACATTAATCCTGATACCTGTTGCGCTTCTGGAACTGCAAACCAAACCTTTATCTCCGATATCGCTGACTGGGTGGATTGTCATATTGTTCTTGGCTATACCGTGTTCAATATTCGGGTACGTAGTATGGTACTATGCGCTTACAAAAATGGAGGCTACGAAGGTAGCTGTTTTCCTCTACGTGATTCCGCTTATCACAATGGTTTTAGCAGCACTCACGCTCGGTGAAGCTATTACAGCATACATCACAGTCGGAGCAGCATTAATCGTGTATGGAATCTACGTGACTGAGCGGGCGTAAATATTCCAGTTCAAGTTAAGTCTATATTTCTTTAAGGTAGAAACGAGTTCTCCCGAAATTAACAAGTCTAAAACCGTGAATTATTATAGGGGTCTCCGTTGGTAATGGACGTATGATCAAGTCGGAATGTATAAGCTCGGAAAGGTTGACTATTGTTGGCCAAAGCTCTGGAGGAGCCCTTATCGAGTAAATTAAATCAGCATTCCTATAGAGTTCGATGTTTGGTTTTTCCACATCATCTTTAACAACTTTCAGTGATGGATACAGGCTCTTAGCTTCATTTACTGCGGCGATGTCAAAGTCAGTGACTATTACTTCAGTATTTGGCAAGAGACACTTTATTTCAGCAGCCACAGCACAAAATCTGCCAATGCCTACTTCCACTATTTTTAACGCGTCGCTATATGTACTAACTATGTAGTTTACAAAATCGACGAATTCCTCTGGCAACCCTGGTGAGTACAATTAACGTTTCAGCCTCAGGATTTCTTCGAGAGCTACTTCAAACATACATGTCGGATTTTCTAGCTCAAAATTACTTATAACCTCTAAATGCGCTTCACCTAGAACGCCTATTTCCTTTGCTCCAACAAGAATAGCCGCAACTCTGCCTGGTAGAAAACTTGGATGTTTTATCTCCTTAATGCTCCAATTCTTTACAGCTATATTCGACAGCAATGCTTCTACATTTGACTTAATATCTGTGAAATTCGCTGCTGGGTGTGATGAAACACCAGCCACATGGAGGAGCCGTTCAGAGCAAGTTTCAAGTTTCTCGTTGACCTTTATCACATCGGACACCTCGAACAAACGTTGCGGATAACTCTCATGTTTATTATCCATCAGATTCTTCATCAATCCTGGTAGCAGGCTCTCTCGGATTATAGAGTATTCCAATGATACTGGATTAGCAAGCTTAACCGCACTACCGAATTTCTGATTCATCTTAGTGTAGTGGACTTCCTCGTTTGTAAGTATAAAGTTCATGACTTCAGTGAAACCTAAACCGATCATTATGTGCCGAACATGATTAGCCAATTCAAACATTTCATTTGGCTCACCGGTTGTAACTGTTCTAGGTCTTGTCGGCTCAATTCTATAGTAGCCATAGCCAATTGCAACTTCCTCAGCGAGATCAACTTCATGCATTATGTCGATTCTATAGGCTGGAATTAAGACGTTTAAAACACCCTTTCCAGCTATCTTTGCATCTAACCTACATTTTTTAAGATAGCGTATAGTTTCGTTTTCTGAGAGTTTTAATCCTAACAGCTCGCAGGCTGAATCTATCCTCATCTTCATTTGTTGAGGTTTCAAATCTGGAGAAACAATAACTCTGTTCGGATATTTCACTGAAACGTTTTCAATTGATCCCCCCATATCAGCGAGAGCTGTAACTAGAATATTCAAGCTTCTTCTAACAGCAGTCATATCTAAACCAGTTACATCAATGAATAGATTCTTGGTCGCACTTGTCACCCTAGTTAACTCAGCGTTAATTATCGGTGGAAATGAGAGAGCTCTACGCTCAGAGTCTAGAATTATCGGATACTTGTCAGCTCCTTCTAGGATATGTCTGAAAGCTATACCCTTCTCATGTTTTTCAAGAATTTCCTGCATACTCATTTCTTCAGTTTTGTCAAGGGGCACAAATCTAACTCTGCGAGGGTCAGCGGCCATATATGTGAAGGGTGGGCGTATCTTACTCAAATCATGAATTCCTATAGAAACTTTCACTCTGTTTCTGCCAAGGCCCCAATGTAAGTCCTCCTGCATCTCCATCAATTCCTTCACAGCTTCATAGTCAAGAGACAACTCGCGAACAACTGCGCATAGTATATGTGGTCTAACTTTCAATACGCTTGAATCCACATTCAACACGATTGGCCCTGTCTTTACATCATATGCTTCTAAACCAACCCTCCACCCTCTAAGACCACATAAAGCTCTAGCAACACCGGAATAACTGCAGAAATCCAATCTGTTAGGATTAAATTCGATTTTCACGTAATCTTTTCCAACCTCTTCAAGATCCACACCCAGCCATGGTAACCACTTCGTCATCTCATCCACAGTAAGCTGGCGTCCAGCAAATTTGCTGAAGCGGTCCCTGTTTAATGTTATCGCAGGCGTACTGGGGTCCTCCTAATCCAACCTAAATCATTTCTATAAAGATCCCGAATGTCCTCAACACCGAGTTTCAACATAATAATTCGCTCTAATCCTCCTCCCCAAGCTAAAACAGGATACTTTATGCCAAGCGGTTTAGTAACTTCTGGTCGAAATACTCCCATTCCACAAAGTTCAATCCAAGCCTTAAGCTCAGGCACATAAACAGTGCTCTGTACAGACGGCTCTGTGTATGGGAAATAGCTTGGCCAAAATTGAACTTTCTCCAAACCAAGCTTTGAATAAAACTCTTTCAAAGTGCCCATCAAATCTCGTAAAGTAACATTCTTATCCATCACGATTCCTTCAATCTGATGAAATTCCGCCAAGTGCTTGTAATCTACTTTCTCGTTTCTGTAAACACGATCAACTGAAAAAACCTTCACAGGTGTTTCCCTATGTTCTGCAAGATATCGAATAGTTTCAGCTGTTGTATGTGTTCTTAAAAGCAGCCTCCTAGCTTCTTCACGTTTCCACTTATACCCCCAACCTATAGAGCCAGTTATCCAGCCATTTTCATGCGTCCTCCCAACTTGTCTAACTGTTTTTTCATTAGGTAATCTCCCTAGTTTTGGTTTCGCGAGGTAAAACGTATCCATCATCTCTCTAGCCGGATGATCTTGAGGCTGGAATAGCGCATCAAAATTCCAAAAGGCTGTCTCAATTATAGGGCCACGGATTTCAGTGAAGCCCATTTGTAGAAAGATCCTTCTTACTTGCTGAATTATCTGTTCAGCTGGGTGAATCTTCGCTGGATGCGCTAATGGACCAGGAGCCTTAACGTCAAACTCTCTAAGCTTAACCCAACGCCACTTACCAGTCCGTATTAATTCTGGTGTTAATTGACTGACTTCTTCCGCGAGCACCTTAACTTGTCGCGCAGCTTTCAATCCTTTATTTGTAAGTGAAATTGAGCGCCTAGTTTCTTCGCTGATAATAACTACATTAGGTCTAATTCTTAAAACATCTAAGCCTTTAATGAGTCCCGACGGCAGCTCGCTTATATGGGTTCGGCCTTTCTTCAATGTTGCAATTAATAACTCATCTAAACCCTTTTCAGGGTCTCTTTCAACTTCGAGAATAAGTTTATTCCCCTCTCTTCGAGCATAAAGCCATCCTTTACGTTTAGCCCAACCGAGGGCGATTGATCCCTCTTGCCTTGTAAGACCAGCTTTTTCTAAGGCATCGTCAAGTGCTGCCTTCTTCCCTAATTTCAACACAGCCGTGACCAATCTTCTTTCAGGTAAATTATCGCGTAGAAACTTTTCACCTTCAGATCCCAGTTGAACGAAACTTTCTCTTTCTTCCGAAATTCTCGCCAGATTTTTTGATGAAAGCCACAATGAAGAACGCATAACAGCTGCTTCAGTAAGCCCCGTCCTTTTTACAAGCTCATTTACCGATAACTTTTTTTCCTGCTTTAAAGCAAGCAAAAGCTCTTTCTCAAGTTTATGAAGGGTTACCACGCATTTTCTCCGCCTTTACAATGAAGGGTTTTACTCATCAAAATTTCCTTTCTGCCTAAGTCACTCAAAACTTATATCTATTTCCCATACCTTTAACCATGAAATATTTACCTAAAGGAGCCCCTTTTCTTGGCAGAAAAAACACCTGTTATCGACCCGTGGGCTACGAAATGGAAATTCGAGGATTATGCAAGGCTATTCAAATTATTTGGGATAGCACCAATTGAGCCTTTGCTCAAAAAATATCCGATTCTAAAAACGAGTAGGTATATGCGTAGAAGAGTAGTCTTCGGACATAGAGACCTAAAAAAAATTTTGGATGCAGTTCATAAGGGCAAGCCATTCGCAGTTATGTCCGGAATAAAACCGACTGGCGAATTTCATCTAGGTTCAAAAATGACCGCCGAAGAAATTATTTTCTTCCAGCACTTATCCCCAAAAGCCACTGCCTCCTACTGCATAGCCGATGTAGAAGCCTATGCTGATAACGGAATACCGTTCAGTGAGAGTGCAAAGATCGCTGTGGGAAATATCGCTGATATGTTAGCATTGGGGCTTGACCCAAAAAGGGCCTACATCTATAAGCAATCAGAAGAAATTCGCGTAATGAATTTATCATTCATCTTTTCAAGAGGCGTAACTCATAGTACACTGAAAGCCATATATGGAGAGAAATCCTTCGGCCACTATCTCTCTGCGCTAGTTCAAGCAGGCGACATACTCCTTCCGCAACTTAAAGACTTCAATGGACCAAAACCCGTTATTGTTCCAGTCGGCGCCGACCAGGATCCACACATCCGATTAACACGAGACCTTGCCCAGAAATATCAGAACCAATTCAAGTTTGTTGTCCCAAGCGCAACTTACCATAAATTAATGCGATCACTTTCCACAGGAAAGGATAAAATGTCAAAGAAGGACCCGATGGGCTATCTTCTCCTAAGCGATGACCTTAGTCTTGTTAGGAAGAAGATCCTTAACGCTTTCACAGGCGGAAGGGAAACTGAGGAGCTGCAGAGGAAATTGGGTGGAGAGGCTTACAAATGCCCTGTTTATGACCTATACTTATTCCACTTCGGTGAAGACGATAAAAAAGTCGAAAACGTTTACGAGGAGTGTATTCATGGAAAGAGACTTTGCGGAGAATGCAAGATGGAGCTTCTGGACTACGCTATAAAAAGCCTTAGAGAGCATCAAAGAAAACGCGAATCGGTAATGGATCTCGCGGAAGAAATTCTAGCAAGAAAGAAGAAATAGCCTCTACTTAAGTAAATGTCCGTCTAAATCTATTTCTCCCTCTCTTATTCTAGTAGTTGTAATTGGTTTTTTATCATCGGCAAGAGCCATTCCTACGCAAATAATGTCGAGAGGATACAGTTTTTTCCTTCTCCTTATCGCGTTTATTTCCCTAGCACGCGGTAAAGTTTCTTCACTCACTACGATTGCTTCAATGTCCTCTGCGGATGTAGTTATGCCATACGGGTCGCTCAGGGGTAAAATCTCATATTTATTGTTCCATCCCTCTTTCTTCAGCAGGTTTTCTAATATTCGCTTTCTTTTCGCGTAACTTATGACTGAGTAGGATTTAACTTTCTTAGCAAAGTTCTCTGTAGTTAATCCAATTGAGACTATCTTGCTTAGATCAAAGGCTCTTTTCAGTAATACTCTATGACCTCTATGAATTACGTCAAAAGTTCCACCAAGTACCACTTTCTTATACATTACATGCCCCACCATGATTCTCTAAATCTTTTTAACCAATTATAACTTAAGGAATTTGGCATAGGTGAAGCCACTCTTGCTCTCAGAAGATATCCTACAGAAATACTATAAAGCAGGCAAAATTGCCTCAGAAGTTCGCGGTGCAGTGCAAAACATAGTTCATGAGAGAATGCCGATAATAGAAATCTGTGAAAAAATCGAATCCATGATACGTGAAAAGGGTGGAAAGCCAGCGTTTCCCTGCAACGTTTGCATTAATGATGTAGCGGCTCACTACACTTCACCACCTGGTGACACAAATGTTATTCCAAACGGATCCATAGTGAAAGTCGACATAGGCGTCCACATTGACGGTTACATCGCAGACACAGCGACAACAGTTTGCCTAAATCCCGAGTATACACCGCTCTTTAAAGCTGCTGAAAGTGCACTAAACAAAGCCTGCAAAGCGATAAGACATGGAATAAAAGCCTCAGAAATTGGGAGCCTAATTCAAAAGACCATAGAAAGCTATGGATTTAAACCAATTTGGAACCTAAACGGCCATAAAACTGTAAGATTCATGATTCATGCTGGAAAATCAATACCTAACGTCTCCCGCTTGAATGGAACAAAAATAGATGCGGATGAAGTTTATGCGATTGAACCGTTTGTGACGTATAAGAATGCTAATGGAAAAGTAATAGATGCAACTGAAACCTACATCTACCGCTATGTAAAGGATAGACCGCAAAAAAGAGACAACGCAAAAATTCTTCTGCAGAAAATTAAATCAGAGTTCCATACATTACCATTCGCTAAGCGTTGGATTTACAATGAGTTGCCTCCTGAAGAGTTTGAGGTGACCTTTCATGAGCTTCTTTCTTCTAAGGCTGTGATGGCGTATCCAGTTTTAGTTGAGGCGAGCGGTAACATAGTTGCTCAAGCAGAACATACTGTTATCGTAACAGAAAATGAGTGTATTGTTCTAACAATCTAAAACAAGGAACATCTTTACGGGTACCCTTTCTTCCCTAATCCTTCAAAATAGATCGAAGTTATAGTTGTTAGCTCGCCGCATTTAGGGCATTTATCCGCTTTCTTAAATACGTAATCGCCGTGCTCAAATTTCTTCATATTTTTGAATCCGCATTTATCGCATTGTTCGACAGTGACAACGTTCAGGACAGGTGGCTGAAGCAGAATCATTCTTCTTCTTAATCGCCGCAGAACCAACAATGAGAGACCTGATCCAAAGAAACCTGCAAGAATCATCATAGCAGCCGTCTCAAATTCTCCTCTGGTATAATAATTGAGCCCGACGTACAAAAACCAGATAGAGAGCACGAAAAGAGCTACCAACATTATGAAGTACAAGAATAGGTTGCTGACGCCGATTTCCCTCCACGTTCGTTGCCTTTCACCCACTCAGCTTTAACCCCCTATTGCCCTATACCTATAGTATTCCCTATTCCCGCAACGATAACTGTGTCACCCGGCTTAGTTCTTTCATTAATAAGCCTCTTAACTACAGCAATAGTTTTCTCAACGCCATTAACAACTTCTTTCTTCATCGGGGAGATGGCTTCTTGAATTGACTCTTTAATTAGAATTGCGTTCACCGGAATTTTATACTTGAATAATGCTTCCTCAATCTTATACTTCTCAGTTCCAACTCCACCGATGGCAGCGCCAATAGCCTCAGCGGTGTCCCCACTATTTTCACCCTCAAGTTTCACCTGTGCATCAATCATGATAATCATTGAAACTTTTCCATCGCACTCATCAATGATGGTCTTTATCGCATCGCCTGGCTTACCCACATTTCCTCCAGGTCCTTCGGCTTTTGTAACAAAAACTCTTCTCCCATCAATAGGCACTTCGGAGACGACCATGTCCTTCGCAATTTTTCGAGCTTCCGTTCCATGCATCATTTTAGCTGCAACAAATGCGCCAGCCCCATCACCTATCGGCTGTCCAGTAGAAAAGGCGTTCACAGCACCCATGTAGGCGTCTACAATCTGCATGATAAGAGGCATAATCATTTGAAGCTGGATGATGATAAATTGGCTCGAGGTTTTTTTACCGAAAAGATAGTAATGTCTCACAACTTTGTAAATCATGTTTAAATCAAGAGATGCCTCAAGCAAGTTCTCTAAATTATTCACCTGCGCCTCATCAGCCTCTGGAGCCATCACCCGAACTTCGTCTTTAAACCGTAGATCCCGAACATCTAAAAGATGGTCGAACTTCCAGACAATACCTGAAGGATCCATTCCAGTAGGCTCAATAAAGAAATATTCTAAGAACTGGTCAATTTTCTGAGTCGGGTCTTCCTTCGGTTTCCCAACACTCTTAACTGTTTCAATTGAAATCCGCCTAGCTTCATCGCGTATAAATTTAATTCTGTTTAAAGCGCCTTCAATCTCCCTTAGCCAAGTGTAAACCTGGATCTTACCCCAAAACATAATGAAAATCATGAAAAAAGCAAAGCTAATTATGTACCCAATTATGCTCTGAGTAGCATCACCGCCAAAAATCTGGAAAACTTGAAACATCGATTACCCTCTCTAATTCTGCTTTCATTAAAACAGAACATACGGAGTTATAAATATAACCTTTAATAATCGTAAATCTCACTCAAAATCGTTAATTTTCATAACAAGTGGGGTTGCCAACTTTCCCAGGTTCGCATGAGCTTTCGCATCACACTAAAGCTGGAAACGGAGCCCCGCTTAACTTCCGAGTTCGGAACGGGATCGGGTGTTTCCAGGGCCCTATGATCGGCAACCCCAAAAAACACACAGAGAAACCGAATAATTAAATCTTACTTGGCGATCGCTGCAAGAAAGCTATATATCCAGATTTTCAATTCTCTCTGAATGGCTAAATGGGGCTGTAGTCTAGCACGGCATGACGTTGGGCTCCAGAGCACAATTAATAGGGCTTACAGACCGCGAGGGATGATGAAGTTCTGGAGCGGTGATACCCAAAGGGCGCCGGTTCAAATCCGGCCAGCCCCACCACAAATTTCTAGGTAACTTTATTTCCAAATAATTGCCTCGTTACAACAATGATTGAGGCGCCTATCGATTGGAATTAAAAGTGGAGCCTGTAGCTGAAAACTTTCGATTCACTTTGACAGCCTCCAGATTAGACATTAAAGATGAGAATAAGGCTAAACCATTCTTTGTTCTGATAGGATTCGCAAGAGCAGCAGGTCTTCCATTCAACTTCAAACAAGAGGAGGAGCAGGTCATACTTACAGTTGATGAAATGAGTTCCGATCAAGCATCAGTCATGCAAGATGTAATGAATCAAGTAATTCCATAGGTGATCCAACTTGGCGAGCGAAGAAACTGTAAGGAGAAGGAGCCCATTCGCTAGAGCAGTTCTAATACCAAAACTTGAAGTGTCCCTTGAAGAAAGAGCGTTAGAAATTGAAACGTATCTAAAATTATTCGGCTACAAACCTGAGAGAACCTTGCTATACATCTACCTTCCACCATCAGGAGAAAGAGGATTCGGACGCAAATATACTCCAGAAGAACGAGAAAGACTAAAACGGTACCGCGAAAGATACGGAGGAAGCGCCTTCACAATAATCGGCCACACACATGACCCAGTAGTCCTAGCCTCAGCTAGAGTTCCGAAAAACTTCGAATCCGCAACCAGATACTCCGGCTCAATCCCACCGCCGAATGCACACCTAAAACTCCCACCAGACTTTAGTCCAGTACACCTTAAACATGAAGATGAAGAGGGATTAAAGCGGAAATTCGGATCTTACTTGATAGCCATGTACGTTCCAACATTGCAATCCATAAGTGAAGGAGAGCAGATAACTAGAACCGTGGAGTGGAAAAATACGCTTTTAAGGAAGCTTTATCGAGTGGGAAAAAATTACAAACCGGAACAGTGTTGGCGTTGGATTAAAGAGCTAATGCAATATGGGTATCAAGAGCTTAGTAAGGCGTAAGGCTTTTAAGTATAAATTACGTAGTATATATACGTTTAAAATATACGTTAAGGATACGTTGAGGCTATGACGGTTAGATTAGTAATAGATCGTCCCTACGGACGTTTAGAGATTGAGGGTGAAAACTTTGATGATCTAATAAAACGCCTAGAATCTCTGCCAGATTACCTTGAAGTCATTGATCAACTATTATTAAAACCTAAACCACCTTCAACGCGTGAAGAGGAACTTAAAGGCCTTATAGAGTTTACAACGGATGGGCCGCTGGTAATAGTGCCCAAGGAGAAGGTGAACATTAAAGAAGCTATCGGGCTTTTACTCGTTGCCACCGATCCAACCCCTATGGATCCAAAAGAATTAAGTAAACTACTGAACTTAAGCGGAAAACTTTCACCGGGATTTGCTGCTCGATTGAGTGAGTTAAAGCATGAAGGGAGAGTTGTTAGAGAAGGTGACGCCTATAGGCTAAGTGCTGAGGGAAAAAATTGGATTAACGAAGTAATAACGAGACTTAGGGGTTAAAAGGTGGTTTTTTGAGCGAAGAAAAAGCGGAGATCGAAGTGGTCATCAAGTGCAAGGATACTGAAGCTAAATTTTCCGGGGATGTGAATAAAGTCACTAGAGAGGTTATTAAATTTTTGACGGAAATATACCCGTCTCTTGAGGTGGCATCAAAGCTTTCAATTGTAAAGGATTTAGATGAAGTAGCGGAAAAATTAGAGGATATAATAGCAGTAACGCCTGAAGGGCCTGTACTTTTAGCAAGAAGTAAAGTGAGCGACAAAGATGCTATAGGCCTATACCTAGTCGCAGCTTACACTGGCTATAGATTGGGTAAACTTAACAAGGATACGCTCCCAATGGCGGATCTTATTAAACTAATTGGTCGTCCGCCAGGCACAGTGGCAGGTCGTCTTAGCGAATTAGTTAGTGAACTTTTGGTGGATAGAATTGGCAAAGGGGAGTATAAGATAACGACTTTAGGAATTAAACACTTCACCGAAAATGTGATTCCAAAGATCAAAAAAGCAGAGGGGGAAAAGAAATGAGCGCTCACCCATTTTCGCTTCGAGTTAAAATAGGCAACTACGAAATTGAGTTGAGCGGCGCACGTGAGGAAGTCCTTCAAGCCCTAAACGATCTACCGGACATAGTGAACAAAGTATCAAAGGCATTTGGATCAATACAAGTCTCTGCGCCTGCAATTTCACAAGCTCCTACCACATTAGAAAAACCCGGAGCTGTGGGCGCGTCATACCCATCAATTTCAGCGACTGAAAGCTGCAGCGACGCACTCATACAGCTTTTCTCATCAGATTGGGCTAAAGAGAAGCCGCGAACATTAAGCGATGTCGCAACAGTGCTGGAAGCAAGTGCACTTCACTATCCAATAGCTACAATTGCGAAAACCCTTGAACGATTAACTAGAAGAAACAAGCTGCGTCGTTGGAAAACTGAGGAGGGCTACGTGTACGTATTAGCATGATAATTCCGCGATAACGCACCCGTCAAAAGCGGGTGCAGTGGGTCACAAGTAGCCGATTGGCGACTTCTTGTGACAAACCATTGGAGCGGAGGTTTAGTATTTGATACCCCACCACACCCATATACAAAATGTTTCGAACCCAATAATAAGTAATTTTCCTTCCCCTAATTTGGACGCTGTTAAGCCGTTGCCCGTTGAGTTTCTATCGCAGGTTTTCACTGCGGAGAGCGCTGAGACGATTCACGTAGGATTGTATCATGATTTAATTGATAATGGAACTGATGGGGTTCTTGAGAAGTTAAAGGAATATGCAACTGATAGGAGAAAAATAGTTGAGCAGCTTCATGGTCGAATAAAGCTTCATACTGCGCCTCGAGGAGCAGATGCTGCTTCCGGAAGGATAGTTGGAGCTGATGCTGGTCGAAATGGGACAAATTACAGATTCGCTTTTGTGCCAATTTATGGCGCTGTTGCTGTTCTGGTTGACAACTGGAAAATAACTGAAGAGCCGCTGTGCATTTCGGGTGCACCTGATGTATGGCCTACTGAGAAGGATGCTGATAGAAGGGAAAGTCTTCTCCATATGGCTCTTGAATATTATGTCGCAAAGAAAGCTGTTGAAAAATGGAGGCCCGCCTATCTTTTCTTTGATGGTGGGCTTGTTCTCAACCCGCGGCTTCATATTAAATTCGGCGATTCGGATGAGTATCGCGGTGACTTCATTTTCACTGTAATTACAGCTCTATCTTTGCTTGAAACCTGCAAAAAAAGGGGGGTAGGCGTAGTAGGTTTCGTTAAAAGGACACAGATGAACCACTTTTCTAGGGTCTTAAACATCACGCCTATCAGGGACTCTATACTGCTTAACTCAATAATGAAAGCTGAAGAGTACATAGACCCATTCTTAATGAAGAACATTGTAACAAAAACTTACCAGCGCTTCGCTCAAAAACTTGAACTTGATGAATCAATCACCGAGATTTATTCATCATACATTAAAACTGGTCAAACACCGCCTTACAGAATTGAAATTCCACTCTTCTGCTTAAACAAAATTGAAGAAATTGCGTCAGTCCTTCTTACCATGGCTGACCCTGAGGGAATACCTTACCCAGTCCATGAAGCTGATCGCTACACGAAAATCACAAAACCAACATCAAACATTCATGCGCTCCTACTCTACACAAAGGCACTAGACCTTGTAAAGAGGGGCCAGTTAGATCCAGCAGACCTTGACCTATTCATGCTTCAATATGGCGAACAGTGGTCACTGCATGAAAGTAAATTCTGGGGAGAATTAAGTCGTGAGGGTGGTCGAAGATGAAGGAAGTAGGCTACATTCTTTCAGGTTGTTCACAAAACTTTGTCTCATTCGTAGTTAAAGAAACTGAAAAAATCTATGTTAACAAATACTACTTCATCCAGCATCCAATGAAGTCACGTAAAGAACACATTGTTCCAGTGCTAATTCGTGTCTTCCGTGTAACTCCATATAACCCTGAGATGAGTCAAGGGCGTCCAGGTCCGATAGCTGGTAAGAAGGGTGAACCGGCGCATTATGGAAAGCAACTAGAATACGATGTGGCTTGGGCTGAGATTCTTGGCTATATCAACGAGAACGGCAAATGGCACGGATTAGAGTGCGCCCCTGGTACATGGGATTCCGTGTTTGAGCCAGGTGAGGAGGAGATAAATTACTTCTTCACATCAACTTTACACCGTCATATTAATTGTTCATCTGCAATGGAGCCACATTATCTGCAAATCGGACGACATAGAGGCCTAACTACACCTATATTCCTAGACCTCAACGGGATAGCTAAGGGGCATTTATTCGTTGCAGGGATGACTAGGTCTGGTAAAAGTAGCTTTGCCCTCAACTTGATAATTAAATCGAAGGAACTGAATCCGCAGCCGCATTTCGTAATCTTCGATAGAAGAGGCGAATATGCAACACTAACAAAACATGGAGCACTTGTGGTTCCTTACCGTCAATTTTTACCTAAAGTCGACGCCCTCACGGGAGAAATAGTTGCAAGTAGGCTTGGATTTGAAACTCGAAACTCTACTGGAAAAATAATTGCGGATGCGGTTGGAACTCTAACTATTGAAGGCCGAGAACTGACAAGAGAAACATTATTGGCTAAAATTCAAGAATTATCGTCATTTGTTATCAGTCGTGAACGTAACCGCATTCTAGAAAGAGTGCGCTGGGCAATTACCACACGAGGAGCTTTTCTTGATGAGAAAATAGTTACACTGGACATTATAGCAGCAGTATTAACAAACCCGATTGTTGTCATAGATTTTTCAATAGATACGGATGTTGAGGAGCAGCAGATCACAATAAAACACATAATAAAGAACATAATCGCGCATGGGATGGCTAGAAGGGATGAAGGCGACTTTTCAGTAGTCCTCGTAGTTGAAGAGGCTCAATACTATGCACCGGAAAGGGGGCTGGACATAGAGGTGGGAAACCCTGAGAAAATAGGTGTGGATAAACAACTAGTTGAAGCAATAAGTCAAGCTGGCGGATACAACATAGGCTTCATAGTTTTAACACAGAGACCAGCCTACGTTATGAAATCAATAATATCGCAATGCAACACAGTCGTATGCTTCAGATTAATGTCAGGTAACGACCAAGATGCCATATTGAAATATACTGAATGTGGAAGTGAAAGACTACGAGACTACCTACCAGGCTTAGCTGATCATGAAGCACTAATTTGGGGTGCAGCCTCTCCAACACCCTTCCCAGTCATAGCCGAGATATCTGTTCAGGATTATCCAAGGAAAGCTGGAGTAACCGCGAGAGAAGCTTGGGGAAGAATGAAGCAGATTCTGAGTCAAAAACCAATTCAAGTCTAAATTTAAAAAATCATTTACGTCCGCTAGCAATAAAAATCCCTATAGCTGCACGTCTCCCAGCAATTGAAACTCCGCAACACTTTGTTCTCGCCAGCTTAACTTGCACATTTCTTAATCCAGCTTTCTTCAGCATGCCTTCAATCTTCTTCAAATTAAATCCAAGCCAAACATCGGCCATTTCTTTCCTAAGCCACTTCTCATTGTGCTCTTCAAGGTCGGATATAGCCAATTTCCTGCCAACCTTAAGCACTCTAACCATTTCGTTTATGGCGTTTTGAGGCCTAGGAGAGTGATGAAGACCCATATTGCAGATAACAGCATCCACTTGACGATTCTCTAGTGGAAGATTCTCCATATCGCCAACTCTGAACTCAACTCTATCTGCTACTCCTTGTCTCGCTAAATTTCTTCGCGCCCTTGCCATCATAGCTTTCGAGATATCAACGCCTATCACTTTTCCGTCTCTGCCAACAGCTCTAGCAGCACCCATCGCCATGAAGCCTGTACCAACACCCACATCTAAAACATTGAAGCCTCTCCTAATTCCAGCCGTCTTAATTACATCGGCGCGTAGTTTTTCATCATAAAACGACTTTCTCATCATGTCCCATTTTTCAGCAGTCTTCTCGAAATACTTCTTAACAACCGATTTCTTGCAACACATATCAAAACACTTCATATCTTTACTGGAGGATCGTAGAAAAGTTATTTTTGTGATTCATGTTAACATTCAGCCCTCTATAGGCTCATCGCATGCCTTAACCTTTCCGCCTTTACTGTTCAATAAGACCTCATTATAGAGTAAATTGTCCAATAGTAGTAATACTGCCATTTGCAAGTGGAAAACTGGTCTGCACAGGCGCCAAGAAAGAGGGAGAAGTATACAGGGCGGTCAATAAATTGCACACGAAGCTCGAAGAAGACGGCTTGATTTATTATGAGTCGTGATCGGTTCACGATTTAACTAATTTTTCCTTTTTTAGTCTTCTGATGAACTTTAAATTCAAAAACGATTTTATGCAACTGGAGATGTTTCTTTAAAAATAATCCGAGTGTTTACTTGGTACTGTGATAAACGTTTATAAAAGATCCATACTTGATAGGTATTCTGAGGGTTAATTGGTGGAATTAAAATCTTCAATATCTTTAGTTGGAGGCGGGTTGACGAGGTTTAAATTAAACAGAGTTCTGAAGGTTGTTGCGGCTGTTTTGGTTCTGGCTTCTTTCTTTCTGCCATGGGCGGAATATTTTTCGATGGTGGCTACAATCACGTATCATGGGTATTCCCTGCCGCTTCCATACAATGCTCTAGCTATTATATCGAGCATGTTAGCTTTACTCGTATTGGAGAGCAGAATTAGCCGTGGAATATATGGGTTAGGACTTGTTCTTTCCGGAGTAATGCTGATTCCCCCTCTAGGCTTTATGATAAGTAAACTCAGCCTCCTACTTGTTCCGCCAGGTCGTTCTATCATTATGGGCACTTATCCTGAAATAGGCCTCTATTTAGCCATATTTTCATGCATTTTTTTAATAGCTTTAGGAACGTACGACTTGCTGGGGCGGTTCAGAAAAGCGAAGACTGTCGTCGGTTAACAGGGAATTGTTAGAAGGAATATGTGCCCCTTAACTAACCATTAACTATTGCCTAATTCGTGATTCCATCGTGAAAATACTAGAAGAAGACGTGCAAGAAGATGTCCATATATATTACGAATATTTTTAAAAATAAGCCTTTTTTTGGGTTTCTTTTCGTGATTGCGTCGTGATTTAGGCGTGTTTTTTTCACGAGCATTTTGGATCCTCCTCACATTCTTTATATTATGTCTTCTTCTAGTGAGTGGTCCCTTGGGGATTTTGTTGGACAGATGAAAATAGCTGAGCCAGCCGCAGTTTACGTTGCTAAAATGAAAGAGCACACGATGTACGGCACACCACATAAGCTACGGATAAAAAAGAGCGGTATATTCGAGCTTGGACGCTGATTAATCCCGGGCTGCCACTCAAAGTTGTTGATTATACCATTACTACTAGTTGGCTGGACATAGCTTGGGCGATTTTGCTTTGGGCGTGGCTGTATTCTTTTGTTGCTTTTCTAAGTTCTTTTCCATTTAGTTTAGTTATGGCTATTTATGCTTGAACAGTTTCAGTTACCTCTCCGCTACAGGTCTGTTCGCGTTTGTTTAAATAGGCGTTTGTTTCAACTGAGTTTTGGTGGCTGTTTTTGGAGTTCACCGATGAGGAGAAGAGGATACTTAGGGAGGAGCGCAGGGAGGAAGCGCGTCGTAGGCGGGAGGAACGCGAAGAGGAGAGACGTAGAGAGGCGGAGAGGCGCAGGGAAGAACGTAGAGAAGAAGCGCGTAGGCGGAGAGAGGAAGAACGCAGGGAAGAAGAGGAACGCAAGCGACGAGAGGAGGAAGAACGCAGACGACAGGAAGCTGAAAGGGCCAGGATTTCAGCGGCCATATCTCACCCACCCATTTTCGTAAGCCCATACAGCCAGACGGCGTATGGACAAGACCAAGGGAAATTTGAAGAACAGGAGAGGATGAAGAGGGAGCAGGCCGAGGAAGAAGAGCGGAAGAAATGGGAGGAACAGATGAAGAAGGTTAGAGAGCAGCAACAATACTGGCCTTATAGATCTAAGGAAGAATGGGAGCAAGCCAGGGCTATATCGGCTGCGCGCCGCCCAATGGAAATGGGCAGGGGGATGGAGGGAAGCGACAGGGCTAAGGAGATACCTGAAATTAAACCTGCTGAAGCTGAGGCTGTAAGAGAACAGCGTAAAGAGTTAGAAGCTGAGAAGCATCCTGAAAAGTTAGAGACTGAAATTGCACCAAGCATTGAAAAGCCCGTAAAAGAGGCCGACATATGGCGTGAGGGAAAAGTCGAATGGTATTCCCTTCCAGATAATGTTAAGGTTTTTGCGAAGTTAGATTCTGTCATGAATGAGCTAGAGCATGCACGAGAGAAGTTGGGCGCAGACGACCTGTGGGAATTGACGAAGGAGCTTGGTCTAGACAAAGATGACTATAGACGATTCCGCTTTTGGGAACGTAAAGAAGAAATGGGCCACGAAACACTTGAAACGACTAGTGGTCGACTTAGGAGATACTGCGACGAACTCGGAATTCCGTACGAAAGAATTGGGGTCGGAGACTTCCCTAAAGAAATTAACCGCACTGAACTCTCAAGACTCTGGACGCATACGCTTAACGAAGGTAGTATCCACTTAAGGGTCAAGGGAGAAAGAAAATGGGTGATGAGTTACACTAATGAGGACCCTGTTCTCGTTAACAGCTTCAAGGAAGCCTGCGAAAAACTTGGTAGCGCCGTGCGTTTATATCTTGATGAGAACTGGTTTAGGGCTGAAACCGGAGGAATGGCTGCTGGCGTCTTGAAGACATCAGGTTATCGGGAGGGAAAGAAAACAATAGTCAATCCCGAATTGCCTAAGCCTATTCGTGAGGACTTTGAATTATGGCAGAGGCATTTTGGGCTAACGATCCCTGAAGAGGGGTCTATAGGATTATACAGCGAAGGACGTAGACTACGGATGCAAATCAGAGTGTCCAGAGGCGCAGATGTAACGGAGCATTTGCCTTCGTGGTTCATCGAGAAGCTTGAGCCAGGCGTTAGTTACTGTAAAAGGGATTTAGAGCATTTAGCAGGCGACAAATGGTCTGAGATAGAGCCAATTCTTACGGATGGCAAAAACGCTTCAAAATTACTAAAGGATGAGTTAGAGACACTTAAGCGATACCATTCAAGTGAAAACGCCGAAATAGAGGATTTGAACTTACATCTCCACGATCTCCATTTTTCGAAGAAGAAGCGTGTAACGATCTCATTTGGAGTTGGTGTTAGTGAAGGTGAAACTATCGATTTGTTTGCTCGGCACTATCGGCCTCTGGAAGGAACGTGGAAAGGGCTCCTATTCGATAAGTACTATGAGGTCTACATAAAACTGAGAGGGAAAAGGCTGAGTGATGAAGATTTAAGTTTCTTGGAGAGACTGAAGGCAGAATACCCTTCAAAGGGAGTGCCGAAATGGTGGAAAGAACAGAAGTTACGCGAGTTTGGGTGGAAATTTGAGTAAAAAGTATAAGGAATACACGCCGGAAGAACTTGACAAATTAATGCTTGATGCATTTCGACACTACAACCGAGACCCTTCAGAGGACAGGTTGGAGGAAGAGGAACTTATCGCCTTCTTCTCGAAATTTACTGGAATGAGTGAGGTGGAAGCTGAACATATCGTACACGAAGCCGAGTATGAATGCATTTTGGAAGGTTTTGGACGGAAGACATCTGGCGGAAGAAACGTCATATATGAATATGTGTATCCCGAATCTCGAAAAGAAAGAAAGGAAATTAGAGACTACAAAATCAAAGGAGAAGCAGAAAAAATCGAAAGAGAAGACAAACTCTACTCCGAATAATTTTTCTCTCCACTTAAGTCAAGCGGACAGCCGGGTGCCGGATTTGAACCGGCGTAAAGGCGGTATCTACAAAGGGCATCATGCCAACTGCAGCCGCCTGCCTCACCACTCAGCCAACCCGGCGCATCTCTATGACGAACTTTAATCATCTTTTTTATCGTTTTGCTTACAGGTGGGGCCGCGGAGATTTGAACTCCGGTCTCGTGGGCCCGAGCCACGTAGCCTAGACCATGCTAGCCGACGGCCCCATGGAGCCCCGGGCGGGATTCGAACCCGCGACCTACAGCTTACAAGGCTGTCGCTCTACCACTAAAGCTACCGGGGCATCTGTGTATGAAGTACTATTAACAGCCTTATTTACGTTAGATGAGCCTCTATTGAGCTTTTTTAAATTGCCCATTTTTACTAGTAATCATAGAATTGTTTGTGATCAATGATTCTGTTAGTCTAAGGCCTCGCCGTTCTCCTAAGTAGCTTTATTCCTCGAATTTACTGAGGCCCTACTGCTGAAACGTTGCCTTAAACCAAAAGTTATTTTGTAAGCGATTGTTGTGGGGTATACTTCGGTTCTTCGTTGCCTTTCTCGATGCTATCTTTGATAATGTAGCGTTTTTGCGTCATATCGTGGAATATTGGAATTCGGAGAGGATTATTACATTTTCTGCAAATTCCGTTGATGTAAACCAATCGAAGATAATATTCTGCCTCGCCATTCGCACCGTATACAGGTACTTTTAGATCCACTGGTTGTAGATTCCGAACTTCAAATGTGCTAGTGCTACGAATGTGTATTTGAATTGAGCTATTACAAATGGGACATATACCTTGAGGCATTAAATCACATCTTTGTTAATAATTCCTTCTCTTTAGCCTCTTTTATTTGTATTTTGATAAGACACGGCGGCTTTAAAAATGTGAAAACAAATTACGAAGCTTTCATTCTTTGGGCTGCTTTCTCTAAGGCCTCTATGGCTGGCAGCTTCTTTCCAGTTAAAAATGTGAGCATAGCTCCTCCGCCCGTGCTTATGTGGCTGAAGCTGCCTTCAAGCTTCAATTTTTCAACAATAGCATCTAAGTGTCCTCCACCAATTAGCGTGAAGCCTTTGCATTGAGCTATCGCTTCTACAATGCGCTCAGTGCCCTTCTCAAATCCCTCTTCTTCAAATACCCCTAGGGGACCGCTTGCTACCACGGTATTTGCATTTCTAATTATTCTTGAAAATGAGTTGATCGTGTTAACTCCAATATCCCGGATTGTTTCTTCTGTTGGTAATCTGCTCACTGAAATATCTCGTCTCTTTTTTCCACTCCTTATTGCAACATCTGTAGGCGTAACAATTCGCTTCGAGTATTTTGATAAAATCTTTTTCGCTTCCTCAACCTGATCCTTATAGTTCTCTATCTTCTCATCAGTAGCTTTCCCTAACTTGTACCCCTTTGCTTTAAGGAAAATTTCGCCAACCAACCCTCCGACTAGAATGTTGTCTACAACACCCCTATCCAGCAAGGATTGAATAGCGGGGATTCTATCCTCAACTTTAACTCCGCCTACCACAAAGACAAGAGGGTGTTTAGGTCGACTGAGCACTCCACCAATAGCCTTCAACTCCCTCTCCATAATGCGACCAGCAACCGTCGGCAACACCTCAGCAAACCCGATCAGAGATGCCTGCGCACGATGAGCAGTAGCAAAGGCATCATTAACAAACAAATCAAAAAAAGGCGCAAGTTTACGGACCAGATGCGTTTTAGCTAGCTCCTCAGAACTACCCTCAATATTTTCTTCGGCGGTAAATCTAACATTTTCAAGGACTAGAACCTCGCCAGGACTTAATTCACTAATAGCTCCCATAGCCGCTGGACCCATAACATCATCAATAAACCTAATCGGCCTCTTTGCATATTTCTTCAAAATCTCAGCATGAAGACTTAACGAAGTGAAATCATACTTACCAGGTCTACCCTGATGAGACATCAACGTAACCCTAGCTTTTCTCAAATCCCGCAGGGTCTCTAAAGTTGCGCGAATACGCTTATCATCGGTGATCTGCCCAGTCTTCGGATCAATAGGCGAATTAATATCGACACGTAAAAGCACACTTTTCCCAGATGCATCAACATCATCAAGAGTTAAAAAATCAAACAATCACGCATCCCTCATAGTAGTTTCGTAAATTGTCCAATACACTATAAAAAACGTTCTCAGCAACCTTTTTAGGCTCGGGTTCTCACCAAAAATGAACGAGTGCCGAGGAAACGAGCCGAGGTAGCTCAGCCTGGTTAGAGCGCCAGACTCAAACAGAGCGAAACTCATAATCTGGAAAGACAATGGGCCCAGAAATCGCGAGTCCAAATCTCGCCCTCGGCACCAAGAAATTGATGGTGCTCATTGCTGTGTTAATATAGATGTTTGATGTTTTGTTGTTTAGACTATTTTAGTCGGTTGATTTGTATTGAAGCGTGGTGAGCTTTCGCAAGGCGGTACGGTTGCTGCTAGGTCTTTTAGTGTGCTCGTTGCTGTAGGCATTCTTGAAGTTCTAGTTGGGCTTCTCTCCGGGAGTGTCGCCCTTGTTGCCGACGGCATACATTCCTTTGCTGATGCTACAGTTTCATTTGTAGTGTGGTTTGGATTGCATTTCACCAGAAGGGCGCCTGACGGCAAATTTCACTTTGGTTACTACAGAGCAGAAACTTTCTCATCAATCGTAGCCTCCCTTATCATGCTCGCCTTCGGATTCTTAATTTTCTATGAATCTTATCTTACGTTTCTCTCTCCGAGAGAACTAGTCTTTGCGGATTTAGCCTTAGTCACAGCATTCTTAGCCACAGCGGTGGCGCTATACCTTTCAGTTTACAAGATCAGAGCCGCTAGGAAATTCGACTCTTTAGCTTTGAAGGCGGATGCTTTCAGTTCTATTAAAGATGTACTCACTTCAATAATCGCCTTTACAGGCATTGCGTTGTCCAGTTATCTTGGTATTCTGCAAACTGATGCTATAGCTGGAATTATAATTGCCATTTTTATTTTCACAGTATCTTACGTTGTAATAAGAGAAGCTTCTCTTGTATTAATGGATGCTTGCACCTGCCCAGAAATTGTTACAGCGATTGAACAAATAGCGATGAACACACCTAATGTTAAGAGGGTTTACGGTATTAGACTTAGAAAACTCGGGCCATACGTAGTTGGAGACATGCATGTGCAACTAGATGGAAACCTGTCCGTTTACGAAGCGCATAGGATAACAACTAGCATTGAACAAGCGATAAAACAACAATTTGACGAAGTTACCGAATTTAAAATAAGAGCGGAACCGTTCAGTTAGAATGTCAAGCTGTCCTCTTTAGTATTTTAACTCCTCTTCTGCCACCAACATAGACTATGTCGGCCATATCTATGAAAAGTCCAGTTTCGATGATTCCTGGAATCGTTTTCAGTCGGTTTTCCAGTTGTTTCGGATTTTTAATAGTTCCAAAATCTGTGTCAAGAATGAAGTTGCCATTGTCAGTGATAAGTGGACCTAGCTTTCCCTTCGCCATTCTAACAATCGGCTTTCCACCTAGCTCTCGAAGTCTCTTGGCGACCGTGGGTGCAGCGAAGGGTAAAACCTCAATTGGAACATGGTGTTTCAGCCCTAATTTTTTCGTAA
>Ga0315309_1000312_pt1 | contig 29152 bp, 31 predicted proteins | sample TDP4_MG_FD_203080 | JGI IMG/M metagenome (GOLD analysis project Ga0315309, IMG submission 203080) | Freshwater sediment microbial communities from Lake Towuti, South Sulawesi, Indonesia - TDP4 | ecosystem: Environmental > Aquatic > Freshwater > Lake > Sediment | place: Indonesia: South Sulawesi...
TCTACCACTGTTGCGACTGGGGCGGTTTGGACAGTTGAACTTGAACACGCAAGCGCAGACTGTTTGTTTGTCCGCTTTCTGTGTGCTTGTTGATGATGAATACGCCTTAGTGCCATCATCATTATCATGTCTGCGTGTGGTTGTTTGGAGTTGTTGTTGACTCTGGTAGGCTTGCCACAACAACTTCTTGGATGTTGGACGTGATGTTGTGGGAGTGGTTTCTGGTTTCAGGTGTTATTAACTTCCGTTTAGGTTTGGTAATAACACTGAGGCGGGCTTCAGGTTTAGAAGTAGTGGTCAGTGCCGCGTGTTTGTTGACTACTACTTCTTTGTTGGATTAGGCTCTGGGTGCTGTGTGCGTGTTGATGCTTGGTCACCTCTACAGCGTCATCATCATCAAGCCATCTAACGGTGAATTCTCGCTTAGCCAACCATATCTCTCTCCCCAGCTACAAAATGCCGATTCTGATTGGTGTTTCTGGTTGTGTTTGGTTTGGGTCTAGGGTGATTTATAACATACTTATCTGGTGATTTCAATGTTGGTTAAAGTGATTTATTGTGCATTTTCATGTTAACTCTGTGTGAAGGGTTAAGCTCTTAAGACGTTCAGATAAATTAGTGTTTCCTTTTGAATTGAGAGGGTTTGGGCTTGGTTGAGGGGAAGACGATTGCTGTTATAAGGGCGAGGAGTGGTGTTCGGGTTAGGTTGACTGCTAAGCAGTGGGAGCACATTGTGACGGCTCGACCTGAGCTTAAGGATTTTAAACGTGAAATTCTGGAGGTTGTGGAGCATCCTGACGAGGTTTATGAGCCTCCTCCGAGGGTTAAGCCTCAATTGCATGCTGTTAAGAGGTTTGAGCGATTGGCTGATATTGGGTTGAGTGAGAATCTTGTGGTTGTTTTTAGGGAGTTGACTCGGCAAGAAGGTTTTATTATTACGGCTTTTCCTATTAGTGATGGAAGGAAGCGGAGGATGTATCGTCTTTGGCGAAGACTGTCAGTTTAGCAGTGGATGTTGCTGGTGTGGTTAGTAGAATCGCTAAAAATTATGACATAGATTTGCCTCCGAAGATTGTGATGTTCCATTACGATGAGGAGGCAGACACCTTGTATGTTCACTTTGAGTATCCGTCAAAAAGTGTTGACAGCAAGATTGTGGACAAGCATGGAGAAATCATACTGGGCTTGAATCAGAAGGGCAAGATAGTTAACATGACAGTAATAAACGCACTAACACACGAACAGAAGTAAACAATATCATTAGTACTTCCATGTCGTCCGTTATTATTCTTCCACGGTGTGAAAGTCGAAATACTCTATAAGGTCGCCGTCTTTTAGTCGGTTTATGGCTTTTTCAATAGCTTGCTCTTCGTCTTTAGCTTTGACTACCAACTCGAACTGTGCAAGCCATCTAACAGTGAATTCTCGCTTAGCCAATCATTATCCACTCCACTGCCACAGAATGCTAAAGTTTGGCGGCTGTTTGTGTTTGGAGTGCTTTATAACATACTTATCTGGTGATTTTTAACGTTGATTAAGTGATTTATTGGCGTTTGTAGCGTTTCTAGTTTGGTGTTTTAAGGTTTTCTGCGCAAAAATTGAGTTAGGCGTGTTCCTTTTGAGAATTGAAAAACTCTGTGTTCTCCGTTTCTTTTATGAAAAATGGAGAATGCCTCAATTTCAGGAATATGAGCAGATAGTTCTTTTTCGAGTTCTTTGACTTCTGGTGATGATTGAAGGATAAGGTTGAAGGTACCTTCCGTAATTTCGGGATAGTGTTGACTATGAGGGTTGCCTTCGGGATGAACCTCAGCCATAATCCTTAGCCTAGGCTTTACAGATGCCTTTTCTATCGTTTGCGATTTTGCTATAATGGTTTGGTCATTAATATGTGAAAGTGCTTCCTCAGCATTCTTTAACATCTGCGGGGAAATTTCTATTTTCTTCTTCTCCAAATGTGAACGTAAAACGTTCATAAGCATTTGATAAAACAGGTGTTCTTTGGGGATTGTCTCGAAAAAGGAGCCGTCTACTATAGAAACTTTTACTTTCTTACTTTCTTTGTACGTCCTTATAAGATAGAGACACCTCCTTTCAAATTTGAAATAGCTTTCATCAACAGCAAGTTTACCATCCATAATCGTAGCTATTCTTGAAACCAGACGGTCACCGTTTACCACGTCTATTTCTTCTAAGCTTTTGTGTTTGGTGGGAATTGTTGAGTTAAAAGAAGCAATGCTTCCCGCTTTCGAGTCTTTTAATTCCACCAAGCTTCCACCGATAATTTTCTTGCCCTGTTTGTTTACTTTAAACAAAAAGTCGGGAAAGTGGTCTGATTTCGAATCAAGTAGTGTCTTCTGTATTCCTTTGCTCCTCAACCAATCTTCGCTTAGGTTACTCCAGAAATCAAATCCGTATACTTGCTTAGCACCTTTGCGATTGTCGATGTAAGCCAGTTTCTTTCCACATGTTTTAATCACAAGCTCTTCCAGAGGTGAATGAAGGTTAATTTTGCCTGTCTTCAAATTGTTGATTACTTCGACAAAAAGTGTCGCTGCATCTGTTAACGACATTAGAGAAGACTCCTTTGCTCGGTCGTAACTCTTCTAAGCTGCCAGATTTCCTTCAAGTTTGGCGTGAATCTATAATAATCATAGTACTTGGACACGCTGTCGGCGGCTCTCGGGAAGGTCAATCGTTTCTTGATGATTTCAACGTTTTTTGGGTCTATCTCTATCGCAATGGAGTTTCTCCCCAATTGGTGTGCGACCACCGATGTGGTTCCTGTTCCAGCAAGAGGGTCTAGGACTGTGTCTCCGGGCAGAGTGGATGAAAGAATTATCCTGAGAAGCAATGCTACAGGACTTTGTTGCACATGAACTCTGTTGCCTTGAAGGTCTCTTATCGCTTCATCACCAGCAAAATATCCTGAAGTCAACTCTCTAATGTCATCCCATACGTCTGTGACGTAAACTCCGTTTTCTCGTTCATATTTGTGTTCGGGGAGAGGAGGCAGGTCTATACGTAACTTGTTAAAGACTCTGGGTTTTTCGCCTTTAATGGCATAGGCAATGATTTGATATTGCTTAGAGTAGCTGGAATTGACTGGAACTGCAGAGGTCTTCTTTTTCCAAACAATTAGATTTTGAAATTTCCAGCCTGTTTTTCTCAGAGCTCTTAACACTTGTTCAGTGTTCTTTTCTCTTTGCATGAAATATATGGCTCCGCCGTCCACAGTAATCTCATTAACTTTTTGCAGTATTTCCTTCAGCCAGCCCCAGTATTTCCAAGCGGGTTGACTATCATCAAAAAATCTGTATTCCTTTCCTTGTCTGTAAGGCGGGTCCAGAAAAGTCAAGTGAATGCTGCCGATAGCTCCTTCGTTAAGATACTTGAGACAGTCTCCTTCGAGTACTCTGAAAAAAATATCTCCTTTGTTTTCAGGATTAAAACCCACTAGAGTATCGCTTTTGGGCTGTACCTGAGGTAAACTCTCAACTTCATGCTCGCTGCCAATAGATGCAACTTGGTACCCATTTTCTGTTTTCTTAAGTTCCACAGTGGCGTCAATCGGGAACCTGTTCTTGAGGTATGGAGACCAGAGTCTGCCGTACTTGTCAAGTCTCGCTGGGTTGCCATTGAGTGTTGTGGAAAACGGTAAAGAAGCGTTTCCAATCAATTCAGACTTGTTTTCAGTCGGAATCTGGATAAATCCTTTGAGAATCTCTGACTTTTTCAGAGCCTTGATTACCATCGGCATCCTCTTTACTAAAGTAAAGTAGTTTCTCTTCTAATAAATTTAATTTTTCACCTCACAGAGGTTCTGATATGTCTTCGGGACTTCGTCACCTTTTGAACTTTTTAGCCTATTCGACGTAGTTCACACATAGATGAAAATTGTCTGGGGCACTAAATCTTTTGATTTTTTCCCTCATTTGTTTATCGATACTTGGACATAATTCGTCAATCACGCAAAGATACCCGTCTATTTGGTAGTTCTTTCGATATCTTCTTAATACATCAAGGAATTTTTCGAGATTTCTCAATAATTTGTTGCTATACCAATTGGGTATAGCTTTATCGTGCCTCTCCCTCATTTTAGCCAATTTCTCTGTTGCAAATCGCACTTTTTCAAGTTGCCCGTCTAGGAATTGGAAAGGCGGAATTAAGGCTGGCATCCATCTTATTTCCGAAACAAGTCTAGGTGTTTCTTCGTGTAAAATGCACACGTCTGCTCTGTAATATCTTTACCAAAACTGACTTTTCCAAATTTCTCAATCTGAGCCCAAAGGCTACTTGGCTCCAGTGGTATGGGGAGCTCAACGTGAACATGATTAACATTTTCACTTTCCAGCGAACTAGCGAGGGCATGATGAATATCAGATTCCGAAAAAAACGCAGATTCTTCCTTTCTTAACCTACATTGGGCAACTACTGTATTCCAACATTTTTCAAATATTTCACACAAATTGTCCAATCCATTCACCAGATTAAATTCAATCGGTAAGATAATATATGTTACTGGTTAAATTTAACAAAAAAGTCAGGCAGTTATCGCGAGAAGATTTTAAGGCTTCAAATACCTAAAAGTTACAAAACTCATCACAGATAACCAAAAATATAAAATAAATTCCTCTTCACATCAATATAGGGATTAGGATGGGTGAAAACGTAGTAACGATTGAATTTGGAAAAGAGGAGCTTTCGTATTTAGTGAATTATCTTGTTGAAGACCTTCGCTCTTGGAGTGAAAAGAGCTTTGAAAGCAGAGAGGAGAAAGAGCAATTCCAACGTATGGTCAGCATGGTAAGTAAGTTACGTGAAGCAATGGGGGAAACTACCACACTTTTCCTTTAAAAAGCCTAGCAGCACAACACAAAAAAGAGGGATAAGATACGCCAAAGTGTTCAATGACCTTTGAGCAATTTAAAAAAGCGTTAGCTGAGCACTACGAAGATTTTACTGTTGGCTATCAAGAACAACCGACAGAACAAGACCTAAAGGACTTATACGAAGATTTCTTAGAATCTGGTAAAACCCTAGACGAATACTCAAAAGATTGTTAACAAGGAGGGAACGGTTGAGTTTGGAAAAGTGGACTATGAAACAACAAACAAGCCGATTCTCAGAGAAAGCAGCAAACTACTTCAAACAAGACTACAACTGCGCCCAAAGCGTCCTACTAACCATGCAAGAATACTACGGCATTCGCAGAAACTGGCTAATCCCAAAAATCGCCACAGCCTTTGGAGGAGGAATCGGAAGACGCGGCTCACTGTGCGGAGCGTTAACAGGCGCCATAATGGCAATTGGATTGAAGCATGGAATCAACAAGCCATCCTTGAAAGGTATTGAAAAAGAAAAGGCATACGAGATAGCTCTAAAATTCTACGATCAATTCGCAAAAGAATGCGGCAGCCCCTTCTGCAAAGAACTCATCGGATACGATTTAACTAACCCCGAAGAACTCGAAAGACTGCGAAAGTCAAACGTGCGTGAAGAAAAATGCTCCCACTTCGTGAAAAAGGCTGTTGAGATACTAATCGGTCTAGAAGCCCACACACTTTAGCCGAGTTCGGCGCCGAACTTAAGGACAAGGATAAAACAGAGGACAATCCGACAAAAAAGCCCGCGAGAGACCCAGAGGTTAGAGCCCTAAGCGCCACAAATCTTAGCAATTCACTTGAATATTGAACCAAACCACGTCTAGCCTAAAGAAGCTAGAAGCGGATGCAACCCCAAATGAAAATATTGTTCGTATGCTCTGGAAACGCGCATCGCAGCCCCTTAGCAGAAGCACTACTCAAAAAGCTGAGACCAGACCTGGAAGTAGATTCAGCTGGAATACGAGTCGCAATTCCAATCTCAGAAGAAGCCAAGAAATACTCGGCAAGAGAAAACGCTGAACAACACCTCAAAAAAGTTCCCCAAAGCCTAGAAGAGAAGAAACTCAACGAATACGACCTCATCGTAGCCATGGAATCAACGCACAGAGACGCTGTCTTAAGCAGGTGTCCAGAATGCACAGACAAAACACTGGTCTGGAACATTCAAGACCCATATTTTCTGCCAGAGGAATACGGAGAAAAAATCTATGAACAAATAAGACAGAAAGTAAAGGAACTCGCTCAGTCACTATGAGAGGAACACCTGCGCGCGCACAACACCCAGCGTAAACAAGCACTCACTGAATCTTCCCAGACAACTCTCCGTTTTCGGCATGTGCACAGAACTTCAATACAGAAACCCTAGAGCAGAGCCTAAATTATTAATGCAAGTTGAAATGAAATAAGAAGTGAAAGCAAAAAAGATGATGGACAATGAAGAAGAAAGCGATGCAACTTCTCTCGGAATTGTTAAAGGATTCCAAGAGGAGCGATAGAGAACTAGCAAAGGTTCTGAAAGTGTCTCAGCCAACTGTCAGCAGAATGAGAAATAAACTCGTCAAGGATGGATTCATACATGAGTTCACCGCCATTCCTAACCTCGTAAAAACTGGGTTCGAGCTCATGGCAATCTCCTGTGTCAAAAAGAAAATGACTGAGGAATCGCCGAAAAAAGGTGAAGAATGGATGATGAAGCATCCAAACATCATATTTGCAGCAGCTGCAGAAGGCATGGGAAAGAACGGAGTAATGATATCACTACACAAAAATTACGCAGATTATTCCAATTTTGTCAAAGAAAACCTGCAATACTGGGGAAATGAAATAGAAGACTACGGCTCAATGCTCGTCAGCCTAAGAGGCATAGTTGTTAAACCATTATCCCTAAGATACTTGGCAAAACTAGTAGCAACATCAGAAATTCAACCGTAAGAACTAAAACAGGCTTTATTTATTCGGACCTCATGTTATCGTTTGGTTGGTCAGAGTGGCTGAAAACGCCTACAGAGAGATAATTCACCGCCTAATGCAAATTCCTAAACCCGCAGCCCAAGACCTCAACCTAATCAAAATACAAGTCGCCCAAACCCACAGCCTGCAAACCATTCCACCCAACTCAATCCTAATACGCAACCTAAAGCCCAAAGAAAAACGGCTCATCCCAATTCTGCGCAGAAAACATGTTCGCACCATCTCAGGCGTAACCATAGTCGCTGTCATGACAAAGCCCTACCCTTGCCCAAAAACAGCGCCCTGCGCCTACTGTCCAGGCGGTCCATCAGTGGGCGTGCCTCAAAGCTACACAGGGTTTGAACCCGCCGCCATGCGAGGCATACAAAACCGCTACGACCCATACAGGCAGGTGAGCAGCCGCGTTCACCAACTAGAATCCATCGGACACAATGTGGATAAGGTTGAACTAGTCATAATGGGCGGAACCTTCCCAGCCACACCAAAACAGTATCAAACACGCTTCATTCAACGCTGCCTCGACGCCATAACACAACAAAAATCACACTCACTCAAAGAAGCCAAACACCAAGCAGAAACTAGCCATATCCGAAACGTAGGCATAACAGTTGAAACTCGCCCAGACTGGTCAAAACAGCAGCACGTAGACCACATGCTCAACATGGGCGTGACACGCGTCGAACTCGGCGTCCAAAACATACACGACGACATATACCGCCTAGTCAACCGAGAACACACAGTTCAAGACGTAATCAACGCCACACGCACACTCAAAGACGCGGGCCTAAAAGTTGCCTATCACCTCATGCCTGGACTACCAAGCTCAAATTACAGCCGCGATTTAGACGCATTCCACACCATCTTCACCCACCCCAACTTCAAGCCAGACATGATCAAGATTTATCCCTGCCTAGTCCTGAAAGGAACAAAAGCCTACCAATGGTGGAAAAAAGGCGAATACAAACCATACACAACCAACGAAGCAGCCCAACTCATCGCCGAAGTAAAGAAAACAATTCCACCATGGGTCCGCATCATGCGCGTACAAAGAGACATACCCGCCCGCCTAATCGAAGCAGGCGTAAAACACAGCAACCTCCGCCAACTCGCCCTACAAAAACTAAGACAACAAAACCATCGTTGCAAATGCATTCGCTGCCGCGAAGTCGGCCACAGATGGCTAAGCGACCGCGTAAAACCCAACCTCAACAACATCCAAATCTCAACAACAAAATACCACGCTTCACAGAGCGAGGAAATCTTCATCCAAGCAGAAGACCAACCCAACGATGTCCTAATCGGCTACCTACGACTACGAGTACCATCACCCAAAGCGCACAGACCAGAAATAAACACTGAACCATGCAGCATCGTGCGGGAACTCCACGTTTACGGACCACTCGTCCCTGTCGGAAAGCACAGAGCCAAAGCTTGGCAACACAAGGGTTACGGAGAAACACTCCTAGCCGAAGCCGAAAGCATCACACGAGACGAATACAACCGCCGAAAAGTTGTGGTTATAAGCGCGTTAGGAACAAAACAATACTACAAACGGTTCGGCTACCAACACGACGGACCCTACATGTCTAAAAAATTGGAGAAATAAACCTTGACTGAAGAATCCATCGGGTATAAAGGCGAAGCCCTAAAACTCCTAAAACAGGCCAAGGCTGAGGTCGGCGACATAATACGCATCATAAAAAACGGCGAAACCTACGAAGGCATCCTCATTCCACGGTCGGAGTACGGCGACGACAAACACATAGTCATCAAGCTAAAAACAGGATACAACGTAGGCCTTCGCATAACTCCAACAACAAAAATCGAAAAAACAGGCGCAGGAGCAAAACCAGCCTTCGTTGCGCCCTCGCTTCCAAAGCAGAAACCGGACTTGCCCAAGGTCGCCATAATCAGCACAGGCGGCACAATCGCCAGCCGAGTCGACTACCGAACCGGCGCCGTTCGGCCAGCGCTGACAGCCAGCGACCTCTACAGCGTTGTCCCCGAACTCTCAGAAACCGCCACAATAGACGCTGAAATTCTGTTCAACATCTTCAGCGAAGACATTGGCTGCGAACATTGGTCAGATATTGCCAAGGCAGTTGCAAGACGCATTGAGAAGGGCGAGAACGGCGTGGTTGTGGCCCACGGAACCGACACAATGGGCTACACGGCGGCAGCATTGAGTTTTGCGCTGCAAGAATTGCCCGTGCCTGTTGTTCTTGTGGGTTCCCAACGGTCGGCTGACAGACCAAGCTCAGACGCAGCGACAAATCTGACAGGCGCGGTTGTGGCGGCTGCCAAAGCACCCTTCGCCGAAGTTGTTCTAGCCATGCATGAAACTCCGTCAGACAAAAACTTAATCTTGCACAGGGGAACAAAGGTTCGAAAATGCCACACCAGCCGAAGGGACACGTTCAAGTCGGTTAACGCTGACCCACTCGCGAAGGTTGAAAACAACGAGGTTATCATGCTGACATCCGATTTTCACAAAAGGGATAATGTAAGAAAGCTGGTTTTGAAGCCAGATTTTGAGAAAAAAGCAGCTTTATTAAAGTTTCATCCCAATTTCAATCCAGAAGTAATCCAGCACCTCGTGAGCAAAGGCTATAGAGGCATAGTTCTCGAAGGCACAGGACTCGGACACGCAAGCAACCAGTGTCTTCCTGCTATTCGCAAAGCCGTGGAAAACGGCGTGATTGTCGCCATGACAAGCCAATGCATCTGGGGCCGAGTAGACATGAACGTCTACTATCGAGGCAGAGACCTCCTCAAGGCAGGTGTCATTCCACTCGAAGACATGCTCGCCGAAACAGCCCTCGCGAAACTCATGTGGACTCTCGGACAGACCGACAACATTGAGGAATCCAAAACACTCCTCACAACCAACATCGCCCATGAAATCTCGCCTCGAACCCTGAGCGAAGCCACCACAGGTTGAAAACCTATGACAATAGACTATGCCAAAGTAGGCCTAAAAGTAGGTTTAGAAGTTCACCAACAGTTAAACACCGCCAAGAAACTCTTCTGCGCCTGCAAACCCAACCTCTTCAAAGAAGAACCAGAAATCACATTCCTACGACAACTGCGCCCAACTCAGAGCGAACTTGGACAAATCGACCCAGCCGCCTACTTTGAGTTTCAAAAGGGAGTCAAAATACTCTACGAAGCCAATAGAGCAACGTCATGTCTGGTTGAAATGGATGAGGAACCGCCGCACAACCTGAACACCGAAGCAGTTGAAATAGCACTATCAGTAGCGTTTATGGTGAACGCCCGGCTAGCCGACGAGATTCATGTTATGCGCAAAACCGTCATCGATGGTTCAAACACCACGGGCTTCCAACGAACCTGCGTCATAGCCCTCAACGGCGAGATAGAGGTTGAAGGAAAGAAGGTGCCAATTCAACTCGTCGGCTTAGAAGAGGACGCCGCCCGAAAAATGGGAGAAGAAAACGGTGGCAAAACCATCCGCTACCGCATCGACCGCTTAGGCATTCCCTTAATCGAGGTGGCCACAGCACCTGTCCTTTACACTCCACAAGAAGCTGAGAAGACCGCGCTGGTCATAGGGCGCATCTTGAGGGCAACGGGAAAGGTAAAAAGAGGATTGGGAACAATACGCCAAGACATTAATATCTCAATCCCTGATGGTGCCCTAATTGAAATCAAGGGAGTTCAAGAACTAGAACTGGTCTCAAAGGTAGTCCAATATGAAGTGCAGAGGCAACTTGGCCTAATTAAAATCAGAGATGAACTCCGGCAAAGAGGCGTCAAAAAGAACGACTTGGAAAATGAATTCGTTGACGTCGGCAAAATTTTCGACGATACTGAGTGCCGAGTCGTCAAGAAGGCCCTAGAAGAACACAAACGGGTTTTGGCTGTTAAGCTGCCGTTCTTCGCTGGTTTGCTCAAAGTCGAGTTGATGCCCGGGGTAAGACTTGGCACAGAGATGGCAGAGCGAGCACGGTTCTGGGGAAGAGTCGGCGGCATATTTCACACGGACGAGTTGCCAGCCTACGGAATAAAAGCCCAAGAAGTAAAAGAACTCAAAAAGTTCATGAAAACAGAGGAACAAGACGCTGGTGTCTTTGTGGCTGACACCCTGGAAAACGCCAAGGACGCTCTAAGGGCGGTAACTGAACGAGCCATTGAAGCCCTATCGGGAGTGCCAGAGGAAACACGAGCTGCAAATCCAGATGGCACAACCCGTTATTTGCGTCCCAGACCTGGCGCTGCACGCATGTACCCCGAAACGGACGTGCCGCCCATTCAAATCGCTGATGATTACTTGGAAAAGTTGCGGGTCCAGCTGCCGGAGTTACCCGAACAAAAAATGGAGCGTCTTATGAAGTCTTTTGGACTTAACCAGAAGCTTGCTAAGCAGGTTTTAGACTCGGAGTACGCATCGCTTTTTGAAATAATCGCTGAGGAAACTAGGGTATCACCCACCGTGATTGCCGCGGTTTTAACTGAGACAATGAAGGGTCTGAAAAGAGAAGGCATCGAAATCGAAAACGTCAGCGACCAGCAGATTCGCGAACTGTTTCGCCTAATTGACAGCGGACGAACCGTGAAGGAGGCTGTGCCAGACATCGTTTCCTGGTTAGCCAAACATGAAGGTGCAACGGCGAAAGAAGCCTTAGAGAGTCTTGGCTTGGGAATGCTCTCAGAAACCGAACTCGAGAATCTCATCGACGAATTGATTGTAGAAAACCAGAACGTGGTTGAAAAAAGAGGTGAAGGCGCTTTTGGTGTACTCATGGGCTTAACAATGAAGAAAGTGAGGGGCCAAGCCAACCCTGAAGCTGTCGCGAGTGTGTTGAAAAGGAAATTGAAGAAACCTTAGCGTTCAACTCCCGGCTGTGATGTTTGTTACCATGTTTGCATAAACCCTTGCTGCATTCTTGACATCCTTTATCAAGACGAATTCATTGTAAGCGTGGGCTAAGTCAATGTGTCCTGGTCCAAAAGCCACGGTTGGAATGCCCAATAGCTCTCTGAAATAATGCGCATCAGTGGTTGCAGCCATGTATGTAGCGGCGGGGCGGTAACCAAAAATTCGTTGTGCACTTTTTTGAATGGCTTTAATTATTGACCAGTTTGCAGGCGTGTATGATGCCATGGTCTCGTTGATCACTTCGTATTCAAGTTGTTCCGGAAGCAGGCTTCGCACGAATTCTTCTACGCCTTTTGGATGTCCACCTGCTGGTACTCTTGTGTCGACTTCTGCTTCGCATTTTTCTGGCACGATGTTAGTCTTTGTTCCGCCCGCAATGACTCCGATGTTGACCGTGTAATGAGTTAGTGTCTTGGTTAAGCTATTAGCGGGTACTCCTTGTTTCTTGGCGACTCTTAGCAGTTCTTTCTGGCCATTTCTTATCAGCGCTTCAGCGTCTTCTGGAGTTTTCACCGCCTCTTTTTCGAGCGCTTTCAGTTTTGGTAGGAAACGGGTTAACATTTCGATTGCGTTCTTGCCAAGCATTGGTGTGCTCCCGTGGGCTGGTTTGCCGTGTGCGGTGATTTTGAGCCACAGTGTTCCCCGTTCCCCAGCTACGATGTTGTATTTTGCATCGAGATAGCTTGTGGGTTCGGTGATGAGACACATGTCGCCAGTTAATTTCTTGTTTTTGAGTAGCCAGAGGGCGCCTCCTGGTCCCTGGGCCTCTTCATCGGGAACGCTGGCAACGATCATTCTTCCAGAGATTTCACTTTCAAAATCTTTAACAGCAGCAATCGCCATGAGCATGGCTGCTACTCCGCCCTTCATGTCGGTTGCTCCGCGACCGTGGATTTTGCCTTGCTTTACTCTTGCAAGATACGGGTGGTCTCTCCATTGGGACAATTCACCTGCAGGTACAACATCGATGTGCCCGCACATAATCAGCGTCGGTTTTCTATTCCCCACTGTGGCGACAACACTGACGTGCCCCTTGGAAGGTTCAAACCGTTGATAATCGATGTCTTCATTTGCGAGAAAATTTTCAATCACCCTTGCAACATCGGAAACGTCACCGGGCGGATTTTCTCCCCTTGCTTGTATCAGCTCGCGGCATAGTTGGGTCAATTCTTTCTCACGTTTCTCAATCGAATTATCAAGTCGGAGCGCGAGTTTCTTCAAATCTATTCTCTTCTCCAAGCCGCTTTCTGGATAGGTAGCTTGTTCGGGGTTAAGTTAATTTCTGTGCTCTCGCACACTTTCGGCTAGTTTCTTGGGTTCTGGGAATGACGTATTCCCCTTCTTTTTCAGTATAACTCAACACACGTCTCTACCACCCCAAAACATTGGGAGTGAAAGATGTTTGCGTTTCTGTGAGATCCGATGCGAGTATACGAATCCTTAATAAATGGATGTCTATCTTCAGATATGCCTAACAAAAGTTTGCACGTAGGAGCGTTCTGTTTCAAGCATGGCGAAATTCAAGGTTATAGTTTCAGACCCTGCTGAGAGGAAGTCTAAAGTGGTTGAGTTGGAGGGTGCTCGCGCCGTGCCATTAATTGGTAGGCGCTTGGGAGAAACGGTTGACGGCTCAATTGTGGGCATGTCGGGTTTGAAACTGCAGATTAGGGGTGGTTCAGATAAAGATGGGTTTCCAATGCGCCCAAACATTCATGGTGGAGTCCGAGTTAGTGTTGTTCTCAGTAAGAGTGTGGGTTTTCATCCGCAGCGTGAGGGTGAGCGTCGGAGGAAGACTATGCGGGGGAATGTCATTACGGAAGAGATTGTTCAGGTTAACATGAAGGTTCTGGAAAAGCCGAAGAAAGTTGAGAGGCCGAAGAGAGAGAAGAAGGCGAAAGCTGAAGCCGTGGAGAAAAAAGAGGCTACGGTTGAACCTAAACAAGCCGAATCCGCCCCTGTTACGACATGAGGTGAAACTTCTGAAGAAGTTGCCTAGGCAGCCTGAGGTTAACATCGGGACAATTGGACATGTGGATCATGGAAAAACCACTCTTGTTCAGGCGTTGTCTGGTGTTTGGGCGTCTAGGCACAGTGAGGAACTTCGACGGGGCATCACTATTAAATTAGGTTACGCAGACACAGCCATCTACAAGTGTCCCAACTGCCCTCCGCCTCAATGCTACTCAACCGAGCCAAAATGCAAAGGCTGCAGCGCAGAGGGCGAGTTTGTCCGAGCCGTGAGTTTTGTTGATGCACCAGGTCATGAGGCACTCATGGCAACGATGCTTTCTGGAGCCGCCTTGATGGATGGCGCCATGCTTGTTGTCGCCGCTGACGAGCCTTGTCCCCAGCCGCAGACTCGAGAACATTTGGCTGCTATTGAAATCGTAGGCGTCAGAAACCTTGTTATCGTGCAGAACAAGATTGACCTAGTCGATGAGAAGCGAGCCTTGGACAGTTATGGTGAGATAACGAATTTTGTGAAGGGCAGCCTTGCAGAGAATGCGCCGATCATTCCGGTTTCCGCTCAGCATGGAGCCAACATAGACATCTTGATCCAAGCGTTGGAGGAGCATGTACCTACACCAAGGCGAGACCCGACGAAACCTCCCAGACTACATGTGGTACGTTCCTTCGATGTGAACAAGCCTGGAACCGAGGTTGACAAATTGGCTGGAGGCGTCCTCGGCGGTACCATACTTCAAGGTGTGTTTAAGATCGGTGACGAGGTTGAAATTCGTCCAGGAGCGCGAGCTGAGAAGCCTGGAAAAGCGTTGTATGAGCCTTTGTTCACCGAGGTGGTGAGCCTCCAGGCTGGCGGCAGAACGGTTCAGGAAGCTCAGCCTGGCGGCTTGGTTGGCATAGGCACGCTACTCGACCCGTCTCTGACAAAAGCTGATGGTTTAACGGGCAATCTTGTGGGCAAGCCTGAGTCGCTGCCGCCAACCCTTTCAGAACTAACCATGGAAACGCATCTGCTTCCACGCGCTCTCGGAACCAAAGAACTGATGGAAGTCGAAAACGTGCGCGCAGGTGAGGCTCTTCTCTTAGACGTGGGAACCAGCATAACCGCCGGAAGCGTGGTTTCGATGAAGGGTGACATCGCCGCGCTTAAGCTGAGTCGCCCCGTAAGCGCTGAGGAAGGTGCCCGAGCGGCTATAAGCCGAAAAATCACTGGAAGATGGCGACTAATCGGCTACGGGATAATACAGTAAAACAAGTAATCAAGCCAAGAACTTTGTTATTGTTTCGGTTTTGTTGCTTTGATTACGCAAAATGAATACGTGTCTGGAACCATTGGAAAAAGGTCTATTCCACCTGGTGTAGGGCGAACTAAACCACGATAGAGTTCTTCAAGACTGAATTTGAACCCAGCTTTTCTAAATATTTCCTCAACACTTGCTCTGATATAGAACTGATCCAAGCCCAACTCCCTTGCCTTCGCATAGTTCTCGGTATGTTCCGTTGTAAACATGAAGTTGGTGATGAAAATTCCACCGGCAACAAGCACACGGAATGCTTCTTCAACCGCCTTTCCGTCATTTCTTATGTTCAGTAAACCAACGTTGGAAACACATGCTGGAACCGAATTGTCTCGGAAAGGTATGGACTTGGCATCAAACGCCATAAGCGTCACTTTTCTCTCTAAACCATTCCCTCGTAGCCACTTCAGGTCGCTTCGGAGAACGGTTGGGCTGAAATCCGAGGCAACATAGACGCCGCTTTCCCGATGTGATCGAAGAAACTCTTTGAAGAAAATGCCTCTTCCACACGCAATCTCCAAAATTATACGAGGATTGTTTTTCTCCACTTCCCAGAGAGCACGTTTCATCTTCTCAAATCCAGCAAGATATTCTTTGGTGTAGATGCGCTTAGTGGCCCGCTCCAAAATCCTTTCATCTTCCAGAAGCAAACCCTTAAGGAAATGATGCTCCGGCTTGATATTTCCAATGAAGGTCTTGGTCAACAAGAAAAACTGAAACAGATGCTCCCTTCGGAATTTCGCTGCAAAGTCTTCCTGAACTTTCCATAGGTCATCCCTCTTTTCTTTCAGATCTAGAAAGATTCCAATAGTGTCAACAACAGCGTATTTTCGTTTACAGTTTTCGCAGACAAATTCCCCTTCAATCAGATGAAACTCGTCTTGTTTAATGATTCGACTTCTTAGTTCTCCGTGGCAGATAGGGCATATTAACAAGGGAACAAGGTTTTTATGCATTCTGTCGAACCCGTTTACGATTGGAGCAGAGATAAATAAACATCTTTTTATGGACTATAACATTTAGAAAGCGCTTCCATTTCATAGAATCCATTTTGTGATGGAAGCGTTAATCTGTGTGGAATCCCAAGTTCTCTATTCTACCGAGCTTTCAAGTCGGGCTGAAGGTATGTCTCTGAAGAACAGCGTCGTTCCAAATCTCAAAAAAATTGCAGGGGAGGCAAACGTTCTCACAGACGCTGAAGATCTCTACGTCTACTCTTTCGAGCAGTTTTTCAACGAGAGGAGCCGGTATCCGAAACTTGACGCCGTTGTCAGAATCACTTCTGACGAGCAAGCCAAAGCTATTGTGGAACTAGCCCGAAAAGAAAACATCGAAATCTTCAGAAGGGGTAAGGAAAGCACAGAGTCTCTTCAAGTTAAGCCAACTTTAACGATTCTAATCGACGACGTAACCCCACCGCAACTTGCAATCTTCTCGGATTGGAAAGAAAAGAAGCTACGTAAAGCCGAGTGTGAAGAAGCGATTCGAAAAGCTGGACAAGGCACAATTCGCAACTTAGCTCTTGCTCTAAAATCACTTTTCTACGGTTTGCCTGCGCAGAAATGCCTCGACTGCGACGTGTGCACCGGATATTGCACCGTGGCTTCATCCTTCAACGGCATCGAAACATTGTCGTCCAAAGGAAGAACACTATTAACCCGAGGGCTATCCAGGGGTGAACTGCAGCCCTCTGCTAAGCTCGTAGATGTTCTTTATACATGCAGCCTTTGCGGGCTCTGTTTCGCAGACTGTTTCGATAGTACGCAGGTTAGAAAAGCTATAGTGGATACGCGACGCCACCTTGAAGAGAAAGGGCTCGCACCAGAACTGTTTGCAGCCACAGCCAAGAACATCTTAGAAGTTGGAGACCCTGGTGGAACGCCGCCTAACAAGCGGATGGCATGGACAGAGCGTCTCCCAGAAAAGGGCATTTTTCCACAGAGGGCTGATGTTCTCTACTGGGCAGGCTGCACCGTTTCCACACGCACTCCGAACGTGGCTGTAGCTTTCAACAAACTTCTAAACCGAGCAGAAGCTGATTTCACACTTCTAGGCGAAAAAGAAGGATGCTGCGGATACGTTCTGCTCGCCACGGGACTCTGGAGTCAGGCGAGGGAAAATGCCGCGAAGCTGGTTGAAAGAGTGAGAGCGACCAGAGCTGAGACTCTGGTCACAACCTGTTCTGGCTGCTACTACACCTTCACAAAGATGTACACAGAAATGTTAAACATCGAATTACCCTGCCAAGTTTTACACGCAACTCAATACATGGAACGCCTAATTGATGAAAAAAGAATTATTCCGCATGGTTTAGATTGGAAAGTTACTTATCACGACCCGTGCTCCTTGGGACGGCACAGTAACGTCTACCAGTCGCCTCGAAACGTTATGAAGGCGGTGCCCAATCTCAACTTTGTCGAGATGCCGCTGAACAGAAATCGTTCTCGGTGTTGTGGAGCCGGCGGCGGACTATGGTCGTTCAATAACTCAGTTGCCACAAACTCCGCTGTTGAGAGACTCGTCAAAGACGTGACTCCATTAGGTGTTTCAACCCTAGTCACCGCTTGTCCAACATGCCACGTCAACCTTCGAAATGCATCCGTCAGAAAGTCGCTGGGAATAAAGGTTTACGACCTAGTGGAAATAGTGGAATCAGCTACTTCAACTGTTCCTACGGTGTAGCCAGCAGTTTTTTCATGAGTTCTGAAAACCTTTCAGCAGCCGCTCGTTGTTTCCTCATGTTGGCAGTTGTGACCTTAACATATTGCAGGGCTTTTGGGTCACAGAACTTGGCGCAGACAGGCTTGCCGCCGCAGAGGTCACATTTTAAAACCCTTCGATTCTTATTGTCAATTTGAGCTCCTGCGAATGGACAGTAGAGCGCGCACAGTCGGCATCCAACGCAGATGTCGTAGTTGATTAAAAGGGCGCCAGTTTTTTCGTCGCGTTTTATGGCACGCACAGGGCAAACGGTTTCGCAAATAGGTAATTCGCATTGCACACAGACAACGGGGATGTATAGACCTGCCGTTTCCCACTTTGCCACGTGAATTCTGGCCAACGCTGGGTTTGCAACCTTTTCATGGTAGAGGGAACAGGCGGTCTCGCAGAGTCGGCATCCGGTGCACTTTTCTGGGTCTATAAACAAAATCTTCTCCAATTGAGGCCCCTCTCCGTCAAATCATGTGCGTTGGTTCCTTGTCAAGTCTCAGCCTTTCCAAGGCTTCTTTTCTGGGCACTCCTTCTCGGTCCCAATCATGAAGCGCGTAGTATTCGTCTAACATTTTTTCGAACTGCATCTTATCGATTTTTTTGCCTTTGGCCACGGGTAAACCGATCGGCGTTGGTTCTTTAAAGTAGCGTTCGGGCAAGCTGTCGTCTTTGCGCGTAAAGCCTTCGCGAAGGTTAAATAATCGCTCAAGCGTGTAGATTCTTTCACCTTTTTCCATCAATTGTGCCTTAGAAAACTCCATCCCAGTTGCCAAGCGGATTAGTTTTGAATATTCATCCCATTTTGGCGCGTGAACTGCACAGAACACGGTTTGGAACTTGCACACGCCAATGGAGTCTGTTACGGCGTAGAGGCGTTCTTGCCACCATATCATGCGGCTCTTTCCCTCATACGAAGTGTAGTCAGAAGCAACTGGACCCTCGTAAACTTCTCTGAGTAGCTCCTCAGGTAAGCCGTACATATCGATTGCTGGACGACTACGCAAGTGGTCTGAACCGCGAGTGGAAGTCGCTATGCCCAGGGCGAAACTTGGCGTTGGCCGCTCATCCGAGTGTAAGTTGCTCATGCCCTTAACCTGAATGGCGTAGTAGCCAGAGCCTTGTCCAATTTTGGCAATCGCGCTTCTAAAACCGTCTGCGAGAACGTTTCCGAAGCCCTCTCTTGTCGCGATTTTTCGTATCAGATCGAACACAACGTCCTCGTTTCCCCATTCTAGTTTCAATCCGTCGGTTTGTTTATCGTTGAGTATCCCTTTTTCGTAGAGTTCCATAGCCCAAGCGATAAGTCCGCCAGTTTCCAACGTGTCTAACCCATACTTGTTCACTAAGTGATTGGCTACAAGAATTGTTTCCATTTTTTTGCAGTTTACCATGGTTCCAAACGCGCCAAGCGACGTGTATTCTGGTCCTTCGCCGAAAATTGGAGCGTGAGGTCCATCGCTTAAAACGTAGCGGTGTCTGCAGTGAACCACACAGCCGTAGCAACCTGAGGTTCCAATCGAATAGCGGTCGATGTTTTCAGGTTCTAAGCCTTCACCATCTTCCAGCCTGTTGAGCTGAAAGTTCTTGGTTCTGATCAGACCCGCGGTGTTAGTGTTGCTGTAGATTATCATTGTGCCCCATTTTGACTGAGCCTTTGCCCACCTCGTGCCTATTATCATGTCGTTCATTTCCTTGCAATAGTCGAGGAGTTCGTCGGGATTGGTGAATTCTATGCTTGTTGTTCCTCTGACCGCCACAGCTTTCAGGTTTTTGGAGCCCATGACCGCGCCCATACCTGTTCTGCCAGCCGAGTTTTTCATGCCACTCCGTACGTTGGCGAATCGGACAAGGTTTTCGCCAGCGGCTCCAATGACGACGCTTTTAATGTCCTCGTCGTCATGGTCGTTTCTGATGATCGTTTGAGTTTCAAAAGTGTCTTTTCCCCACAGATGCGAGGCGTCTTCAGTACTGATTTCGCCGTCGTTTATCCAAATATACACTGGCTTTGCAGCCTTTCCAGAGACAACCAAATGGTCAAAACCTGCCAGCCTTAGTTCAGGTCCGAAGAAGCCGCCTATGTTGGAGTCTCCAACAGCGCCTGTTAAAGGCGACTTTGCAGCGACATCGCATCTTCCTGAACCCAGACATGGAATACCTCCTAACAATCCCGCACCAATAAAAAGCACATTTTCAGGACTTAACGGGTCGACTTTTGGCTTTACATGATTGTACAGAAGATACATGTCGACGCCTCTGCCGCCCAGAAACAATGTGCGTATCTCTTTTGGGATGGGTTTCTGAACAACTTTGCCGTCTGACAGGTCTATGTAAGCTATTTTTCTATTCCAAACCAATATTAAGCACCTTTCTTACGGTTTTTAGGCTAGACCTCTCACTTTGGCTTGATTAGGTGTTGGCCAAGAGATGCGATACTTGGTCTTGCAGTGTGGGCAAGTCGCCGTTTCCGTGTTCGGGGTCACGTGAAACCGTTTTAGGCAGTTTACGCATCTGACTTCGCTCATAGCAGCGTCAGCCTCCACCTATTGGAACGGATATCATTATTATGTCTCCATCCTTAAGTTGCACATTGGTTTTTTTCACGCCTTGACCGTTAAGCATGACCAAGGTGTCGGCGCCTATTTGCCCAGTTTTTGGGTCGAGTATTTGTTTGAAGTCTTTTCCGTATTTCCTTGCAAGCGCATCCAAAACCACTCGCAGTGTGGAACCTGCGTCCAACTCTTGTGTAACTTCCCTCTTACCTGCTATATCTTTGAACATGGCTTGGAGCAAAACCTTTACGTGCGCAGTCATGACTCACAAATCCGTCAAGTTTTCGAGTCTGAAAAATAAGAGTTGTAAAAGCTCCATTTAATCATTGCGGAGAAAAATATTTTCAAGCGTCTTTTTATATAACTTATATACAGAGATAACGTAGTCAAAAAGCAAACAGAGGATTAGACATTGGAAACAAGGAAGCTACAAAAAATCAAGGGCGGAAGCTTCACACTCTCGCTGCCCAAAGAGTGGGTTGAAAAACGTAGGTTAAAGAGTGGCGAGCAAATCGTTGTATCAGAGGAGGAAGACGGTTCTCTGAGAATTTTCCCAATGGGCACAGCAATTCAAAAGCCTTTAGAAGTTACGCTTTCACTTGAGGACTACCCGAGCCTAAAGGCGCTTGAATACTGCGTGGCTACGTACTATATTCAGGGCAGCAATCGCCTCAACATAGTTTCTGAAAAGATTATGTCGGCTGAGCAGAAGAAGAGGCTCAAACAACTGAGGACTGAGTTGCCAGGCGTGGAAGTGGGTGAAGAAGCAGCCAACCGCCTATGCTTTCAGGTCTTGATTGACCCAGCCGCTTTTTCGTTGGAGTCGCTTCTAGAGAAGACCTCGGCTTTTTCTTTAAGATTGCAGGAAGACGCCGTCAAATCCCTAGTGGAGTGGAATCTGCCCCTCGCCAAAGAGGTTCAGGAACGAGGTGGGGAGGCTCAGCGACATTATCGCGTTATGATAAGGCAGGTTGCGCTGGCTAGTCTAAGCCGCACAATCGCAGATAAAATCGGCGTGAAAAGCTGTCAAGAATGCATCACCTTTGCGCTGGTAGCGCGCGACTTGAGCCGTTTGGTTTATCATTCATCCTCCATTGCAAGACATGTTCTCATGCTTGAAAAGAAGAGAAGAGTCGATTCTGCAATTTTGAAGGCTATCGCAAGCATGTCCGAAGTGGCGTCTGAAATGCAGAGGAACGCAACTACGGCTTTCTTGAAGAAAGATGTGAAACTCGCAATCGCGGTTTTAAACAAGATGGCTGAGATTCGAGAAAAAGAAGAGAACTTGCTAAAGAGCGTGATGGAAAAAGTGAAGGATGTTGACACTGCCATAACCTTGAGCATCATTGCCCGTGACCTGCGCAGAATCGCTGGCTACGCAGTGGCTATAGCAGACGACGCTATGAACAGAGTCCTGACACCGATAGATTAAATGTCATTCTATGGGCAAGCATTTAGAAGTCGGGCGTTAAGACCACTCTTTTCATCAGTTTTCTGGAGTGGGCTTCTTCGAAGACTTCTCTGATGTGGCTCATTGGTCGAGTTTCAGTAAAAGGCTTAATTTGTATTGTTTTGTTCAAGACCAGCTCCAGCACTTTAGGGTAGTACTTTGGTAAGCAACCCCACGTACCTATGATTTCAGCGTCGAATGCCATCAGCCTTGAGATGCTGTACTGGTTTGTTTGCAATCCGAAGCCTATCACAATTAACTTGCCGATATAAGACAGTAGGTTGAGAGCTATTTCTTGGCCTGGAGCCGTTCCTGTTACTTCAAAGACTACCCAGCCGTAGTTGGTTGGGAACTCATGAGCCTTGCACAGTTCTCGGAATTCTTCTCTGATAGCCTTTGCGTCCTTATTCGTGGAGTTTATTGTGAAGTCAGTTCCGTATTCAAGAGCTTTCTTAAGCTTCTCAGGGTCGCGTGCAATGCCGATGACCGTTTTTGCGCCAAAAGTCTTAGCCATCTGAGCCACGTAGCTTCCTACGCCACCGGTGACGCCTACCACGACCACACTTTCTCCCTCTTTCAGTCCAGCTCGCACACAGGCTTGGTAAGGGGTTGTGACGGCGTCAGCTATAACAGCAAGTTCAGCCAGTTCGAAGCCGTTACGTCTTTCCACGACACAGAGGTCTTCTGAAGGAACCGGAATGTGGCTTGAGAAGCCTCCGTATATTCCTAAGCTGTTGCCAGGCATTTTCTGGTTTAAGCATCGATTATTCCTACCAGCAACGCAAATGGGACACTTGTTGCATGGCATGACCGCTGGCACAATGACTTCTTTGCCCATAAGTCTTTGATCGCCCGCAACAACCACGCCGCTTATTTCGTGACCCAAGGTGAGAGGGGGCTTGGTCACAGTCGAAACGCCGTCGTAAAAGTAGCCCAAGTCGGTGTGGCAGACGCCGCAGCCAGCCACTTTTACTAGGACTTCCCCGGGCTGAAGTGCAGGAACGGCAATTTCAGTCTTTTCCAGCTTGCCCTCAATTACGCTTCCTGTTTGAGGGTCTTTGCTCCACGGCTGAGTCATCTGCCACGTCTTTATCTTCTCGGGTGTTTTCTCCATTTTTCTTGCCTCATGTATGTTAAATCAAACGGTCGAGAGACATCAAATTGTGCTGTTAACATTTATAAACTCTGATGTCTGATTCTCTAGGCTTCAGCTTTTGTGGGCAAACCTTGAGAACGACTTGGATTTTCGCATGCTTCTGGTAGAAATTATCAAGAACTTGCTTGTATGCGTACTTTGACAGAAGCTTGACGGTATCTTCCACTTATTAACGCTTCAACTTTTATTTCCCATTCGCCAGTTTGGTCTGACGATGTGACGTTATATGTTGCCGCATACGTTCCTGCTCCAGGAGAGGTTTCATTCAGCTGTATTAGCGTGTCTACACGGCTCCTTGTTGTTACGTTGGCGCCTGAGAATGGACTGCCAAATGGGTTAGTGATTTTAGCTACGATGGTTACAGTTTCACCTGTGGAAAAAACCGTGTTAGGAACAGGGCTCGTTATCGTTAAAGTTGGGCTCATTAATGTGAAGAAAAAAGCGAGCATTACAATCCATGTTAGGAAGTAGGCGCCAACTCCTGTTGTGAAGATTTTTGATGACTTTTCAACTTTAGTCAGGAATAGCGCCTTGTAAACGTAGTATGAGACAATGTAGACAAGCAGGGCTATAGATATCCCGTTGAAGATGTTAATGTCGACTGCTGACCCGCCCAATAAAGCGCATATTAAAGCTGCTACAATGCCTAACAAGACTCTGGTCCAATATATGATGGTCAATGCGTTCATTTCGTTCTTCCATTTCTGTTCTTTGTGTTTAGAGTAAATTTGAGCCTTAACATTTAAGGTTGCCCCCTTCCCAGCGGTAGCCCTTGGACCAACGCATCTGTATCTCGGATTCATATGAGTTAAATATGTCATCGTTTGAATGTGCAAAATTAAGTGAGACTGAGACCATGATAACTGAAGATGAAGCCTTCTGGGCAGGAATTGCTGTTGCAGTCATGATGTTAGGCGGCGGATTTTCTATGCTCTTCATCCTCACTTTAACAGGATATGGCGCTGTTGTCTTATCCCTAGGATTAATGACGATGGCTTTAACGATTCAAATGCGGGCAAAACCCATCGAACAATATGAGACTCCAACTCCGTATGAATCTCGGATATTGGCTCCTACCCCCATCGAGTCTCCAACGGAAACAGAAGAGACGCAACCATCGCCCGAGTCTCCGAAAGTTGAAGCCAAAACTGAGCAACAATCAAGCGCTGAGTCAGCCGAGCCTGAGCCGAGTGAACGTGCCGAACCCACCCCACCGATTGAACAGCCCGCAAACGAGCCTCCACAGCCCCAACAACCACAACAGCCACAGGCTCCAGCTGAGGAAAAAACCGAGCCCCCAAAAATCGTGGAAAAGCCCAAAGAAGAACCCCAAGTTGTGGCGGCGGCAACCTAATATTATTCATCTTTCCTAGCATCGTAACAATTTTTCGAGTGGCAACAATTCTTTTCTAAGAAGTTAAAACACCGTTCTTCTTTCTTACTACTTTACCCAACCATGGTTGAATGCTGTTCAGAAGTTAATTTTTTCTGCCATGTTCAGTAACAATAACTTCTATCTCCATCTCATATTAACAGTAGAATGGTAAGTAACCTAGGTGTGGAGTTTCCATCGTGGTCTCTTCTTTGTAATTAGCGTGGTTTGAACTGGTTTTCTGAGTCATCAACGTGTTCTATAGTTATATTCCACTTGATTCTGCAATATTCTCGCTGTTGAAACAACCATTAATATAATCGCTGTGAACATTGCAACGTGGCAGTGTCACAGAATGGCAACGCCTACGAAAAACAAGCGTGAATTGGACAATGTGGTCAAGATTCTCAGGGCGGCAAGCAAGGGCGCTAAAAAAGCCGAGCTCAACCACCGATGCAACCTGGCGCCTCCGATGTTTGGAAAATATGTTTCAGCCCTAACCGAGCTTGATTTGCTAGAGCTCAAGAACGTTGATGCAACCTACTATTATAGGACAACCGACAAGGGACTAGAACTGCTGCACACATATCACAAGTTGCGTTGGCTGCTCTGGGGCGGAACCTTCGACTTCATGCTCGTCGGGCTTCTAAGCCGCCTTAAAATAGACAGGCAAGAACGCGAAAGATACAACGCGTATATTAGCTAGGCTCAGTATTTTTCGAGGCTGCCCCTTTTTCGAACGTAGACGTCGGTCAAACGGAATATTAGGCTGCCGAACAGTATCCAGGCGGCGTCGAGCAGTAATAGGATTAGGAACATGTTGCCTATCACTTCTGGCTTATAGCCTTCTAGCAGAAACATCCGCATTCCGATAAGCCCTGGCGCCGTTGGAAACACGAAGCTTGCTTGGCGGGCAACTTCGGGCAACACCAGAAGCGGGTAGGCTACGGGTGAAAGAATCGTCATAACGCTGTGCAAGCCCTCCGAAACTATCCAGCCTTCCTTTAGAACGAGGCTGAGCGCCGAGATGAGGATGCCGAAACCATAGAGCGCCAGCATCATTAACGCGAAAATGGTTATTGCGGGTATTATTCCCGTTAATTTCAATGCTAAACCGAACACAGCGTAGATTATGCTGAACTCCACGAGTGTGCTTATTCCCTGATGCACTGTGCTGTGCAATGCCACACCGAGAACTATGCTGAGTCGATTTGTCGGAGTAATGTATATGGACTCCATTGTTCCGAACCACTGCTCGTTGCGAATGCTGAAGCCCATGGCCCACACTGCAGTGCCGATGAAGCCCATTATAATATAACCCGTGAATATGAAGGTGACAATGTCTCCGTTGCCAATCAATGCTTCAAGATGTGGACTGTATGTTCCGCCAATCAGAACCAAACCGTAAATCAAGTAGGGAAGCAGGAAGATGACAGGTGAAAGGCATTGGCGAATAAAACTCAGTGGATAGGCTAATTCGATTTTCCACTGTTTGATGTTGGACTCCCAGATGGCTCGCAACTCAGCCTTAATGTTAGCCCAAGTGAAGCCAGTGGGGCACGAAACCATGCCGAGCCTCCGAATGTCACTGTTATCTTTTTTCATGGCTTTCTATTCCTTTCGTATTGGTCTATGGCCGACCTCTTTGGGGATTTTCCAGCAATCTCCCATATTTTTGTTTTGAAAGACTCAATTAGGGGAACAGCTACGCACCAGAGAATCATTCTGTTAGCAAAAGATTTAGCCGCAAAAGCGATACCCTCGGTATTTTTTGCTATGAGCTGAAACCCCCTTAATATTGGCTTATTGTTCCTGACTTTTTGGTTTTGTTCTCCATCCAATTGAATAGATAAAACCCGACGAGAACAAGCGCTGTGTCAATAATCACGAGCACCCCAATTTCGATGTAGATTGCGGCCATTCCTTGCTTTAGCAACATGAGGCTTCGCACGGCGATTAAGGCGTAGGTCAATGGGAGAAGTTTCCCAATAGCTTGCGCCCACAATGGTAGGCTCTCAACAGGATAGCGCACTGGACTGAACAAGTAGAAAACATATTCTAACGAGTGTGCCAAATCGTGTGCCTGCTTGAATCGAAGCGACAGAGCCGCTAGCACAAGTGCAATTCCATACAAACCAAGTATCAACAGAACAAGTATGAACAGAATTGGCATTATGACGCCAATAGTTAATTCTATTCCGAAGAAAAGAATCGAGATGATTAGCTGACTGAAAGCGAAGATTGTGCTTGTGAAACTCTCGCTCAAGGCTTTTCCGATTAATATGAAGGATTTGTTGCAGGGCGACGCCAAAACGTAGTCCAGTGTGCCCTGATAGGCTTCGCGTCGTATGCTTTCCCCCATGCCATACAGAGAAGACAAAACGTAACTGTTGAGCACCGACCCAATTACAACAAAGGGAATAAACTCAGGTGTCCCTGCAACCTGAGCGAAGGCTTGACTTGTTAAGCCGCCGACGAGAGCTTGTCCTTGCAGAATGAACGGAATGAACCAGAATATCGGGAAAATAGCCCAAAAAACGAAGACGATTGGGTAGGCTGAGAGAAACTTGAGATTCTTTGTGACCTCGCTCCACACGACGAAATAATTTGACCTAAGCGATGACTGTGTCACTGAGCCTCATGCCTCTCTGTTTCGGCTTCGCCGCCTTCAGTCAGTTTGGCTCCACCTGTCAACTTTATGAACACGTCTTCTAAGGTTGGCATTCCAACGTTGAGGCTTGTTATCTGCACCTTCTTCCTGCGCAAAGCGTCTATCACCGTGCCGATGTGTTCTTCAGCGCCTTCGCCGATTATCTTTATCCTCGACGGAGTTGACTTGGCTTCATCGCCCTGAATTAAGGTGACAATGTCCACGTCTTTGCACATAGCCTTCAATTCAGCTTCTATCCCGACGGGTGGATTGACGCATGCAACTTCGACTAGCTCTCTTTCCTTCACCATGGCCTTCAACCGATTTGACGAGTCCACCACTGCAATCTGTCCGTTGTTGATTATGGCGATACGGTCGCACATTTCATCTGCTTCATACATGTAGTGTGTGGCCAACAGGATGGTTTTGCCCTCGTCCCTGCACAGTCCTCGTATTTGATTGCGTATTTGTCGGGAAAACGTCGGGTCTAAACCCAGTGTAGGTTCATCGAGTAAAAGAATTGGCGGATTGTGCAATAGTGCTCGTGCGATGGCTATTTTCTGACGCATGCCCGTGCTGTAGTCTTCGAGGCGTTCATCGGCGCGGTCAAGCAAATCCATCATTTCCAAGAGTTCGTTAACTCTGTTTTTTGCTTCTTTTCTGGGCATTTTGTACAATGAGGCGAAGTACATGAGGTTGTCTCGGGCTGTTAGCTTCCAATACAGTGTGCGTTCGCCACCAACAACCAAGCCTATGCTGGCTCTAACCATCGTGGTCTCCTTTAGAACGTCATAACCATTGACAACTGCGGTGCCTCCGTCGGGAATCAGAATCGTGGCCAAGCACTTTACTAATGTTGTCTTTCCCGCACCGTTTGGACCGAGTAAGCCAAAGAGTTCACCTGCTTGAACCTTTAGATTAACGCGGTCCAAGGCTATGGTTACAGCTTCACCGCCTTCACTCTTTGACTTCTCTTTTTCAACGTTCCTCCTTAGAAAGCCGAGGACTCCCCGATGCTTTTTTTTGGCGAAAACCTTCGTTAAATCAACGGTTTGAATGCTGTAAGCGCTCTTGTCTTCGTCAGCATTGACCAATCCTTAAGCCTCGACTTGCCTCAGAAAAAGGAATAATGTTCACTTATTAACTTTTCATGAGGGCCCAATCTTGGTGAATTATGTTATACCGCTTCTATTCTTCCAGTTTTTCTGGCCACGTGCTCGAACGATATGAAGAAGACGTATCCCAGTATGATTGAGATGAATCCGACTATCAGCATCTGACCTAACAATGGGGCAATATCAAACAACGTCTGTCCTGCGATGGCTTTTCTTCCAGCATCGACTCCGTAGGTTAATGGGAAAATGTATGAAATGAATTGAAGCGGCTGAGGCAAAGCCTGAACTGGAAAGTTTATGCCGCTGAATATCAAGAGAATAAACGTGAAGATGTTGGCGAACACCATAGGATCTCTGTAGTAGAATGATAATCCTCCGATCAACAGTCCAAACCCAGCCATGGTGAAAGATGTCAGAAATACTGCAACGATGAGGGCTAGCGTGTTTGTATTTCCGAAGTTCACTCCAAAAAGAAAGAGGGCGTAAGCAAAAGAAATTGCAACGCTTAGCATGCCGTCGAGCACGTGGACCATGGCTCGCCCTACAAAGACCGGAAGTCTATGGGCTGGTGTCGCAAGCATGAGTGGCAGTGTTCCATCCCACTTGTCGTTGCTTGTTATGTTGATGACTGAGAAGACAGTGTTCCAAGACAACATCATCATAGAGTTGCCGATTGCCATGTAAGCGATAATGTCAGGGCGGGCGTTGCCAGTTGTTATGAGGAACTGTCCCACAAAAACAAAGAAGGCCATTTGAGAGAGTGGCATAACGACCTTCATTGTAAACCACATCGGAGGGTTCAACCAACCAAACTGCGCCTTAAAAGAGAACACTGCGCTGCTGAAGAACAATCTGATTGGATTTAGCAGATTCATGCCTCAACCAAGCTCCCGTCTCGTCTAGACTTGGTTTCCACCATCTTGAAAAGAACCGCGGCTATCACCAAATAAGCCAATGTTATCAGGAGCATCACGCCTAAATCCAGCCAGAATGCTAAAAAGGCGTTCTCTTTGCCAACTTTGTCCAGCCAGAATGCCATAGAAGCGTTCTCCTGACCAGCAGCCAACCTTATGGCATCTATCCCCCATGTTGGCCCCAGAATGTAAGAGGCAGGCTGAGTCCAGAAAG
>Ga0315309_1000313_pt1 | contig 29120 bp, 23 predicted proteins | sample TDP4_MG_FD_203080 | JGI IMG/M metagenome (GOLD analysis project Ga0315309, IMG submission 203080) | Freshwater sediment microbial communities from Lake Towuti, South Sulawesi, Indonesia - TDP4 | ecosystem: Environmental > Aquatic > Freshwater > Lake > Sediment | place: Indonesia: South Sulawesi...
AAAGACGGAGACGACGTATTGTACGATTTGACACGGATTAACACCTCCCTGAAACGTGGGAGGGTTAGTCTAGTCGGGATATCTAACGATCTGAAGTTTAAGGACTATCTAGATCCTCGCGTTGTGAGTAGCTTGAGTGAAGAGGAAGTCGTCTTTCCTCCTTATACTGCTCCCGAACTGCAAGACATCCTAAGGCAACGCGCGGCGATGGGTTTCCGGGACGGGATCCTTGACGAAGGGGTCATCAACCTCTGTGCTGCTCTTGCGGCGCGGGAACACGGTGACGCCCGCCGAGCCTTAGATCTTCTCAGAGTTGCTGGAGAGCTATGCGAGCGAGCTAGCGAGCGCAAGGTGACTGAGAAGCATGTCCGTGCAGCTCAAGGGTGCATAGAGTACGATACCGTGACTGAGACCCTGAGAACCCTGCCAATCCAATCCAAGCTCGTCCTCTACACCATATATCTGCTGGAGAAATCGGGAGAGAAGGAAGTCATCACTGGTTCCGTTTTCGATGTTTATAGCGAATTTTGTGGGAAGCTAGGGCTCGACATGCTTACACAAAGGCGCGTCGGCGATTTGGTAAACGAGTTAGATATGCTGGGGATAATCAATGCTAAAGTTGAGAGCAAGGGGCGATACGGGAGAACTAAGAAGATAAAGCTCTTGGTTCCTCAGAGCCAAGTCAAGGAAGTTCTCGAGGATGATGAGCGAATAAAGAGTATATCAAACTACGTTCCCAAGGTTTCGAAACAAAGTGGCTAAGAAACGCAGTTTGGATTATTGTTTTTTGGCGCTAAAGACGATCTGCGCAGGCTTCAATGTCATTAGATTGACGATTTCGACTATCCCTGGTGTTGGATTTACTCCCATTGCCCTTTGATAGGATGTCTGGGATTGGAATGCTCCCGAGTTTACTGTGAGGATGCCCCTATACTGGGATACAGCGCTTATGTGTATGTGCCCAGTATGGAGGATATCCGGTACTCTTTCCATTACTAGCAAGTCTTCACTTGAGGGAATTATCGGGTTGTTGGGATGCCACATCGGAGCCAGGTGCCTGCATCTCACGAGTTCGTGAAGCGCTTGAGTCACCGTGCTACTGCTGATTTCAGGCAATGTTGAGAGAATGTTGTCAATTATTCGTCCGTGGTAGACTAGCATATCAACCCCGTGGATCTTCACAAATCCTGGATTTCCGATCATGTGGAAGTTCCTGCAAGGTTTTGTTATCGGCCCAATGTATTTCTCTGGAATGGGCGGCTGAGGTAGGGCTAAGCGAGTCGCATCATGGTTTCCTGGGATCGCTATTATCTCTATGGTTGATGGAATCTTTCTAATGTAGCCTGCAAGTTGCTCATATTGGTCGTATATGTCCTTAACTTCGAGTTCTTCTTCTTGGTTCGGGTATACACCGAGCCCGTCGACCAAGTCCCCTGCGATTACTAGGTACTTGACTCTTTTCGCTATTTTCGCAGCTTCATCAGTCGGTCCTTCCCCTCTGAGCCAACTTATGAATTCTTCAAATTGGTCTCTCAGGAACATCGCGCTACCATAGTGTATGTCAGATATAAGTACCGCGAAGACTGGCTCCTTGGCTTGATTCGGTCTGCGGTCATAAGGAACATCGGCCCAAGTTATCTCCCTAACAAGGATTGTTTTGTCCGCTCTAATTGTTCCGTCGATACAGATGACTTGATCAAGCAAAACGCGGGAGCCTTTGTAATACAACTTATCGTCTTTGTTCGTCATTGCCGCGGAGAGAGTTCCCGTCAAGTCCTCCAATTCTATAAGTATCTTACCTCTCTCTGTCTCCCGCTTCGATGTGACGAGCCCAATGATCTTCGCCTTGCTACCTTCGCCCCCTCCCGATGCTTCCTTGACTGTGACGGCTTCCATGGAATCCTTTCTTGCTCTGAATAATCGTTTCATTTTCTCATACCGGTTTTGGAAATAAGCTATAAAGTCGTCGAGTTTCCCCTCGGATGAGCAATCGTCGTAAAGTGGGGAAAGTACTTCGAGAGAAATGGCGACCTCACTTACACTACTCAAAGTCAAGGTGTTGAGGTCATCAAAGTCAACAATTCGGAAGTGTGATAGAGCGCTTCTTGGTATTATCTCCTCAAGTATGTTCCTTGTTATTACGAGAGGCTTTGTTTCTCTTCTACCCAACTCCTGCAGTGTCTTCGAAGCTACTTCAATGGGGTCCGGTTGCATAGATAGATAGCTAAGCGCGTCAGGACTCAGTTGAACTCCCGCCCTAAGCAATGTTCGCACGGCATTTTGCGTCTTTTGTTTGTCGCTCAACTCATTCCCCACGTAGTCCTCCGGGCACCACTCTCCGGAATAAGTAGAGATCCACTAGCTAAAATTGCTCCTATTTATTAAAGGATGGTCCTTGTGAGAAAGTGTTTTAATAGTACTATGCTAGTACTCTATTCCAATGGGTCAGAATATTCATTACGGCGCCGTGGTAGCCAAAGGCTGAAGCCACCATTAACCTAGTGAGTTATCAGCCAGCCATGCCCGGTTAAGGCGCGGGACCGTGCGTAGTGCTCGCACACCCCGACTCGAGATCCCGTTCCCCTTTCGGGGAGCACCGGTTCAAATTGGCCGGATTTGCGCATTGAAGCGCTTCGGCTAGGAGAATCCGGTCCACGGCGCCACTTCTTCTCCCAGTAACTGGGGAAGCAATTAGCATGGGATGGACTTGATAATCGAAATCTCTTTCTAACCAAGATTCGCTGAATGAGTAGTCATATTCGTTTGTCATAGGTGAAGGGGTAGAGCACTCTGACAGAGAATTCTTGTGGCTGGTGCGGGGGGAGGGCTTCGAACCCTCGCAGGCTTACGTTAGCTATTTGTGGTGGTTGAAATAGCCTTCTACGCCGGTAGGTCCTGAGCGTAGGTCACTTCTGAACGTGTCTACCTCCTTTGACCAGACTCGGACACCCCCGCATCATCCTGTGAGTCCTTGTCAACGCACGCACCTTACTGTGTTGCAAGTCTTGTTCAGTCTCGGATTGTTTCCAGCTTGGTTAGCACTTGGAGGATCATTGTTCGTGCATACGGTGGGCAATTTGGATCCTGTGAGACCTCTTCTAGAACAGATATCGCGTTTGAGGCTCTTAATCCGTAACTTCCTTTTCCGGATTGAAGCTCGCTAATGGCGTTATTAGCTGCCCTCTTGATGTTTCTCGGTATTTGCGCTTCAGGTCTTATGATGCCATTGAGTATTTGAATAGCTTCATCAACGTTTTGCTGATATTTCTGGGTAGCTCTCTTACTCATATTGCTCTTCCCTCACTTAGAGTGCATTCTCTAACACTCAGCAATGAAATATATAGTAAAGTATGCTAATTCTACTCTGTCTCAGAGACTATTGACAATAAAAATGTTTTTCCATAAAGGAGTTTCTGATGTATGAATGAGGTTATCAGGAAAATGGCTGAGTCGTTAAGGGCTGGTGCTACGATGCTTTCAGATAATTGCCCAGTTTGTAATTCACCTTTGTTCAGACTCAAAAGTAAAACATATTGTGTCAAGTGCGATTCGTCATCCGCTCTCACTCCTGCTCCAGTCTTTTCTCCTCTTGCTTCTTCACAGGTGAATGACCTAAAAGTGATGGTTCCCCGGATAACTTCAACCGTGCTGAACAGGCTCAAGAAGCTTGAAGTTGAGGTTGACAAGACGCCCGATCCTGTGAGATTGGCTCAACTGTCGGAACTCATGCTTACTCTACTCAAGATCCTCGAAGTGTTGGAGCGCTTAGGTAAGTCTTAGTAACCTCGGGTTGGGTTGCGGATGGGTGAACTGGGTATCTACCATGACTTTCCTCCTTTCACACATCTCGATATCCGTTTCTCGACGAGAGTGCCTACCCCGAAAACGATTGCCCTGATCACTGGTGGCATTGGCAAGCTGAATGACCTTGAAGAGCGGGTTAACACGTGGGTTGCTGGGCGTTCCGGCATGTTTTCAGTGGATAGAACTTTCGAAGTCGGGATAGCTGAAGGACTATATTTCAACTACCTAGACAAACGCGAAGTAGAACGTATATCCAAGCTATCCCCACCTCCATCGACGATAGATTTTATAGTTTACATTAATTATCGATATCTAAAACGGGACAAAGTTGTAAGCCTACTCTCGGATCGTTACTTGTTGCGAGTGTCTGTTGACTCCTCTTCGATCAAGGTGTTTCAAATGGGCGGACTAAGGCGAACGGCGCCTGAGGATCTGATAACGACTATTATAGGATCGATAAATTCTCAAGCTAAGTCCTCTGGTTCAAACGAAGACGTACTAATTGTCCAAGGTTGACATCAATCTCAGAAAAACTGAAAAGATAGTTTAACATATTCTTAATCATCACTTTGCTGCAGGTGCAACTGGAGGCATAATCATGGCGTCACCCGAAGATAAACGTCCTGTCGCAGAGGCTGAATTATACGAACTTGTATTGCCAGGGCGAGGGCGGTTGATCGGTAGAGCTGTGATCGATGCGGGTGCCAAGATAGTCGGTATTGTAAGGAGTGTCAAAATTGTTCTCCCAGAATTTCGTGCCGAACTGATGGTCAAAGGACTAGATGTCGAGTTTCCGGTGGATGCTAAGAATATCAGCACAGTAGGTAACGTGGTTCAACTCCAGAATTCGATCAAGGATGCCGAAGCCGTCGAGCTGGAGGACATAGGCAGACTACGCAAGGAACTCTGGGAGGAAATCCGCTCGTATTTCATTGGGAAGTAGAGAAAAGGCATATGTCATTGTGTCCATCGCATGATTCCACGCGCTCAATACGATATTTCTAGAGATTGCGGTTTTCCCAGTAATTTTTCTGATGCTTTCCTAACTGCTTCTCTATTTTCACGGGTTGTGTACACTCTGACTATATTCATGTACCCTCTCAGAAGATCTATTATTTTGGACGCGTCGGCAAGTTTACGTGGCGTCTTCCTGCCGCCGCTGTCCTTGTAGAACAGAGGGATGTCCATTTTCTCAGGCACCATGGCATGCGAAGTGCCGACTGAAGGTAGAGATGGAACATCTATTGTCACCTGTTCAGAATCAAGAGTAGCTTTTTTCGCTATTTCGTTTTCAAGTTCACTTCGGACCTTTTCATTTGTCAGGACGCTCGTGAGCGTCTCATCTTTTGCAAGGAAAGTCTTCTCATAGGCTTGCTTCAATAGTTCCCTTCTTTCAAGCCTTTCAATTATTTTTCTGGACTCTTCAACATCTTTCAGATGCGTCCACATACTGTAATCATCTAACTTGAGGTAGTCGTTGATTTGCTCGAAACTAGTAAGCCCCAACCTGTCTTTTGCGATAGTCATAGCTTGTTCGAGCATTATCTGTGCTGCCCTCGATACGCGGTGGAAGTAAATGGCCCTAAATGACTCTATCCTCGCGAGAATGAAGGTTTCGAGCGTCGTCAATGCTGTCAGGTCAATTGCTATGCTATCATCCATGATGTCCATCGTGTATATCAACCGAAAAATGTCGACGTGCCCATACTCTGCTCCAGTGTGATACGTGTCCCTTACAACGAAATCCATCTTGTCGACGTCTACTGCGCTTGATACTATCTGATTCGTAAACTGCTTTTCAGTGTTCCTAAGTTTCCCAATAGCTAGTTCACTGACTTCAATAGGGTCTATTCCTTCTCTCTTCATGGTATCGGAAATCTCTGTTTTTCTGATGATCCAAGCACTCATATCTTCATGCGTTTTGTTCAGGTTTTGGATTAGTATTGGCTCGAAGACGTGTGAAAAGGGTCCATGACCCACATCATGAAGAAGTGCAGCTATCTTGATCTCTTGGACTTCATCGTCAGTAAGGTGCCCATTCTTGGCCATGTTTGCTGAAAGTTCACCTGCTAGGTGCATTACTCCTAATGAATGCTCGAGGCGCGTGTGACACGCCCCAGGGTAAGCATAGTCGGCTCCCACTAACTGTTTGAGCCTTCTTAGTCTTTGAAAGGGGTACGTGTCTATGAGATCCTTTTCCAAACTGTTTACATGTATATAGTTATAGATTGGGCACTTGATGAATCCCCATGCTTTCGCCATTTCTAGTCTCAACTCACGGTTAGTTTTTGATGGTTGTATTGAGACTTGGCATACAAGCGGTTCTCCTACTTCCGCGTTACTGTCTACCTACTCATTTATTGATCCTTGGTTTTCTCTAGGATCTTCTCCACTGCTTTCACTATTGAAGATGCTGTTTCGTTATCAATTTCTCTCAGACCCACTATTGAAAGTGATATTCTTCCAGTGTTCGCCGACACTTTTCGTGCAATAACCTTCGCTAGCAGCTCCCCGCCAGTTCCTAGGAGTGTAACAACTGACGGCATGGTTTCCGCAATCTTGTCAGCGATTGGAGTAGCGAGCGCCATGCTTCCAATCCTATATTCGTTTCTTTGATCCGTTACGAGTATGATTAGCGCGTTCTTAAGGCTGAGAATTGAAACGGACACTTTAACCTTCTTGATCTCGAATGTCTCTTCAGCGATTTTTATGGTCATTCCCTACTCACATTCCGATTGATAATCCGACAACTATTTCCCACCTAGTCATTGAACTCTTGGTATAGTCTACGAGCTTCACATAGACCGACGAAATATGATTAGAAGGGTATTATAATAATGCTTGGGTAAACAGTATAGTGATTAGAGCACAGGTGCTCGCATTGTCTACCCTTCCTCTTCCTTCAACATACTTTCCATATATGTCTATACGGCGGTATCAAGATGAATTCATAAACGTGATATATGACGCTGTCAAGCTGGGCAGGCATGTTGCCGTCGCTGCGGCAAGCGGTCTTGGAAAGACTGTTGGTGCCCTCTCGGCTACCTTACCCTTTGTTAGAGGAAACGGATTAAGGATACTCTATGTTGCTCGAACCCACAAGGAGTGCGACAGAGCAATCGAGGAACTGAAGGTCATTGGTGAGCGAAGTCACGTAAGTGGGATCTCGATACGTGGAAGATCAGAGACCTGTTTTAACAAGGTGATTTCAAGCCATGCTTTGGACGCTAGGACTGCCATGGAGGTATGCAACGACTTCAAGAAACGTGGCTTGTGCAACTTCTTCGAGAAACTCAGGTCTAAGAGGAGTGATGTTGAAGAAGTGCTTAGGAGAATTACAGCGAAACCCACACTATTTAGGGAGGTTACAGAAATATGCAGAAGGTACAACCTTTGCGCTTACGAATTGAGCAAGCTTGTTATAGGCAAGGTTGACGTCGCCGCCATGAGCTACAACTACCTCTTCCACGACGAGATCAGACATACGATAATCAAGAGCTTCGAGCGCCCTCTTTCCTCGTATATCCTGGTTTTGGATGAGGCTCACAACCTTCCGGACATTGCGGTTAACCTAGCCAGTGACAGGATAAGTACTTCGATATTCAAGCGGGCGGAGTTGGAAGCGGGGAAATTCAAGCTCTCCAGTGCTCGAAGGTTTATCGCTAGCACTAGGGGAGTGATCGAAGATATCCAACAGAATGTTGCCGGGGGAGAGGTTGCTCTCCCAGCTCCGATTTTGCTAAAACGGATTGCTGAAGATTATGGAATTCAACCTTATAGACTTGAGAGTGTTCTTGGTTCCTTGCATGAATGCGGAGAGTCGATTAGATTCTCTCTCCTGGAAAGAGGTAGGGTGCCAAGGTCAAGTATCCACCGGGTTGCTAGTTTTCTTATTAAATGGTTAGAGACTTCTGCTAAAGAGAATTATGTTCACGTTTTGACTGAAGGAAAAAGTGATCGAAAACCTACTGGCTTTGAGCCACCATATCTAGAAATCGTTTGTCTTGATCCAGCTCAAATAACCTCACACGTCCTGTCGAGTGTACACTCAAGCGTTAGCATGTCAGGAACCCTGGAACCTATTGAATGCTATGTTGATGTTGTAGGGCTTCCAAAGGATACGAAGGGTTATCTCTTCGGCTCTCCATTCGCAAGGGACAACATTAAGATCATCATATGCAAAGGTGTTACCACAGCGCTCAGCAAGAGGTCTTCGTCTATGTATCGGAAGATTTCAACAAGAGTAGCTGAGGCTGTCAATTCCACACCTATCAATACTGGCGTTTTTGCAGCCTCATACGATGTGCTTAACGGGTTGATGGAGGCAGGGCTTAAGAACCTCATACAGAAACCTCTATTCGTGGAAGAGCCTGAGTCTACGTCTACTATGAATGATGCTTTGATTGAGCTGTTTCGCAGAAGCGCTTCAAATTGTGGTGGGGTTTTGCTTGGAGTGCAAGGTGGAAGGAACTCCGAGGGGCTCGACCTGCCGGGTGATTTACTAAGCACCGTTGTGGTTGTCGGTGTTCCATACGCTAGGCCTACGCCGCGCGTGACGGCGAGTATTGAATACTATGAGGGCAAATTCCCCAGAAGGGGCAAGGAATACGGCTATAATATACCCGCTGTAAGAAAGGCTTCTCAAGCGGCTGGAAGGGCTTTCAGATCGGTTGATGATAGAGGTGTGGTCGTTTTCTTGGATCATAGATTCGCAAGACCCCCATGTAGTACTCTTCTGCCTTCTTGGATACATGAATCCTGTGAGGTTCTTCCGGATGAAGACGGGCTGATCTCACGCGAGCTAGAACGCTTCTATGGTTCTCCTAGCGGTGGAGGAATTTGAGGAACCGTTTTATGTTGATCTCTCCATACTCGGTACCAGGCTATCGTTCATGGTGATTATGGATACCTTTGACGAATCCGTGCGACTTCCGGCATCTGTATGGAGTTGGGAAAGAGCTTGGTATTCATTGAAACATTATGCGAGCCAATTGATAATCTCTTGGGCGGTGGAGTGGAGAGTGGGATCTTGACACAGATTTATGGTGTTGCAGGTTCAGGGAAGACATCCATAGCACTGCAGTGTGCCCTGAACTGCATTTCACAGGGCTGGAAAGTGGTCTACATTGATGCGGATTCTTCATTCCCTAGAAAACGCTTTCTTCAAATCTCCTCTAGATTCAAGAGCCCCGTTCTGTCGCGCTTCCTTCTCCTGTCTCCTCGATCGTTCACAGATCAGTCTGACAATATTGATTTAATTGAAATACTTGCCAAGGAAGGCGTACATCTGATCGTCTTTGACTCTGTTGCATCTCTCTACAGGTACTCCGTCGGTGTCGACCGGGAGGAAAATGTTTATATTAATATGGAATTGTGTAGGCAAATGGCTGTGCTACTGCATGTAGCGGAGCGCTCTGATGCTGCAGCCATAGTACTCAACCAAGTCAGAGGAGGCGCCCTCCAGTACTCACACGTAGACTCTGTTCCAGTAGCAAGTCAGGTTGTTGACCCTTGGTGCAGGGTGTCATTAAGACTTGAAAGACTTGGTGAGTTGCCGCGCAGAAAAGCAATTCTAGAGAAACACCATTCGCGGCCCGTCGGTTCTTCTGTAGAATTCTCACTGACCGACCTTGGTGCCTCTTGATAGGGGCAACCTAACAGAAGTCGATCCTGAGGGCTTCAGGAGATCACAAAAATGGACATCCTTACAGTTGCATTGTCTCTTTGGCTTATCTTTCCTGCTTATGTGGCGAACGCCATGCCGGTACTTGTTGGTGGAGGAACGCCGATAGACCTAGGTAGAAATTTTGTTGATGGATATAGACTGTTTGGGGATGGAAAAACGTTTAGGGGTTTTGGGGGAGGTTTGATAGCGGGCACCCTTACGGGGGTCTTCGAGGCTTTCATTTCAAGCTGGGTTATCGACAATCTAAGAAATCTGACAGAGCTTTCGGCTATTTCAGTTGAAACCCTTCAGTGTATACCTTCCCGAGCGTTCCTTATTTCTCTGGGTGCACTTTTAGGGGACTTACTGGGTTCATTCATAAAGCGAAGAATAGGGGTAAAAAGAGGAGCGCCTGCACCAATACTTGATCAACTTACTTTTCTCGCTGGCGCTTTCATACTTGTGTCCTTCTCATTCCCATTCCAACTGGAGTACGCCATAATACTAGTTATTCTAACCCCTCTAATGCACTTAGCGGCAAACATGATTAGCTACCTTATTGGTCTTAAGAAAGTCCCATGGTAAGAAGGTCTCTAACGTAGAGAAGCCCCATCTTCTGCATTGGAAGCGCTAGAACTTGTTGTATAACATTACGCCTAATAGAATGTACGAAGCAAGAAGTAGGGCTATTCCTGAGACCAGCAGCAACCTTGCGTAGTTTGGCCTATACACATGGCGAGTACTCTGGTACATCAAAACGAAACCCAGAAACCCAACGAAGATGAAGACGCTGGCAACAACACCCTCAATGAGGAACTGGTTATCAAGTCCAGGATATATCAATACTGGCTGGTTACTGGAGCCAGCTCCCAGTGACCGCACCCTGTCTCTATAGACAATATCCCAGATCCCTCCGCCATAGACTACTAAGACGAATATGAGTGTTAGAATGAATAGCGTAGAGGATGAGGGTTTGCTGGGCATCTTCAAGCTTGGCTTGATGAGCCTGATCCTCGGTTTCCTGATGAACCTAGGCCACCAGACTCGAACCATGTTCCACCACTCTCTCCTTATCTTGATTGACTAGTTGCAAGTCATTGCTTAGTGAAGTTTATAAATCTGCTGTAATATTAAGATTTTCTCACGATCGCAAGCACATAAGTGGCGAAGTGTGGAAGGTGTTGCTCATGGATCATGTGACCAATCATAACTGTTTGACTTGCCCAGTCTGTCACGAAAAAGCAGATCAAGAATTTCGTGACGGGTCACTTTGTCCTTCTCATAAGGCAGCTCTAGATAAGATACGGGAGCACTACAGAGAATGGATTAGTGCCTACAGTTCACTCACCAAGGAGGAGTATCTTCAACTACTAATCAAAAACCCTAACTCGGGAGAATGGGTGGCAGAGGTGGCCAGATATCTGCTTAAAATGGGAGGAGCTGAAAGACTCTGAGGTCAGGATTCAGTAACCGTGAGGAGTAAAAGATCATTCTTTGTTTGTTGGTTTCAACCTGCTGATCGGGTTTCTTTCGCATTTAGTATTAATGCATAGCTGCCATGGTCGTCTACCCTTTGTTCTTATGATGATTAGGGGGAAACCACATATTTGACATTTCTTTTCTGTGGTCTCCAGCTCTCCTCTTTGGGGCACTGGGGCACTGAAGTCACATCTCCCGTTACGGTAATTCGTGCAGCCTATGAATCTTTTTCCCGTCATCTTGGACCTTATGACAACTAGCTCCCCAGTCTGACAGATAGGGCATGCTCCAACCGTTCTCGACTTCCTTGCGAGTGTCTGCAAGGCTTCGTCAAGGGCTACACCAATAGCTTTCTCCGTTTCTTTGAATTTCTCGAGCATAGGCTTCAAGAAATCTACGGCCTTTGAAAGCACTTGCTCTCCTCTAAGTTCGCCAAACTGTATTCTTTCCATGTCTTGCTCTAGTTGACGCGTCATCTCTACGGACAACACTTGTGGCGAATGGTCTCTTAAGACATCAATTACGCTCAAACCGAGTTCCGTCATGGTAATGCGCTCGCCTGTAATATAGCCGCGTCGGGATAACGTTTCCATTATCTCTGCCCGCGTCGCTTTAGTTCCAATTCCTTGCTCTTCCATAAGTTTTAGCAATGTGCTTGGATTGTATCGCGGAGGGGGATTGGTGAACTTCTCTTTGACAGATACACCAATGCTATCTATGATTTGCCCTTCCCTTATCTCAGGCAATGAGATTTCCTCGGTCTTGAAATAGGGCCCATAGAACTTGGTCCAACCTTTATCAACTGTTCTCCTACCTCTTAGGTAGAAGACTTCACCGTCAACGTCCACTGATGCCCTTATGCTCTCGCTTATGCTTGGATCACCATAAATAGCCATAAATCTCCTTACAACTAGATCATAGACCTTTTTCTCAGGTTCCGAGAGCCCATCCTTTGGAGGCAAAGTTCCTGTTGGGGTTACAGGCGGATGAGCTGGATCATCCTTCTTTCCCTGATTCGGAACAAGCTTCTCTTTTTCTGCTAGAGTTGTTGCCAGCGACCGGTACTGTGCAAGCTGAGCCAATGATCTAAGAATACCCTTCGCATCGAGTGATGGCGGAATCTTCTGGCTACCTGTTCTTGGGTATGAGATTAACGCGGCTAGGTATAGTCTTTCGGCTACCAATAGTGTTCGACTGGGCGTAAAACCGAACAGTCTGTAGGCTTCTGTCTGAAGCGAACCCAAGTCAAATGGATATGGAGGTAGATTTCTGACGTGCTTTTTTGCAACCTCTTTGATCTGACCTTTATTGTTCAAACAGTGTGTATGGATCTGTAGGGCTTCATTCTTGCTAGGTACTTTGTCCTTTGAGTATGAAAGAGAGTAGGTTTTCCCCTCAATCTCAGCCGTTCCATCAATTGCCCAATAAGGCGTCGGTACGAAGCTTCTTATTGCGGTTTCCCTGTTGGCTACGAACGTTAATGTTGGGCCCTGAACGCGTCCGGTGCTTAGAGTTCTGTACTTGCCCACGCCACGTTTTACGGCAAGCATTAGTGCTCGTGAGATGTTTATACCGAATAGCCAGTCGACCTTATGCCTTGTTTCGCCAGCTTCTGCCATTCGGAAATCGACTTGTGGTAATGGGTTTTCATATGCGCCGATTAGCTCCTTATCTGTTAGAGTGGAGAACTTCATTCTTCTAGCTTTGTTGAGAGCCTGTTCGCCGCAGGCATACTTAAGTATGCAGTATGCTATTGTTTCCCCTTCAATGTCATAATCGGTTGCCACGAGGAAGGACTCCGCGCCCAATGAGAGTTCACGGAATTTCTCTATGAATAGTTCAGTTTTCCTTGCTGACTTCATAACCTCGTATTTTGGAACCCATTCCATTTCCAAGACAGGGTAATCCCAACCTTTTCCAGACTGCTTTAGTGTGTAGAGGTGCCCAAGCGCGGCCATTACTTTTACTCTCTTGCCGTTCCTAACGATCTCGTAGAGCGGTAGTTCGCCCCTCTTAGGCTTGCTTATAGTGCCTTGCCCTATGGCAGTGGCGATGCGCTTAGCAGCGTCAGGTTTCTCTGCGATGATCAATTTGAAGCCATTCTTATTGTTCAACTCATTAGGGCACCTCTCTTCTCAGTACACCTACCGCGTGAGTCACTTAACCTTCTTTCGAGCAGCGTTACGAGTCACTTTCTGCCTATCCTTGTCCTGCAGGCTTTCCTCCATGTTGATAGGATTCTTGTATAGAAGCATTCGTCTGGCGATACATGGAATTTTCTGGGTGGCGTTGTGTTGTCATCAAGGGTGACGGGTGCCCCCCTGATCAAGACAGCGGGTACACGTTCACTAGTTTCGCCCATCAAGATTTCGGCAGCTGTAGCCAGTTCGTCTGCCAACGCTCTTCTCGTGACCTGTAATGGTCTGCCAAATAGATCAGGTTTCCCTCTTTCATCGATGATCGGTTCAAATCCACTGACTCCAAGAGCGATTCCTATCGTTCCTATTCTAAGTGGTTGCGTACGGCTATCGGTTATGATTACGCCTATCCTTTTCCCTATTGTCTCCAGTACCTTCTTCCTTATTTGTTCTGCCGCCTTGGGCGAATTGGTGGGGTGTAGAACAACCTTGCCTGGGCCAGCGTTCTTCTTGTCAATTCCTGCGTTCGCCATGAGCACATTGTTCTTCAAGGTCAGCATGACTCGATCTATTCCACCAATTACGGCATCCGCCTCGCTCATAATGAGTTCACATATCTCAGCTATTATGTGGTACTTGTTGGACATTCTATAGGCCTTCCTCGAAGGAACAACCTTGCTCAATTCAATGACTCGCCCTTCTGATACGGAAATCACCTTTGAAGTTATTGCCAAGATGTCATTGTCCTCTACTCTGAGTCCCTCCTTCTCTAGTCCTTCAAGAATTCTTCCGGTTACGTCGTCATTCATTACGATCATGTCTGTATGTATTGGGAATAGCTCCAACATTATCTCCTCCTTTCGAGGTTGGTGCCTGCATACATCTGATGAGTTCTTATTGAGTAATAGTATCTGATGGGCATTCGCATGTTCTGTAGTTGTTTTACTGTTTCCACCTTCACAGTGAATTAAGTTTGAGTTATTGGATGAAAGTTGTGAGTAACTATTAATAGCTAATTCTAGGGCTTTTATATTGGTGATTCTTTTTGCCTCAACAGCTGGAAGCTCGGAAGACTCACCTCCACAACTGGCACATTTCACATGAGGGGCGCATGATTGTTTTCGCCGGCTTTGACATGCCCGTTTGGTATGAGAGAACTGGCACCATCTCAGAGCACATGGCTGTGAGGAACTCTGTTGGTGTTTTTGACATAACTCACATGGGTAGGATCAGAGCGACTGGCCTACAGTCTCGTCGTTTCCTAAATCATTTGACCACAAATGATCTTGCGCGCCTACGATCTAGATCTTCCCACTACACTTTAATGTGTAATCGTGACGGAGGCATTATTGACGACCTGTTCGTCTATAGATATGATCGCCACGTGTTCTACGTCGTCGTGAACGCGTCGAATAGAGAGAAGGACCTTAACTGGCTTTTGAAGCGTAGCGCCAAATACAATGTCGTAGTTGAGGATATTTCAGATAGTACCCCCATGTTTGCTGTTCAAGGACGAAATGCTGAAGCGACCTTGCAGAAACTGACTGACGCAAAACTCGCGGAAATTCCTCGATTCGGCATTGACAAGATCAAACTCAACGGGTTTGATGTTCTTATCTCTAGGACGGGGTATACAGGTGAAGATGGTTTTGAGGTGAGTCAATTCAATGTTCCACTCCAAGATCCACATAAAGCCGTTCAATTGTTCGAGGCTATTTTGGAGGCAGGGGAGGAGTTTGGGATAGTGCCATGTGGACTTGGATGTAGAGATACGCTTAGGCTGGAGGCAGGTATGCCCCTTTACGGTGAGGATATTGATGAACATACTACACCACTTGAAGCGAGGTTGAGATACTTCGTCAAGTTCAGAAAGAAGTCGTTTGTGGGGAAGAGCGCTCTCCTACAACAAAGAAGTGAGGGGTTGAAGCGTTTAAGAATTGGACTAGTTCTCTTAGATAAGGGGATTCCGAGAACTGGCTATGAGATCCTTCGAGGAGGAAAGGTGATCGGTCAGGCTACAAGTGGTTCGTACTCCCCTGTTCTTCAGAAGGGGATCGCCGTGGGTTATGTGAGGGCGAAATACGCAAAGAAAGGTATGATCGTTGCAGTTAAGATTAGGGAGCGGCTGGTAAAGGCAGAAGTCATTAAAATGCCCGCATCATTCATTCCTAGAAAGTAGTGCTCGAGAGCGGCGTAGTGGGCGTCTTAGATACTTACTTGTGAAACTTGGTAGTATGTAGGTTCCCCCTGTCTATTGAGGACAGCGAGTATCAGTTTCTTTCCAACTCCTTTTGCTGTTGTGGTAGCTTTGTCGAGTTTAGTTAACTCTATTGGCACGCCTTCCTTTACTATATAAATCAAGTATTTTGAGGTGTCTTTACCTATTTCACTTCCCCTCGGGTAGATCCTAAAGGGAATCTCTTCGCTGAGCCCCTCCTTCACCGTATACCCCCTGCTCCTCAAATCTCTGTAGACCAGATAGTGAGTCCAGAGTTCGGGGCTTCCTTCATGCAGTCTCTGCAAATACTCGTAGAGGCTGACCTGAACTTGAGTTTTCTCATCAACCAATTCGATCTTATTTCTCTCCAGTAGGAACATCGTTTCAACTGGTGAGAGTCTCAGAGTTCCGTCGTTCTGTTTTGTTCCGTAGAAACCTCTGGTGCGGATTGTATCAATGTCTTTCTTGATAATTGCGTCAGACTTGGAGAGGAAAGCCTTTGGTTTCTCAACTATTGGAACTTCTCCCCTCTCCTTCTCCTCTAGTTGAGGGGCTGGTTGCTCTTCTTCTCCTTCTTCAACGTTTTCTTGCAGTGGTTCTTCATCTGGCATGTTGTATCATCTGTGAAGCTATTAGTATTATTAGGCATAAGACTAGCATTAAAACAGGCACAGAACCTATTTAATGTTTAGTGGTGCGACAAATGGCTTATACGCTGCTAAAAGGAAAACTGAAGGGTTTTTCACGCCTGCTTATACTTGGAGTGGGCAACCACCTTAAGGGTGACGATGCCGCTGGGATTGAATTTGCAAGGCAATTGAAGCGGCAAGTAGGGTTCTCAAGTAAGATAAATATCATTGAGGCTGGCCTTGCCCCTGAGAACTTCACTTGGGTTATACGCAAGTTCCATCCTTCACACATATTGATAGTCGATGCTGCTCAGATGGGGATGCCGCCGGGCTCCATGAGAATTGTTGAAAAAGGTGAGATCGCAGGCTTCAGTTTTTCCACCCATAATCTCTCATTATCCCTTCTTGTTAGCTATATTAAAAAGGAGTTCGATTCAGAAGTAGTCATGGTTGGAATTGAACCGTCGAATTTAGAATTCGGGGAAACGATTTCTAAACCGGTTGTGGACGCTGTAGAGCGATTGATAGGAACACTGAGGCAAGTACTCTCTAAATGAATTTGGAACGAGGTGGCATTGGTAGCCTGACGAGGATCTCCATTTGACAGCTAAGAGGGAGCTTCAGTTCTTTTTCCCATAGGCTCCCGACTGCCACAAGTATGAATATGCCTACGACGGCTGCTCCAACTTTGTTTGTCAGATTTATTAGGGCCCTTTGAGTCTCGCCTGACCTTATGACATCGTCTACGATTATGACTCTATCCTTGGGTGATACAGCTTTCTTTGGAAGATACAGAGTCATCATCACCCCAGAGTAACTAGGGATGTAGCTTTCTTCTATGAAGGTCTCAATGCCAACCTCCTTGACGTTCTTTGCGATAACTAGATCAGCATCAAGCTCATTTGCGACATGGACTGCAATTGGGATCCCGTCGACAGCTGGCGATAACACCTTGGTTACCTTCCTATTCGCGAATCTTCTTATGGCCTCTCTTGCAATTGATCGCGATAAGAGTGTATCACTGAGGAGAGGCGTATTATCAAAATAACCATTCTTGTCGAATACTATCCTTCTCTTCACTTCTTGTGACAAACTGAACATATCTTGAAAGGTCTTCATCAGGAGTCTGGCTCTTTCTTGACTGGGTAGTACTCGACCCTTGATGTATCTGTTAAGTACGGTTATGGGGAATCCGCACGCATCAGACAACTCGCTGTAGGTGTGGTTTCTCTTTAGAAGCCTCAGGAATTCAACTACCCTTATCCGCGACATTATTTCTCTTAGGTGGGGGCTACTTGTTGCATGTTCTCGCTCCATTTCAATTCACATCCTTTCATCACTGGCGTAATATCGATTGGCTTCCTTGAGCTGAATTGTCAGGGCGTGTAGCGGTACCTCTCGCTAATCATATGGTCATTCTTATATGCTTGTTCTTGGTGCGTATGTAGAGGAAATATTCCATGGAAGAAAAAGGTATTAAACTCCAACTAAGTTATTCTTTACCTGGATTTGCTTTGGAAGGGCCCGTGGCCTAGTCAGGATGGGGCGCCGGCCTGCGAAGGATCGAGAATTAGTGCATGTGTCCGTGGATAGCCGGTGGTCGAGGGTTCAAATCCCTCCGGGCCCGCTATGTCTGACAAAATGAGAGAAGCGATGTAGTTCATGAGATCGTCTATTGATCTTTTATCCCATCTTCAGTGATCACAAAGACTGCCTCTCCTTCAGGCAAATATGAGCTGTCTACCAGCCTACATATCCTTATGTTCCCTTTGGATCTTCTGAGATACAATCGCGTTTGAGGCACATGTGCAAGTACATGACCGCCTACCGGTTGAGTGGGATCGCCGAAGAACACATCTGGTCTAGACATGACTTGATTCGTGACGAATACTGCAACCCCGTGTATGTCAGCAAGCTTTTGCAGTTCGTGCAAGTGTCTGTTCAGTTTCTGTTGACGCTCTGCTAATCTCTCGCGTCCAACGTACTCGGCGCGGAAGTGCCCTGCTATTGAATCAACAACCACTAGCTTTATGTTCTTCTCATCAACAAATTCCTCGGCTTGGTGTGCTAGCAGAACCTGGTGATCGGAGTTATAGGCTCTTGCGACTACTATGTTTCTTAGAGCTTTGTTTGGATCAAGTTTTTGTGCGAGAGCCATTTGATAAATACGTTCGGGTCTGAAAGTTCCCTCACAATCCACATAGAGCGCCCCTGCCGTTAGCCCGCCTCTCTCGGGTGGGAGTTGCACATTGACTGATAGCTGGTGGGCTATCTGGGTCTTTCCTGTCCTATATTCACCATATGCCTCTGTTATTGACTGGGTCTCAACTCCTCCACCTAAGAGGGTGTCAAGGTTCTTAGAGCTTGTGATGATTCGTCCTACGTTCTGTCTTCTCTTAAAGATGTCTTCCGCTGTCTCGAAACCAATCTCGAGAGCTTTGCGCGCCTCTTCTATGATCTTTTGTGCAGTATTTAGACCTATGTCGGTTACCTTCGATAGCTCTTGAGCTGACGCCACTGCTATGGACTCAATTCGTCGGTAACCTGACTCAGCCAATTTCTTGGCTATGGCGGGACCAACACCAGGAAGGTCTGTTAGAGTCTTTGCGGCTGTCGCATTCTCTTCCGAGATCTCAGTGTCTTCCGTAATGACTTATCCCTCCGTTTGAGTTCGAGTAGTTGTGGGGTTTACTCTACCATAGATGGGGATTCTCTTAACGCCTTATATCTTGATTGGGAGACTTGTGGTGGGCTCCGTGTGTGGAGTAGGGTTGGCATGTTTCCCTTGCAAGTCCTTCGTTCTTCATATGCATGAGGCTCTCTTTCAAGAGCGTATAGTCGTTCGAGGAGTTCGCCCATAGCTGATGCTTTCACGTTCTCGGTTTTTATGCGGAAATTCCGAGTCCTATCATGGTCCGTCTCTCCGACTAGTTCCATGCAGTTAAGGGCTTCTAGGGCTTTGACTATCGACTTATAGTTTAGTCTCGTGCACTTCTTTATCTCGGAGATATTCAGAGGCCCTCTCATGGCCAACGCCTTGAGTATCCTGATTCTGCTTCTTGAGGTAAGGACTTCCTCTAGCTTTAGGGAGGTTCTCTCTCTCAGCTTGGGCGTCACCCCGAGTTTCCTAGATGCTAACCGGCTTCAGACTTGTTCTTTTCAATTCATTTGGAACCCAAGGACCTCCACCACGCTGACATCTAATCGATCATAGTACAAATTTATCTTAAATGCTTCGAGGGAGTGACATAAAAGTGAAAAGTGGAGGTCCTAGTATCGTTCTTCAGAAAGCCCCGCTAGCGACATGAAGAGGTTGCATGGATCGTAGCAACCATGTGGTATCCTCGCTAACCATGTTCCTTAGCTGTTGCTACATCGAATTCGCAATGTATCGGGCGATCACAAAGATAATCGTTAACAGGGCTAAGCCAATAACACTTGTAAATGCTTCATAGTCTGCCGCACAAATTACTAGCGCAACCGGGAAAATACACACGAATGGGATAGCGCTCAAAGAGAGAGAGGTATGATCAACGGAAAGAGAAATCGCAATTATATCGACAGCCCAAACTCTTAGAATTGTGCTCATTACCTCACTGGCTGGTCCATAGTCTGGCTGAGAAGAAATGGGATTGGCAAAGAAAAGGTGAGGAGTGACCGACATGGCTAGGAATAGAAGCACGACCGTGGTCACAAGTCTCTCTAGTGACAAATGCATACTTCTCCATCCTTTCAAGCAATTGTTCATCTGTGTTAGTATATGAAAACCCCCAAGCTGATCGGAAGCTAAGCATTTAGGGGGAGAGATCTTCATAATCTTTAAATAAGTCAAACCTGCCGTAACTGTTTTAAGGGTCAAACGATCCCCTCTCATCTATCGCCGGTTCAAAAGGTCGCAGACATCAAAGGTGGATTATCGTGTCTGAAATCACGGGTAAGATAGTCAAGGTATCGGGGCCCGTTGTGGACGCCGATGGGCTTCGCGGAGTAAAGATGTATGAAGTCTGCAAGGTCGGAAATGAAGGACTGATTGGTGAAGTGAATAGAGTGCTAGGAGAGGTGTGCACGATCCAAGTCTATGAGGAGACTTCGGGAATCAAACCAGGGGAACAAGTCATTGCAACTGGGCGCCCCCTCTCAGTTGAATTGGCGCCTGGTCTGATAGGTCAAATCTTCGATGGGATTCAACGTCCGCTCCCCAGAATTAAGGATGCTGTCGGAGACTTCATAAAGAGGGGGGTTACGGCAGATGCCCTTCCCCGAAGCGCTCAATGGGGCTTCACTCCACTTTTGAAGAGGGGTGATAAGGTTAGACCTGGCTCCATAGTAGGTGAGATCCCTGAAACAAAGCTCGTCACACACAGAATACTTGTTCCGTATGGTGTGTCAGGGGAGCTGACTGATGTGGCTGATGAAGGGAATTATAGGATAACAGATAGCGTAGCAACAATTAAGAAAGAAGATGGTGAAGAGTTCAATTTAGCTCTCCTTCAAACATGGCCTGTTCGTAGGGCGAGACCCATAAAATTCAAGTTAGGTACTCTCACGCCACTGGTCACTGGTCAAAGAATCATAGATACATTCTTCCCCACAGCCAAAGGTGGAACAGCGGCTATTCCTGGTGGGTTTGGGACGGGGAAGACGGTCATGCTGCATCAACTGGCGAAGTGGGCTGACGCAAAGATTATTATTTACGTTGGTTGTGGCGAGAGAGGAAATGAGATGACAGAAGTGTTAGAGGACTTCCCCAAACTGACTGACCCAAGAACAGGAGAACCACTAATGGCTCGAACGGTACTAATAGCAAACACTAGCAACATGCCGGTGGCAGCCAGGGAGGCGAGTATCTACACGGGAATCACTATGGCCGAGTACTTTAGGGATATGGGTTATGATGTGGCATTGATGGCTGATAGCACTTCAAGGTGGGCTGAAGCGCTACGAGAGATTTCGGGTCGTCTTGAGGAGATGCCCGGAGAAGAGGGATACCCAGCATACCTGGCAAGCCGGCTGTCACAATTCTACGAGCGGGCTGGAAGAGTGGTAACTCTAGGCCCTGAGGAGCGGATTGGTAGCATTAGTGTGACTGGGGCGGTCAGCCCGCCGGGTGGAGACTTTTCTGAACCGGTGACAGTGAACACCTTAAGGATTGTCAAGGTCTTCTGGGCACTTGATAAGGATCTAGCGTCAAGAAGACACTTCCCGGCAATCAACTGGCTTCAGAGCTACAGCCTATACTTGGACAATTTGAAAGAATGGTTTACGGGTAGGGTCAGCTCTGAGTGGGCTTCTTTAAGGGAAACTGCTATGACTTTGCTTCAGAGAGAAGAAGAACTCAAGGAAATCGTTCAACTCGTGGGGCCTGATGCTCTGCCGGAGACAGAAAAAGTTATCTTGGAAGCAGCAAGGATGATTAGAGAGGACTATCTGATGCAGTCCGCGTTACACCCGGTGGACTCATACTGTGATCCCTCGAAGTCGTACAGGATGTTGCGGGTCATAGTCAAGTTCTATGAGAATATGAAGAGAGCTGTGAGCCTGGGTATTCCAATTAGAGAAGCTCTAAAGCTAAGCACTTATGATGAAGTGGCTCGGCTCAAGATAGTTGAACACTCGAAGGTCAAAGAAGTGTTCGATGAGGTAGAAAAGAGGATCGATAATCAATTCGAATCCTTACTTAGTAAAGCGACACCAACTGCAACTGCTGCGACGTAGCGAGCCAAGATCCGAAACTAAATGGCATTAATGTAGTACCCCTCTCAGTTACCTTGTTTTTTCCTGGTTGGGTCGATCCCTTGGGAGGGGTTCTAATATTGCACTCCCCTGACTAGAGTGATGGGTGCCCGTAATTAATAGAGCAATTGCATTTACGTTGATCGTCTTCGATCTCTTTCTATTGATCGTAGTAAGGTTTTTGACGCAGTTTTCTCGTCTAGCAAGTCTTACCTCGGTCTGTCAGGAGATACTAGGAGTATTTGTGGCGTTAACCTTCGTCATAGTCTTGCAGTGCTTTGCTCAGTTGCTGTTTGAGAAAGGGGTCATAAGAAAGAAGTTTAACTACGTGATTATCGTGCCCCTGAATATAATCGCCGCATTCTCAATTTCGAGCTATCTGGTTCTTCCAATAGTAGAGCCTTTTCCATCATCAACCAAGATAATGGGATGGCTTACCCCTGTCATTCTGATAGTAGGGCTCCCCCTGCTTGTAATATTAGCTGTGCTTTCAATTCTCAGGGGGATATCAAGGAGCAAAGATGTTGATGATACCCAGGAGCTAACTCACTATCACAACAAGAGCTTGGTTTTCAAGGGCAAGAACAGAAATGTAGCCCTCTGTATTCTGAAGTTAATAAGTCGGTCAATACCAGACTCCGGGTCGACTACGAAAAGAGTAGCCTTTCAAAAGAGTGAAAGCATATATTTCAAGGAACCAGAGAATGAGTCGTTTGACTACTCATATTTGACGTCTCTGTGGAATAACGTACCAGATTTCAGTGTCGAATTCACAGTAGAGAATGGTCTTACGTCAGTGAGTTTCTTTACGTCCGCGGCTGATTCGGATACTGATCGTGCTGCAAAACTTGCTGAAGAGAAAGCCGAAAAGCTGCGAAGCATTTTGCAGACCAGATTCAAGACTAAGATTGATTTCCTCCAAGGCTACCGGCTTTGGAGTGGCTACTGTTCAATTTTTGGGATAGATTCTCCTTACGCTATCGAGCCAAAGTCTGGAGTCCTAAGAATCGCGGGAATCGAAAGATCAGCGAAGCGATTCGTTGCTGTCAGTGCCTTAAGGGGGAAAAGCGACGCGACCGCGACGGTGGAGATACCGCAAGCTGGGGTGGAGCAGTTCTTATCCACATTCGCAAGAGAGCAATTAGCGGCTTCGATGGTAATCCACTTGGAAGCAACACCCCCACCTTCTATACCATCTGAAGCGAAACTTATTAAGAGGGTAAGAAACGAGCCTGACATGAGAGTGTTGCTTGAGCTTACTGAGAAGAGAAGAGAAGTGAGGGAAGAAAGGCGTGCTCAGCTGAGTGGATACTGGAATATCTCGGTATACATAGTATATCGGAGCAATACTGAAGAAGGAACAAGACTGCTTCAGAGAAAAGGGGATGCTTGCGTTGAAGCGGTTTACTCGAGCCCAAGTGGTAGAGTGAAAGGGGAGAAGCTCGAGGGTAAGAGAATCTCGAAACGTTTGAAGAACCTCATGTTCAGAGGGGATATAGGAATCACTACCATGAAGGCTTCTTCTAGGCTCGCTGCGGCGCTGATACAATTACCGGAACGACACATGGTAGGTATACCTGAAACTCAAATACCAGTCTTCGATCTCCCTCCGAGGGAGGAATTGGAAGATGGCGAGATTACGATTGGTATTGTGATGCACGATGAAAATGAGGTTTGCCCGCTGAGAGTAAAGCTTGAGGATTTGATGCTTCACACCGTTATCTTTGGTGAGACAGGTTTTGGTAAAACAAGGCTCATCATGAACCTGCTCCGGGCGATGTCAGCGCACGACGTCGCTTGGACGCTAATAGAAATGAAAGGCGAGTACAGGCCTCTTGTAAAACTGATAGATAACGTAGTCTATCTCAGACCTGCTTCCAAAATCGCCCCCATCAAGATAAACCTCTTTGATCCTCAAACAGAGAAGCCGGAGACGCACGCAAAGAAAATATTTGCCATACTAAAAGAAACCTTCTCGACACTTTTCACGGACCAGAATAGGGAACTTAGCGCTCAGATGGAGCGGGTTTTCTATGAAGCACTAGTTACCTACATGACATCCACAGCACATCTTGATCAGGAAGACATAAGGTGCGGTGAGGAAAAGGATGGGGCAATTGCGACCTGCGGACAGAAAAATGGAGAAATCAGATTTTTGCGAAATTGGGTTGGCTTTAACGGCTGGCTTCAGAACTATGCGCGGAGACACGGGTTATCTTCCCTCCCTCAGATAGAGTCAACGATCCAAGCGCTGCTTAATCGACTGGACTCGTTTACGCGAAATCCTCTGAGCGAGGTATTCGACCATGATAAGAGCAATGTGAGTTTCGATGATCTCATCAAGCGTAGAACAATAATAGATCTCGCTGAAATCAGGGCCAATGGGACCGCAGAAGACTTACGTCTCATATCAAATATCATCACAAAGTACGTTGCTACAGCCGCCCAGCAACGAGGAATTCAAGATCACCTGAAACATATGCTGATCATCGACGACGCCCTCGAAGTGGTTCCAGAAATACTAACCAAGAAGACAACGGCTGAAACAGGAATAACCGAACAAATGGTTCTACTATTAAGAGCGATTTAGGTGAAGAGCATTTTGTTGGTTTTGTTTTGCTTTTTGGCATTTTGTTTGGTTTTTCGTGTTGCGTAAAATGCGTGTTTTCTCAAGTTGTATATGAAGTCCTCGGGGGGCATTTTGGCGCCGTTGGGCGGTTTACGGTTGCTGGTTCTCAGCCTCTAATTTGTGTGTTTGTGCTTCTTTGTTTTTGTGTCTTGCGTCGGGTTTGCGTCTTGTTGGTGTTTTCATTTTTTGGTGTGTGTCGGGTTTTGGGGTTCTTATAGGTTCGCGGTTGACTTGGTTTTGGCTCGGCGCCTTTCCGCCTTCGCCCTAAAAGAGCAAGTGGCGAACGTTCGGATGACGTTCCACGTTCGCCTACTTTGTTCTTTTTCCCTCTCTTCGCTCCCGTTGGTCGCTTCGTTTGGGTCGGGCTCAGGCTAGGCGCCTCGCGGTTTCGTGGTTTTAAATCACCTCCGCTGTGCCTCCGGTGATTTAAAATGAAAAATAATAGTGCTGGTTTTGGTGAAGTGGGTTGGAGCAGGGATCTCTCAAAACGTTGCGGTCGGAGGTGTCGTGAGCCTCGGCTTGATGCTCTCTCTGCTGAGGAGTGGAGTTACATCCGTGGGCTGTTCCTTGCTGATGGGTACTCGTACGTTCAGAGGAAGAAGTCGGGAGCATGTTACAATGTGGGGTTTTGTCTCTCTGGTGGCGAGTTGGGGTTGGCTCATAGGGTTGCTGGACTGTTGAGACGCGTCGGTTTGAATCCACTGGTTTACAGGCATCCAAGTAAGGATGAGTTGATCGTGTTAACCTCTTCAAAGGCTCTGCTTGAGTTTCTTCCGAGGAAGGAGCTTCTTGGTGGTGATGTTGAGGCGAGGGAGAGGTTTTTCGAGGAGAACGGCTTGTTTACTGTGGGGTTTGGTATTCCTTTTGTTGCTGGTCTCATTGATGGGGATGGGTCTTGTGATGTAGGTGTGACGAGGGGGCGCTCTTGTTTTGGGAGTGTGAATCAGTGGCATTGGAGTTTCTCTCAGTGCAAGTATCTGTTTCTCGTTGATTACGTGATGAGGTTTGTTGGCTCCATCGTTTGGGGCGGCGTCCGTAGGGAGGTGCGTGCTGACGGTTGCGTTACTGTTCACTTCAGGAAGGTTGGTGTGGAGGCGTTGTTGGGCGCAGGTATCTTTAGTTACTTGTGGAAGGCAGAGCAGTGGTTGAGGAAGGTGGCGGAGGCTCGGAGTGAGAGGAGTCACTACACTACTACGGGGCAAGTTGCGCGGGCGTTGAACGTGAGCGATAAAGCTGTGGTTAAGTGGCTTAAGGCTGGGAAGATGTCGTATCATAGGAGGGCTTTCGTGTCAGTGAAAAAGAAGAGAGGAGAGAAACATGAATGTGAATCCTTGTCATGGTTTTACATTCCTGCTAGTGAGTGGGAGGAGTTTATAGGGAAGCTTTCTGCGGAGAGGGAGAAAGTGGAGAGAGTCAAGGGTGAAGGAGTGACAAAGTTGACGGATGTTGCCAGGACGCTGGGTATCTCATTGAACACATTACACACTTGGCGTAGACGTGGAAGGCTTCAAGCCACCTTACTACGTGAGTTAGGTGTTGGAAAGTGCTATGTGGTGCCGAGGGAGGAGGTTGAGAAGCTTAAGAAACAGGCGAGTGAGAGGTAGCTATTTGAACCTCGATTCTTGCTTTGACTGGATATTTGAGCAAAAGGAAGGAGGGTTGAGTTTCTCATTTTTATCTGTGCATGAATGACTTGATCGCCTCTTGTAGTGAGGGCAGGGATAGGTTTTAGAGTAGTCTGGATGCAGATAGATTTGGGAGTGTTCTTTGAGGCAAGCTTCTTATTGGTTGCAGGGTTGGTGAGCGTGTTACGCTGGTCGTGATGTAGCCGAGTAAGTGAGCGGTGGAGCAGAGGGTTGTTTTTAACTGTTTGACTCGGACAGTTTGTTGCGGTAGCCAACTGTGCGACAGGTTGCTGGTTTCGCTGACAGAGAGCGGAGTTGATTGCAGCGTTGGATCTTGGAGCTAAGAGGCGGCTTGGGTGGAAGTGGAAGCTACTCTTTTTTCTTGTCGTTTTCGTGGTTTTCCTCTTCCTGTTCGCGAGGATCCCCTTTGTGGGTGGAGGGGTTCAGAGGGTTCTCATGTCGATGCTGAGCATGGTGCAGGCGCTCTTGTTCGGACTCGCCCCTGTCATTGTTGGGGTTGCGTTATTCGCTGCTGCGCTGAGTCTGATCCGTAGAAGAGGAGGACGGAGATGGGTAGCAGAGCGGCTGTTTTCGTCATGTAGAAGATGCCATGTCGTTACCCTTGCACCCTCAACTACTCGTGACACCCTGCTAATCAACTTTGAAAAGGAGGGAAAGAGAGGGGGAAAGGAGTGGTTCATTATGTCCGCCCTCAAGTTGCTGAGTGTTCCGAGTGAGGGTGTCCGTCAGCGGGTCAGGGGCGCTGTGAGTGAGGAGGAGAGCGAGGAGTCGGCTGTGAGTGACGAGAAGCAGTATCAGTTTAGCCATCTCGCAAGCCTTCACGAGAAGGAAAGGGGGAACGACTTGAGAAGTTACGAGTTACACTTCAAGAAGGGCTTGGTAAACGTCATGTTTACCGTCTCAGGTAGCAGCTCGCAGGAGTGCAGAAGCAGAAGGGAACAGGTGAGGGCGAGCATCCTAAGCAAGTTCCCTATTCAGCTAACTGAGGAGAAAAGCGGCGAACAACTCAAGGAAGCTGCGCTACTTGGACTATTAACCAGGAATAATAGCGTGGGCAACATTGGCGATGAGGAGGAAGAAGAATTGTTCCTTGAGGGGGAGGAGCTGGATAGCCATGTCGATCTCCGTGGCTGTGGTGCTGAAATGGTCGTGGTTAACGTGGAGACAGTGAACGATAACGTTGCACGCGTCGAGATGCGGGGCGGTTGGGTAACTCGGCGGCAGCCCCCTCGATATGTTTCCGTGGTTGTGTTGAAGGGGCGTCCTGAGATGTCCGCTCACGAGCAGAAGAGCCAAATTGACCACCTTATTGCAGGCATCAATAGCCTTACAGGACGAGGTAACAGTCACCTTGATGCCGAGCGACGAAGGCGGCGCAGAATTGAGGAAGAAGCTGGGGATGAGGATATTGTTTTCACTGTTTCGTTTCAGAACTCCACACCGCCCAAGTATCCGAGTGACGCGTCGCTGAGAGAGAAGCTTCGGGAGAAACCTGAAGTAGAGCTAAGCTTGGAGAGGAAGCGGGTGGAGGTGGATGCGATGGAGGTTGAGTTTGGGCGGAGAGTGGGATGGTGGAAGGTCTCAGCATACGCGGTAGTAGCTGGGCGCAATGCGGCGGAAGTTGAGGAGAAAGCCAAGATGGTCATGAGGGTTATTCGTGGTGTTTGGAGTGGTAGCCACTTTTCCCCAGATTGTGTGTTTCTGCACAGTAAGGAGGTTGTTAAGAACTTTAACCAAATACTGAGGAGAAGCCTCATGAAGAGATACGTGACGGAGATGAGCTCAGTTAGGTTGAGTAGTTTGGTTCACCTCCCCGAGGAGCCACACCCACCGCTAACAAGGGCGACGCCGCCTCTCTTTGAAGCCCCTGACCCTAAGACTCTCTCCAACTATGGCAACGCCGCTGACTCCTCGAACAGTTTGGTGGAGTTTGGAGAGGTTCAAGGCGTTAGCGGAGGTGGCCTCTACCAGCTCGCGTTGCCCCTCAACTCTCTTGGGAAACATATGAGTGTTTTCGGTGAGCCAGGGTCCGGGAAAACTTGTCTAATCATCAACTTGCTGAGGCAGGTGCAGCAGCAGGAGTTAACGGTTGGCGTCTCATTTCTCGTGTTGGACCAGAAGGGGGAGTACCGTAGCCTAGTGCCCTCACTTAAGGATCAGGGGGCGTTGAGAGTGATCTACTTTATGCCAGCGTCGCGCCTTGCGCCTCTTAAAATCAACTTGTTTGACCCTCAAGGAGACAGACCTGAGACCCATGTGAAGCAGCTGTTCAGCATTATACGTGAGGTGCTGTTTGCGAGTGGCAGGACTGAGCTGTCGCCTCAGATGGAGCGAGTCTTCTACGATGTTCTGGAGCTGAACGTTGGAGGGGACTGGAGTACATTTCGGGAGAAGTTGGATAGGTACGTGAAGGCTCATGGGGCGGAGATGCCGCAGCTTGACGCCACGGTACAGGCGATAATGAACAGGGTTGGCTCCTTCACGCGCCCGCCTTTGAGCTACGTGTTCAACTGCAAGGAGAGTAACGTGAATTTTGGTTACTTGACGGAGAGGAACGTTGTGATTGACTTGAGCGAGTTGAGGAGGCACGGGGCGCCAGAGGATGTCCGTCTCGTGGCTAACGTTATAGCGAAGTACGTTAGTTCAGCTTCGCTAAGTAGGGGAGCTTCGCATGGCAGTGTGCTTAGGCACTTGTTTGTGGTTGATGATGCTCTTGACGTGGTTCCCGAGATACTTGCCAAGAAGACGACTGCTGAGGTTGGGCTCATCGAGTTTATGACTATGCTTCTCAGGGCGACGGGGCAGGGGCTTATAGTTGTTTCGCAGAGGCCTAATGTTTCTCGGAACGTGATTGGTAACAGTGACATTAAGGTGTTCTTTAGGACGGTTGTTGACGCGAGGGATGTGGCAGCGTGGCTGAACTTGAACGAGGAGCAGACAGCGTACCTTAGGGTTCTGCCGCCTCGGGAGGCGATAATCGCGGCGCCTACGCACCCGACGCCTCTACGAGTCAAAACTCTGGACATTGACAAGGTGGTGAGGAGGAAGGTGAGCGACGAGGACATCATAATAAACAATATGATCAACTACCCGCGGATGTACGATGGGAACCCTGACGGTCGTGTCGATTATTTACAGGAGGAGATGGAAGCTGGGGATGAGAATGAGACTGACACGTT
>Ga0315309_1000314_pt1 | contig 29039 bp, 27 predicted proteins | sample TDP4_MG_FD_203080 | JGI IMG/M metagenome (GOLD analysis project Ga0315309, IMG submission 203080) | Freshwater sediment microbial communities from Lake Towuti, South Sulawesi, Indonesia - TDP4 | ecosystem: Environmental > Aquatic > Freshwater > Lake > Sediment | place: Indonesia: South Sulawesi...
TGTAGCCATAGATTTTGAGCATTTGATAAACGTAAGAAATGAAATCGCAAAAATACCCGGTGTTAAAGATGTGCAAGCGTCTTTCTGGGTTGAAAAGATGGAACTTTGCCCTAAATACTTCATAGTTTGAGCCAAAAGTAAGCCGATATTTTAAATCGATATTTGAGTCACTTATTTTTGGCGGGCCCGAGGGGATTTGAACCCCTGTTCTCCGGCTTTCTTCCATTAAATGCCCGGAGGCATGCGCACTCCTTTAAGGAGTCGGCGCCTTAATCCATACTGGGCTACGGGCCCACCTCAAAATAAAATAGTCGTTGTGTAAATTAATTGTTATGATTATATTTCGATTAGTTCTTCGTTTATCCACCAAGCCTTTTTCTTACCTGCCTTTTCGAATGGATAATATTCTATTATGGATTTTCCAAGTTGTTTTTTGGATGTTTTTTCTATTCTTCTTAATCTGTTCAGAACTAGCCATCTGTTTGTTTTTAGGTATTCTGCTAATTCTGGCGTTGTTGCGCCTTTATAATGGATGAGGTAATCGATTAATTTATGGTCTGTTTCATCCTTGCAAAATGTGTGGGGGTTTGTTTTCCCTCGTTGATATGTTAGCAGTTCTAGGTCTGTAAGATATTTTCTTATTTCCGAAAATTCCATTTCCATTCTGTTCAATCTTTGTTCTAGCTCTAGAATTTTGTCTGGTTTAGGTGTTTTTTGAAGTTTCTCCATTATAGCGTCTCGGATAAAGTCGCTTCTTTCACCTTCTGGAACACGTAAAAGCATTTCTTTGTAGACCTCTTCAGGTATTTTTACGGATATGACTCTTAATTTCTTCATGAGAGTGTCCTCGTTGCTTAATTATAGAACTTTTATTATTTCATGATTTCTTTGCCGATTTTTCTTTCGGAAATCTTTTAAGGCTGCAATCTAACTCTAAACCGAAGCCGAATTTAAGTGATATGTATATGCCTAGAAAAACCACGATTTCACTAATCAAATGTGATGTAGGCTCACTAGCAGGTCATTGCGTTGTCCCCAAACCACTCTTAAACATTGCTGAAAAAAATCTTAAGAAAGCAAAAGAAGAAGGCTTGATAAATAGTTATTACGTTTTACATGTTGGCGATGATCTTCAACTACTTATGGTACATGAAAAGGGCGAATCAAATACAGCAATTCACAAACTTGCTTGGGACACCTTTAAAGAAGCTGCAAATAAAGCCTTAGAACTGAAACTCTACGGCGCAGGACAAGACCTACTAAAAGAGGCTTTCAGCGGAAATATTCGTGGAATGGGCCCAGGTGTTGCTGAAATGGAAATAGAAGAAAGAGGCTCTGATCCAATTGTAATTCTTGCGGCTGACAAAACTTCTGGTGGAGCCTTTAACTTTCCACTTTTCAGCATTTTCGCTGACCCTATGAACACAGCTGGGCTTGTAATTGACCCAAACATGGCAGGCGGCTTCAAATTTGAAGTTATGGATACTATAGAAAACAAGAAGGTTATCCTTAGGTGCCCTGAGGAAATGTATGAGTTAATCGCTTTGATTGGAACAGTGCAACGCTACATGATTTCTCGTGTTTGGCGAGCTAGAGACAATTTAATATGTGCAGTAGGCAGCGTAACTCGGCTTTCACAGATTGCTGGGAAATACGTTGGAAAAGACGATCCAGTTATGGTTATACGCGCGCAATATGGACTACCAGCCGTAGGGGAGATTCTTGTACCTTTTATGCACAGTTATCTTGTTGAGGGATGGATGCGAGGAAGCCATTGGGGTCCAATAATGCCCGTTGGGTTAAAAGATGCTAAATGCACTGTGTTTGATGGCCCCCCCAGAATAGTTGCCTTGGGTTTTCAAGTTGCGAATGGTGAAATTGCAAGCGATGATAATGGAAAACCAATGATGGCTTACTTGTTTGATGATCCAGCTTTTGCCTTGGCTAGGCGTGAAGCCTTAGAATATGCTTCTATGCTTAGACGCATGGGTGAGTTTGAGCCGGCCCGCCTAGGCCCTGAAGAGATGGAGTACACAACTTTACAGCAGATTCTAGATAAACTTAAGGAACGATTTGAACCAGCCTAAAGGCTATTGAATTATGCAAATATAGCTTCACGCCTTTCTTATTTTAGTCAGCTCTTCGCATCGATTTTTCACAATCTCATGAAGCTTTTTACGTAGCTTTTCTCCAAACATTTTCTGCTCCCTGAGGAGCAGCGTTTTCCTCGCCAATTCAATGTCACCTAACCCCGTAAACCACGCCTCAAAATCTCCACGATTAATATGAAATTCTATTGAGCCTATGTCAATTTTCAGAATTTTATCGAAAAAGTCTTGAATGCTTGTCGCATAAATGTTCAAAGGCTTTCCGATGTCAGCGTAAAAATGAAATGATTTTTCCATGGGTAAGTAAGCTAAAATTTCGTCAGCTTTTCCTTTGTCGATTTCTGGAAGACCAAGCACCTTCTTGCCTTTTGCTGTTATGACATAATATCCTTTTTCATGTTGCCCAACATACTCCATACGGATAAGCCCGATTATGTGCATCATAACTGTTGGAAAACCTAATCTGGTTTCCTTAGCTATATCTGCAGCCTTAGCAGGCTTCTCAAGCATCCACATAGTTTCGAGAATTAACCTTTTAACTGGTGATATACTCATCTTAGTGCACTCCTTTTTAGTTTATTATATGTTATTAATATGTTTTTCAGATTTGCTCTTTTATTACTAAGGTAAAAAGTATAGACGTGGAAAACCATGTTTACACTTTTTAGGATGCAATCGCAATTTCATATGGTAATGCTTTAATGAATACTTCATAGTAAGAGAAAAGCAGTTGAGAATACAAATGAGAGGAAGAAATTGGTGGCTGAATGGGACCAGATACTACGTGAGGAATGGTATAGTCAAGAAGAACCCGATGAGTTGGTTGTTAGCCTTGTTACTTCATTGAGAAAGAAGAACAGAAAAGTGCGTATTCTCGATCTGGGATGTGGTGCGGGAAGAAACCTGATTTACATGGCAAATCAAGGGTTCCAGGCTCATGGGATAGACATGTCGAAAACTGGTCTAGAATTCGCTAAGGAAAGGCTCAAAAAGCGAAATCTAGAGGGTTATGTTGTGAGGGGCGATATGAGTCTGCTACCCTACTTAGGCTCTTGCTTTGATGCTGTCATATGCCTCTACACCATTTATCATCAAAAGCTTAAAGGAATTCAGAAGACAATTTCTGAAATCCATAGGGTATTAAAGGAGAGAGGGACTCTACTCATGAATTTTCAATCAAAGAGGAGTCACATGTACGGTAAGGGAGTAAAAGTTGAAAAGGATACTTTTATCCGCCAAAATGGTCCAGAAAGAGGGGTTATCCACCATTTTGCTGATAAAGAAGAGATAGAGAAGCTCTTAAAATACTTTAAGACCGTCAATATAGAACTGCGTGAACGAGAATCAGCAGATGGGTATCTTCAAAGCCGCTTGATAGTCATAGCAACACTGTAAACTCCCTGGATTTACGATCGACAACTTGGAAGATGAGCCTAAACATGTTGCAATTTAAGAGTCTGGGAAATGTAAATAAGCAATGTTTTAGTAAGTAATAAAGCACCGTTGGGATAAAAAGGGAAGACGGTGAAAAAGTAAATGAAGATGGCAGTGTTGGTGTACGAGTATCCGCCAAAAATTGTAGGCGGTTTAGGAACTTATGCTGCGGAAATCACACGAAAGTTTGTTTTAATGGACCACGATGTTACAGTCTTTACAATGAATGATGACGCTGGCAGTCTTCCGACACGGGAGATTTGGCGCGGTATGGAGATCCACCGTCCATTACACATTGATATTTCTGACTCACTGCCAGATGTGCTTGCGGAAGACGTAAAGAAATGGGGCAGAGGCATCCAGTTATTCTCTAAAATCCTCGTCTACAATTATCTAAGCGCTTCCAAACTCGTTAATGAACTCATCAGAAAAGAGAACTTCAAATATGATACTGTAATTGCACACGACTGGCTTTCAGCTATTGCTGGAATAACCATTAAGAAAGAGGTTGAATTACCCTTCGCATTTCACGTTCATTCCACAGAAAAAGGAAGAACTCTTGGAAACGGGTCGGAGGTCGTGAGCAACATTGAGCTTCGCGGCGCCAAGGCAGCCGACTTAATAGTAACTGTCTCGTACGCCATGAAAGACGAACTTATAACACTAGGTTTTCCCAAAGAAAAAATCCAAGTGTGCTACAATGGTGTTGACCCACAAAAATACAATCCAGAAACAGTAAATACTGAGCAGATAAGGAAGATAAGAGATTTGTATGGTATAAAAGACGATGAGCCGATGATTCTTTTTCTTGGAAGACTTGTTGGTGTTAAGGGTGTTGATAGACTGATAATGGCTATGCCACATGTTTTACAGAAAAAACCCAAAGCAAAACTAGTAATCGTTGGCTTAGGCGACTTGCAGGATTATCTAGTGAACTTAGTTAAAACTATGAGAATGCAAGATTCCGTAAAATTAAACTATGAATTTATTTCAGAGGAGGAGCGCATCCTTCACTATGCAGCATGTGACGTCGCGGTTTTCCCAAGCCTTTACGAACCCTTTGGAATAGTGGTTCTCGAGGCCATGAGCATGGAGCGCCCAGTTGTTGTCGGCGCAGCAGGCGTTAGTGGAATGCGGGAGATAGTTATTTGCTGCGGTGAAGAGCAGTGCGGTTTCCATATAAATCCAAATAATCCAGCGGACATTGCTTGGGGTATAAACAGTGCCCTTGAGAACCCTGAAAAAGGAAAATGGCTTGGGAAAAACGGCAGACGTAGAGTTTTAGAAGAGTTTGCATGGGATAAGATAGCTGAAAAAACCGTAGAGCTATACGAACAAATAATCAAACATTAAGTTTCTGTTCAAGCCAAAATTTTATTGGTGAACCTTTGAAAGTTGATTCTCCAAGGCTGAGAAAGAAAGTTGCGAGGGAAGCTGCCAGCCTTCTCTATTCTGGAGTTGAAAAGGAGTATAAACAAGCGAAATTGAAAGCCTCCAAAATATTTGGTGTTCATTTTCTTCCTACAAACTTTGAAGTTTCAATAGAACTTGACAAAATAGCAGAGGAAAATGAGGGTTCATCAAGACAAGAACGTTTAATTCTGATGCGTAAGGAAGCACTAAAGCTAATGCAAATTCTCAATTCATACAAACCTCTTCTAATCGGAAGTGTGTGGCGTGGCACAATACGTCGTGATAGTGACATTGACATAGTAGTATATCATGATGCGCCTGAAGACATCTTGAAGATTCTGAAGCAAAACAACCTCAAAATAATGCAAACCGAATGGATGAGTGTAACAAAGAAAGGGAAAAGGAAAGGTTCTTTTCATGTATATGCTGAATTGCTCACCAAAGAAAAAGTTGAAATAAAAATCGCCCAAGACTCCGAAACCTTCAAGAAAGAAAAATGCGAGATATATGGAGATGAAATCGCTGGTCTTACCATACAAGAATTAGAGAATTTACTTAAAGAAAACCCAACGCAACGATTTGTTCCTTCATGAATTATCAATTTGGCTCTTAATTTTGAAGACACTTAAATATTGGCTTTTTCATAAATGAAGTTAAGAAGCATTGCTATAGCTGAAGGTGCAAATTTGGATTTCGACAAAGAAGCCTTCAAAAAAATGTTTCCAAATCTAGCCAAAGAGTTAGCATCCAATGAAAATAAGGTTTCAGTGAACTCTGTGCGAACAGACATGCAAACTGGAGAAGGTGCAGCTTCAGAAAGGTTTGTTCATTATATGCCCGATGTAATAGACTTTATTCGGCGATGCGACACGGAGGGACAAGCAGAAGAAATAATAGCTTACATGGAGAAAAGAGGTGAAATAAAAAGCGAATACGCTGAAAGGCTCAAAAAACAGCTGAAAGAGAAAGGTGTAAGGAGCTTCGGACCCAAGAAGGAAGAAAACTATTATCTTAAGCATGGTGGACCATGAAAGCTTTCTAGATTTGCTCTTTTGGAACCCCCTCAGGCGAGTAAGCCTTATAATACTTTAGCTTATGCATTTGGAGTCTCTTAACTACATGAGGATACAAGATTAACTCTTCAATCTCCAACTCGTCAGCCAAACTTGGAATTATTTTCTTAAGTCTATGGACGAGTTGTTGAAGACTTTTTCTCGGCGAAAAAGATGTCATAACCGATGGGTGACAGCTAACTCCTGCACCTATTAAGTTTTGTAAGGCTTTTAACTGGAACTTGAAACCGTTCAATTTGGCGCCAGTCAGCATGGCAAATTCCTCTTCATTACATCCTTTCAATGAAACCCTTACGTGAACAAAACTGTATCTCGAAAGGCTTGCAGCATAGCTTTCGTCATAAGCTATAGGTATTCCGTTGGTTTCAAGTATGAAACGGTAACCTTTGCCTTGAAGAGCATCAAGAAGTTGGAGTAAGTGAGGCTTTCCTATTGTGGGCTCTCCACCGCTAACCCTCAACAAATCTAAGCCACGTTTTCTAGCTAAGGCAACTAGCTCATTTACAACCTTCCTTGGAGTATAGAATCTTCCAACATCAGCGGGACGAAACATCACAGCGTCTGAAACCCAGCAAAATTTGCACAATAAGCCACAACCAACACAGTCTGCAGTAACTATTCCACCATACCACCTTGCTGGCCTGATGCGGTAATACTTTTTCTCTTGACCACTTGATCCCATACGTGAAACTAGTTTTTCAATAGCCAAGTGTCTTTGAACAGAATCATAGAACAATATTAAATCTCCTACGACTGTAATTTGACATGTCTAAAGCTTAATTTATTTCTGATTTAGTGTGTATGCTGCGGTTATGAAGTATTCGTATTTGACGCAAACGGGTAAGTATATACGGAACCAACGTAGTTTAATTCTAAAAGTAAATAAATGGGCTTGTCAATAGATAAGAGCCTAAAAATTCAGAGACTGCGCGGAGGAAAATGGCTTGAAAAAAACAACTTTATTTTCAATTTTAGCCATTGCTATAGTCATCCTTATCTTAACTCCACTTTACATCAAAACCGTTAAAGCAGCAGATACTGATAGTGCAGATTATGTTATAGAACGTGTAGATCATACGATAAAGGTAATGTATAATGGATATATTCTCATAAATGACACCATACGAATAGTTGGCAATGGAGGAACAGACTTTCTTGATCGTTTTCTTATAGGTTTTCCGTATGAGTATGGCTCGTATGTTCTTCGCGGTGTGGCTTACAATGCCTCTACTCTCTTCAATGTAACGCTTAACGCTTCACTGGAAAATCGTATGGGCTTCTATGCTGCGGAAATAACCTTTCCAAAGCCATTAGATATAAGCAATGGAAGGGCACATGTTTTCACGGTGGGATTTGTATTTTCGAACTATCTTCTCAAATTCGTAGGTGCCAACCGTTACCTTCTTGATTTTCCTGCATACCCCAGTTTAACAAAGACAGTTGCCAATTGCACCGTCGTAATTGATTTACCAAAAGGCACAACAGGTATAATGATTGCGAAGGACGACGGAGCTACTAACGCATCTACTTACACGAGAGCTCCACTTACGGAATTCACCTACTCTCCTGCAAACGTAAGCTTTACGCTAGCAATTGAGAGAATACAATTATTTGATATAAAGGAGCTAAAACGTGAAGTTAGAATAGGCGGAGTAGGTGAAATAGAAGGTTCTGACAGTTACTACATATCAAGCAAATCGATTGAAGATATATCCTTCATCGAAATACTTTTGCCCCAAAACGCTTCTAATCCAAGCGTCCAAGACCAGTTTGGCAGAAAAATGGAGCAAGGTTCCGGATGGGTCGACGAAAAAGCGAAACGCTATAGGGTTGGTTTTACCTCTCCGTTGAAAAGCTATAGATCCACCATGTTTACTGTGAAATATTATTTGCCCAATCAGTGCTATATTAATACGCAAGAAGGAACTAGCAATTTTAACATCACAGGTTTTCTATTCTCAAATATAAACTATTATATTAAACAAGCATCTTTAACTTTTATTTTGCCAGAAGGCGCGAGAATACTAAGCCCTGAAAAAACTTTAATTGGCAGTGTTTATAGCATAACGAGAAATGTTTTTCAAGAAACAGTAATCATAAACAGAGGAGATATTAGTTATCTGGAGAACCTTCTTCCTTCAGAAAATGTCTTACGAATCACATACGAGTATAATCCTTTATGGTTATCTTTCCGCCCGACATTGTGGATATGGGCGCTGGTAGTTGTTGGCTGCACCGTTGCTGTTATTTGGAAAAGACCTAGGGCCCCTGCTAAAGTTGCTGTGCCTTCAGTTGCTGTGAGGCTTCGCCCAGAACATATTAAGTCTTTTATAGACGCATACGAGGAGAAAAGGAAAATAGTTTTGGAATTGGAATCTCTTGAAGCTAGGGTGCGGAAAGGAAAGATTCCTAGGCGTCGGTATAAAGTTCAGCGAAGAACCTTAGAAACACGCATTAACACCTTGTCTAGAAGCTTAGCTGAATTTAAGGAGAAGATGCACGCGGCCGGCGGTTTATATGCGGATTTTATGCGGCAACTTGAAATTGCTGAAACCGAAATTAACGAGGTTGAAGCTAACATCAAAAGTATTGAGGCTCGCCACAGTCGGGGAGAACTTTCGTTAGAGGCCTATCGAAAGCTTTTATCAGATTACCAGCGTAGAAAAGAGAGAGCTGGTACAACAATTGACGGAATCCTCTTAAGACTTCGTGAAGAAATTCGTTAAATTAACCTAAAGGCTTTTATTCTACTGTTTAAATTTCAATGAAACTCAAGTTAGAGAAGGAATGAAAAATGGTAAAAATAGTAGTTGATAATGATAAATGCACTGGGTGCGGCACATGTGTAGATACATGCCCAGTAGCTGTTTTCGAAATTAAAGACGAAAAGTCTGTTCCCGTAAAGTGTGAAGAATGCTTGGTGTGTAGAGCCTGCGAAGTCCAATGTCCAGAAAACGCAATCCAAGTAATTGAGTAACCTTCAGCCAAACTCACCATTCTTTTGGTTTAAATTTCTAACGTATATTCCAAAAAGATCTCTGAATGTCTTTCACATCTTTTATAACCTTTTCACCTTTTCTTCTGACGTTCTCGTTTGGAACTGGGGCTTCATCATCCATGACAAAACGAATTCCACTCATTTTTGCAACGGCTGCTGCAGCTATTTTTCCAACAAATTTGAGGCTGTAGCCTCCTTCAAGAGCTGATACTAGTCTTCCCTCACATATTTCTGATGCTAGATTTACTATTGTTTCATAAATTTCTTGGTAGCAAAACGCTGACAGAGAAAGGCTTGCTACGGGGTCTGTGTAGTGGCCGTCTAAACCAGCTGATGCCAATACGAATTGAGGTTTATACTGGTGTATTATTGGCGTTACAATCTCTTTTATTGCCTTTAGGTAGATATGGTCGCTGGTTCGAAAGGGAAGTGGAATATTTATGTTGTAACCCAAGCCTTCCCCTTCCCCAATGTCATCTATAAAACCTGTTCCTGGAAAGATGCGGGGGTCTTGATGTATGCTCATGTATAAAACTTTGTTGGTTTCATAGAACGATTCCTGTGTGCCATTTCCATGATGGGCGTCGATATCCAATATTAAAATTCTCTTCAAATCATATTTTTTAAGCAAGTATTTAGCGGCTATAGCAATGTTGTTGAAGATGCAAAAGCCGAATGCACGAAACTTTTCTGCATGATGTCCGGGAGGTCGCACTAAAGCAAAAGCATTTTCAAACTTCTTTCCCATGACAAGGTTGACTGCTTTAATTGTTCCGCCTACAGCGTAAAGAGCAACTTCAAAGCTCTCAGGCGAAACCACAGTATCTTCTAAATCTAGGAGGCCTCCTCCAGACCTGCAAAAAGTCTCAACGAACTTAATGTACTCTATTCCATGAACTAGCTCAACATCTTCTATGCAAGCTTTTTCCGGCGCAACAAACTGCCAATTCTTACCTTGCGAAAGCTTGCCCTTCTTTAATTCATTAATGATTGCACTAAGACGTTTTGCCGATTCTGGATGGTTCATGCCGGTATTATGCTGACAGTATTTTGGTGAAAAAATAATGGCTGTCTTACCCATTTTTTACCATCTTTTTGGAAACTGTGTAAAATGCTTTCTGTAAATATTCTTTCAAAGACAATCCAGCTTTATTTGACAATTTTTTGAGAGTTTTGTCTACGCCCGTTGTATACTGCATTGCTCTCTTCGGTTTTTTTACTATAGATTGTGGAAGCCCGAGGTTTTCTGCAGCACGCCTTAACACAAGTTTTCGCAGTCCATTCTCTCGCTTTTCCATTTTTAATTCCACTGGTAAATCTGTAGCGAATTTTGCTATTTGGTATGCTGCAAAAGGTAAACGTAGTTCCACATTATGGAAATTGCAAATCTTAAAATCTCTCTCGAAGTTGGTTTCATGCATTTTGATTGTGTCTTTGAAAATTGTTTTCTGCACTTTTTCGCTGCCGCATCGTAAGTAATCGCTTACGTATCGCTTGTAGCCTCCAAAGAGTTCATCTGCTCCTTGTCCAGCCAACATAACCTTAAAATTCATTTTCGCCGTTTTTTCTGCTGTCCAATAGAACGGAATGCCTATACTCGTCTTGATGGGCTCTGGTTCCTCAATAAGCCACAATACCATTGAAAGAACTTTTTCCACATCCTCTTCATCATAAAGGTGAACATTAATTGGCAGTTCCAGCTCTTCTGCAGCTTTTTTTGCGTGTTCTATTTCTGGCTGGTTTCGTAGGCTTACGTAGATTAGATGGACAGCTACTCCTAAATTTTTGGTTAGGTACGCGATTATGCTGCTATCTAATCCTCCAGAAAAAGCCACTGCAACCTCCTTTAAGCCCGAAACTCTTTCTTTCATTGACTGCTGCAAAAGTTTTTGAAGCTTTTTTGCTGCTACTTGCATTGTCATCTGTTTTGCCTTTGAATAAGAAAGAGTTTTCACGAGGCTAAATTTGAAGCCGTTCCTATCAACAAGTACCACATATCCTGGTGGAAACGATTTTACAATTTTTATTCCTATTCTCCATAATGCTTTGCGTTCGGAAGCCAAAGCCGCAAAATCCATGTTTTCGCCAAAGTAGAAAGGGCGAATTCCCATGACATCTCGACCTGCGATAATTCTTTCTGGTTCAGCCACTGCGAAGGCGAAGTCACCGTTAGTTTCCTTAATGATGGTTTTAACTTCTTCATGGTTTTGTTGAAGTTTTTTGGCGACAGCTTCTGCATCAAAAATTTCTATTGCGGTCGGATAGATTCTTCCATCAAAAACCAGTGTTGCATCTTCAAGTGATATTGGTTGGGGCTTATCCCATGAAAAAATTTTTGAGAAAGCATGCCCAACAACTACTGGCGAGTTTACATTCTGGTTTTGTAACGCTTCAATGGATTTTTCTATCTTTACGATGGTAGGTGATGCTATTCCATAAGCTTCAAGACTTCTATGCCTTAAGATTTTGAGCATGGCAACTGCTGCTTCAGTTGCGTTCTCGCCTTTTTTGTTAACTAGTGCTATTATTGTTCCCATGCCAGAGAGCCTTTTTACTTTAAATATTATGTATTGTTTTGGTAAAGCATTAATCTTTAATCGCCTTATCTTTTTGCGAGGGATAAAGAGTTTGGCAATTCTTCCCGTAGACACGGGCCCTATTGAAACGGGTCGTTACGGAACTGCTGAGATGAGGAGAATCTTTGAAGAAGAAACACGCGTTCAGAAAAAGCTTGATGTCGAAGCAGCCTTAGCATTGGCACACGCGGAGGTGGGCAATATACCGCGAAAGGACGCTGAAAAAATTGCGTCTATGGCTTCGATAAAGCATGTTAAATTAAGTCGTATAAAAGAGATTGAACGGGAAATAAAGCACGATGTTGCTGCTTTGGTTAGAGCTTTGGCGGAAGCATGTGGATCAAGTGGAGCCTACGTCCATTTGGGTGCAACAAGCTATGACATCGTGGACACGGCAAACGCCCTTCAATTAAAAGACGCCTTAGAACTGATTGAGAAAAAACTGGATGATTTTGAGAAAATCCTAATGGAAAAAGCTCTGCAATACAGGGATACATTGATGATTGGTAGAACGCATGGTCAACATGCTTTACCTATAACTTTAGGCTTCAAGTTTGCTGTCTGGATGCGTGAGATTTCTAGGCATATTCAAAGGCTTAGGCAATGTAAAGAACGGGTTTTAGTTGGGAAAATGAGCGGGGCTGTGGGAACTCAAGCGGGCTTAGGTCCTTATGCTGTGAAGATTCAGGAAATTGTTATGCAACGGCTAGAAATCAAGTCGGCTGAAATTTCGACTCAAATTGTGCAGAGGGACCGCCAGGCCGAACTCATATGCTTGTTGGCTACGATTGCATCCACGCTTGATAACTTTGCCACTGAAATTCGGGAGTTGCAAAGACCAGAAATTGGAGAACTCTTCGAGCCTTTTGAGGTGGAGAAGCAGGTTGGCAGTTCAACAATGCCCCATAAACGGAATCCAGAAATCTGCGAAAGAATTTGCGGGTTAGCCAGAATTGTTAGAAGCCTTGTTGTTCCAACATTAGAAAACGTTGTAACTTGGCACGAAAGGGACCTAACTCAATCTTCAGCAGAACGCTTTATCATCCCAGAAACATGCATCCTAGTTGATTACATGCTTTTCTTAATGAGCAACATAATAGCCAATTTGTACGTTGATGAGCAACGTATGCTAAAAAACATTGAATTAACCCAAGGACGTGCCATGTCCGAAACCGTCATGATTGCCTTAACCAAGAAAGGCATGACCCGCCAAGAAGCCCACGAACTCCTAAGAAAACTAACCATAAAAAGCGAAACTGAAAGACGACACTTCAAGGAAATACTTCTCGAAGATAAGGTTGTACGAGGAAAGCTAAAAGAAAAGGAAATTGTTGAAGCTTTGAATTCGCGAAATTATTTGGGTACAGCGCTAGAGCAAATTAAGCTTATGGTTGAAAAAACAAAAAAAGAGCGAAAGAATAGAGGATTAGTATTCAGTTAATGCTTTTTGCTTCCATTCTTCTTCCTTTTCGAGTTTTTCCCACGCATCCTTCTTTACAAAACCACCGACTTGTTCCTTAATCTTCTTTGCCAATTTTGGTCCTATTAGCGGTAAATTCATCAAGTCTTCGATGGCTGCAGTTTTTATGTTTTCTATTGTTTTGTATCCAGCATTATACAATATGCGCCCACGGGCTCTGCCGACGCCTTCTAGTTTAACTATTGGCAACAGTGCCTTCCTTACTCCCTTTTCAACTCGTTCCTTCAATTCAAGCGTTAACGGCAAGACTTCCTTATTACCGAAAAGCGTTGATAACTCATGCGTAGCATAAAGTAGCCATTTCGCATTTTCAATTGTTCTGTAAAGGTCGCCTGGCTGTGCTCTGAATCTTTCGATTATTTCGTCTTCACTTGTTTCTTCAATCCATCCTTTCAAAACCATGGTTGTTTTCACTTCGCCGAGAAATTGTTCGTAAGCTATTCTATCTTCCCATTCGTCTGGCACGTCCACCAAAAGCTCTTCTTTGTGTTCTTCCATGAAGACTGCCACTTCATCTAGCTCACGTGAGTATGGTCTCAATATTGGTCCCATATCTGGCGTGTGGGTAATCATGTGGAGGAGGCTTAAATCTGTTAGATATAGGGGTTTCCTCCGTAGTGCGTCGCGGATTATAACGGCTGAAACAGGGTCTATGTAGAGTTCGCTTACCCGCTTTCCAAATTTTGTGGCAAAAATGTTTTCGCCTGAGATGTCAATCATTTCCTCGTCGTAGAGATATTTGAGAATTTTGGCTATTATGCCCTTGATAGCAGATGTCTCATACTGATATGCGTAGAAGGTTTTGCCGAAGAAGTCGTAGATTCCCTGTTCGGTGTGGGCAAAATCTGCTGCGATTGTGGCCAGTACATGGGATCTTAATATCCTTTCAACTGCAAGCCTAGACCATATTCGCTCTGGATGCGCAAGAATATAACTCTCCATTAAGTAGTCTGCTTCATCATCAGTTTTAGCTATAAGTACGGCCTCTCCCACTTTATCGTATTTTGGTCTTCCAGCCCTTCCAGCCATCTGTTTATACTCTAAAACACTTATGGGATAGAAGCCATATCCAGGCTCGTACCGCCTGTAATCTTGGATTATGACGGTTCTAGCTGGCAAATTTACGCCGAAGGCCAATGTTGGTGTTGCTGTTAAAACTTTGATCTTTCCTTCTCTGAACGAATTTTCTATTAATTTTCTATGGCCACCGCCCAGACCCGCGTGATGAAAAGCCGCGCCCCGTTGAACTAGCTCTGCAAGTGACTCACTTATCCTTGTTCTTTCGCCAGCAGCCAAAATCCCATTTGCTTCATGTTCCAAAGCACGTTTCACGGGTTTAGATAAAACTTCTTCAACCTCTCCAGCAACTTTTTTCGCAAGCATAACAGCGTTTTTCCGTGTAGACGCAAAGATTAATGCTTGACCGCCAGATTTGACCGTGCTTAATGCCAAATTTATGGTGGTATTCTTTGTCTTTTTCTCTATTTTGCGGGCATCTCCATCTCTAAATTGGATTTCTTCATGTAGGAGAACCCCCTCCTTTAGAAGGATCGGCCTCCACTCAGTTGTGACATAGTCTGCTTTGAGCCACTGTGCAATTTCCTCAACATTGTTTATAGTTGCGCTTAAAGCCAAAATCTGCATGTCAGGATTAATCTGCATGAGCCTTGCTAAAACAACTTCAAGAGTTGGACCACGTTCAGCATCATTCAACAAATGCACTTCATCAGCAACTATGAGAGAAATCTCATCCATCCATTTGGCTCTATGTCTCAAAAGCGAATCTGCCTTCTCGTTTGTAGTTATAATGATGTCATATCTTTCCAGCCACGGGTCACTACTGTCAAAATCACCCGTGCTTATGCCTATCCTTATACGTTTTGTATCATTTTTTCTTATTGTAGTATATTTTTTGAATTCTTCAAATTTTTCGTTGGCTAAAGCCCTTAAGGGCGTCAAATAAATTGTTTTTCCATTTTTTTCTAGTATATGCTTAAGAGCGCAAAATTCAGCAACCAAAGTTTTTCCAGATGCCGTCGGGCTAGCCAAAACAAGGTTTCTTCCTTTAAGGGCTCCAGCTTTTATAGCTTCTTCTTGCGGGGGATAAAGCTCAAGGATTCCGGACCTAATTGTTATTTCTTTAACTGATTCGGGTATTGGCAGATCTGTTATTTTCACTGGGATGCGCCCATCTCTTCTCTTACAACAGCAATTTACCACATCAACAATTATAAAGTATTATGTGTAGGACGGCGATTTCCTTTGGGTTATGTTTTTCTATTAGATAACTGATACTAAACGTTGAAGAATACTATTTGCCACATAAGGATTGAATTAGAATGGTTGAGAATGTTAAAGAACTGCTTAAGGCGCACGAGGGTTTAAAGCGCGAAGTGTATTTAGACATAGAAAATTCAAGCACGGTTCCCAAAGAAGTAATTGAAGCCATGTTGCCATACTATAATCAACGCGCATATGGCAACCCCACATTAACGCATAAACCAGGATGGGAAGCCTTCGAAACAATAATGGAATCAGCACAAAAAATTGCCACATTTTTAGGATGTAAAATTCTTGAAGAAGTTAACTTTACTCCAGGAGAAACAGAAGCCAACAATCTAGCGCTGATGGGAACGACCTTTTCAATGAAAGATAAAGGGGAAAAAATCGTGATCTCAGAAATCGAACCCATAAGCGTTTTGCATGTTACTGAAATGCTGCAAAAATACGGATTCACTACAACGAAAATTCCTGTTGACAACGAAGGCTTCATAAACCTTGAAAAATTGAAAGAAGTCGTCGACAAGGAGACAATTCTTGTAAGTTTGTCGGCAGTAAACCATGAAATTGGAACGATACAGCCAATTAAAGAAGCGTTAGAAATAGTCAAAGACAAAAACCCAAAAACAATTTTCCACACTGATGCTTCAGACGCTTACGGCAAAATCACATTTAAAGTTAAAGACTTAGCTGTAGATTTAGCAACCATAAGCAGCTACAAAATTTTGGGACCACGAGGAATAGGCGCCTTATATGTAAAAGAAGGGGTTAACGTGGAAAAAATTTTAGAAGGTCAAATCGGAACGCAGAAGCTTTGGCCAGGAGTGGAAAACACACCCTTAATCGTTGGTTTCGCTAAAGCGTCAGAATTGGCTTTCCAAAATTTTGAGAACAACGTTAATCACATGCAAAGTCTTCGTGATAAGCTGATTGAAGGGGTGATCGAAAAAGTATCTGAGGTTAGGCTTAATGGACCCAAAGGCGATAAAAGAGCTTCTGACAACGTGAACATAAGTTTTCTAAAGTGCGAAGGAGAAGCTTTAACAATCGAACTAAGCCTCAGCGGCGTATACGTTTCAAGCGGAAGTGCATGCACTCGACGCCTTCTCCAACCAAGCCACGTGCTTGTTGCCATAGGCAGAAAGTTTGATGAAGCGCACGGAAGTATACTAATGAAAGTTACACGATATCATACAGAAGAAGACATAGACTATGTTTTAGAAACAATTCCAAACGCAGTTGAAAGAATTAGGGGAATCACTGGTTCTACAGGAGTGGAATAATCTTGTCACGAATGCCTTTACCTTATAATCCAAAGGTTCTCGAGTTATTCAGAAATCCCAAAAACCTAGGAAAAATGGAAGACGCCACTGTAACAGCGATTGCTGGAAACCCTGCATGCGGGGACATGATAACCTTCTACCTAAAAATCAACGATCAAGACGTTATCGAAAAAGCATCTTTCGAAAGTTATGGTTGCGCCGCAAATATAGCAACTTCAAGTATAGTTACTGAAATGATTAAGGGAATGAAACTCGAGGACGCTTGGAAAATCTCTTGGAAAAGTGTGGCAGACGCTGTTGGCGGACTACCAAGTATAAAATTTCATTGCGGCATCCTAGCCGTTGGAGCACTAAAAAGAGCTATCAAAGCATACTACAAAAACAAAGACATTATGCCAAATTGGCTGCCTAAAGAATTAAGTTTTGAGGAAAAACAAGCATTGGAAGAGGAAGAATTAGCAAAGATCCTCGAAAAAAGAATGAAATTGGCAAAGGAAAAATAATGTTTGATCCTTACAAGATTCGGGAAGATTTCCCAATATTGAAACGAAAAATAAACAATCATCCACTAATCTATTTCGACAACGCCGCAACATCGCAAAAGCCAAAACAAGTAATTGAAGCTATCAAAAATTTCTACGAGAATTATAACGCAAACGTTCATAGAGCCGTTCACACACTTTCCCAAGAAGCTTCCGAACTTTATGAAAGGGCTCATGAAGAAGTTGCTAACTTCATAAACGCAAGAGGGATGGAAGAAATAATTTTCTTGAGGGGTACAACTGAAGCAATAAACCTAGTTGCCTACGCTTGGGGTCTTCGTAATCTAAAGAAAGATGATGAAGTTATAGTGTCACTGATGGAGCACCATAGCAATATCGTCCCTTGGGAAATTCTTTCAAAAATAAGCGGGTTTAACATTAAATACGCAGAAGTAAATGAGGATGGAACCTTAAATTATGGGGTTTTTGAAGATATGATTTCTAAAAAAACTAAGATTGTGTGCGTTTCTCACGTTTCGAATTTTAGCGGTGTTATAAACGACGTGAAGAGAGTTGCAAGAGTTGCCCATGAAAATGGTGCCTTAACTCTAATTGATGGAGCACAATCCGTTCCACATCTGCCTGTAGATGTTAAAGATTTAGATGTGGATTTTCTTGCTTTTTCTGGGCATAAAATGTTGGGCCCAACGGGCATAGGCGCCCTGTACGGTAAACGCGAAATTCTTGAGGAAATGGACCCATTTCAAGGCGGAGGTGAAATGATAAGAGAAGTCTCCTTTGACCAAATGACGAAACGTTGCTTCATCACATGGAATGATTTGCCGTGGAAGTTTGAAGCCGGAACCCCCAACATCTGTGACGGTGTCGGATTAATGGAAGCTGTGAAATACCTAAGAAAAATAGGAATGGAAAACGTTAAGGCACATGAGTGTATGTTGACAGAATATGCCATGCAGCGCATGCAAAAATGCCAAAAAGTCAAGATTTATGGACCAAGGGACGTATCCGTTAAGTGTGGAATAATTCCCTTTAACGTTGAAGGTTTAAGCTCACATGATGTCGCCCTATTCCTTGACAATTATGGAATCATGATCAGAAGTGGCTTTCACTGTGCCCAACCATTGCATCAAGTATTCAAGCTAAAATCATCAACTAGGGCAAGCTTCTACATTTACAACACCCGGGAAGAAGTTGACCAATTTGTCGAAGTTTTGAAGGAGATTGAATAGCTTTAATGTCATCCATTGAAGATTACGTGGCTAGAATTGAAGAAACATGTGGTGAAGAAAGAGATTTCATCGTCATTTTTAAATATGATAAAAAAGAGCAGGCAGTTGCAAAAATTCTGAAAAAAGCAAAAATAGAAAAGTCAATTTCTGGCATAATTTTTGAATTAACCTTTAAGAGTGTTTCTTTTCGACTTTACATGGCGGGTAAGGCTATTTTTCGGAATTTAAAGGAAAAAAGTGAACTGCAGAGCGTTTTGATTGATCTTTTATTGTAATTGAGCTGATTAATCCAATGTATTGAATCGTGAGAAGTAAGATTTAAATCCATTCTCACTAATAAAATTACTGAAAGACTTTAGAGGAGTAATTTTGCCAGAAGCTAAACAAAAGTTAACAGAAAAGTCAGCAGAAGCTAAGACAGTCGGCTTCGGATTTCAAGGCGGAAAAAAACAGAGGAGCGAAGCAGTTTACGTCGTAGAAGAACAAATAAGAACTGCGGTGAAAGACACGAGACTATCCGTTTCTATAACAAAATCGGCAAATATAGATTCACCTGCACATGCTTCGCTTCGAAGGAAATATCGGATAGAAAAGTACGACTTACATCCCGGATATTTCTTTCCAGAAGCCTTGCAATCACTTATTCCTCGTAATACTCCCGAATACATAGACAAAGGATTTAATTACGTTGAAAGAATAGTCCGTGCACTCTATTATTTTAAGCAATGCGCATTAATTGGACCTAGTGGAACTGGAAAAACCCACATAGTTTACTTGATAGCGGAGCTTTGCAGGCTCCCAATGTGGGAGATAAACTGCGGTTTGCAGACATCCGCATATGATTTGTTTGGGCGATATATAGGCCTTGGAAAGGAAAACTGGATTGATGGTCAAATAGTGATGTGGTGCAGACAAGGAGGAATACTATATTTGGACGAAGCAAACATGATGAAACAAGACATAGCCACAAGACTAAATCCAGTCCTAGACACAAGAGGACACATTGTTTTAACAGAAAAGGACAACGAAATAATAAACAGGCATCCCCATGGGTATCTAGCAATTTCAATGAACCCCTTCTCAGCAGAATTCGTAGGAACAAAACCATTAAACGCGGCTCTAAGAAGGCGAATGTCCGTGTGGATAAACTTTGACTACCTAAGCATAGGCGACAAAATATCCCATGACGAAGTAGAACTTATCGTGAAAAGAGGTGGCGTGAACGAAAAAATAGCTGAAAAAATAGTTCAAGTTGGCGCCGAACTTCGAAGACAATACAAGAATGGCGACTTGCCCTACGGGCCTTCGCCAGGAGACTTAATCAACTGGGCAACACTGGTTGCGGATGGATGCAGTCCCATAGAGGCAGCTGTAGAAACAATAGTTGGAACGACAAGTGACGATGTAGAAATACAAGCCGCAGTGAAAAACGTCGTCGAATCCATTTTCGGATCATAAAATATGGGTTTAAACCTTGAACTTTTTTGATTTTGCATGGTCAACAGCACATCAAATAACAAAAAAGACAAATGATAAACTGAAAATTCTTCTTCACGATGATTTAAGGTATCCATACCTCGGAAAAGACAATAAAGGATTTGTTCTTCACCTAATTAAGCCCAAAAGATTAGACGAGAATCATGTCTATTTTCAAGGAATAAAATTTAACCTTCAAAATCCAACTCATAAGAAAATTATTTGGTACTTGTTTAAGGCTTCTGTCTATCATTTGAGCATGCACTCGCTTATATCAGATTTCTCGGTGTATTCAAAATGGGCGCGAGGGAAACATCCTAATTTGTCAACATTTGTTATTAGCATAATTGAAGATGCTGTAATAAACAAGCAATTAAAGCAGTCGCTTCGATGGATGCTTCCCGAAATAGCTTATGCGAATACGGTTTCTTTCCTTCGAATGAAAAACGTCAGAGAACTTCCAAACAACATGTCACGAATTATGGCGTCAATACTTCTAGACTGTAGTATGAGGAAAGTTAATGGAAATCTGAAAGATGAGATGCTTAAGGACGTTGAAGCAATAACTTCTATTCTTCATAAAATAGGAGAAAGCCCAACAGCAGATGATAGATTGGATGCTGCCACCAAGATTTATGATGCTTTAACTATTTATGGGGAAGCTTTTGAGGTTCCATCTCTCATGTATGCAGAAAGTCATGGAACAAACGACCTTTTTTATGAACAACTTGTACCCAAAGAGGAAGAAATACAAAAGTATCTGCCAGAAGGATTAACCGCTCTTAACCCTGAAATCGAAGATAAAGAGCAACTTAAAACAATGTTGCAAAGTTTGAAAGAAAGCGAGGCTCACCAAGCTTTGACAGCATGGCAAGAAAGCGAGGCTTCGAAGCTAAAGATTTTAAAAGATTATATCGAGATAGGAAAGAATACACGTTTTGAAGATTTTGAGTTTCCAGCTGAGGACTATGTTGAATTTTATAGGAAAAGGGAAATTTTAGGTAGTCCAATAAGTCGTATATTGTATCGGTTGAGGCTATTGAAAAATGTTGGTGGTGAAGATTTTAGACAAGAAAGCGGGAATGTTGATTTGCAGGAAGCCATACAAGTCATTGCGAGCAAAAGTCAACGAACTGATATTTTTGCGCGCGAAGAACTTCAGACAAGAGAAGATGCATGGTCAATACTTATAGACGCAAGCCACAGCCTAAACATGTTCAAAGGAGAAGTTCGCGGCATAGCCTTATGCCTTGCTGAAGTCGCAAAAATGCTCATTCTAGACCAAAATTCTTGGGGCATGTACGCTTTTAACAACAAATTCTATGTCATAAAGGATTTTTCCGAGAAATACGACTCACGTGTAAGGGCAAGAATAGGCGGTTTAACCCATGGTGGGTTCACATATCTGCCTGACGCTATTTTACTTGCGGCTCAAGCGTTGACTAAACGTTTAGAGGAAGCCCGAGTTTTAGTTGTCGTTTCAGATTTCTTTCCAGCTGGATATGAAGGGGCAGAGGAAAAACTGAAAGAAAACATTAAAAAAATTGAGCGTATGGGCGTAGGCGTTATAGGTATTGGTGTTAACAGCCGTGCAGTTAAACAGTACATTCGTACAAACTGTGTTGTTGAAGGTCCTTATGATTTAATGAAGAAATTCACTAAAGCATTCATGGAATACAGTACATGATAATTCAGAATGGAGTTTTAATTGCTTTTTCCCAAGTTGACGTTGCTGTCTATCCTTTTTATTATATATAGAAACTTATGTTGTAAGCCTATTTTTTGTTAAGTTTGTTTTACAATTGAGAAGTCGGCTGCGAACTCGAATTTTTCTGGAACTTCTGCACCTTTCTTTGGTTTGAAGACTATTTTTTCTGGCACTCCATCGTGTATGTATGTTATGTAAAGCAATTCTTTTCCTAAGCCATAGCGTTCTAAATCGATTATGGAGTTTTTGGCTTTCTCCAATTTTTCAATCTTATTTTTTAATTCCTCGGTTGCTTCGAAAAGTATTTCTGCTTCTCCTAAATCTTCGGCACTCAACATAACATCTTTAAACTGAACCCATTCTGTAGATGTTCCTGCTTTTTTCTCTTCTTTTTTGCCTCCTTTTCTGCCTCCCGCCTTCAAAACTCTTTGCAGTTCGGCAGTTTTTTTCGCCAATCCTTGGCTTTTTGAAGATTCTGGATTTCTCAGAAGGCTTCCTAACCATTGACTGTAATCCTCGAGTAACAGCTTGCATTGGCTTATTTCCACTTCTATGGTTTCTCGGATTTCCTTAAGCGAATAAAACGTTCGGATTTCAGTTAAACATCCATCCAAAATTAGCACCAGCAAGTCCTAACTCTGATTTTCAGTTTTCAATGACTCCTTTACAACATCCATTACTTGCTCGCTACCAGAGTCCGAGGCGCCTTCTTTTCCAACTATAGCTTTTACAACGCCTTTTAGTTCCTTCTTTACCTTTCCGAAGAAATTAACCCTTGTGCTTATCTTCTTCCTATATAACATCACAACTTTAGCCAATTCAGGCATCACAACCCACAGGACAGCCATAACAATTTCAGGCGGATACTCTGCCAGAAACGCTGAGTTCACATCACCTTTTTCATGAACAAGTATCAGATGTCCCTCCTCATTCAAAATCACTTTTTTAACTTTCTTCCGAAGTGGTATGTCTTGTGGAGGGATATTGAAAGAAACATTAAGTTTCTTAAGAATCTGCTTAAGAGACATGCAAAGTTCATCCATAAGCTTGTTCTCCTCCATCAAAAACTCACTTAACTGCAGAGTCTCCTCGCTTATGCTTTTCAAAAGTTCCTGTAGTTTCTGTTCGATTTCAACCTTAGACTTTTCTATTTCCTTTTCATCTAAAAGTTCCCCAGTTTCTTCAGAAAGCTGCACAGGATGGAAAAAGTATGCCTCTTCAACCGCTTCCTCTTTACTTTCTCCTTGTTTTTGCGGTTCAGGCTGAGGCTTTACATGTTCGTTTGTTTTAACATCTTTTTTCTCCATGAGTATCTCCTAAAGATTCTGCAGTAACTCTTGTTAACTAATCCAAATCACTAAAGATAATAGAGTTAGTATGTTGTGAGTTGTTACACACTAACCAGTGATTAACTGCCATAACATGACTTGTGAGGCTTAACAAGCAGAAAAGCGGTGACCAAATATAAAAGAGCGCCCAAAGTCTGCCGTAACAAATCTGGAGCGTGCCAAAACCAACTTGCCCCCTGCACTAAAATGCAATCCAGCAACGAACCATGCAAACATGGCATCAACCAACAGCTCGGTAACTATGGCAGTTTTGAATGGAAGCCTTATAATGTGAGAGTCTAAATTTAAAGTTATATAAATTGGCAGGTTAGCCACCAAAACAAACAGACTCAGCCCTAACGGTACGCCAAAATTTTCCATGAAGATCCTTGCATATACATTGGCTTCTTTACAAGGCACATTACAAAAAACAAGCGTCGATAAGTAATCAAACAGTATAAACGCAAAAACCAAAAGGATCCTTTTTAGCCAATGGTTATTTCTGGGTAAGAAAAAATAGTTTTACCCTAAGCATTATACTTGATTTACTTTGCACTTCCTTTCTCCTCTTCAGCCTCTCGATCTATACTAATCCTCTATAGTTATCATTAGTGCTTAAAAACTTTGAATCGTGTATTGTTAATTCAGATTTTGAATTCAGAAGTATAAAATACAGTTGTTGAGTAGAATCCGATTCTGCGTCAAACTTCGAATAAGGAGCAAGGCTGCTGGAGGATTCAAATGGAGTTATCTGTTGAAAAGCCCGAAAACATCATGAAACTATACGACGAGAATACCGGATTATGGCGATTTGTGAAATCAGATAAGGGAACATCTAAATCACTGGAAATGATAGATAAGACTTTTCATAGACTCGGATTGTCTAAAAACGAAATTAGAGTTTACGTCTACATTGCGAGAACAGGTGAACATAAAGCAAGTGAAATTTCAGAGGCGTTATCCCTCCACAGAACCGAAACATACAGAATTTTACGTGATCTAGAGAAAAAGGGATTAGTATCATCTGTTTTTGAGAAACCCTTGAAGTTTATCGCTACGCCGTTTGAAAAGGCATTAGACGTACTTATTGAAACTAAAAAGATGAAAATAAACCTCTTAGAAAAAAGAAAGCAAAGCTTGGTTGACCTTTGGCTTTCTCTTCCAAAACAAGAAACAGAAAGCGAAAGGAAAGAAGTGTTTCAAATATTAGAAGGCGAAGAGCAAATAAGCTTAAAGGCCAATGAAATACTTAACAATGCTAAAAAAGAAGTTTTTATCTTTACATCCGAACGTGACATTCCAAACTTTTACCATTCGGGCCTTCTCGATAAACTTGAGAAAATATCAAAGGAAAAAATAAACGTCAAGCTATTAACAAACTATTCCCCGAAAAGTTGTTTTTTTGTTGAAAAGATAAAGTTGAAAAAGGCTAAGTATTCGCTTTCTGATGTTGAGGAGCTGCCGACTTTTATACTTACCGATGATGAGCAGTTGCTCTTGCTTATTAGACAGAACAATGGGAAAAAGAGAATTGCAGCCTTATGGACAAACTATGATGCTTTCGTCAAATCCTTAAAAGCGCTTTTCCTTGAATTATGGAATAACGATTCTTAGACTTCTCCTTTAACTTTAAGTTTAATTTCTTTCCAAATCAAATTAAACAATGCTCTTGCTTCTTTGTCAATTGCTATTAGCAATATGAAATAAAGAACTGTTCCCATCACTACTATGCTTAAAGTTGTAGACAGTCTTGTTGGATGTGGAAGGATAAATAGAATTGTTGCCATGATAGCTGACGCAAAAACGTATTTTGCAATGTTATTCCACGGAATATCTATCCTAACTACTTTACGCAGAATAGCGCATAAAACTGGAAACATTGCAAAATGTGTCGCCATATTGATTATGACAACATATATTGCAGCTTGGACTGGTGTGATGGACACGGAATTTGTTAAAACAAAGAATGCAATTGGTAACGTTATTGCCGCGTGAACATATGGTATGGTAAATATTTTAAACATGTTACTTTTTGTGAGCTGTTTAAGCGGTATTTTCGCTTCTTCGTCCAATTTTTCAACTCCAAAAAGTACCCAAGCGAAGAACTGTGATATCGTTAAAATGAGAGTGTCAACAGCTAACAGAGAAAGTATTGGCGTTGCCTCTTTATACGATTCCTGCAAAATAATTAGAAGTGAGTCGGGTATTGCCAAGGCGCCTGCAGTCATAGGAATTGCAAACATTAAAACCATTTTTAGCGAGGTTGTTACATCTTCTAGGCTGTTTTCTGCTAGTAACTTTGGATATAATGCAAAGGATAGAAACATAGCGTATGAAATTATACTCGCGATTGTTGATGCTGCTGTATAATTTCCTCTCGCTGGTGCGCCGCCAAAGATAAAGAGAAATATAAGTATAACTGCACCTATGTTGGTCCCTACCAACTGATAGATGTTTGCAATTGAACCTTTTAACCATTCTATTACGTACTTCCACTGAATTTTTTGACCAAAACTGCCTACCAATAGTTTTATATAATATATTATTTGAATGGAAACGGCCATTAGATAGCCTATCATTGCTCCTAAAAGTGCCTCTTGGAACATGACTATCAGCACATATGCAAGGCAGATCTTGCAGATCTCTTGCATAAGTAAGCCATATCCTATTGCTTGAGGTTTTTCTATGCGAAGGCCTGATTCTAATGCATTAATCAAGTAAAGTTCAATTATCTGTATGGATGCAAGGAGGTATAAGATTAAATATCCGCTAACGTTTAGTGCTGAGGTGATTACAGGAACGAGAGGAAAATAAATTACTATTGAAATTAAAGCTAATATTAAATTTGCAACAAATCCTGTCTTTATAGCTCCTTCTTTTCCGCGGGCAACGAAACGTCCTGACCAAAATGGAAGAGCACTAGCCAAAAGCATAAAGTATGCAGCTACATCAAACACGTTTGCCCATATACCGTACTGTTCTGGCTTTGTGTTTCTTGTTATCAGAATTGTATAAATCATGCCTGTTGCTACGCTTAGCATTTTAGTGCCAAACATCACGAGGCCTGAATATTGTAGTCTTATCCGTTTTTGGGTCAATTTTTCACCTTTATTGTTTCACACCTAAGCCATTCTACTGTTCTATTCACTTACAGGTCTAATGGGGCCTCTTTTTTGGTATATCATTTTATCGATGATTTTCGTTAACTCATCTATATTTTCATGCCAGTTCACTCTTGCTCTTACGATCTTTTCAGCTTTTGTCTGTAACTCTTTTCGGAGTTTATGGTCGTTAGCTAACAAAAGAATCTTCTCAGCAAGGCTTTGGGAGTTTGCTACTGGAACGAGAAGGCCGTTCATTCCTTCTTCAATCCACTCTTTGTTTCCGTTAATTTCTGTAACCACTGGTGCTAAAGAACAGGCTATTGCCTCTAACAAGCTTGCGGATGTTCCATCCGAGAATGATGTAGAGACATAAACGTCTGCAGCGCTTAGGTAGCTTGCAACTGTTTCGTGTGAAACTGTTCCAATAAATTTGACATGGCCACTCTTTATGAACTTCCCTACCTTTATTTTGAAGACTTTAGTAAGGGGGCCCTCGCCTAAAATTAGGAATTTTACATCATTGTTTCTCTTTACAATATGGGGAATCGCGTCCATTAAATATCCAACGCCATAAATTGGCTTATGATTTCTCAAGCTTATGACAACGATATCTTCATTTGTCCAACCACATTCTCTTCTGATTTTTCCTCGCTGGCTTTCACTTCTTTTAAATCCGTTTAAGTTAACCCATGGAAATTTGACAATTTTTTGGGGGCTACATCCAAGTTCTATTGCTGCTTCCTTTTGAACTTCACTGTCGACAACGACTACATCGGCCTTTCCTAAGGAGTAGACCACAAAAGGTTTGAGGGGAAAATATTTTCTCGGAAAAATTAGTACGTCGGAACCCCAAATGAAGAGTATGAAGGGGTGGAAGTTAGAGCAGGCTGAATAGAAACCATAAGTGCTTGCCCAACAGCCAATAAGCGCGTTAGGTTTAATTCGAATCAAATTTTTCTTCAAAATCCGCGCCCTCAAAGGAGTTAAAAGATGTTTGCGCATTCCTTCTAAGGGATGAAGATTTGTTTCTGGAAGAGCGTCTACCATTTTAATAGTTTTAATCCCTGATGGGACTTGTAACGGTGATGGGTCAAATGTTAGAACGTAAACGTCATACTTCTCCTTTAGCGAATCTAAAAAAAGCTTATCATAAATGCTTGTTCCATCATGAGCATACGCAAGTTTAGCCAATAGTTCCTACCCTCTTGCGTGAATTACAATCAAAGGCTAGCTATAAAATTGTTTATAAGCATTTTAGAAAGCTCAAAACTTTTAACGAAGAAATAAGTCTATTCGAATAAACGTGATCAACTCAGCGGTGAGAATATGCACAACCTGAAGGTTTTGATTACTGGTGGTTCGGGCTTCATCGGAAGCCACCTTGTAGACCTTTTTTTGAAGGCTGGATATGAAACTGTGGTTTTAGATAACTTCTTTTCTGGAACAACTGAAAACATAAGGCAGTGTATGGACAACAAAAAGTTTCATTTGATTAAAGGAGACATTAGGAATCCAGAAGACATTGAAAAAGCTGTCAAAAGTGTAGATGTTGTTTGTCATTTAGCTGCAATTGTGAACATTCCCCTGTCCATAGAAAATCCGTTGCTTGTTAATGAAGCCAATGTTGAAGGAACATTAAACCTACTACAGGCATGTGTAAAACATAATGTAGAGCGTTTCGTGTATGCTTCTACATGTGCTGTCTATGGAGAGGCCCAACATCTACCTATAGATGAAGAACACCCGACAAATCCCTTATCTCCTTATGGGGCTTCAAAGCTTGCGGCAGAACATTACTGCAAAGTCTTTCACAGAATATACGGTTTACAAACTGCTTGCTTAAGATTCTTTAACGTTTATGGTCCAAGACAGACCAGCGGACCCTACGGAGGCGTAATAACAACTTTTATTGAATCACTAAAAAAGGCAGAACCACTTGTTATTTTTGGAGATGGAAATCAAACTCGAGATTTCATATACGTTGAGGACGCAGCCAAAGCTTGTATAATTGCGCTTCACTGTAAAAAGTGCTCAGGGAAAACATTCAACATAGGTACAGGAACTCAAACATCAGTAAATAAACTTGCGCAGATTTTGATTAAACTTTTGGATAAGCCACAGGCAAAAATTATTCATTCCAGTGAAAGGAAGGGGGACATCAGAGAAAGTTATGCTAACATCAGTAGAGCAGAAAAAGATTTGGGATTTAAACCAGAAATTTTGATTTATGAAGGTTTAAAGAAATTGGTCGATGAAATTAGCTAGTTTTGCTAAGCCTCTTGGCTTTGCATGTGTGTAATGAATCTTTCTAGGCCTTCCTTGAAATTGATTTTGGGCTCCCAATTTAGTATTCGTCGAGCTTTTTCGATGTTGACAACGGTTCCTTTAAAGTCATGAGGTCTTGGAGGTGCATGGTCGACCTTTAACTTCTTGAAGCTTTCGCGCAAAGCATCCACTATTTTATTCACCGTGATGAATTCTGTTCCTGCTAAGTTGAAAACTTGGTTACGTGCAGATGGTTGCAGTGCGGCAAGATTTCCTCTCGCTAAATCCTCAACATGAATGAAGCATCTGCCCTGATTTCCATCTCCAAAGATTGTTATCGGTTCTTCCTTTAGGGCTTTTCTCACGAAAATGGCGATTGCCATATTGCCTCTCATACGTGGTCCGTAGGGGATATCATACCGTAAAATAGTGTACGGAAGTCCTGTGTGAATCTGCCATGCAATGAATAGGTGTTCTTGGCCTATCTTCGTTTTTGTGTATATATGGTCTGGAGGTGGTATAGGAGTGTTTTCATCCACTGTTCCTTCTGTTTTTCCGTAGACCCATGTTGTTGAAGCAAGTATCACTCGTTCGACTTCCATTGCTGAAGCCGCGTTCAGCAAATTTATCGTTCCAATTTCGTTTATTTTCAGGCAAAGGGCTGGATGGGAAACCGCTATGTTTACGTCGGCTACGGCTGCAAGATGATAAACGAATTCTACGTCTTTGCATGCTTCTAGAACTTCATTTTCGTTTAACAAATTTCCTTTTATCCATTCAA
>Ga0315309_1000315_pt1 | contig 29020 bp, 30 predicted proteins | sample TDP4_MG_FD_203080 | JGI IMG/M metagenome (GOLD analysis project Ga0315309, IMG submission 203080) | Freshwater sediment microbial communities from Lake Towuti, South Sulawesi, Indonesia - TDP4 | ecosystem: Environmental > Aquatic > Freshwater > Lake > Sediment | place: Indonesia: South Sulawesi...
TCGAAGAAATAGGCACCAAAGTCTTGATAGCCCAACTTGCCGACAAATACGACACGATCGGCATCGACGGCATAGCCATGGCAGTGAACGATGTCATACGTTCAGGCGCGCGACCTCTAGCCCTAGCGGACAACATCCACGCTCATGTTTCAGACCCAGACTTGGTTAGCGAGTGGATGAAAGGCATAGTGAAGGGCGCAGAGGAAGCCGAGTGCATCGTACCGAGCGGCGAGATCGGCGACGTACCTGACCTGATCAAAGGCGTTGTTGAGGGTAAAGGCTTCGACATGATCTTTGCTTCAGTTGGTGAAGTGCACAGGCGTGACATAATCTATGGGAACAGTCTGAAACGTGGAGACATCATAATTGGTATGCGCAGCTCGGGCATCCACAGCAACGGGGTCTCTCTGGCAAGAAGAGTCTTGCTCAAACAGTGGGGTGGCGCATATGAACCCTTCGATGTTCCAGAAGGTCTAGACAGAGAGGTTATTTACGAACTTCTCAAGCCCACAAGAATCTACGTTAAACCGATTTTGAACCTTGCAGAGAGCCAAAAAGTGAAAGCAATGGTTCATATCACAGGCGACGCCTACACAAAATTCGACAAGTTAATGCACCTGAACCCGGGCATAGGGTTCGAATTCAACAAGTTCAAGCCACACCCCATCTTCGATCTAATCCAAGAAACCTCCAAGAAGCAGCGAACCCCGATTCCCAACGATGAGATGTTCAAGACTTTCAATATGGGCTGGGGCTTCGCCGTTGTGGTTGACAATGCTTCAAAAGATGGAGCAATTGCTTCTCTTGGCAGAAGCGGCATCGAAGCCACGCAAATCGGCAAAGTCACAGACTCAAGGCAAATCACAGTCAGACATGAAAGTAAGAAAATCCTTTTGTTAACAGAATGACTTGTTGATCGCGTTTCGACAAGTTGGGCGAAATTTTACACGAAGATGGGGCAAAAATTGATAAATACTTGTATACGAAATCTGTCTCTATGAAATATCGCGCTAGGGTTGAAGTTAGACTTAAACCAGGACATTCCGATCCTGAAGGTGAAACCACCAAGCAGTCATTGGCTGAGCTGAACTATCCTGTTCTCTCCGTTGGTGTTAGCAAAGTCTACGAGATTGTGTTGGAAGCAGGAAGTCTGAACGAAGCTAAGAAGACCCTTGAAGAAATGTGCAAGCGGTTGCTGGCGAATCCTGTTAAGGACAGTTTCTCTCTCGACATTGAGGAAGAATAGATGACTGGCAGCTGGCACAAGAGACTCTCTTTGCCGTTTCCACTCTATGAGGTCATGTTAAGAGAAGCTAGCGACAAACAGCTAATTCAAATCAGCAGCGAACTTGCGATCGGCTTAAATTTGGCAGAAATGAAGAAGGTTCAAAAATACTTCGTTCAGGAAAAGCGAAACCCGACGGACGTTGAACTCCACACCATCGGGCAGACTTGGTCGGAGCACTGCTATCACAAAACATTCAAAGGCGAAATAATAGCTGGTAAGAAAAGGATTAGGAATTTATTCAGAACGTACATAGCCAGAGTCACGCATGAACTCAAACCTTCATGGTGTTTTTCGGTTTTCGAAGACAATGCGGGCATAGTGGACTTTGACAAAGGCTTTGGAGTTGCAGCTAAAGTCGAAACCCACAACCATCCATCTGCGATCGAACCCCTCGGTGGAGCAGCAACAGGCGTAGGTGGAGTCATAAGGGACATTCTGGGGGTCTGGGCAGACCCAATCGCATGCATGAATGTCCTCGGCTTTGGACCTCTAGACCACAACTATGCCAAATTGCCACAAGGAATCAAACATCCAAAGTACATCTATGGCGGCGTGGTGGCTGGGATAGGCACTTATGGCAACAACATGGGCATCCCAACGGTTAACGGCGCCATCTACTTTGACGAAAGCTATGTGGGCAACGTTGTCGTCTACTGCGGCTGCGTTGGCATACTTCCCAAATCCAAGTATACGCGCAAGATCAAACAAAATGACATAATTCTGTTAGTCGGCGGCAAGACAGGACGCGACGGCATTCACGGCGTCACCTTTGCCTCCGCAGAATTAACTGAAAAATCCGAAGAAGTTAGTCGACCAGCAGTTCAAATAGCTAATCCAATCGAAGAAGAGAAACTCAAAAGAGCAATAATCGAAGTACGTGACAGAGGCTTAGGTTCAGGCATTACTGACCTTGGCGGCGGCGGTTTATCTTCAGCCATTGGCGAACGAGCACATACTGCCCGGTGTGGAGCACACGTTGAGCTCGACAAAGTTCCTTTGAAGTATGCAGGGTTGGCTCCTTGGGAGATCTACGTTTCTGAATCTCAAGAGAGAATGTTACTCGCAGTTCCCGAAGAAAACCTTGCTGAGGTCTCATCAATCTTTGAAGACGAAGATGTGGAAGCCACTCCCATCGGTAGGTTTACAGCTGACTCGATTCTTACCGTTGATTATTCGGCAGAAAGAGTTGCTGAGATCGACATAGGCTTTCTATTTGAGCCGCCGACTGCAAAGAGAAGAGCAAAGCTTGCGACTTCAAAGCAGAGCGAACCTGTTTTCAAAGAACCAGATGAGTTGGAGAGCCTTCTCTTGAAGTTGCTAGCGGCGCCTAACATCGCTAGTAAAGAAGCAGCTGTGCGTACTTACGACCACGAGGTGAAGGGCAACACTGCAATCAAGCCATTCCAGGGCAGATATGCTGGTCCAAGCGACGCAGCCGTTATCAAGCCCCTTGATGAGTCTTGGAAAGGGCTGGTCATATCATGTGGAATGAATCCAAACTATGGCAGAATCAGCCCTTACTGGATGGCAGCGTCCTGCATTGACGAAGCCATACGGAACAACACCGCGGTGGGCGGGCGCAGGATTGCACTGCTGGACAACTTTACATGGGGGAATCCTGAAAAGCCTGAGCGTCTGGGCTCGTTGGTGCAGGCATGTCAAGCATGTTATGACATTGGTAAAGGGTTTGGAACTCCGTTTATTTCGGGAAAGGACAGCCTCTATAATGAATCTCCTCTAGGTCCTGTGACGCCTACGCTTCTGATCACAGCCATCGGCATTGTTTCAGATGTGAGAATGGCAGTTACAATGGATTTGAAACAGCCTAGCAACTCGGTTTACTTGGTTGGCTGGACACTTCCAGAGCTGGGCGGCTCTGAATATTACAGGCTCCTGGGCTTTCTTGGGAAGACTGTGCCTCAGGTTGAAGTGAAGCAGGCTAAAAGGGTTGTTGATTCAGTCGTCAAAGCAATCGACGCGGGCTTCGTGAAGGCTTGCCATGACCTCTCAGAAGGCGGACTAGCGGTTGCTGCTGGTGAAATGGCTTTCACAGGTAATTTGGGCATTGATTTATGGCTTAAGGACGTACCCAAGCCTCGAAGCTTGACACGAAACGATTTCGTTCTCTTCTCAGAGTCCAACAGTCGTTTCTTAGTTGAAGTGGACCAGAAACACACTAACGACTTCGAGGAATTGACACGTGACATCCCAAGCGCGTTAATTGGAACAGTCAAGAAGGAACCAACTTTCACCATACAAAGCGTTAACAACAAAAAACTGATGGAAACCGATTTGGCAACGCTTCGAAAAGCTTGGAAAACTGCTCTAGGAGCTAATAGGTATGAAGGCTGAAGAAATTCGTGTTTGCATTTTGCGTGTTGGGGGAACCAACTGCGATGCTGAAACAAAGCGTGCGTTTGAAGACTTAGACACCAAGGCTAATGTTGTCCACATTAATGAAGTCGTCAACAAACGAAACCTGCTCGATTATCATATATTAGTGTTTCCTGGCGGCTTCTCTTACGGTGACTATGTTCGAGCTGGCGCCATACTCTCCAAGGCAGTGATTGCCAAACTTGGAAACGACTTGAAGCAGTTCGTTCAGGAAGAGCGCCCTATTCTCGGCATATGCAATGGCTTTCAGATTCTAGTCGAGGCTGGGTTGCTGCCTGGATTCGATGGACTGAGTAAATTACCTCAAGCAGCTCTTGCAACAAACGTACCTATCGGTTATCGATGCATGTGGATTCACCTGAAACATGTAAGTAAAGGCAAATGCGTATTCACGTCTAAGATTGGAGCAGACTCTGTTATACGCATCCCAGTCGCCCACGGAGAAGGACGATTTATATTCGAGAAAGGCAAGCAGAGGGAGCACCTTGGAAAGCTCTCTGAAAGGGATCAACTGGTTTTCCGATACTGCACTGGGGAAGGGGATGCTGCGGAAGGCAAATTTCCAGTAAATCCAAATGGATCCTTCAATGATATTGCGGGCATCTGCGATTCGTCAGGGACAATATTCGGTCTTATGCCTCATCCAGAGAGAGCCTATTTCAGATGGCAGCAACCAGACTGGACTAGAAGAGAAAGACTCGGCAAGTATGGTGATGGAAGATTGATCTTTGAATCGGTTGTCGAGTATTTGACTAGGAAGTTCTAGAGTTTTCGGAGTTCCAATGCTCGTGGTAGCCCTGTTCTGGCGCCAACCTTTGCTATGCATTTTGAAGCTACTAAGTTTCCAAGCCGTCCGCATTCATACAAGTCTTTCCCCTTGATTAAGCCATAAAGAAATCCCGCGCAGAAAGCATCCCCAGCGCCTGTAGTGTCAACAACCTTTGTCTCGAAAGGCTTGATGAGGTAGTTCTCTCTGTCATTGGCAACGTAGCATCCCTTTTCGCCAAGTTTGACAGCGACTATGTGCGAGCCTTCACGGAGCAACCTCTGGGCACCTTCTTTGAAGCCTTTTCCAGTCAGCATCTTCAACTCATTTTCGCTAGGCATCACGGCATAGCTTCGCTTTATGAGAGGTCTCAGCTTGGCTAACCCTTTTCTGGCATAGATTTCGCCTGGATCAAGACACACTTTCGCTTTTGCCAACTGCTCTGTCAATTTTATTTGAGCTCGATATGGTTTCTCATCCATTGAAGTTAAGTGCAAGAACTCTGCTTGCCTTGCATATTGCAAATCTATCTCTTCAAACGTCAGACTGTCGTTGACGCTTGGATGCACGTAAAGCGCTCTCTCACCTTTCCTGTCTATGAAGGCGAAGACAGCGCCGCTACATCCATGTTTTGCGATCACTATGCCATCAGTGTTCACGCCTTCGGTTCGAAAATCATTCAGCAACAGTCGACCCCCCTGATCATCCGCAACTTTGCCAATGAAACCAGTCTTTACGCCAAGTCTAGCCAAACCTACGATTGTGTTTGCAGCCGAGCCGCCCGAGGATTCACTCGTGCTTAGGATAAAGCTCTCTTCACCTTCTCTAGCGATTCTGCCTACTTGATAGATTCTGTCTACGTTGAGGGCCCCGAAGCCTATGATGTCGAACTTCATTATTCGAACGCTCATGTACATCTAGATTTGAGAATCGTTTTAAATATATGCCGCACAACCATTACAGAGGCACCGAATATATCTGCAGACGGCTTGTTGTGTGTTTAGCGGTCGCCTGCAGCAAAACACACAACCCGCTTGAGAGAGAACCAACAATGGATACATTTGAGAAACTCATCAAGGCATCTGTCTTATTCGTTTTCTCCCTTCTCAATGCCATAGACATGGTTCAAACAACGGCCTTTCTCCAAAGGGGAATTGAAGGAAACATTTTCGCAGTCTCTTATCCTCAACTATGGTTTGCCCTCAAAGCCGCCTTCGCTTTCGCACTGCCCATCGCGCTATATTATATAGGCGACTATTTAGACACAAAAGAAGACGAAGGATTGTACTTATATCTGGACAGATTTGTAGACTTTGTCTATGTCATCGTATTCTTTGCAAACATCTACTATCTGCAACTTGTAATAAGAAACACCCGAATTCTCGGTCGCGTCTTACCCTAACGTCCTTAAGTATATTCGGTGTTTTCCAAGTCTGCCATTATAGTTGCCTGCTGAAACTTTGACCACGCCTTTCATGTCTTTGACAGCGTCTATGCCAGCCCTCATCGCTTCTCTGACTGCTTCCAGAGTCACACCGTTAATGACTATCTCAGGAATTGAATTCACGCCAACAGGCACCTTTGAATCTAGAATCCTATCTTTTAGGGATGGGCAATACCAGTGATTGGTTGTCGGACCGATTTCCGGATAGTTGGTCTCAGGTTTCGAACCCGCAGCACATATGTCAAAAGGTGTAATCGTACCTTCAACCATATGTATAGCTTCCAGCGCTTTGTCTCCGACCCTTAACGCCGAGTCTTCGTCTTGGCACATAACCCAAATGTTGCCGCCAGAGACACCGACGCCGTAGCCTAGATAGCGTTCTATACGGAAAACCGGCATCATTATAGGGATGTTAATGACTTTGCGTCCAGCGTATTCCTCTTCCCACTCATAACCATCGCCGCAATGCCCTATGTTGTCCATAACATCAAACTTGGATTTCGAATCTAGCGAGTTGAAAACACAGGTTGTAGGTTCAACTAAGATTTCCTGCCGTATTCGATAAGAGGTCTCTTTTACGAATTTCCTAACTGTTGCTTCGAATGGTTTGGATTCAGATATGCCGGTCCATAACTGCACTATTGCTCCGACCCTTTTGTCAGGAGTCTCAGTATTTTCTAGCCATTTTTCAACTCCGCCTTCGCCTCTGCCCACAACGCCCATTGGAAGTGCCGTCGAACCATAAGCTGCTCTCTCAAGTCGCGTTTTATCTTTAGCAGTGATCAAGATTCGGCAAAACAGACCATCAAAAGCTTCAGCGTACGTATCCTCAATTTCCACCAACTACGATCGCCTCGTTTTCAACTTAGAAATCAACTCAGTCCTAGAAGAAGCATTTACCCGCCTATCCCAATTTTCCAATTGCTTCGCCCCTCACGCATTTCCTGAAATCAGTACTCTCTTTCGCTAATTTCTTCATGTTCTGCCCTGTGACCAACTCCACCTTAGGGAATTTCTTGCCACATGTTTTCAAGAAACTTCTCTTCAAGGGCTCAAACAAATCGAGTTTCTTTATCGCGTCTGGGTTCCACTCTCTAATAAAACTCAAAAGTCCAGTCTTTCCCAGTTTGCTGAAAGAGACTGCTAAGACAGCTGTTACAACCGCGCTTTCTGACATTACAGCAATCTCTGCCTCTCTCACTGCATAACTGTTGCCATTAAATGAGACAGTTAATCCGCCTGCCTTGCGCACACGCTGGAAGACTGACACATCTGTTATGCTGTCGCCAACGTACATCATGCTGCAAAACTGTCTTTTCAATTTGGTCACGATGCCTTCTACTGCTGCAGCTTTTTCATAGCCTCCAACGGGGTTGACTTCACGAAGCACTCGTCCCATCTTCATGCCAGAGACATCTTCCCAGAAGATTCCGTCCAGTTTCTCAACAACCAGTTGCGTCCTTTTTGGCAAATCCCTTAAATATTCAGCGCTTTTAGGAATCTCGAGCATGGGAAGCTTGACAATTTCCTCTGCAAGCCGCTTGAGTTCCGCTTTTTCCTCTTCGACGATTTCGTAACTGTCCAAGTCTAGATGCGTGCAAATCACATTTTCGAAGGGGAAACCTATAACGTTGCACAGGGCATGCATGTACTGCTCGTAGCTTGTGCTCACAATATATGCTGGCATGGGGCGGCGAACGAATTCGAGCATTTCTTTGGCGGCAGGCACTAGAAGCATGTTCTGTGACGAGAAATCAGTTATCATGGCGTTATTTACGTTGTAAGCTTTCAAGAAAGGCAGAATAAGCCTTAGAGTGTCTCCGGCTTTGTGGCCCTTGCGTTTTACGATGTCTGCTAGAATGTCGTCGTAGCGGCTTATGAGAGTGAATAAACGGCTACCTTCGGGAATGAAGCGACTCGCCAGCTCGAATGCGTTGTCGTTTTTTGAAATGGGGCCTTCACAGTCGGAGATGAAGATTGCTTGAGAGCTCGGTGCACGTGAAGTCATTGTTTCTGGAGCCTCAAACGGTTCACATGTTCAATGCTCGCTCCGATGTGTTCCTTTGAGGCTATGTCGTTTCGGTGCCAGAGTGCTCCGCCCTTGATGGCTCCTATGCCTTTCAATGAGATCTCTCTTGCTTCTTCTATGTTTTCTCCGATGCCGACTACACATACCGCCCTAGAACTCAAAGCGTACACGTTGCCGTCGTCTCTGGTCTCCATCGAAGCTGGATACACACGCATGTGGTCTTTGTGTTTGGAGCAAAGCTTCTCAGCTTCATACAAGTCAACGGGAGAGCTCATTTTATTATTCTTTACGCGACTTGGAAAAGCGGTAGCGTATCCGCCATAGTTTGGCGGCGCCTTGTAGGTTACTACTGTTGCTTTCTTTTCCAAGCTGACTTTGGTGAGGTTCCCCTCCAGTATCTTGTAGCAGATGTCTACAAAGTCGTCCTTCAGGATGGGCAAGACACATTGTATTTCTGGGTCACCTGGTCTGCTGTTGTTTTCTAAAATCTTGAGCTCTTTTCCATCGTGCATAAAGGCATCGTAGAAGGGTATTCCCCGTAAATCAGTGCTGTTTGCTCTTTTACGTAATTCTCTGAAGAGCTTGTTGACAAGTTCAATTTCCCTTTCTTTGTCTTCTGTTGTCATGAAGGGCAAGACATCGCCAGAGTCTTTGTATGCGCCCATTCCGCCCGTATTTGGTCCTTTATCATTGTCGAAAGCTCTTTTGTAGTCCCGTGTCTCAGGCAAAGGCACTAAATGCTTGCCGTCGCAAAAGGCTTGAAAACTGGATTCTTCACCTTCGATCTTTTCTTCAATAATCACAGCGCCGTGCTGGCAATTGGCTGCAAAATGCTCAAAAAGCTGCTCGCGAGTATTGAAGTGGTCGCCCCAAACGCCTACTCCTTTTCCTGCAGCTGGTCTGTCAGGCTTTACTACAGCTTGATTCTTTAACTCATCTAACCATCTGTAGACGTCTCCTTTCATGGCACCGAGGCTTCTGTAATCCTTGATATTGAAGATTTTGAACCTCGGATTGGCTTGAGGCGCCACCTTGTCGAGGAGCAGGCGCTGCGCCACCTTACTGGATTCTATGGCGAATTCCTTTGTTGGACAGATAATAGGAACGTGAGTTTTGCGTTCGATTAGGTCTCGGATGCCTTCGATTATGGGTTTTTCAGGACCAATGATTCCGAAGTCGATTTTGTCTTTGCGTTTCTTAACGAATTTGGCTATTTCCTCTATGTTAAGGTCAGATATGACTATTAGTTCACGCGCCTTTTTCAAGTTGAAGGGATTCTTCTGCTTGTCCGCAACGTACAGTTCCGTCCTGTAGTTGGCGCTCCGAGTCAACGCGTCTACGATGGCAGCTTCTCTAGAGCCGTACGACACGACGAGTACGCTAACCTTCTCCATTACATCACGCTTGCTACTTCGTAGACTCGCCCCGTCTCCCTGTGCCCCTTTTCAACATGCGCCCTCATTTCATCTGCCATTTTCTGTGCAAGCGGAGTCGGATATCGACTGGTCACACAAGCCATGCAGAGTTCATCTTCATTCACGCCTATAGACTTGACAAACCCTTCGATTGACTGATAGTTGACGGAATCTGCGCTGATGATTTTCGCGATGTCTTCTGGCGTGTAGCGAAAACCAATCAGTTCGCTGTAAGTGGCCATGTCGATCCCGTAGAAGCACGGACCGATTATGCGTGGGAAAGTGATGAACAAGTGAACCTTAGTTGCTCCGAATTGGCGAAGCTTTTCAACCACAACCTTAGTGGTATCGCCGCGGACTATACTGTCCTCTGTAACCAAAATGCGTTTCCCCATGACTTTCTGCGCCAAGACATTTATCTTCCGGTCTATAGTGGCTTGGCGTTCGCTAGGTAGTAGAATGAAGGCACGCTCAGTAACGTATCGGTGCCTACGCATTGAACGTTCCCATCTTAGCCCTGTTGTTTCATGCATCCCGTAAGCTACATCGTCGCCCGTTTCCGGCATGGAAATAATCAAGTCAGCGTCTTTGGCTACTTCAGGGTATTCACGCGTCAGGTTTCTGCCAAACTCTTCTCGGACCTCATACACGAAGCGGTCGCAGAGTCTGGAATCTGGCCGGGCGAAGTAGGCGAACTCGAAAGCGCATAAAGCCTTTCTTCGACACGGCACAGCTTCTTCGTGGGTGAAGCCATCTTTAGTTGCTATGACCAGTTCACCAGGTTCAACCTCAAAATCAAATTCGAAGCCGTTTATGTCTAAGCCTACTGTCTCCGATGATACTGCCCATACGTTTCGTGTTGGGTCGTGACCGCAGCACAGGGGTTTGATGCCATAAGGGTCTCTGAATGCAAACATTTCGCCGTCTTGGGTTATGCCAACTACTGAAAAGGCACCTTCCATATCTCTTATGCATTTTTTTACTGCTGCATGCAGGTCCTTGTTTTCCGTCAAGCTCATCAGCAGTTTGCTGCCCACAAGTTCAACATCACACTCGTAAGCAAAACCACCGAATCTATTTCTTATTTCCCATCTAAGCGGCGCTGTGTTCACTATGTTGCCGTTGAAGGCTACTGCGATCTTGTTTCCACCTGCCTCCAAGATGAAGGGCTGGGTTCCTTTGATAAGCGACTCCTCATCAGTTCCACCAGAAGTTGTGTATCGAACGTTTCCTATCCCCACATTTCCAGGCAACTTGTTCAGCCATGGCTGAATGTCTTGCCCTCTTATTTTTGGAACAAGATCTAAGCCTTTGTAAACGTGAAAACTGCCATCATAAGTGAGTATGCCATGAGATTGGTGCCCGCGGTGATTTTGACCACGCAGTCCCCAATATATATGCTGGAAAACCGAACCGCCTTGGAAGTTCTTGGCGGCGAAGACTCCACACTCTTCCTTAGGTACATCTGCCATGGCTTACTCCCAGCACCACAGAAGGCATCATACACGTATATATCAATTTTTATGACACAAAGGAGTCAATTTAGACTCTAATGTGTTTACACAAGGGCGAAGACATCAGCATTTCGCACCAGAAGCTCCTTCTTTTCTGCTGGGATGACAACATTCGCTGCGTACTTGTGTCCATCTGCTGTGCCAAAGCCTTCAGAGGCTTTTGCTACTAGGTCAACTGCGCTTCGCATCTTTTCTTTGTCGATCAGTCCATGCAATGTCTTTGGGACTCTGACCGAAACTTTGACCAGCGGACCTTTCAGTCTGCCTTGCCATCCTGGAATCTCTAGGGGAACGTTCATGAAACCAAGTATGTACTTATCAGGCTTGACAAGTCTTGTTTGATAGGACAAGAAGGAGCAGAACTGCCCAATAACTTTAGTTCCCATGCCCTTGTACATGTCGCCTGCATCAAACCATTGCAAATGCTCCGTTTCTTTCAGCCTTTGCCGATAAAGCCATCCAATCAGTCTCTTGTTCGCATTCTTTCTTTTTTGCTCCCATTCCTCAACCGTAGCTTTTACCTGCCCTGTGATTCCTGTTAAACAGGCCTGAACGCCTAGTTTCGGTCCTCCTTGGTAATAGCCAACTGCGCCTAAAATCTGGAGTTTGGAGAAAAGATCATCTATAGCTAGATCCAGCCGAGCAACTCTAATTTTTTTCCCCTCAGTCTTGACTACGCCATTCCTAACGGCTTCTTCCAGCACGGTTCTATTCAAACCCGCAAGGTCACCAGGGATTTCGCGGCTGCCAACAAGCGCCAAATAAGAAAGATCGATGTTCGCTTTGTTCAGGATCTTCGCGAAAAGATAGCTGCATGTGGCTCCAGAGAATTCAGTGTCTCCCTCAAAACCGAAGCGTTCTAGGTTCAAGTCGAACACCATTTTGTCGGTCGCCTCGGGGGGATCATGGTGATGGTCGAGTATTATTGTCAGGTTGTTGCCAGCGTTAACGTTGGATATGAAGTCGGCGTGGGATGAACCTATGTCAGAATAGATTATTGTCTCGTTCTTTCGTATATGCAAGTCCTCAACGAATTCGGGGTAAGTCTTCTCCAAACAAAGGGTTCTGACTTGGAAGCCTTCACGTTCTAACGCGGTTTTTGTGATGGCGGCTGAGCATAAGCCGTCTGCGTCATCGTGATGTACAAGAGTGCTCTCCTTTGCTTTCATAGTCTTGAGTTCACTGATTGCTGCAACTGCTTTCTTCTCAAAGTCTTCAAGATCCACAGAGGAGCCTCCAAAGCTAATGAAATGTGAAGACCTAAAAAACTCTCCGTTCTAGGAAAAACCAAGATCTATCCTTGCTCGAGAGTTATGCAATCGATTTCTATTCGAGTGATCACATTGAGAAGTGTTAAAACAGAGCTACGTCAAACCATATATCGCTTTAAAGCGGCACGCGAAGGACTTCCCCAATGGGCGCTGTAGTCGCAGCCATGAGCAAGTGTGATGACGATGTGGTTCCTTTAGTTATCATCATGCTCGAAGCGCTGATTCATCGAGGAACAAGCAGCCACGAAGTAATAACGCCAGGTAGTGTAGTCTCGACCAAATCCTTTGACGAATTAAGAAAAAAATCAGGTATAATTTCAAGTGTGTGCATGGGCCGCAATATGTCAAAGACCGGACAGCGTTATGAATCAATTCGGTCCAAAGAAGATGACTATGCGATCATTTTTGAAGGAGAGATCTTCCCTCAACATCCAGCCCATCCTTTCGGTCATGCGAGCATTAACCAAACGTGCTTGCCACTTCAGGTAGCGAAAAAGGCCCTCAGGAACCTTGATGGGCATTACACGTTTGCTGCTGCGTCACACAGGCAAATCCTGCTAGGAAGAGACCCGTTGGGCATAATGCCACTTTATTATGGCGAGAACAGAATATTATGCGCTGTTGCATCGGAACGCAAGGCTTTATGGAACATTGGCGTAAAAGACGCGCAGCCGTTTCCGCCAGGAAATCTAGCGAAGATGAACCGAGCAGGATTCGCTTTTGAATCAGTCTCATCCATTAGGCAACCACCCCAAAGAAAGATGAAGCTGCATGAAGCTGCACGACACTTGGAGAAGCTTCTCGAAGAATCGATTCGAGAAAGAGTATTAGACGCTCAGAAAGTCGGAGTAGCCTTTTCGGGCGGTTTAGATAGCAGCGTAATCGCTCGTCTAGCCCGGAAATGTGGAGTTGCGGTGAATTTGATCTCAATAGGGCTAGAAGGGCAACCCGAATTAGCGCATGCAAAAGAAGCCGCCAAAGCGCTTTGCATGCCAATCACTGTTAAAACGTTCAAGATCGTTGATGTTGAGAAAACTCTTTCAAAGGTTCTTTGGTTATTGGAGGACCCGGATGTCATGAAAGCCAGTGTGGCGATTCCATTTTTCTGGGCTGCCCAAACGGCTTCGAAACTTGGCTACTACATTTTGTTGTCGGGTCAAGGCGCTGACGAATTGTTTGGCGGCTACCACAAATACTTGAAAGTTTATGCAAAGCATGGTGCCAAAAAGGTAATTGAAGCGCTATACGATGACACGGTCACGTCATACGAAAGGAACTTTCAGAGAGACGAGCCCATAAGCGCATTCAACAAAATCGACCTGCGCCTTCCATTTGCTGACATGGGCGCCGTAAGATTCGCACTGGGCTTGCCCCTCAATCTGAAAATAGAATCAGAAAACGACGGTCTACGAAAAAGAGTTCTGCGCAAAGTCGCCGAAAATCTCGGCATCCCAGCATTCATTGCATATAGACCGAAGAAGGCAATTCAATACGCAACGGGCGTGGACAGAGCACTTAGACATCTGGCGAGGGGCAAAGGCTTAACGCCTAGTAAGTATGTCGAAGAAGTCTCTAAAACAGTCTATCCTAGCCCAAGAGTGAGGCAAAGTGCACACAGCAGTCTACTACAGTCCGAAATTTCTTGAACACGATCCTGGACCTGACCATCCCGAGACGCCAAACCGACTAAGAGTGATTGTTGATGAGTTAAGCCGAAGCGGACTACTAAATTCCCTGCAATGCACTTATGTTGAACCCAAGCCAGCCAAGCGAGAAGACTTGGAGCTGGTGCATGAGACAGATTATGTTGAGTTGGTTGAAAAGACCTGTGCCGCAGGGGGCGGCGTCCTTGACCTTGGCGATACGGTGGTTAGTTCGAAAAGCTTTGAGGCGGCAACTCTTGCTGTCGGGGCGTTAATAGACGCTGTGAGCGCTGTGGTCAGAAAGAAAACGAAGAATGCCTTTGCAATTGTAAGGCCCCCCGGGCATCATGCAGGTGCCTATTACTCACTGGGCTTCTGTCTCTTCAACAATGTCGCTGTAGCCTCTTCTTTTCTGCTGAATCGCTTGGGCTTCAGCCGTATTCTAATCCTTGATATTGACGCTCACCATGGAAATGGAACTCAAGAAATATTCTACAACACGGACAAAGTGCTGTACATCAGTCTGCACGAGGATTCAAGTGGTTTTCCGGGCACGGGCTTCGCTGATGAAATAGGAGAAGGCGAAGGAATGGGTTACACGGTCAACGTGCCCTTACCTTTCAAAACGAACGACGCAATCTACCAGCGAGCATTGGATGAAATCGCTTTGCCAATTGCCAACCAATACAAACCGCAGTTCATGCTGGTCTCGGCGGGCTTCGACGGACACTATGCAGACCCGGTCGGCGATCTCTCAATGTCGATGAAGGGGTATGAGGAAGCTCTTGCTAAGATCGTGAGTTTGGCAGCGAAGCTCTGTGAAGAAAGACTTGTGGTTAGCCTAGAGGGAGGCTACAGTCTCAACTTCTTGGGAAAAATGGTTACCTCAGCTATAGCGAAAATGGCTCATGCGTCGTACGTGGTAAGAGATAATCGCCCAGTTGGTAATCCGCGAATGGTTAGAAAAGCAGAACAGATCATAAGCAACGTGAAGCGGATTCATTCCATGTACTGGGAACTATAATCGGGCCGACACCGCTTACTCGATTATTTGAATGCACTGATTCGGGCACTGAATTTCGCATGCTCGACAGGCCAGGCAATCCTTCACGTTGACGACGTGTGATTTTCCATCATTGATCTCAAATACGCTGACAGGACATGTGTCTTTGCACGTTCCACAACCGTCGCACTTGTCATTGTCTATTTTGATTTCAACCATTCGAAGTCCGGCTCCTTTTGAGGAATCCTATCAGAAATGAAAAACGCGAGATAAAAGCGTTTACCTTACCGATATACATCAGTGGCTTGGCTTTGAATCACGTTTGCGCTAAGCTATTTCTTCTCTGAGCCTCAACAGAACGCCATCAATAGTTGTTTGAGCGCGGTCTCTTCGCCGATACGAGTCCTCAAGCAGTTTGTGATAAGCTGCAGCGGATATTTCACCACGTCGGTAGCGAATCTCAGTCCGACTAAGGTCGGCCTTGACTCCCTCTAGGTCGGTTTCAGCCACCTCCAATTGGCGCATTAACTCAGCGTATCTGGGACCAGCCATTCGCAACTTGTCCCTCAGCGCTGCCAATTCGCGTGAGAGAGAAGTTAGACGGCTGTCAATGGTCATTTTACGCACTTTATACTGCCGTCTGGGTATCTTGCCCTTTCTTGCTGCTGCCTCTAGGGATTCAGTATCCCTGAGAAGGCGTCTCTTCTCATCGTAACGACCCACAAAGTTGTTCAAATCTTCAGCGCGCACACTAACAACGGCTGTAGGTAATGGAGCTGTAGGTGGAGGTTGATAGAAACGCCACGCGGCGACTAAAACACCCACAACTAAGACGAAGGCGCCTGTCCAAAGCGTCGGGCGAAACGAGTCCCAGAAAATCTGTCGTTGATAAATGAGATCAAACGAAAAATCCTGAAAGGATGTGGCATTCTGAAAAGCAAAAGAAAGTGAACTCAAAAAGGCTGCCTTTTGAAGTTCGGCTAGGTTTTCAGAATCCACGAAGGAACGTAAAGTAGCACCTTCAGGTAAAACAACCGTCACAATTAGGTTTCTTATTGCCCAATCAGAGTTCTCAAAAAACGAGAGGGATACATGAAACTCGCCTAAAGTGTTTACAGTGACATGATTCTTCCAAGGAAGATTATAATGAACTAATACATAGACCTCGTCGCCTTCTGCGTGTGGAAAGCTAAAAGTTACCGTAACATTCGTGTATGTGCCTGCCTGTTCAGTCTTCAAGTCATTGTCTGGGATCAGCCCGAATTCGTCGAAGGCAGAAATGGAGTATGATTCTTGCGGAAGCTTAAGGCAGATCTTTCCAATGTCACCAGCTCGGTTGACCATTTTGTAAGAATCTGATACAGATATTTGCTCGGTGCCAAGAATCTCGACTTTGCGCTCAACCTGGTTAACATCCAGCAGTTGTATTGTGTCACCTGTTTTACTGGCGTAGAACCACGCAGGTTGATCTGAAAACTCAGTCACATTGCCCTTGGTATAGCTGAAGACGCGGCTGGCGCCTTCGACTGTCCCCGTAAAGCTAATGCCTTCTTGTTCAAACGAACTGCTCGTGTAGTTTAGACTAGTGGGCATGATTATCTTCAGGTTTACTTGTGATGCAGGCTGGGGCAGACTTGGATACGCTGGAAAGCTAGCATTATAGAACACGACCTGTGCCTCTTCAAGCGAAGAGACGCTGAATGAGATGCTGCCTGAGAACACGAAAACCACTGTGAACTTGTTAACAGCGGGCGGAAGATTAACGTTGATGCCGTAGAAACCTATCCGTCCCATTCCAGCGTTGAGCTCAAGGTTCAGCCTCGAACTTGGACTCGAGGCTTCATACGCAAACGCGTATGCTAGGTTGTATTGATAAGTGAAAGGGAATCCCAGCACATAGTTTTCCGGCAGTTCGACATTATCACTGAGTTTCGACAATATCACAGTGTCATTAATAACAAGCAGGCCGCTCTCTCTGATCTCTACGACATGGTCGACCTTGACGTCTAGGGATGTTGTTGAAGAGGATGCTTTGACGATTGAGGGCAACGCGATTACCAAGATTGAGAGAGCGTAAAAAGCAAGCAAAGCAGCGGTAATCCATGATCTCTTCAAGTCACTCACCAAGTGTGATGTTGTCTGGATTTCTCAGTTTGCTTTGGCGTATATTCTACAGATTGTCCTTATTTACTTTCCTTTTGAGAATAGGTCGACACATATTAAGCAGTATGCCCTTGATTCGAGGAGTTGAGGCTATTCGGCACGAGAATAGTAATCATCTTGTTTCTTCGGTCCAAAGCTGCGAACACCCCTGGCTCTGAGTTGTTTCCTCAGCTTTTGGGCATATTCAACTGTGATTTCATGTCTTTTTTCTAAGTAATCAATGATTTCTTTCGCCTGCTTCTCATGGTCGCATCGACGGATATAGTCCACTGCGTCAGGGATGTAGTTGTCGAATCTCTTTGCAGAAGCACGTTCAGCAACACCGACATCTGAGCGAACAGACAAAATCTTGACTCGGTTCTCATCGGTTTCCATTTCACCGGCTAGGTTTGGGAACATCTTTCTGAAGCGCTTCTTGTCAAGCTCCATCTTCATCTCTTCGCTCCCGATGGCACCACTTACTTCAATAACTGGTTGGCTGTGTCTAAGTTTTCTACATAAAAAACCCATATTTAACCTATTTGCACTTACTGTTCAACAAGACAGTTCATATTTATTCTATCATTTTTGCTGACTACAAGGGTACGAATTCCTTGGCAGGGTTCGTTATGAGCACTCTTCGAAGTTGATGCACGTTCAATCCTTTTATTATGTCTCCATATATCTCGCATTTGTCAATCTCATTCAACTTCTCAGGGCTTCGAATAACCAACTCGACCTGGTTGCCAAAAGCCGAAGTAAAGTATACGTGAAAGGCTCTTTCGGTTCCTGCCTTGGTAAAGGTTTGCCACTCAGCCTTTCGAATTGTATAATTGTTATGCCCGAGTCTTTCAAGCACAAAGCTGCAATCTGAAGTGAAGGCTTCGATGTCAATGTCGCTGTTCCTGTGTGCCGTGCCTCTCCATACACTGCCTACAAGTCTGGGATGAAACTCGCCCAGCATGACCATAATTGAGAGCGCATCTTTTCTCATTTGCGTCAGCTTTTCCTTTCTAGCTGGACCTTCCATTTCGTCTGCTATCCTGTCCAGTTCCTCAGCTACATTTTTGTTGCTTGGTAGTGCTCTTGTTCCTAAGGTTTCTGCTGCTCGCTGCTTGGCTTGCTTGTACTCTTTTTCTTGCTGAGTATAGAGAAGAACAGCGGCTTCCTTGGCAACCTTGTTTCTAACTGAATTAGATGTGTTGTTAGGCAAAACTCAGCCCTTGCAGTTCTATCATGCAGCCGTCGGTTGAGCATCTTGTCTAGGCTGTGCGACTAGTTTGGATTTACGGATGCCTACGTGTCGCATAGGCGCAACCTTCTTGGCTTCATTGTATATGTCGGATGCAATTTTCCCGAGCACAACCTCCTGCACAAGCTGGTCGAAGGTGAGGACTTTCGCTTTTTCTTCAACGATTCTTTTCATTACGGCTCGTATAGCTTGTTCCTGAGTTGTTCTTATTCGGGTCAATGTGAAAGCACATACGGCAAGCCGCAGTTGGTAACCGTCTTTTGTGGTTATATTTTGGAGCGTGTCTATCCTTGTGGTTTTTCTCCTGACCAGACTGCGGAGGTAGTCGCGGCTGTATTCATGTCCCTTGAAGACGGTCCGCGCTGTTTTGCCTTCAATGTCAGAAACTTGGAAGAACATCTTGAGATATTGATGCGCGAAATCATTAGTCAAATCGTACAATGTGGCGTCAACAACTCTGCCCACAAGCTTGGAGGGTTCATCGGCTGGAATTGCGCCGAGTTCGGTTGAGCCGAAGTATTGTGGCGCTACGATTGAGAACCAATCCTTGCTTCGCCATTTGTCGCGCACACGCTTCTTTGAAGACATGCTTCCGGCCCTCGTTGCGTCTGAGAATGGTTATGTGGAGTATTAAAACCTTTATTTTCACTTAGGCTTTTGTTATCCTTTCTATTCCCTTCATATAGGGTCTCAGGACTTCTGGAACCGAGACAGAGCCATCCTTTTGCTGATACTGTTCTAATATCGCCAGCATAGTTCGGCTTGTAGCCAAGGCTGTGTTGTTAACAGTGTGCACGAAACCAGCTGGAGCCATTCCCTTTTTCTCGCGGTACTTTATGTTCAGTCTTCTCGCCTGATAGTCGGTACAATTAGAGTTAGAGCCGATCTCTCTGAAGACGCCATCAGCCATCCAAACCTCGATGTCATATCTTTTTGCGGCTAGATTTCCTATGTCAGCAGTGCATACGTTTACGACTCTGTAGTGAAGACCCAATTCTGTGTACATGTCTTCTGCGTTTTTTTGAAGCTCCTCATGAAATCTCCATGAATCTTGAGGCTGACAAAACACGAATTGCTCAACCTTGTTGAATTGATGCATGCGAAACAAGCCTTTAGTATACTTGCCGTGTGCGCCCACCTCTTTCCTAAAGCTAGTACTGAATCCTACAAGTTTTATCGGAAGGTCTTTCTGCTCGATCACTTCGTCCATATAGAGTGCGGCAAGGGGATGTTCAGCTGTTGCTACTATGAAGAGGTCCTCATCTTCTATCTTGTACAATTGTTGTTCGAAGAATTCGAGGTCAGTTGCCCCCATGTATGCTTTGCGGCCTAGCATAAATGGAGGTTCAACCAATTGATACCTCTTTCTAGTCATAAAGTCTATCGCATATTGCATTATGGCAAGATCGAGGTGCACAAGGGAGCCTTCCAAATAATAGAAGCCACGGCCAGCCACTTTGGCGCCTCTTTCTGCGTCAATCAAGCCCAAGCTTTGCGCGATTTCTAAGTGATTCTTGGGTGGGAAATCAAACTTGGGCGGCTTGCCTCCGACACGTATGATTTCATTGGCGCTTTCGTCTTTGCCAACCGGCACAGATTCGTGGAGGAGGTTAGGTAGCCGATATAGGAGATTGTTGACCACTTCCCTACGGTGTTCAACTTCTTTCTCAAGCTTTTGGATTTCTCCGGGAATGCTCCTTGCTTCCTTAACCTCTTGAGTTGTATCCTTGCCTTCCTTCTTAAGCTCTGCAATCTTCTCAGTCACGATTCTTCTCTTATGTCTCAGCTCGTTGAGTCTTGTGAGGAGTTGTCTCCATTCCTTATCATGTCGTATCAAGTCGTTCAGTAGCCGTAACTTTTCAGGGTCTCCCCTCTTCTCTAGATTGTTTCGAACAAGCTCAGGATTTTCACGAATCAGCTTGATGTCCAGCATAGCAACGCATCGGCTACCCTGCTTTAAATAGCAGCGATTAGCAATCGTCCCTTAATTACATTGACTCAGTAGTTAAGTTTTCGATTCGAAGTCGTCGTTACAAGAGCCACTGCGTCAGCAGCAACTTGCATGAAAATGTCGTCACCATGTTTCACGCGTAAGCAAAGACCTCTTCGTTATTGAGCTCCAACAGGCAGATACTCAATAGCGATAGACACTCAATGTTGTCTAAGGGCTGAAATAGACCTCTCCGCAACGGACACGGCACTCATTAGATCATCTATTGTGGCGATAAAAGTCAGCAACTTTGTGCATTCAATTGTCGTTAACACATTTGTTTCTTGCCTAGCGGTTCTTATAGCCAAACCTCTTGGAACCTTAACGTTGTCAGGTGTCAGGGCTTTCACAACAGCCTCAGCCTCTTGGATGGTCTCGTAGGATATCGTGATTTCAGCGTTCAAGACTTGCAACTCCCAACTGCTCTCCGACCAGCTTATCCACTATTATGATAAAGGCATCGAGCTCGTTAATAGGCACCTGAGCTCCCGCTGCAATGTCGTGGCCTCCACCTTTGCCGGAGCATTTCTCAGCTGCAACCCTTAGAATCTCCCCTAGATTCAATCCTCCGCGCACGACGATGTCGATAGCCCGTGCTGAAATCTTGGCCAAGTTCTCTTGAGAGACAATCGAGTAGGCGATAATCGGCTTTTCAGGCTTCTTGAGGCTAGTTGATAGGATAGACGAGATTGTGCCTATGATTTTGTCGTCGATTACGCCTTCACCGCGCACGACATAGATATCGCCTAACTCTTCAATACGACCCATGCCAGGTTCCATAAGCCAGTTCAGATACTTTGTAATAGCTCGTCTATACTCTTCCAACACAGCGTTTGCTTCTTCTAGCGCCGCGCCACGATCACCCATACATATAGCGATACCTAGACTCGGCTTATCCATACGACCTGTTGCGTTCAGCAAAACTGAGAATTCTCTTGCATCGCGAAGCGGAGTCCAAGGCTCTTCACGAGTCAAGGTATAGACGCTTCCGCGAAGGCTGAGCGGCACATCGCCCCCCAAACCATGCGACACCATGTAATCAGCCAAGGCATTGAACAACTTCCTCTTCTCATCCTCAGCAAGGTCACGCAACGCTCGCCATTTTTCACCCTTCTTCGGCGTGATTCCTAAACTCGCTAGAAAAGCCAAGCTCTTGTCTTCCTCGCCACTTATGCCGGCAATGAATGGCGTTGTAGTGCAAGCCAAGGCCCTGTGAATGGGGCGGGTTTCTCTTCCGAAGAACATCAAGTCGGTTTCAGTTCTTAGATAACCTGCTTTTTCGGCATCCTCGACCACAAGAGCGTTTGGTCCGCCAAGCCCCCTTTGTTCATATTTGTCCTGCAAATCACCAAGTGCCCCAACGATAGCTACGCTGGCCAAGTCCAAGTTAGCTTTGTCCAAGGCTTTACTCACAAAATACGCGATTCCAGCTGAGCTTATGTCGCGTGAACCATCGATTTCGAATAGATGAGGATTCATATGAATAAAGGCCGGGTCTGCCTCGCCTACGGGTTGATGGTGGTCGAGAACTACTGACTGCTTGCCTCTTAATTTGGAGTTCAAGACGTCGAGGTCTCCGCTGCCAAAATCGCTGAAAACTACCAGTGAGGGTTTGTCGGAGATTATGCTTTCTATGATTTTTTCGTCTAGCCATCTTTCAATTCTTATGCGGAATGTGGCGTTAAGCCTCGCTAATGCTGTGCCGATGATGCCGGCGGCGGCTAGACCGTCAGCATCCAGATGAGAAACGACATGAATGAAACCGCTTCGACTCGCGCATTTCCTTATCACGTCTGCTGCTTGAATTGCAGCTTCCAAAAAAGATTCGATCTGACCATGACTTTCCAGGGCTAATACACCTAAACCAAGCTGGCAGTTTTAGCCTCATACTTCCAATCTGCTGGCAAAACTCCTTCTCGCTTATAGTATTTAGCAAGCTTATGAATCTTAGCCTCCACGTTCTGGAGAGACCGAACATTGTAACTGTCCTTTCTGTTCTTCTCTAGGTGAACAGCCAGCCGCGAAGCTCTTCTTAATAAGACATCCAAGTCTTCGGGGATAGGTGGAGCCAAGCCCGCCTGCTTCACGATTTCCATAACGGATTTCCCAGCAATTGGCTTGGTTAAAGGGATGCCGTATTGATCACGCAAAATCACGCCGATTCTGCTTCCGTTGTGTCCTTCTCTTGCCAGTTTGACAATGAGAGACTCAACTTCTTCAAGCGTGTACTTAGCCCAAGCTGGCGGTCGCTTGCCCACTGGCCTTGTTGACTGAGCCCTGCCTTTTTCGGTTTTCGGCATGACTTTTTCACCGTAGACTCTAAAACAGCGACTGCCTCGACGTATTTAAGACTTCGCTTAGCGTCGTCGATACCATCCGGCGAATTTTCGTAAAGCCCTAGCGCGATGGCTATACTTATTTTTCTCGCATAATGTCATTTCTGCGAAGGTCCTGCTGGGCTCAGATGATGGCTCGAATATGGGGTCAAAGCCGAAGCCTCGGATTCCTCGCTCTCTTAAAGTTATCTTTCCGTCAACTTCGCCGCTGAAGCATTTGAGAGAGTTGGATTTGTCGGAGTCGCAGAAGGCCACAGAAGAGTAGAAGTAGGCATCTCGCTCAGCTGCTTCCTTCATCAGCTTCAAGATCCCTGGGCAGCCGAGTGTACGGTAAACGTATGATGAGTAAGGTCCTGGAAAACCGTTGAGAGTATTGATGAAGAGTCCGGCATCCTCCACGAAAACTGGCATGTTGGATTTCCGGCCTGCTTCTAGGGCGCTTGCTTTTGCAATCTCGTCTATGTTGTCAGACTGTATTTCCTTGGCTTCCAAGTTGAGGATCGCTATTGAGATGTTGAATTCTGAGAGCACAGCTCTTGCTTCACGGAATTTCTGCATGTTGCCTGTGACGAAGTATGCGATTCTACCTTTCTTCAACGTAGCGTCCCCTACGCTCTATTTCTTTAGCTTTTTCTAGCACTCTAGCTGCTGTTTCTTTTCCAACACTCCCTGCGTATCCGCTCAGGACTGCTTCGAAACATTGTTTCGCAAATCTGTGATGCGTGCTCTGAAGCGCCCTTTTCATTAGGTGAAGGTCGACGCCGCGAGCCTCTAGCTCTGTCGAGTGTTCGCCCAACCCAAAGTCTACGATGAAAATTTTGCCGGAAGATGTGAGAATCATGTTGGATGTGGTTAGGTCGCCGTGGATGATTCCCTGTTTATGTAAGAGACCTATTAGTGTGCCGATGTGGCGGCATAAATGTAGTTTTTCTTTCAAGGGCAGAGTGTTGAGGGCTTGTTTGATCTGTTTGCCTTCGATGTATTCCATTATGATGTTTGATTCGGCCAAGTCTATCATGTAGACTGTGGGTGTTGGAACTCCAGCTTCTTTTGCTTTATGAATGAGCGTGGGTTCATGAAGGGTGCGTTGTGTTCTCACAGCTGAGTCAAGTTTGGTCAGTCGGTAGGCTTTGGGCAGGCGGTGTTTCATGATTGCTTTTCGGCCGTGCCATTCTTGGAGGTAGAGGTTGGCTTCGGCGCCTTTCTTGATTAGCATGGCGTGGTTTTCACCTTTGTTTGACCCATGGTACGGGGACTTGGTCTAGGCGCCATTTCAGCTTGACTGTGCTCTTCTCGATCGGGGTGATGATGCCGTGTTTGTTGGCTAGGGCGCCCGTCCAGGCGATCATTGCTCCGTTGTCTAGGGCGTATTCTTTAGGTACTGTGTTGAAGCGAGCGTTGTGTTCGCTTGCGACAGATTGAAGCATTACTTGTAGTCGCTTGTTGGCTGCGACTCCGCCTGTTAGCAAGAGTTCGGGTTTTTCAGTGTGTGCTAGGGCGCGTTCTGTGACCTCGGTCAGCATGGAGAATGCTATTTCTTGGAGGCTGAAGCAGATGTCTTCCAACGGATATTTTCGGGTGTTTAATGCTTCGATTGTGGCTGTGAGTAAGCCGCTGAATGATAGGTCCATGCCTTTGATTGTGAAGGGAAGCGGTATCAACGTTTTGCCTTGGTTTGCTAGTTTTTCAATTGTGGCGCCGAATGGGCTGTTCGGGCTTTGTCTTAGTCCTGCTTGTCGTGCGAAGACGTCGAGGCAGTTTCCGACTGCGATGTCTAGGGTTTCGCCGAAGATGCGGTAGTATTTGTCTTCGTAGGCTGAGATTATGGTGTTGCCGCCTGATACGTATAACGTGACCGGGTCTTTTGCGCCTGTTATTAGTTTGCCGATTTCGATGTGTGCTATACTGTGGTTTATGCCGATTAATGGGGTGTTGAGGTATGAGGCTAGGGCGCGTGCGGCTGTGGCGCCTGTTCGTAGGCATGGTCCTAAGCCTGGTCCTTGTGAGAAGGCTATTGCTTCGATTTGGCTAGTGGGGGTTTTGGCTTTTTCTAGGGCTTTGTGTATTATTTCGCCCGCTACTTCTGCGTGGTGTCTAGCCGCTTCTCTGGGGTGGATTCCGCCTTCGGGGGGCATGAAGGTGCTGATGACGTTGGCTAGGATTTTGCCATCAGAGGTGACTATTCCGACGCTGAAATCATCTGCGGTGCTTTCAATGCCTAGACAACACTTCTGGGTATTGAGGGTCTTGCTCTGTAGAGGCTGAGTATTTCGGCTGCTCGTTTTTTCTTGTCTGGGTGCGTCAGGTGTGGTTGTATTATGTGGCAGATTCTCACGGCTCTGGATGAGGCTGCGTGGGTTTCGTATTCTAGTTCGTCGCGTCTTGTTCTGATGTCCCATGAGTATCTTATTGTTACTATTGTGTGCCACATATTTGCGATTTCCTCTGTTATGTCGTAGGTTCGGGTTTTGAGCGTTATTCTAGGGCGGAAGTATTCCCATCTGTATAGCCATCGGTCTGTTCTCCTCAGTTTGTCGGCTACGAAGGGCTGTCGAACTGCTATGCTGCCTTCGAAGTCAATCGTTTTTGCTGTTCCCCAAGGCTGCGCTTCAACTAGTGGCAGTCTCGGCATCTTGTAGGCGAATTGCGGGAGCGTTATCCACTCTTCAGCCTGTCTTGTGTCTCTTATTGTGTGGCGTTGTTGCACAGCCTTCTGTATGATTGCTTCGGGCACTCCCCACTGTCGCCACTTGGCAAGCGTTTCAGGCTTAACAACTTGTCCTGCAACGTGCGGCAGGGCGAGAGCATGAGGTTCTTCTACGTCTTCTAAGTGCGAGCTAGGCATGTTCCTTTCTTTTCTCTTTCGTTTTGGGCATAAATTGTTGACCGCAGTCGACGCAACGCCACTCGTCAATTATTCGGCGCACCGTGAAGTGGTCGCATTTTTCTTGCTTGCTCAAACTACTTTCCTGCTCTGTTTACATTCTGCCTTCGGCGTGTCCTTTAACTCTTTGTTCAATCATGCTGTCAATTTCGTTTCGTCGCCTTCCCTGCATCTAGCATTGAAAGCGCATCAGCCACTTGATTCACGCACACATTCGGTCGAGAAACGGGTGCAGCCGTTGTGTATGAAGAAGACTTCAGTGACCGCTCCGTTGTTCTCTCTGTATCCCACGCTCCAGCCCTGCCGCATAATCTTGGTTACACATTGTAGGCATTGAGCATAATGGCAGATTTCCTCAATAAGCGGATAATTGTATACTCCTCTCTGGATGAAGTAAATTCTGAGATGGCGCAGGAGGCGGTCGTAGATAGTCTCTTTAAGCGAAAGCAGAGTCTATGCGCCTTCTTTTATTTTGACATAGCCTCGTTTCAGCATAGATTTCTCAAACCTTGGGAAGCATTCGGGACAGTTTAGAAACTGCGCTGCGGTTCTGTGCCTCGCCTGCCCAGCGTGCAACGGGCTTCCCTCTCCTTCATACAAGTCCAAGCCCAATTCAATTAGCTTTGCTGCGGCTGCGTAGTCGCTTTTCAGCCCCGATGCCTGCTTGAACTTAATGAACCTCTCCTTGTCCTTATCGTGAAGATACGTCTGCAGGTGCATAAGCCTTACTCCTTAAAGCGTTAACCCCTTGCTCTTAACTGCTTCTTTTTCAGTCTTCTTTTTCCAGCCTCTCGCAAGCAGCAGCCTCTCAAACTTAGGGTAACACTCTGGACAACTCAAGCAGTCTCGAACAGTTTTGTGTTCAACGGTCTTAGGCGGTTCGGCTGTCGGCAGCGTCTTAATCAGCCTCTCGTCTAGGGCATGTTGCACAAATTCCTCGACGTTATCCGTGCTGAAATCACAGCCCTTCTTGCTGCAACGATAGGTTGCCATGTTGTTGTCTCTCCAAGCCCTAATGCTAGAGGCTCAACGCACTTTCACGTTTAGGCTCTGGCTTCTCCCAGCCCATTTCGAAAAGTGTCTTTTCAAAGCGAGGCGCACACTCAGGGCAGTCTAAGAAGTCTTCAGCTCTCATATGGCGTCTGCTAGGCTGTGTGGCTTCGTATATTTCCTCTTCCTCTTCCGTCGGGGTCGGAGAGCGATGTCCCTTCAGCCTTTCGTCAACCGTGTGTTCTATGTAAGCACCCAAGTCATCTGTGGTGTAGCCGCAGCCCTCTTCGGTGCAACGATAAAAGGACACTTCGACATTTTTAGGTGCTCCAGCCTGCGTTTTCAGCAGACAGATAGCGTCTGTAACTTCCTTAGCAAAGGCATCGAACTCATCTCTGGAAACGCCTTTCTCTTTTTCCACTTTTATACCTCCTTGTATTTTGTATGTCCACACTTTGGACAGCGCTCCGAACTGGGAGCGTCTGCAAGTGGCTCGCCGCACCTTGCACACGCATAACGCTTCGCTGGTGATTCGCTGGTCTGCTGATGCTCGGCTATTCCCGTCTTCTCCTTAAGGGCTACACGCATCCTCGCCAACAACCCCGCACCTCGCAGATTCTTCAAAGCCGCCTCATGCCTCGCCACATACTCCAGCAATTCAACGCACTGCTGATACAGTCTCCTCACGTCGTCGAACTCTGCACCAGTCTCCTCAGCTATGTCTTGCGGAGTCAATCCCTCAACAACTCTGTCGAACACGTCGAAAGGAGCGAGTGAATCCATGTCCTTAGCGACTTTGGATATGTCTCTGAACGAAACCCTGAACTCGCTGGCTATTTCCTTGTAACCCTTCCCTCTCCGAAGAGCCTCCTGAATCAGCTCCTGCTTTTCACGCTGCAAGTCGCTATACCACTTACTACCAACTACAATACCATGACCGCCTATATAAAACTTGCACCATCAACCCTAACAGAAACCGTTAATAAATGCCTCACACGTTCTCTTCAGTAGAGAAGAGCGAAGCCCCGTGACCGTAATAGCTGTTTATGTGCTAGCAGGCGGCTTGATACTGCTGGGCATAGCAATCGGTTACGTAATAGGCTACAAGATGGGCAGGCAGAGGGAGCGACAGCGATTAAAAGAGAGGGAAGAAGGCATATAGAATAAAAAAAAGAGGGCTCTGTGTTTCGTATCTTCGTCTCCCCTTGTCAACCGTAGCGGAACTTGTTTCCTGCGATTCTTGATGTGCAACCGCTGCACCACACTCTTGTATATGCTGTATACCAAGAGTTCATTATGCACGATGTGAGAAAGTCGGTCACTGCGTGGTCTTTAGCGTAGTAGAGATGAGAGGCTTCATGCTGCCACACGTTCTGCAACGGAACAAGATACACTGCCGCCCACACACTAACAATAAAGATGTTGTAGTATGCGTATGATATGCCCAAAATCGGCACCGTGTTTTGCCCTGTTAGCACGTATATTACGTCAACGCCAGCGGGCTTCGGAAATGCCACTATCGCATGAGCCAGCAACGACTGCATGTCAGTAATGGGTTGACCTTGTGGAAAGTTTGGCGACTCCCAATAATGAAACTCCACTGCGACAAAATCAATGCTGAACGAACTCCAAAATGGGTCATCTCCGACTTCTAAGAGCGTGACAGCCCACTCATACAAACTCGCACTGACCCCCGTGCCAAGGTTCACAAGTCCGAGAAACACTGCGGCATCGTCATCAACTATCACCATCGTGTTCACTGGAGCAGGCTTCGGAGGCGGAGTCGGCGGAATATCTCCGTCAGGAGGGATGGGAATAGCCTCTGGCTCTTCACCAGCCGTAACATACTCTGGCAGCGCCAGCAACTCCTCTAGGCTCAAGCTGGCGTCAGTGGCAAAGTCTCGGAGCTCGCACGCTTCCCAGTCACTCGCACCCGCCGCCACTACAGGCAAATGAGCAAACAGCACACTGAAACACAAGAGCACAGCTCCCAGCACTCTCTTATCCAAAACTATCCCCCCTCTAAAAGTCCACCACCCCTACCCTAACTCTACACCGATATAAAAACCATACGAAACACACCAAACCGTAGGAGAACACAAACAGAAAGGCTGTTGATTCGATTCCTAGTATGTGTTGTGGATCGTTGGGTTTTTTGAGCATGTGTTCTGGGCTCCATGGTTTTTGGCTGGAACACGTATATTTTTATTCCTAGACTGTGTACATATGTGTTGAGGACTTAGCGAAGGTACTTTGAGGTTTCACTGTATATGCCTAAGCGGGATGATTTGGAGTACAAGGCTTTGCATTTTATTTCGCATACGCGGAGTCAGGGCGTGTTGCAGTCTGATTTGTGGCGTAAGTTGGGTGCTAGTAGTCGGGAAGGGTCTAGGATTGCTTTGAAGTTGGAGAATAAGGGTTTGGTGCGTCGTGAGCGTGAGCTGCGGAGTGGGCGTTGGACTTATCGTTTGTTTCCGAAGCGTCAGCCTCCGTCGATTGGTTCGATTATGGAGTGTCCGTGTTTGATGTGTAGTAATGATCCTCGTTGTGGGGCTTTTGGTTCGGTTTCGCCTATTGGTTGTGCTATTTTGACTGATTGGATTGTTGGTTTGGCTGGGGAGCCTGTGGATCCGTCTGGTGACTCTTAGTTTTGCCTAAG
>Ga0315309_1000316_pt1 | contig 28996 bp, 25 predicted proteins | sample TDP4_MG_FD_203080 | JGI IMG/M metagenome (GOLD analysis project Ga0315309, IMG submission 203080) | Freshwater sediment microbial communities from Lake Towuti, South Sulawesi, Indonesia - TDP4 | ecosystem: Environmental > Aquatic > Freshwater > Lake > Sediment | place: Indonesia: South Sulawesi...
TATCTCGTCGTTGAGCCGGGAGGCTCTGCCGGATGGGTTGGGGAAGCCCATCTCATACCTCGAGACAAGAATAAAATAGCTGCAGCTTACGCCTTAGTGGCTGAAACAATTGGTTATAAGCTCGTATACTTTGAAGCTGGCAGTGGAGCCAGTATGTCGGTCCCGCCAGAGATGGTGAAGTTGGCTTCGAGCGCGGTCAAGATACCAGTTGTGGTTGGTGGGGGCATAGTTGCGCCGGAGCAAGCGGTCGACATAGTGAGAGCAGGCGCCAAGATCATAGTTCAAGGCAACATCGTGGAGAAGACTGTACTGACTGATGGCGGGAAACTGATCAAGACGACGATAACGCAAATGAAGCAGGAAGCAGGAAAAGGAAAACCGCGCTGATGCGTAACGCGCGGCGTTGTTTGACTTTCCATGGGTTTTAGCTTATGTACTCGGTTTCTGAACCGGCTTTCTTCTGACCTTTGACGCCGTAGACTTCAAGTAGTTTTTCAATTGCCGACGACAGTTTAGCGGCGTCTACGTTCAGGTTGAAGCATGAGTTAAGGATGTCAATGAATGCTTTCGAAGCGCTTGGGTCCGTGGGAAGCGCTTGGCATGCCTCAGCTAGTAATATGCAACCTGGTATCCCGTAGAGTCTCTCTGCCAAGCATGGGATAATACCATTCATTCCAACTATCGTTCCTTCGGTCAGCATGTGTGCACCATGTTTCACGAAGAAGTTTATCAAAGCCTTGGATGTTGCAGCGACATACACCTTCGGAGTCAGACTAATCGTGGGGATAGGCGAAGCCGCGAGGGAAATCACCATTCTTATACCTAAGTCCTTTAGTCTCTCCACGATGAAATGTGAAAACACGTTTATCCCGTCCCCATTCGCTGGTTGACCGTCCCCTGTAATGAATACAAGATCTCGCTGCTTTCCTTTCCAGAGATATGAGTGGATCCTGAGGGCGCTCATGTAACCGTTGTCATCGACCTTCACATGGGGAGATAGGTCGTAGAAATAGAATTCATGCATTTTCTCGGCCTTGAGTGCTTCAATCATGTGATCGGCCGCAGCCTTTCCACACATTGCTACACCAGGCATACCTTGGATGCAGATTGGCTTCTCTAGTTCCGACGGCTTGTGAACTGCGCCTTTCTTATCGACGGTTATGACCTTGAAATCAGTTGAATAATAACCCCCTGTACCCATACCTATTCTCACTTCACTCACTCTGCTCTATGTGATATCAACGTAGTAATGCTTTTCTCACTTTCGATCCATCATAGTTGTGTAACTGTTCTTAGACGCTGCGAGGCAAAGTACAGGAGGCTCTTCACAATAAATGACTGGACTGAGCGCATTTATTGCGTTGGATGGAATTGATGGCGCAGGGAACACAACACACTCTAAGCTCCTTGCAAATTGGATACACGAAGCATTTCGGGTGAAGGTTCTGTTGACTAAGGAACCTACAAGTAAGCCCGTAGGTCGGTTGTTAAGAAGCTATCTAAGAGCATCCAAGATTCTGACCCCTAGCGCAACAGACGCTCTACTATTCGCTGCTGACAGGATTGAGCACACCGAGGAAATTTTGAAGCCTGCGTTAGAGAGTGGCGCAGTTGTCGTATCAGATAGGTACCTCGAATCCTCAATAGCTTACCAGTCTGCTCAAGGCTTGCCTATTGATTGGTTGCTCTCAATCAACAAGTATGCCATTAAGCCATCCTTGAACATCATCCTAGATACAAGACCAGAGAAGAGTCTGGCGAGAAAAGCCAAGTTAGTGGACAAGTTTGAGGAAGTCTCTTTCCTCAGAAATGTACGCGAGGCTTTCCTTAACAGGGCAAAAAGTGAGGGATATCCTGTCGTAGACACAAGCGGACTTCTCGATGAAGCCCAGAAAAAGATCAGGGATATTGTGGAGTTATTCCTTCGTAAGAGCATCCTTAGGTAAGAGCCTATGCGCGCTGCTAGCCGACTCTTCTTTCTGCCAGTAGGGGAGCGACTCTCTGGGCAACCCCTTTAGTAACTAGAAAGATCATCCCCAAGTTGGAGTCGCTCTTTGCCATTACTGCAAGAACCGCTTCTTCTCCCGCTCGTCTTAGAATTATGTAGCCAGTATCGCCTTGTATGAGAATCTGTTCAAGTCTGCCTCGCGTCAGCTCTTTTGCAGCCCTTTCACTTACTCCTAGTATCGCTGCCGACATCGCTGCTATTATGCTGTCATCTACTCCTTGTGGCATAGCCGTGACTATGGGAAGCCCCTGAATACTAACTAAAGCACTGGCTTCGATGCCAGGCGTGGTGGCTTCCATCGATTTCAAAAGCTTCTGTATCATGTCAATGGACTCAGCCGGCAAATGCCCACCAACCTCGATCATTAAGCTGCCTTGGAATCAAAATAGCTGTAATTATTCGCGAGATCCGCGATCCTCGGGCTCATGGAGGTTCTTTACACGCGTCTTGTACTACCTCGATAGCTATGGCTCGCAGGGCTAAAGGAGACAAACCTTTAATAATACAACCGTTTGAAGCTTGCTATCACCTAGTTAATCTCAAGTCTAATTTATAAATGTGATTATCGTTTCAGCTTCTGTTAAGAAAAACGGCTTAATGACATGATCAACCACATCATGATTGACGGAGGTCCAGTAAAGCCTTGAGCAGCATAAATTCTAAGTCTTTGAAAATCGGCGGGGCGAAGAGTGATAAAGGCTCCACTGATAAGCAGAAGGAGAAGGAGGAGATAATTGGCAAGTATAAGAAAGCTGGTGCGATAGCCAAGGATGTCCGTGAATCCATCAGACCATTAGTAAAGGTAGGAACCCCCTTAATCGAGATATGCGAAAAGACTGAATCCCTAGTAACTGAGAAGGGCGGTACCTGTGCTTTTCCGTGCAATGTATCAATTAACAATATTGCTGCCCACTACTCCTCTCCTTTGAATGACAAAAACACTATTCAGGAGGAAGATGTTGTCAAGGTGGACTTTGGTGTTCACGTAGACGGCTACATAGCAGATACGGCTTTCACAGTATGTTTCGATCCAACTTACCAGAAACTTATTGAGGCCGCTGAACGCGGACTCAAAGTTGCGGTAGAGAACATTAAGAATGGGGCGGATACGAGGAGAATCGGAGCGTTGGTCGAAGTCGCAATAAGAGAGATGGGCTACAGACCTATTAGAGAACTCTCAGGGCATCTTCTGGACCAGTATGAGCTACATGGTCCAAAGACGATCCCGTGTATTGGCTCCATCGGAGGTCAGAAACTTGAGGAGGGTGAAGTTTATGCTGTTGAGACCTTTGCTTCAACTGGTTCTGGAAGCGTTCATGATACTCCGTACTGCTATATTTATAGACTAGTACCGGTGCGGTCTCCCGTAAGATTTAGAGGGTCAAGGCAGATTCTTTCAATAGTACAGGACAGGTACAAGACTCTTCCATTCGCAGTAAGATGGATTGCCAAGCAAGCATCAGCGCTCTCGTTGAAACTTGCCCTTAGGGAGCTCACAGCAGCCGGTTTGCTCTTCGAGTACCATGTCCTCTCTGATGCAAAGGATAGCATGATTGCTCAGTCTGAGGAGACAGTCTTGGTAACGAAGGATGGACACGAAGTTCTGACCTACTAGTGACTTGACTTTATTCCTCTTCTTACCCGAGCGTTAGACTCGCTCAACGGATGTTAGTCTTACTGAGGCATTACTAATAATAGTTTGTGAATCAGGAGAGTAAGACACATAGACCTTAATTCGTTTGAGAGTGTCGCGGCTGAGACCGTGGACTATGCGCTAAGTAGAAAGGTCAAATATGTGGATGTGCGTGTCCAGCATGAAGAGGGCACTGGCTTCGTGATGGGTGAAGGGGAGGTAGAGGAAGGAGGTACTGTCTCACTGACTGGAATCGGCGTGCGAGTCATAGTAAATGGAGCATGGGGATTCTGCTCGACAGATAGCGGCTTGTCAAAGCCAAGGGTTAGAGAAACAATAGATAGAGCCATAAAGCTCGCCAGAAAGAGTTCCGAGGGAACAATCTCACCGGTAGAAATGGCTCCAACAAAGGTTATCCGCACAAGAGTAAAAGGTCCGGATAGTGATTTCACCCTAAAGGAAGACTCTACACTTGAAACCATTCTAAAACCCGCAAAGGACTGTGATCGTCGAATCAGATCACTAGGGAGTGAAATACAAGCGTCCTCCCTATCATTCACTGTTGGAAAGTTCACTGAAACCTTTGCCAACAGCGACGGGTCACTTATCACCCAAGCATATAGTGGCTTCCTAGGTACGATATTTGTTGTGGCTTCCTGTTTAGGTGTAACTGAATACTATCCACATGATTTCGGCGGCTTGGGATACTACGAGAAGTTCCTAAGTGAAGACCTTCCTCTTCTCGCAGAGAGGATTGCTAAGAAGGCATGTCAACTTACTGGATCAAGAACTCTGCAGAAAACGAGGACTTTTCAAACAGTCGTTATGGACCCGCATTTCGCCGCTCTCTGGGTTCATGAGACGTTGGGGCACCCATTGGAAGCTGACAGGCTACTAGGGGGCAAGGGCAACCCAGAGAACGCACCCTGGACGTACAAGGCCTTTGGAAATAAAGTCGCGCCCGAATTCTTGAGTTTGGTGGACGATCCGGGCGTCGAAACTCCAGCTTGGCACAAGTTCGACGATGAGGGAGTAGAAGCAAAAAGGAAATCCCTAATCACCAACGGGGTGATGAAAGGCTGTATACATAACCGTGAGACGGCAGCTGCATTTCGAGTCGAGCCTAATGGCGGTGCGCGGTCACCATCCTATCATTTCACACCAATGCCAAGGATGTGCAACACGTATATTGAACCCGGAGACTGGACTCCTGACGCAATTATTGAAGACACAAAAGAAGGAATCTACGCAGTAGGTGGGATGACCCCGTCAGTCGACAGCAGGGCGTATGAGTGGAGAATCAGTGCAAAAGAAGCATATATCGTGGCTAAGGGCGAAATCAAGGAAATGCTTCGAGACGTCATTTTATCAGGAGTCACACCCGACTTCCTAATCTCGCTGGACGCAATAGGAAAAGACCTCGAAATCACAGTAACTCCGGATTGCGGGAAGGGTAGCCCAGTTCAAATGTTACCTGTTGGAAATGGCGGACCAACAATCCGGGGAAAAACGAACGTAGAGGGAGCTGAGTGAAGCCTTGGAAGCATGTAGATCAGTGATTTCACTGGCAAATCGTGAAGGCATTGAAGCCGAAGTGTTTCTATTGAAGAGAGATTTGAAGTCGATCCGTATAACTAGCAATGAGATCGTCGAAGCTCAGAACATTGTTGAAGGGGGTGCAGGGATACGAGTAGCAAGAAACAGTTCCATGGGGTTCTCCGCAACTAATACGCTGGAACGCAATTCAGTTGAAACCGCATATAGATCGGCGCTCAGGATAGCGAAGTCGTCTGCCAGAATCCCCAACTGGGGTGGGTTACCAACGCCACTACCCACCTCACGAGAATCAGTTTCTCTAGACTCATATGATAAGGAGCTCGCGTTGAAGTCCCCCGATGAAATTGCCGAACTTTCCTTGGAGATGTTGAAGCAGGTAACTGGGCATAGTTCGAGTTCCTCTGCTTTAACAAGTGTCCTGATAGCTGTTTTCGAAGAGTTCTCAATATTCAATTCAAATGGTTTGGAGCACTTAGCTGAGCCAAGCACGGTTCTCTATTCACGCATTATCGTGGAAGCCAAGAAGGCTGCTGAGTGCTGCACGGCAATGAAACAGTTCTGCTCACGTAGGCTGGCTGACTTCAATCCCGAGAGTGCAATTGAGGAAGCAATTCGCTCAGCGACACAGGTCCTCCATTTACCGAGAAGGCGCATCTCGAAAAGCAAGTGTGATGTGATCCTGTCCCCTCAGTCAGCGGGCGCATTCACAGCGTATCTAGTAGCTCCCATGATCGTGGGAAAGTCCGTTCAAACAGGAGCATCATGCTTCACAAATATGTCGAACACGAGGGTCGCAGTTGAATCATTTTCCCTCAAAGATCAAGGAAGGATCAAAGGCGGAATAGGAAGCGCCATAGTAGATGATGAAGGAAATCCTACGAGGACAACCACGATAATCAAAAATGGCCTTCTCAAAGGATTCCTTTATGACATATTGACAGCATGTCGGAGCGAGGAGTCCTCGACCGGAAACGCCAGAAGAGCCTCCGATACGCTTGGAAGAACGTACTTGAGGGCTCCCGAGCCTCTCCCAACTAATCTCGTGATAGAAAGCGGCGACTATGGTTCGGAGGAACTTATTGAAGAAACCAAGGAAGCAGTTCTATTAGACTCAATCGATTACACTTTCCCTCTCGTCCCCGAGCGCGGATACTTCAGTGTGACTAGTAGTCTCCCTGCGTTGCTCATCGAAAAGGGTGAAATAGAAGGATATACCCAAAACCTAACAATCTCGGACGAACTCAGCAAAGCCCTAACTAGAGTAAGCGGGATTGGCAAAGATATACAGCAGTCGACTTACTTGGGATCAACGGTAACATTTTCCCCTTACTTGAGAATCAGGGACATGGCAATATCCTATGGCAGCTAAACGAAGCGCGTACTATTCTTATAACTCTGAACAAGGAAGAGAAAGAAGCGATAAACCAAAATTATGTTCTAAGACCCTCTCAAGAGAAGAGTACCTTCTAGGATTTTTGAAATTTCTCTATGTGAACATCTCAAACCGACTTGCGGGTAGTTTCTAAACTCATAGTGAGAGCTTCCAATGTTTCCAGTAGATCCTTTTTCCTGCCTTATCTTTTATGCTAAAGCTTCGTCACATGGATTTTCTAAAGCTGTCTCATGAGTCACCAAGTGTTCTTAAACATTTGTTTTAGAATTTTGAATATCAGAAGGCAAATCATATAAACGCGTATAACTGAATATCAGAAGGCAAATCTACAAATGTGTAAATAAGGCGGCGATATTTTGGCACAGGCCGAGCTTGATCCCAAGTTTAAGGACGAGGTTTCAAGGTTTCCTGGCGGAGCAAACATCAAAAGGTGCTTCCAGTGCGGAACGTGTACCGCGGGGTGCCCCGTCAGAGAGATCGACGAGGAGTACAATCCGAGAAAGATAATCAGGATGGTTGTTTTAGGCATGCGAGAGCGGGTGCTCTCCAGCGACTTCATATGGCTCTGCTCGCAGTGCTACACCTGCGATGAGCGGTGCCCCCAAGGCGTTAGAATAAAAGAAGTCATGGAGGTTCTGAAGAACATGGCCGTCAAGAAGGGATATGTTCAAGAGGCCTTCGCTAAGCAGGCTGAGACTATCGGAAAGATAGGCATACTATACGCCATCAGCGACGCTGAGAACCGAAGACGCACCGAGCTTGGGTTGCCTAAACTTCCTTCCCAAAACCTTGAGGTTCAGGACATCTGCAGGACCATGAGGTTAGACAAGCTGCTGAGCAGAGGAGGGAGCGTCTAGGTTGAAGTACGCCTTCTTCATCGGGTGCGTCACACCTGTAATGGCGAGACAGAGCGAGGTCGCGACGAGAAGGATTGCTAAGGAATTTGACGTGGAACTGATAGACGTGTTCGACTTCGCATGTTGCGGGTTCCCGATAAGGTCGGTAGACATGGGAACGTCTCTGCTCCTAGCAGCCCGAAACCTCAGCATAGCAGAGAAACTTGGCTTAAACATATGTACAATCTGCTCCGGTTGCGCAAGTACTCTCACCGAGGCTAACAAAGAGCTGAAGGAAAACGACAGTTTGAGAGAAGAAGTGAACAGGAAGCTGAGCAAGATCGGGAGAGAGTATAACGGCGGCGTAGACGTTAAACACTTTGCCAAGGTGCTCTATGAGGATGTGGGTTTAGAAGAGATAAAGGGTAGAGTGAAGAAGAGCTTGGAACACTTAACGATAGCCTCCCACTATGGCTGCCACTATTTGAAGCCCTCACGCGCCTATGGCAAGGAAGAGGACCCAGAGTTTCCCAGCTCCTTGGACGAGTTGGTAGCAATTACAGGTGCCAAGAGTATCAACTACGAGGATAAAATGGAGTGCTGTGGCGGAAACATACTTGGCGTAGACGAAAATATCACCTTTAGAATTGCGGGTAAAAAGCTGGATCACATAAAGGCTGTGGCTGCAGACGCGATCAACCTCGTCTGCCCACTGTGCGATATCATCTATGATAGAAGTCAGAAATTAATTGAGAGGAAGTTCAACAGAAATTATGAGATCCCAGTCCTGTTCTATCCGCAGATTCTGGGGCTTGCGCTTGGCATCAATCAGGAAGATTTGGGATTTGAAATGAATAGGGTTAATGTTTCTGGTCTTCTGAGCAAAGTATGACTGAATCTTATCTTAATCGGATGGGAAAAAATGGAAGAGGAAATCAAGACCTTCAAGGACCTGCGAACAGAGGTCATCGATAACTTTGTGTTGTAAGTGCGGAGGCTGCTGCTTCTTAATATGCTATCTAATATGTCCACAAACAGCCGTCTCAAACGGGAGCTTAAGACTAAGTTTGAATGGGAACCACTCATAGGAGACTACCAGACGCGCGAAAAGAGGCTTAGTGAGCCATCAGGAGTTGGAAATCTTGGGAGTGAAGGGTACTAGGCACGTGCTAATTATTGGGGGAGGTGTCGCGGGGATTCAAGCCGCTCTCGACCTCGGCGACATGGGGATAAAGGTTGACCTCATTGAGAGCAAGCCGAGCATCGGGGGCAGGATGGCGCAGCTCGATAAGACCTTTCCAACCAACGACTGCTCGATCTGTATCCTCGCCCCGAAGATGGCTGAGTGCTTCAGACACCCAAACATCACCCTGCATACTTTCTCAGAGGTAAAGGAAGTCACTGGATCGGTGGGAAATTTCTTAGTAAAAGTACTGAAAAAGGCGAGGTTTGTCAAAGAGAAGGAATGTATCGGATGTGGTGACTGCGCTGCAAAGTGTCCTGTCAAGGTTCCTGATGAGTTTGACATGGAGCTGAGAAGGAGGGGCGCTATTTACCTTTACTTCCTACAAGCCCTTCCGATGGTGATGACCATTGATAGAGATCATTGCCTGTACCTAACCAAAGGCATCTGCAGGGTCTGCGAGAAGGTTTGCGCAAGAGGAGCCATAGACTTTGAGCAGAAAGATATCGAGATGGATCTGAACGTGGGGGCGATCATCGTCGCCACGGGCTTCGATCCCCTTGACCCAACCAGCCTTTCCGAGTACGGTTACAAGAGATACCGAAACGTAATTACAGCTCTCGAGTATGAGAGACTTATTTCCGCCTCAGGGCCAACCGGAGGACGCTTGCTAAGACCCTCCGATAAAAAACCAGCAGAAAAAACCGCGTTTATCCAATGCGTAGGCTCTAGAGACGCTAAAAACAACCCATATTGCTCCGCCGTCTGTTGTATGCATGCCACCAAGGAAGCGATCTTGGCAAGAGAACATGATCCAAACGCGCAAGCATACATCTTCTATATGGACATGAGAGCTACAGGTAAGGGCTTTCAGAGATATGTAGCACGGGGCGAGGAAGAGTATGGAATAAAATACCTTAGAGGGAGGGTAGCGAAGATAACTGAAGACCCTGAAGGAAATCCTATCATATGGTATGAGGAGATCCTTGGCTCCACTATAGGAAAGATGAAAGTGGACTTGGCCGTCTTAGCAACAGGCTTTGTTCCTCGCCGCAGGACGGAAGAGCTGGCAAAGATCCTTGGGATTGAGCTGGACGAATATGGCTTCTTCGAGACAAACCCCAGCGCACCCTTGGATTCTACTCGAGAAGGAATATTTGTCTGTGGTTGCTGTCGGGAACCCACCGATATACCTGACTCTGTTGCTCAAGCAAGTGGCGCAGCGGCTAAGGCTGCTGAAATCATTACAGGAGGATATTGCTGATGGAAGACACCAGAATCGGCGTATTTGTATGCCGTTGCGGCACGAACATCGGAGGCTTTCTGGACGTTCCCGCCCTTGTCGAGTATGCTAAAGGGCTACCTAACGTAGTATTCTCTCAGGAGAGCCTCTACACCTGCTCAGAAGCAGGGCTTACGGGTATCAAGAAGGCGATAGCTGAACAGAGGCTTAACCGGGTGATAGTCGCATCTTGCACCCCAAGAACCCATGAGCCCCTCTTCAGAAGTACCTGTAAAGAAGCAGGCCTGAACCCCTACCTCTTCGAGTTTGTGAATATAAGGGATCAATGCTCGTGGGTACACATGCGGGAGACGGAAAAGGCAACGGAGAAGGCGAAGGATCTAATTAGAATGGGAGTAGCAAGGGCCAGGCTCCTAGAGCCTCAGGCAGAAATTCAAGGCGAAGTTGTTCCTTCCGCCCTAGTCATTGGCGGCGGAATAGCTGGGATGACATGTGCGCTCAGCATTGCTGATCGCGGGTTTGAGGTCACGCTTGTCGAGAGGGAGACGGGGCTCGGAGGCCTTCTAAGGAACCTGTATAAGCTATACCCTACCCAAGAAGATGCTTCTGAACTCATCGAAGCCAAGATACATGAGGTTAAGAAGAACAGAAATATCGAGGTACTTACCTCCGCAACGGTGACGGAGGTCAAAGGGTTCTTTGGAAATTACGACGTAACCATTAAACAGGAAGGAAAAAACATCCCCCTTAGGGCAGGAGTGATAGTGGTCGCTACGGGCGCTGAGGAGTTCAAGCCCATTGGAATGTACGGCTATGACGGAATAAATGTTGTAACCCAACTTGAACTAGACAAGATGCTGAAGGAAGGTAAATTCGACGCCAAAAATGTTGTGATGATTCAGTGCGTCGGAGCGAGGGACGAGAAAAGAAACTATTGTTCAAGAGTATGCTGTATGAGCGCTTTAAACAACGCGATAACAATCTCAGAGCGAAGCCCCGAGGCGAAAACCTTCATACTATACAGGGATATGCAGACCTATGGCACATCATATGAGGATCTCTACAGGAAGGCGAGGGAGAAAGGAATAGTCTTTGTGAAATATTCCCCTCAGAAGCCGCCCGTCGTTAATGAGGGAGTGGTGGACGTCCTCGACGAGTTCCTAGGTGAAGAGTTGCATCTGCCTTGCGATCTGGTCGTGCTATCGACGCCGATGATCGCGCATCCCGATTCTGTGGAGTTGGCAAAGATATTGAAGATACCTGTTGACGAATACGGGTTCTTCCTCGAGGCTCATGTCAAGCTCAGACCCCTGGACTTCGCCACGGATGGCGTATACCTGTGCGGCTCTGCCCATTGGCCCTCAACCGTGAGTGAAAGCATTGCCCAGGCCTACGGCGCAGCCTCAAGGGCTTCCATACCTATGTCAAAAAGACGTGTAACAGCCGAGCCGATAATCTCAGCAGTTGACCAGGAGAAATGCATAGGCTGCGGCGTTTGTGAAATGGTCTGTCCATACAGCGCTATCAAGCTCACAAAATCAACCGAAGGAAGATGGATTTCGCAGACTAACGAAGTCATGTGCAAAGGCTGTGGAACCTGCGCTGTCAGCTGCCCTGCAACCGCGATAAGGATGCGACATTTCCAAAATGAACAGGTCTTAGCTCAAGTTCGAGTGGCATTTCTCACTCCAGCTAAAGAGTTTGAGCCTAGAATTCTGGCCTTTACCTGCAATTGGTGCAGTTATGCTGGGGCGGATTTAGCTGGAGTAAGTCGGATTCAGTATCCACCAAATGTTCGGATCATAAGGCTGATGTGTAGTGGTCGTGTTGATCCGATATTTGTCTTTGAGGCCTTCAGAAGCGGTGCAGATGGTGTCCTAATCTCTGGTTGCCACCCTGGAGATTGCCATTATGTTTTAGGGAATAGATGGTCGGAAGCTCGCTACAAAGTAATACGATCGTGGTTAAATGAGGCCGGTCTCGAACCTGAGCGCCTCCGTTTAGCATGGATATCCGCTTCTGAAGGAGGCAAGTTTGCTACGGTCGTAACGGAGATGGTGGCTGAACTAAGAAAAATGGGACCCAGCCCCCTTAGAAGGCTGGGCTCATAAAAGCTCAAATCGACGCGATACAAAATATCTGTGATAAGAGCAAGCTCAAGGAGGATGTAGAATGATAGTCGTCAAACCGAAGTTGTTTGAGGAAATACGATCAATGTTACAAGGGCATGAAAGAATTTTAATCGTAGGATGCGATGGATGCGCCGGAATCTACGAGACTGGTGGCTTAAGACAAGCCGAAATATTGAAACAACGTTTAGAACTGGCGCAAGAAATCAAGGGGGATAGAAAAATCTCTGTGAGAGCGCTTACAGTCCTAAGGCAATGCGACGACGATGTAGTCGCCAACTCACTTCGAGAAGCAGTCGGTGAGGCTGATGCAATACTCTCACTTGGTTGCGGTGTCGGAGTTCAAACAATAGCTGATGCATTCGAAGATAAACCCGTATTTCCGGGAAACAATACAGAGTTTGTAGGCATGATGGATAGAAGCCAGGAAAAGCTGTTTGAAAGATGCCATGCCTGTGGAGATTGCATCCTCGACCAATTTGGCGGAATATGCCCTATCACAAGATGCGCCAAAGGATTACTTAATGGTCCATGTGGGGGACAGGTGAAAGGCAAGTGCGAAGTAGGAAGATACACTAACGACTGCGCCTGGGTTTTAATATGGAAACGATTGAAGCAACGAGGAAAGCTTGACCAATTCACCAAGTTTAGACCTTTCCGCACTCGCCAACACTCTCCCAAAGAGCTCAAGTTGGCTATTACTGTTAGTAAAGGGTAAAGGTGAGGGATTCATGTTGAACGTTGAACCGTACAGCGACCTGATGCGTGAGATAAAATCTGGACGATTTGTATTTACTGGCGAACTAGAACCGGAAAGAACCACCGACCTTAGCGAGATTATTGAGTCGGCAAAGGATTTGAAAGGACATGTTGTAGCATGCAATGTCACTGATGGCCCACAGGCATGTGCTTATATGAGTAGTCTCGCCGCATCATACATCCTGCAGAAGGAAACTGGAATCGAGATGGTTTACCAGTTAGTTTGTAGGGATAGAAACATTATAGCTTTGTTTGCTGACCTGCTTGGGGCCGGGGCGCTGGGGATAAAAAATATACTGGCGTTAACAGGCGACCACTCAGCTGTCGGGGATATGCCTGACGCCAAACCTGTTTTTGACCTTGACTCGGCCCAACTCACGTATATGATACACAAAATGGTTGATGAGGGAGTGAACCCGTATGGCAAACCAATCAACAAACCACCCAAGTTTCATGTGGGCGTAGCCGCCAACCCAAACGCTGACCCGCTGGAACCAGAGATCTTCAAGGTCAGAAGGAAAGTAGAGGCTGGGGCCGAGTTCATTCAGACACAAGCCGTTTTTGACATAGAAGCTGCGAAACGTTTCATAGAAGAAACCAAACGGTTCAACATCCCAGTATTAGTTGGCATTTTCCCGATGAAAAACTATCGAATAGCTGACTTCTTCAATAAAAACGTACCAGGAGTATCCGTTCCGACAGAATTGCTGAAGAAACTTGAAAAGGTTGAAGGGATCGCAGACAAGAATCTTAGAAAAGAAAAATGCGATGAAGTAAATCTTGACTTTTTCATAGGGTTCATCAAAGAACTTAGGAAAACCCCAGCAGTGGGATGCCACATAATGGCTGTTGGTTACGAAAGGCTTACTCCGAAACTCGTTCAGGCTGTTAGATAGTTGTTAATAATAATATGTTGAAAACTGACAATCCAAGCCATGAGGGTGTGGGCATTCACGTCATGGCTGTCAGATATGCCAGCGTGACCAAACAGTTAATAGACAGGGTTGGACACTAGTCTCTAGACTCCCACATTTTTTTTAAAGTATTAGAGATGGGGGTACTAAATGAAAATCTGTATCCCCTTTACCTCCAAGACTGACAATCTGAGGAGATGGGTTGCAAAGGCTTCGTACAAGAACATGTTAGCGTTCTACTCAGTCGGATGCACACTTGATGAAATCTTTGCTAACATCAAAGAGAAGGCCGATACACATTTTCCGAATTTAGCGTCTCTAGGGAACTTTCAAATACAACTTAAGGGTGTCAACCTTGCTGAGGTTGACATAAGTGAAGCTTTCATAGTCGATTTTCTGATCAGATCCTCATCTGGGTGCAAAACTGTGACCAAGTTTCCCACTGTGGTTGACATTTACGACGAAGCCCCCTGGCTCTCGGAATGCAGAAAAATTCTGTCAAAGGAGGAGGCATGCTATATAGCGAACGGAGACTTACTAGGGCCGTACTCAATAGCAAAGCTCAAAGAGGATGATAATGGAGATTTGGTATGGTATGTTTCATCCAGAACCGGGGAAAAGGAACCACTCACAGTAAGGAGTATTGTTGACTAGAGCGCCTGCGCGGAGGTAAAGTGAACGAGGAGAAGTGATGTTACGAACTTAAACAGGCGTTTGAACGATGAGAGTTTCGTAACCCTCGCTGAAGTTACATTCTCGGACTCGGGGGGAACGTATAAGACCGCATTCATGGAGGAGGCCAGGAAACTATCCCCTTTTGTTGATGCGGTTGTTGTTTCAGATTATTCGTTTGGACTCCCCACGATGAACCCCATAGTGCCTTCTCTATGGTTAAGAGAGAGCAATATTGAGCCTGTAATGGGATTCTATATTGAGCACAGAAATCCTGAAGCAATATTCTCAGACGTGTTGGCCGGTATTGAAGCCAACTTAGCCAATGTGATAATATCTTCTTATCAGAACCCGAAAGATTATGGAACGTGTGTAGAACTAGTCGACAGCATAAGCAAGACTCTCAAGAAACAATCAAAGGCGACCGGATCCGAGCGGAGGAATGAAGCCAACATAGGGCTTAGCTCTGGCTATATGGTAGAGAGGCCTGAGGACAGCATAGCTTTGGCAAAGCGGGCTGGAACCAACTTCATTTGTCCACCTGAGACTTATGATATTTCGGGTATAATTGAGCCTATCACTAGAAGAGCAAGATCGGTCGGTGTCCATACTATTTTGAAAACTTCGTTGTTCACCTCAGCCAAGACAGTTAGTTTTGCCCGCAAGTTCATTCCCGAAATGTTCCTGCCAAATGATTTTGTTGAGACAATGAAGGCGTCATTGAACCCGTTAGAGGATGGGCTTCGCTTTGTCAAGGATTTCGTTGAGGTCGCCAAGAGTCTCAAAGCATGCGGCGTATATTTGATCATACCCCAAAAACTCGAAGTCTACAAGCGCTTGCCTGAGATAACGGGAAGGAGGGTTCTGGAACTAGATTAGAGTTGTTGGCTATTTGTTGATTCCGGAACAAGGTGAAAAAATTGTAGAGACGTTTGGTGGAAGATATGCCTAGAACTAGTTTGAATGTAACTTCTTCTACTCGTCTTCCTTAGGCTCAGCTCTTTCTTCTCTCTTCTCGGAAATAGGTAATGGGACTACAGGAGTTCCATCGACTTTAAGCGGTCGAAGCGCGATGCAACTGTTGATTGACAGTATGCCTTTAACAAGTCTTAGGCTTTCGATGAACCTCGTAAGTTCAGGCAAGCCTCCCGTTTCTACTTTCAGCCATATCCCACATTTACCACTCATCCAGTAGGCTTCTGAGACAAGGGGAGACTCTACAAGCATCTCTATGACCTCAGTTTCATGCCTTGAGGAGGTGCTTACTGTTACGTAAGCTATGATCGACTTGCCTGTCTTCTCAGGGTTTAGCGCTATCGTGAACCTATCGATCACCTTGGATCTAATCATCTTCTCAACCCGTTTCCGGACTGCGGACTCTGAAAGACTTGCAGCGTTCGCTATATCCGCGTAGGGTGCCCGCCCATCCCGCAGTAGGAATTCTAAGATCTTCTTATCCTTCCTGTCGATAGTCTCTGGAAAGCTCATTTTCTCCTCCTCCAACGACTGATTCTTACTCTTTCATCCCATTATAAAAACCTTTTCATACCTGTCTTGTGGAAAATTGACAAATTCTCACCCCAAAAGCTCAAAAAAAGCCTAACCAAGGACAGGAAGTTGTTGTTTCTGCTCGACTCATTGCATTTTTCTTGGCCCCGACGATTAAAATAGTCGCATCTCCAGAGGGAAAAAAACTCTTTTTCACTATTCTCGCTCTACTCTTGCAGCGAGTTCATCATTTTTCTTCCGCTTTTCTATCCTTTTCAGTACCCATTCTCCACGTCGATTAGATATGGGTGTTCACCCCATGCTATGATCAATAGGCTGTTTGGAGGAGATGTGGAAATGCCTCAAAAACACCTTAAAGAAATCGCGTTGGTTGCTCTCGCAAAAGAGCTTCCAGGAATAGCTAGCTCGATTAGAGCCGAAAATAGAGAAGCGGTGAGTGAGGACTCAATCGACTTAATCCTTAGGTCTCAAAGAAACCCGCTGCCTCAAGGGTTAGCATGGTCAATAATACGCTTGATGAGCTACGAAAAGCAAACAACCGATGCAGGGATAGAAAAACTACTTGAAGCCAGCATGATGGTTGAGCCGGAACAGACAATCAATCTACTTGAGAAGCATGGAGAAAGAGAAGCTGCCAGCGCTCTAAGAAGAATAATTTCAACAAAGTAACACATTCTTTGTAATTGATAGTAAGTCATTGAAGGGTTATGGCAATGAAATTTGGAATCGAGTTTGTTCCCAACAATCCGATACACGAAGTTACAAAGTGGGCATCATTAGCTGAGCAAAAGAAGTTCGACTACATCTGGGTCACGGATCACTTCAACAACCGGAACACGTACGTAACGCTGACATCAATAGCTCTAAAGACTTCATCGGTGAGGATAGGTCCAGGAGTCACTAACCCTTATCTAATCAATCCGGCTTGGACCGCCTCAGCGATGGCGAGCCTCAACGAAGTCTCTAAGGGAAGGGCTGTCTTGGGGATTGGCGCTGGGGACAAGACTACAATATCATATCTTGGGCTGGAGCAGAAGAGTCCTGTGTCTGCTTTGGCAGAGTGTGTGAATATAATCAAGACGTTGCTAAAAGGCGAGGAGGTTAAGTTTCTCGGCAAGGTGTTCAATATTACTGGCGCCAGGCTGAATTACCAGCCAGATTATGTTCCCATCTACTTAGGTGTTCAGGGACCAAAGATGCTTCGTCTCGCAGCCCAAATTAGTGATGGGGTCTTGATAAATGCATCTCATCCCTTGGACATATCTTTGGCTGTAAAGGAATTACGTAGTGGCCTTGATGAAGCTAGGAGATCATCAAATTTTGACATAGCCGCCTACACGAGTTTCTCAGTGAGTTCTGACTCCGCCGAAGCTGTAAAACTAGCCAGGCCGGTCGTGGCATTCATAGCAGCGGCAACTCCTGATGTGGTACTTGAACGACATGGAATCAATCCTGAACGGGTGCAAGTCATCAAGACGGCGCTTGCGGGTGGGCAGTTCAAGGACGCGTTCAAAGCAGTCGGTGACGAACTCCTTGAGGCTTTCTCGATAACGGGAACACCGTCGCAATGCACTGAGAAGGTAGCCGCGATACTCAAGGAAGGAGTTTCTCAGCTCGTCATAGGTTCACCGATAGGAGCGGACAAGACAAGAACAATCGAGCTGATAGGTTCGGAAATAGTGTCGCGCCTAGCTCAGTGAAGGCAGCCAGAACTCTGAGATGCTCCCACATTTGTTTCCTTTTTTCATGCACTGCAACCCACTACATAGTTGTTGCGATTAGGGAACCTTAGAATAGAAATGAAGTTGAGTGGCTCCCTCCTTGTCCCTTATGTAACTCTCAAGAGGGTGCTTTTAACACATCAAGTTTTGTTGAAACTATATTGCAGCCCGAGACTCCCTTGATGGATTTCAACTCTTTGACAAGAACGTCCATAAGATCTCTGTTGGCATTAGAGATTTCCTTGCTCTTTGTCTCTGCTTTGATTGAGCCTTGTTCTATGTCCCTTATTTTCTTGAGGAAGTCTTCTGGTGGTTTCGCGTCCGCGAAGATATTGCCTATCGAATTGATGGTTTCAACTGAGTCGATTGGGTAAAGGGTGACCACCAAGGGTATCCCTATCTTGTTCGTTCGGTTGGCGATTATCTTGGCTTTCTCAATCTCATAGATTGGCACGGTGACGAGGTACGAGGCACCTGCGTCTTTCTTCTTCTTGATCATCAGTTCTTCCATTTCTGGTCTGGAGCGATCGAATCCTATCACGGCGCCAATGTCAAACCCTGCAGTCTTTGGGAGTTCTTCTCCCGAGAAGGCTTTTCCGTTTTTTACATCCCTGATCATGGTTATCAATTGGACAGCGTCGATGTCAAAGACGGGTTTTGCCTTGATGTACGTACCTGTCGTTGTGTGACTCCCCGTTGAAACAATGATGTTAGTTAACCCAAGTTGACCAGCAGTCAAGATGTCGGAGAACAATCCCAACCTGTTCTTGTCCCTACCATCGACAGAATATATTGGCTCAAGCTTCAGTTTTTCCTTCATCAGATAGCAGGGGATCAAGTTGTTAAGGTAGAGCGAAGACCTTGGATGCCGGCTCACAATCACGGCATCAACTGAGTTCTGCAAGCTTTTGGCCCTGTCCAGCAACTTTTCGATCGATGTCTGACTGTCGATCTCCAGCTCTGCCACGGTGGCGAACCTTCCCTCTTTCAACTTGCCTACAATACTATTCGAAACCTTGGGCATGAAGACTCAACCTCCAGCAATCCATACTTGCTTGTTTCATTCTGTCCAAACAAGTTCTCCGAGAGTAGCCTTCAGGGATCCGTCCCTTTCAGGCTGATACTTCTTGAGACTGTCAATCCTTCCAAGCTGGTTTAGTCTATCCCATATTAATGCCCAAACGCAGTCATTCTTCCAGCCTCCGACCTCACATTTCCCATCGGACACCGTCTCACATGGTCCATTGACAAGCCCCTTCGGACACCTAGAGATCGCGCAGATTCCTCCAGTGTCAAAGAGGGTGCATGAACCACACATCCTACATCTCTCATAGAACCTGCCAACCCTCTCGACCATGCCCAAGAACTTCGTGTCCAGTGCTGGAACAATGTTTTTCTGGGTCAGATCGGTTATGGATTGCACACCGACTCCGCAAGTCATCGCTAGGATAGCGTCTGCTTCCTCGATTTGTTTCTTCAATGCTCTAAGATCCCTTTTCGATATTCTGATGTCGCAAGGTGTTTCAACTGCAATTGTTCCCAGAATTTGTTTCTCATCCTTGAGCTTCTCGACCATGTCCTTAATCTCTTCCTCTCCGCCGGTTTGGCAGAGTGCTGAGCACGTGTTGCAACCCACTATCACAACTTTGTTATAATCTTCGAGCATCTTCATGATCTCTTCCAGCGGTTTCTGCACTGTGATTATCAAACTCGAAATCACCTCGACCATACTTCTCGATCGCTACCTTGCTCTTCATTCTCCTCCTAGTTCTGCAATCTCCTTAATACCGATTTCAAACCCCTTAAGGAGTTCAGGAGCCTTTTCTCGCCCTTCCTCCCTCAACATCTCCTTTACGTCGTCAACCCCTACGGGCATGTTGCCTGTGGCCAGCGCAGCTCCTAGCATTATTATGTTTGACATCGCAAAATCACCGAACTCTCTCTTGGCTATCTCGTTCGCCTTGATGGCTCTTACGTCAGGAGAGAATGTCTTCAAGATCTTGATTACCTCATCAAAGGTCGCTCCCTTCCAATTCTCAGATACAGCCTGGGGCGGGGGAATCTCATACAAGTTAACCAGAATACATGTCTTCTCAGAGGTGAATTTGGCATTCCTAAGCGCCTCGTTAGTTTCCATGGCGATCAACATATCTGCACCGGCTATGGGAATCAACGGGGAAATGACACTCTTCCTCTCGTTTCGTTCCTCGCCAGTATCAAACATGACGTATCTTACAGAGTTATCGACAGACCCTTCACGCTGTGAAGCTCCGCGAGTTTCAGTGCCGACGACGATCCAACCCTTCCTCTGTCCTACCTTCTTCAAGATGTTACCAGTCGTCATTATTCCTTGGCCGCCAACTCCCACTATCAAGATGCTGTATTTCCTCAACTGCTTTCCCTCCATCCTTGATACTACTTTACGTGTGGGTTAACTAGAGTCTTCGTTATGGCCATTCCGCTCCTGCAGACCTCCTTACAAGCTCCGCAGAGCGTGCACCTAGCGTCCTCAAGGTACGCGAATTCCTTCTCGTTTTCCTCTTTTCTACTCAAGGCTGGGCAAGCAAGGCGCCTGTAGCACTCTTCACAGTTTTGACAGCGATCAGGGTCAATAGCATAGTAAGAGTATTTGCCCTTTTGACGCTCAGCTTCTCTGACTGGTTCCGCTCTTCTCTTTGCAGGTAATGCGCATTCGCGTTCTGAGATTAGGACTCGCACTCCCTTCTCTTCTAGTGCTTCCGTGATGATTTCGATTGCGTGACGGATATTGTATGGATCAAATGTCCGTACGTACTTCACTCCGCATGCTCTTGCTATGTCCCTCAGGCTTACGGCAGGCGCAACTTCCTGGTGCAAACTGTTGATACCGGTGGCGGGAGTAGGCTGGCCACCAGTCATCCCAACCCATTTGTTATCCATAATGACTACCATGACGTTTGCATTGTTGTAGACGGCGCTGATCAGCCCGGGTATTCCTGCGTGTATAAACGTGCTATCACCGATCAAGCCGACCATAGTATCATTTACCTTGAAGCTCATTCCGGCAGCTATATTGAACCCAGCACCCATGCAGACAATCCAATCCTGCATGGAGTAAGGTGGAAGCACTAGCGTGGCGTAACACCCTATGTCTCCCCCAAAGACAACTTGTCCCATTCCCTCACTTTCGATGTATTGCTGTGCTGCCTTCTTTAATGCATAACCTGTCGCCCTATGCGGACATCCTGGGCACATACTTGGGTTTCTCTGTAGAGCTTTTGCCAGGGCCTTGCTATATTTAGCTTGAATCCCTGAGTAGTCTACTGGTTCCTTTATGCCAGTTGCCTTACTCATACCCCTAATCACAATGTCCGTATTCAGTTCACTGACTGCAGGGAACAAGTCCTTCCCACGCACTTCCCTGAGCGTTTTCTTCTCGAAAAGCATTTTCTTGATCTCTGTTTCGATGAAGCCTTCTAGCTCCTCGACCACTATTATCTTCTCGAGATTCTGGGAGAACCTCTCTATTAGCTCAGGGTTGATCGGGTAAACCATGCCGAGCTTAAGGATCGGGAAATCACGGATGCCAAGAGCGTCTAACGCCTCCAATGCATAGTTAAACTCGGAGCCAGCTGTTATAACGCCTGTCTTTGCCTCACCCGGTATAATTCTATTAAGTTCAGGCATTTCCCCAGCAGCTTTCTCAGCTCTCTGAATTCGGCTTAGGAGCCTACCCTTGTTGCCTACAGCGACGAGCGTGGCCGAAACATACTTGCCAGGTGCCTTCTTAAACTGGCCTTCAGCCTTAGGAGGCGTAAGCTTACCTAAGGTCACTTCGCCAATGCCGTGGAGTGTCCTAGGAACAGCATTCAAGATAATGGGAAGGTCAAACTTCTCCGAGAGTTCGAATGCCTTCAAGGTAAAGTCTTTACATTCCTGAGAATTCGACGGCTCAAGGCAAATGGTGTGAGCATGCAACGCGTAGTACCTATTGTCCTGCTCGTTTGTAGAACTTATGCAGCTCGGATCTCCTCCATTGACCAAGACAAGACTTCCTGGTTGAACACCTATGTAACATAGAGTGAAAAATGGGTCTGCTGCAACATTCATGCCGACATGCTTCATTGCGCATAACGATCTTATTCCAGCCCAAGCGCCTCCAGTCGCGTTCTCGAGGGCCACCGCCTCATTCGTGGCGTACTGGAAATGGAGTCCCGGTACATCACTCGCAACCTCAGATATCGTGTCTCCGACTTCGGAAGCTGGAGTTCCAGGATACGTCGTGACCATACCTACGCCTGCCTCTAAAGCTCCGCGAGCTATCGCCTCGGCGCCAAGCATAAACAGTTTTTCGCCAGGTCTATTCAAAAGCACCTCTTTCGTAATTGGCAATCGCCTCCGACTTCTACTAATGAACAGGCCACGCAACGTTGCCAACATATTAACAAGACAATCTGATTCAATATAGGCAACTCGCCTTGCGCATTTTTAGATGACTAGAAGTCTCTTATATTGTTATCTGGGTTTCAAATTAAACAATAATAGAGAAGCGGACCAATGACGTCGACAACTTTTCTTAATAGTAGAGCTACCCCACACAGTTTATTGGGATTAAATTCACTGGTTGGAGTACTATTAACTGATAAGAGACATTCTCACGCGGCTTAAGATGCGCTTACTATTCTGGGGTCGAAATAGAAACACAGAGCAAGTTTTAACTGTGTTTAAGTAGAGTGTTTCTTGAGTTCACGTCAACAAAAATCAGGTTACCTAACACGGTGACCAGCAATGAGTCAACCAACATCCAATGACCCTATCTCATCGGCTTCTGGGGCTCGTGGCTTCATTAATGATTTTGATGAAATTCACAGATTCTTTTCTCCAACATCGGTGGCGGTAATAGGTGCGTCGGACAGTCCAACGAGGTTTGGCTACAATGTTATGAGAAACCTCATCGACGCGGGATTCAAAGGTGACATTTTTCCAGTAAGTCTGAAAGAAGACATCGTATTCAACAGAACGGTTCACAGGACCGTACTGGAAATACCCTCGGCCGTAGACCTCGCGATCATTATAATACCGGCGACCGCGGTGCCTAATGCTATTGATGAGTGCGGAAGAAAAGGCATCAAAGCTGTCAGCGTACTTTCAGGCGGTTTCAGCGAGGTGGGAGATCAGGGAACCGAGCTTGAAAATGAAATCGTGAAAATCGCTGGGAAATATGGAATTCGAATAGTTGGTCCCAATTGCGTCGGAACAATGAACACCCACGAAGATCTGGACGCCTCCTTCATAATGTATGCGACAAAGGGACATATGGGACTCATCACTCAAAGTGGCGCTCTCGGTGCCTCCTGCTCATATGTATCTAAAAGGGAAATGTTAGGCTTCAGCAAGTTTGTGAACCTAGGTAATGCTTGCGACGTTTCTATCCCGGAAATAATAAGATATTACGCGTGTGACCCTCAAACTAATGTCATCGGGATCTACTTGGAAGGAGTGAAAGACGGCAGAAAGTTCCTCGATGCGATCGGTGAGGCCACATTAGTGAAGCCTATAGTAGTCGTCAAAGCCGGTCGAACCGAGGAGGGTGCAAAAGCAGCGACATCACACACAGGGTCACTTGCAGGATCAGATAATATCTACAAAGCGTTATTCAGGCAAAAAGGAGTAGTCAGAGTCAACTCGCTTTTTGACATGATAGACGTAGCCAAAGCTTTCACCAAGCAACCGCTTCCGAATGGAAAACGTGTAGGAATAGTAACCAATGCAGGCGGCGCAGGCGTTTTATCAACAGACGCTTGTGCAGACAATGGTTTGACAGTTCCCTCCCTGACCCCCGAGACTGTCAGTGATCTGAAGGGGTTTCTGCCAGACGTTGCAATACTCAACAATCCCGTCGATATCATAGCAAGTGCAAACAAGGAATGCTACCGGAGAACCACGGAGGTCGTCGCGTCCGACTCAAACGTTGATGCTTTGATCATTAACTGTGTTGTCCCAACTTTCCTGGGCATGAAATCTAGCGAACATGCTGAAGGCGTCGTAGACGCTTATCAAAATAAAGTCAAGGACTCTGGCAAACCCATCGTTTGCTGTTGGATGGCAGGGGAACTTGCTGACTCCGGGAGAGCAATCCTAGAAAATGCAGGCGTGCCAACGTACACCTCGCCTGAAAAGGCAGCCCTTGCAATCTCATCTATAGCTAACTACTTTGAATTCAAGAATCGAGCGCTCTCCAAAAAAGGGTAAAAGAGTTGACAGAACGAAAGGGGAAACCCATGCCAAGCTCTCAGAAGCGCTATAGGGAGGGAGACTTTGTCGGGACGCGCCAAGGCTTGATTTTCGACGTTAAAGGACTATTTCACCCTCCTAGCAGGGTCATAGCTTTCCTAAGATACTACCCTTCAGAGACCGGTGATAGAACAAAGAATGGCGTGAAATATCAGAAGGTCTACTCACTGGACAAAAGGTTCAGCATCTTGATGCAAAGGTTCCCAACATACGTCTATTTTGACAACGTCTATGGCTCCATCATGCAGGGCGTCCCATTAAGGGACATAGCTGTTCTCTACCAGCCGACCAAGAAACTAGCCGAAATGTCAAGTGACCGTGAGAATCTAGACGACTTTGAAAGGGACTCGCTGAAATTCTGCGAAATCCTATCAGAATCAGCTGGTGCACCGATGAGCAAGCTAGGCTTGAGCGGCTCAATACTTGTCGGTCTCCACACTTCGAAATCAGACATCGATGTAATGGTCTATGGGTCTGGGAACTGTCTGGCAGTGTACGAGGCAATCGGCTCTCTATATAAGAAATCAGAGTCGTCTGTAAGACCCTACAATGAAGACGAACTGAGAAGGCTATTCAGTTTTAGGGCGTTGAATACATTTACCAAGTGGGATTCCTTTCTGAGAACTGAAAGAAGGAAGAGACTGCAAGGGGTCTTCAAGAAGCGTGAATTCTTCCTACGATTTGTCAAGAACTGGAACGAGATAAAAGAGCGTTACGGGGATGTCACCTACAGGTCGCTTGGTCAGACGATCATCAAAGCCAAGGTGACTGAGGATGACGAAGCACTCTTTACCCCGTGCGTCTACAAGATCAGTGACGTTGAGGTCATTGAGGGGCAAGGGGCAAATGAAACTATGATAGAAGAGGTTTCATCATTCAGAGGACGATTCTGTGAAGTCGCCAAAAAAGGAGAATCCATCATTACAAGAGGGAAACTTGAACTCATCAGCGACAAGTCCGGACATGAATACTCCCGGGTATTGGTGGGGGGCGAAAAAGAGGATTTCATAACGCTAGTTTAGGAAATTATTCAGAGGCAAAGGAGATGTTTCGAGAAAGGGGGAAGCGCTTTGAGGAAACCCAAAGACCGTGACTTCATAAGAACTAGGGAGAACTTGATATTCTGCACCGTTGGTTACACTCATCCCCCAGATCGACTGCTGGCTTACCTAAAGTACCTTCCAAGTGACAGCGGATTATGGTCCAAAGGGGATCTCCACTTCAAAAGAATGATGCCTAACTACTCGGCGAAATCAGTCAGTGAGACATTTTCCTTCTTGAAGAAGAAGTACAGCAAGTACTTGTTTCATGATCCGGTGAACAAAATCACTTTCCCCGCGGTTCCCTATTCCAACATTGATGAGTATTACAAACCAGAAGAGAAACTGGTAGAACTGGCCAAGGAAAAAGAGATACTTGATCCGCTTCAGTCAAAGGCCGTAGATTTGGCAGAGTACTTAACAGGCAAAGCCGCGGTCCCTTTCGACATGTTTGGGGTTACGGGTTCGATCCTACTTGGAATCCATAACGTCCAAATTTCCGATGTTGACCTCACGATCTATGGATATAGGAACTCGTTACAGGTGAAACAAGCATTAGTCAGAGAATACAAGAACCCTACAGGCCCGTTAAGGCAGCTAAACAGGAGCCAAGAAGAGGAATGGTGCGCCAAGAAAGCAAAACAATTCTCAATTGACTATGAATCAACCGCCCTAATTCTGAAAAGGAAGTGGAATTTTGGGTTCTACAAGGAGAAGTTCTTCTCCATTCATCCAACCAAACTAGATTCCGAAATAAGCGAAAACTATGGGGAGAAGGAATTCAAGGGCAAAGGCTCAATCGAAATCGAAGCAAGGGTTGACAGTGCGGCGGAGGCAATATTCAATCCCGCATCCTATAAAGTGGGCGAATTCATAACACTGAAAGGACCGAAGGTTAATGACATAACAGAAGTGGTCTCATTCGAAAGCGTATTTTCCGACATCGGCTTTCCAAACCAATTTATTAGAGTCAAAGGGAAGCTAGAAATGGTCGTCAACAGAATCACGAAGGAAAAACATCACAGAATAGTGGTCGGTTCAGGAAATGTCAGCACCCCAGAGTACATAATTCCCTCAGCCTAGGAAGAATAAGCAAACATAAAATCTATTAATGGATCAATTCGCGCCTGTTCCATCTTGATCCGGCGCAAAGTGGTTCAACAGAAGCCCTTGCAAAGGGTCCGTCCCAGCCGACCGCCCTTCCCAGGGTTTTACGCCGGTCGGTTCAAAGAATGGGATCCTCCGACCACATAGTCCCTGCCTCTGCCTCCTCCTCTTCCTATTAGATTTTATAAGTGTATTAGAACCATTCTAGTCCTAGGTATTCTTGCAAGCTTTTGTCCACTTTGACTTTCGACTCTACTTGTTCTCCGTAACCTACTAATTCGATTAATTTCTTTGCCGTCTTCTTGTATCTCTTGTTGATCCTTACTTCGAAGTATTCATGGTGGTCCTGTACGGTAAGGCTTTTCTCGTCCACTATTCCTTCGTCTACTATTCGCTTAATACTTCGCTTCATCTTGTTCAGATCTTCTATGTCTTGGCTTTCATAGCGGATGACTATGTCCCCTCCTTGAAGGGATGCATGTTCTCTGATCATTTCACCTCAGCCTCTTCTCAATTCTTAGAGTTTTCTGCTTTAGATCTTCCCGTGTCTGAACATCAAACAATGAGGCATTCTCACAGGCTTCGTGCACGTGATCATGATGCTTGACTTTTATTTGTAACCGGTCCGATGCTAATGAGGAATTGCATGGCACCGTTATTCCTTTGCCATCGTTGAGCGTCAGTTTTCTTACCGGTATTGAAAACATTACTTCATTCTTCTCTGATACAGAAACACTATACTCGACACCAGATATCTTACATAGATACTCTCCATCAGGTTCCACGCATGGTATGCTGAACATTGCTAGCTCCCCTTCCCTCAAGTTTCGCTTGAGGGTTGGTTCATAGAGTTGAATTTTGCTCAGATCTATCTCGCCATTTTGGTCTTTTGGAACTTTTGCCGTGGTCCATATTTCTAGTCCGTCTGGCTCTCTGAGTTGTAGTCTCTCTCGGAGGTTAGGGTTCTGTTCGATCAGTTCCTGGAACCTATTTCTATATTCAAGTACTTGACCTATTGTGGTTGTCGCTCTCCATTTTACTCCATATTGGTGTTCCGCTTTCTCCTCCACTATTATTATTCTTCCATCTTTCTCGACTATTCTATCTATTCCTCCTTGATTGGGTCTCTCAACCCGGTACAGTGTATCCGCGCCTATGTGATGAGCGAGGGCATCAAACAATTCTCTACCTATCACGCTTTTCTCCATACGAGTACAAGTCTCACCTAGTGTCTCGCTTTCTTGAGGGCTTAGGATTACCATGTTCTCCAATTTTAGTTGAAGTGTCGTTCCATATTCTGTGGTTGAATATGGCGGGTAGATCTCCATGTTGGTTCCCCTTATTCCCGTCCTCATCGTTAGGCGTTCAATGTTTTCTCCTTCTTCATTTCTATCTGTTATTATATCGGTGGTTAGTGTTGCCCCTCTCCCCGGCAGGGTGAACCCTTCGGTTGAGAGCAATCCCCTTATCTGAACCTCTCCTTCCCCCCTAATTGGTAGCATTGCTTCTTGTCTGAGGGGTCTTGGTGAGATGACTATGCTGTCCATCTTCACCGCTAGAGAACTTGTTTCTTTTTCTCCAGGCGCTAGTAGATCGCCTACAATGTTTTTGTTGAGGGTTATTGCTCCATCTTTGATTGGTCCACCCACTAGTGCTTCTCCTCCATCCGTTTGGATAACCATTCTCGCATAGTCGCCATCCCTGACCACGAATCCCAACCCCTCAAACTTCTTGCCGAGTTGCATCCTTGTCTCACCATCACTCACACTAAGTTCAATCGGTGTTCTTGACTTCCAAGCTGGATCCTCTGGTTTTCTAACATTTAGAATTCTTACACGTAGTTCATCTCCTTGCTCGATTCCCATGCGCTCAATGTCTGCCTTCATAATGTTCGCTCTTGCACCCCACGCCACCGTAAGCTCAGCGATAGCTTGAACTCTATCCGTCTCAAGTAATGTTGTCATAATGTCTCTACGGTGGAATTCTACATTCGCAATTGGCCTAAGCTGCAAGTAGTAGGTTGGGTGATCACTGCGGTTTAGTGTTGCGTGAGGGTCTTGGATGCTCTCTCTGAATGTCTCTACATCGTAGCTTGTCCCTTTCCATCTTATACTTACTTCCTGATTTCCGGGTTGGTGTTCTCTCAATGCCTGTTCTAGGTCTCTTCCTGCCATGAGCGATATTTCACGTAGATTCTCTAAGGGGATAAATCCCTTATTGATCTCCCAACAGGATATCTGAGTCTGAACGCATCCGAGTCTGTCGGCAAGCTCGTGTTGCTCGAGACCCAAGTCCATGCGCCACTTTCTTACTAGTTCCCCTGCTCCGATCACCCTAGCGTCGTGCACGGTCGATGCATTCAAATCAACTACGTCGGCTCTCTCCTCCACTGCCCTATGGAGACGAAGATGTTCGATGTCGGTTCCTGAGAGAGTATTCTCCTCTTTTCCTCGTTCACGAGCGGCCATTTGTCCCTCGTTTCGCACGGCAGAGGTTCCGTTGCTCGCCCCATTCGATCTATCCCGTTCTGTGGAGCGAGTCTTCTGTTGATCAGTGTCGTGATCTGTCGAAATTGTTCTGGGCTCAAACTGATTATCAGTCAAGTTTCTTGAATGGTCATGCCCCTGCATATGTGTCTCAGAAGAGTGGTTCCTCTCACATCCTGCGGAACTATTATTACATTCTTCCACGAACAACCTATTGTTGTCTACTGCTTCTTGTCCAGCTTTATTCATGACGAAGTTGTCTTCTTTTTCTGTCGATGACGTCTCTGAGTGTTGGCTGGATTCTGGACCATTGTGCTGATGCCGTTCCTCTAGTGTTTGCAGATATTCTTCTATTACTGCTTCTCTTACCCTATCTGCGACTTCATTTTCCCGCTTCAGATTGCTGCCATCAGTGCTGGAATTCTCTGATTCGCTCTCAGTTGACTCGTTTCCTCCCTCTGCACCTGCCCTATGTTCCTCTATTTCGTCTGCCTTAGTCGCTACTTCGTCGCTAGCGCCCTGGCTATTCATTG
>Ga0315309_1000317_pt1 | contig 28955 bp, 24 predicted proteins | sample TDP4_MG_FD_203080 | JGI IMG/M metagenome (GOLD analysis project Ga0315309, IMG submission 203080) | Freshwater sediment microbial communities from Lake Towuti, South Sulawesi, Indonesia - TDP4 | ecosystem: Environmental > Aquatic > Freshwater > Lake > Sediment | place: Indonesia: South Sulawesi...
ATAAAATCTTAAATAGCTTTCAATTGGCCCTAACAGATGTGGACTGGAAGATGACACATGGCCTGAACATTATCGGCCTGCTTCTAGTCCTTGTACTTATTTAGGGGTCGTCAGTTCTTCGGCGGCCCCTGCATATTATGGTGACATTATACTATGAACGAATTCGATGTCCGCTTTGGATTGATTTACCTTAGTCACGAGTATATTGGTGGTATCGGAATATGGAAAGAATAAGGGTCTATCATGACGGGGACGCCGATCTGGGCGTCCTGAAGGGAAAAAGGATAGGCGTGATCGGCTACGGGATCCAAGGGAGCGCCCAGGCGCTCTGCCTCAGGGACTCGGGCCTAGATGTATCGGTCGGCCTAAGGGAGGGGGGTGAGTCATGGCGAAGGGCGGAGAAGGATGGCCTTACGGTACTGCCCATACATGAGGCAGCAAAGAAGGCAGATGTCGTAATGCTCCTGATCCCGGACATGGTCCAGAAGCAGATCTACTACGACTTCGTTGAGAAGAACCTCGATCCAGGCGACGTGCTCTACTTCAGCCACGGTTTCTCCATAACCTACGGCCTGATAAGACCGCCCGAGAGCGTCGACGTGGTGATGGTCGCCCCGAAGAGCCCCGGCCCGAAGCTCAGGGAGGCGTACTTGGACGGCTTCGGCGTCCCCGCCCTCCTAGCCGTTCACCAGGACCGAACCGGTCAGGCCAGGCAGAGGGGCTTGGCGCTAGCGAAGGCGATGGGATTCACGAGGGCCGGCGTCGTCGAGTGCACCTTCGATCAGGAAACGCTCTCCGACCTGTTCGGCGAGCAGGCTGTCCTCTGCGGCGGTGTGACGGAGCTGATCAAGGCCGGTTTCGAAACCCTCGTGGAAGATGGCTTCCCCCCAGAGCTAGCGTACTTCGAGTGCCTGCACGAGCTGAAGCTCATCGTAGATCTGATCTGGGCGGGGGGGATGGAAAACATGTGGAGCCACGTCTCCGAGACCGCGAGGTACGGTGGAAGGACCAGGGGCAGTTACCTGATAGATGACGGAGTGAGGCAGAGGATGAGGAAGCTCCTGGTGGACGTGAAGGATGGGACCTTCGCCCACGAGTGGATAGTCGAACACAGCATAGGGTGCCCAAAGTTCGAGATGCTCAGGCGGATTGGCTCGCAGCACCCCATAGAGATAGTCGGTGCTGAGATCAGGAAGATGTTCGAGAAGAAGGGCCGAGCGCGTTGAGGAGCGACACCATCAAGAGGGGCCCCGAGAGGGCGTTTGCTAGGGCGCTGTTGAAGGCCGATGGCCTCACCGACGAGGAGATCGGCTCGCCCTTCATAGGCGTGGCCAATTCTTGGAACGAAGTCGTGCCAGGCCACATCCACCTGAGGGCTGTGGCGGATGCCGTGAAGGCCGGCGTGAGGAGGCGCGGTGGCACGCCCCTCGAATTCAACACGATAGCCGTCTGCGATGGCCTCGCCATGGGACATGCTGGCATGAGGTACTCGCTACCGAGCAGGGAGTTGATAGCCGACTCCATAGAGACGATGGCGGAAGCCCACAGCTTCGACGGCCTCGTCCTAATACCCTCTTGCGACAAGACAGTTCCGGCTCACCTGATGGCCGCCGCGAGGCTGAACTTGCCAGCCGTGGTCGTGACGGGTGGGCCAATGCTTCCCGGCACGGTGGGCTGCGACGTCAACAGCGCCTTCGAGGCCGTCGGCGAATACAAGGCGGGGAAGATTACAGAAGCACAACTGAAGCTAGTGGAGGACTCTTGCTGTCCGGGGGCGGGTTCGTGCGCTGGCGCGTTCACGGCCAATACAATGGCCTGCGTGACGGAGGCGATCGGCATGTCGCTCCCAGGATGCGCCACGGCGCACGCGGTCTCCGCGAAGAAGATCAGGATCGCGAAACAGAGCGGCGAGGCCGTGATGGGGCTACTTGTAAACCAGACTGCCCCCCGCGATATCATGACGCCCTCCGCCTTTAGGAACGCGATAATGGTGGACATGGCGATAGGCGGCTCCACGAACACCGTCCTTCACCTGCAGGCCGTGGCCGAGGAGTGCGGGTTGAAGCTGGAGCTCGACATCTTCGACAAGCTGAGTCGTTCGACACCACACATCTGCAACCTCCGTCCCGGCGGACAGCACACGATGTTCGACCTCGAAAGGGCTGGAGGCGTCCCATCGCTGATGGGCGTGCTTCCGATTGACAAACGCTGCCTGACGGTCTCCGGTAAGAGAGTTGGAGAGCTTCTGGCAGATGTCAAAGACGACGAGGTCATACGTCCTGTTAGTAGAGCGTACTACCCGGAGGGGGGCGTGGCCGTCCTGTATGGGACCCTGGCCCCCAAAGGGGCCGTCGTGAAGCAGACGGCTGTTGAGAAGCTCCACTTCAAGGGGCCAGCGAGCGTCTTCGATTCCGAGGAAGATGCTTCTGCGGCCCTGTTCTCGAATCGGATACGGGATGGTGAGGTCGTCGTGATCAGGTACGAGGGCATGAAGGGCGGGCCAGGCATGAGGGAGATGCTCGGCCCGAGTTCGGCCGTCGCAGGAATGGGCTTGGATGTCGCGATAGTTACTGATGGGAGATTTTCGGGCGCGAGCAGGGGCCTCTGCGTCGGGCACGTGTCCCCAGAGGCTGCGCTGGGTGGACCGATAGCGATCGTCGAGGAGGGCGACACGATCGTGATCGACATCCCCCATAGACGGATCGACGTACTCATAGGCGAGGATGAAACCTCTCGACGACTAGTTGGCCTTAAGCCACTCGTGAAGCCCGCGGCGGGCTACCTACAGAGGTACGCGAGGGATGTTTCCAGTTATGGGAAGTGACCTGGGAAATGGAAGAAGTGTACGTAAGTAATTTCATTGACGACATTAGATCGAAGTTCAAGCTGCCGAGTAGGATCAGGATCTTCGACACGACGCTAAGGGACGGGGAGCAGACCGCCGGCGTATCGTTGACCTCTGATGACAAGCTGGAGATCGCCAAAGCCCTTGATGGGCTTGGCGTTGATGCGATAGAGGCGGGTTTCCCGATCTCATCCGAAGAGGAGAGGAACGCCATCAGGAGGATCGCCTCAGAGGGGATGAGGGCCGAGGTGTGCGGGCTCGCAAGGACACTTGAGAAGGACATCGATGCGGCTGTGGAATGTGGCGTTGGCTCCGTCCACACCTTCATAGGCACTTCCGACCTTCACCTGAACTACAAGCTGAAGAAGAGCAGGCAAGAGGCTCTGGAGACGGCCGTCAGAGCTGTGGAGCATGTGAAATCAAGGGGCTTGATCTGCGAGTTCTCCTGCGAGGATGCAACGAGGACATCCTTGGACTACATGACCTCCGTTTGTAAGGCCGTCGAGGATTCCGACGCCGATAGGATCAATATCGCCGATACCGTTGGTGTTATGGTTCCGGAGTCCACATACTATCTTGTCTCAAAGCTCAAAGAGGAGATCAAGATCCCGATATCGGTTCATTGTCACAACGACTTCGGTCTGGCCGTAGCAAACACTCTGGCCGGTGTAGCGGCTGGGGCCGAACAGGTCCATGTGACCGTAAACGGCCTGGGCGAGAGGGCGGGAAACGCGAGTCTGGAGCAGACCGTAATGGGATTGAAGGCCCTATACGATGCCCCAGTGAGGATCGACGTGGGGAGGTTGACACGCGTGTCCGCTCTCGTCGAGAGGCTCACGAAGATCTATCTCCCCCCAAACTATCCGATAGTGGGGAGAAACGCTTTCGCGCACGAGTCCGGCATCCACGTACACGGCGTTCTGTCCAAAGCCGCAACCTATGAGCCAATCACTCCCGAGATGGTGGGTCAGCGAAGGAAGATCGTGCTCGGCAAGCACAGCGGCGCGCACGCCGTCTCCCAATCGCTGGCGGAGCTCGGCATAAACGTCAGCAAGGAGCAGCTGTCCGCGGTGGTGGCCAAGATCAAGGGCCTCGGCGACGACAAGAAGACAGTCACGGATGAGGATCTAATCACAATAGTCGAATCCGTCGTCGAGCCGAGCGCCGCGAAGTCCGTCGTACTCGATGAGATCGTCGTCACTACGGGCAACAAGCTGGCTCCGACCGCGAAACTTAAGCTCAGGGTAAACGGCAAGGAATATGTCGGGGAATCGAGTGGTGTCGGTCCAGTCGACGCGGCCGCGAGGACGATACAGCGCCTTGCGGGCTCCGACCTGAAGCTCCGCGAGTACAGGCTGGAGGCCATCACGGGTGGGACTGAGGCCGTAGCCTGCGTCGAGATTGAGATGGAGACCGAGAAGCGGCTGATCTTCAAGGCAAGGGCGATGGACAAGGACATCGTCATGGCGTCCGTGATGGCCCTAGTCGAGTGCATCAACAAGGCCAGGAGCGTGGGAAGTTGAAGATGAGGGGAGCTGCAGCCGTCATCGAGGCACTGAAGAGGCAGGGCGTCAAGCACATCTTCGGAATACCGGGTGGCGCCATCATGCCCGTCTACGATGTCATCTACGACGATGCCGAGGTGAAGCACATCCTGACGAGGCACGAGCAGGGCGCCTGCCACGCCGCCGATGGCTACGCCCGAGCATCCGGAGGAGTCGGCGTCTGCATGACAACGAGTGGCCCGGGCGCGACGAACCTCGTGACTGGCCTGGCGAACGCCTACATGGATTCAGTCCCGGTCGTGGCCCTGACGGGCCAGGTCTCAACATCGTTCATAGGTTGCGACGCTTTCCAGGAGGCCGACATAGTTGGCATGACCATGCCCGTCACCAAGCACAACTTCCAGGTCAGGAACGCCTCCGAGATCGGGTCGATCGTTGCATCGGCATTTAGGCTCGCAAAGTCTGGAAGGCCCGCACCGGTGCTGATAGATCTACCGAAGGACGTTCAGTCCTCCGAGGCCGATATCGAATTTCCCGAGGAAGTGGACATGATCGGGTACAAGCCAACCGTCAACGGCCACCCCGTCCAGATCAAGAGGGCGGCAGAACTGCTCCTCGGATCGGAAAGGCCCCTAATCTTGGCCGGCGGGGGAGTCACGACCTCGAATGCATCCCGCGAGTTGGTCGCCCTGGCCGAGCTCCTGGGAGCTCCGGTCGTGACGACTCTTCTGGGCAAGTCGTGCATGCCCGAGAACCACCCCCTCTCCCTTGGCATGACGGGCATGCATGGGAGGAAGTCCTCAAACTATGCCATGATACAGGCCGACGTTCTGCTCGCGATCGGAACGAGGTTCAGCGACAGGATCACGGGGAACTTGAAGGAGTTCGCAAAGGAAACGCGCGTCATCCACATCGACATCGATCCCGCTGAAATAGGCAAGAACGTGCCGGTCCATCTTCCGATAGTGGGCGACGCGAAGTCAGTGCTGGCCGAGCTAGTAAAGACAACCGCCTCCATGATCGCCAAAAACAAGGAGACAGCATGGACCAGGAAGGTCAGGGAACTGAGGGAGTGCTGCGAATGCAATTGCGACAGCGATGCCAAGCCCATAGACCAGAGGGCCCTGCTGAAGCAGCTGCAGCTGGTATTGGATGAGGACGACATTGTCGTTACAGGAGTTGGGAGGCACCAGATGTTCGCGGCGCACTACCTTAAGAGGGACAAGCCGAGGACCTTTATTTCCTCGGGGGGACTCGGCACGATGGGATTCGGTTTCCCTGCCGCGATGGGCGCAAAGGTCGCGAGGCCCGACGTCGAGGTCTTCGACTACGATGGCGATGGAAGCTTCCAGATGACGGGGAAGGAATTGGCCACGTGCAAGGAGAACGGGATAAAGGTGGTCGTCATAGTTGTCAGAGACGGCGTCCTTGGAATGGTCTACCAGTGGCAGGCCCTCTTCTCCCAAAAGAGGTACTCTCACGTCCATCTCGGCCACGTGCCGAATTTCGTGAAGTTCGCCGAGGCCTTTGGCCTGAGGGGCATAGGCGTGGAGAGGACCGAGCAGATCGGGCCGGCCCTGAGGGAAGCCGTGAAGAGCGACGAGACGACGCTGGTCGAGGTCATCGTCAATCCCGATATCCACGCGCTCCCAATGATGCCGCCAGGAGGCGCCCTTTCGCAGTTCTTCGGGGACTGCCTGGAAAAGCCCCTCCTAGAGGCCCTGGGGCCCATGCAAGGGTGGTGACTTTGAACAAGAACGTCGGAAGGCACATCGTCGGCATGGTCGTCAAGGACAAGCCGGGCGTCATGCAGAGGATCGCCGGAATGTTCACGAGGAGGGGTTTCAACATCGACACAATCGCGGTAGGCAAGTCCGAGACGCCGGGCCTCTCGAGGATCACCCTGTCGATGACGGCCGACGAGGATACGCTGGAGCAGTTGACAAAGCAGCTCTACAAGATCGTCGAGGTCATCAGGGTGTTCAAGATGGGGGAAAAGGGCTCCGTCACAAGGGAGCTCTGCCTCGTGAAGGTCCACATCAAGGACGACAGCGCGAGATACGAGGTGATGAAGTACTCGGACGTCTTCAAGGGCAAGATCGTGGACGTATCGCCGAACTCAACCACGATCCAGCTCGTCGGCACATCCGAGAAGATAGACGACCTCTTGGACATTCTGAGGCCCTTCGGCATGAAGGAGGTCGTGAGGACCGGCGTCGTCGCGATATCGAGAGATCCCAAGAAGTGATCCGAAACGCCGACCATAACCGAGCGGATCTTCCAGGAACACTGTGGCCATCGCGTCGTGCCCGGAGATCTCGTGACGGCGAAGATCGACCTCCTCCTGGCGAACGACATCACGGCCCCTATCGCGATAGATGAACTTGAGAAGGCCGGCATAGACAGGATATACAACCCCTCCAGCGTGGTCTTCGTGGCCGACCACATGGTACCTGCAAAGGACATCGATGCTGCCAACCTCTGCGGCAAGATGCGCGCCTTCGCCAAGAGGCAAGGCGCACCCCTCTATGAGGCGGGATGGGGCGGGATCGAGCACGCGCTGCTGCCAGAGGAGGGCCTAGTGGTTCCCGGCATGTTCGTTGTGGGCGCGGATTCCCACACGTGCACATATGGAGCCGTAGGCTGCTTCGCGACAGGCGTCGGATCGACGGATTTCGCGGCGGCCCTCGCCATGGGCGAGCTCTGGTTCAGAGTTCCCGAGTCGATGAAGCTGATCTTCAAGGGCAAAATGGGCGATGGCCTGATGGGAAAGGACCTTATACTGAACGCAATAGGTAAAATTGGGGTCGATGGAGCCGCCTACCGTGCGATGGAGTTCGAGGGCCAAGGTATAGACGACATGTTAATGGATGGGCGGATGACGATGTGCAACATGGCCATCGAGGCAGGGGCGAAGAGCGGCATAATTGCACCCGATGCCAAGACCGTAGACTACGTCAGGGCAAGGAGCGGCAGGCCCTTTCAGCTCTACAGGAGCAGTCCCGACGCGCAATACGTGGAGACCGTCGAATTCGATGTCACGGATATGGAGCCGCAAGTAGCATTGCCGCACTCCCCAGGGAATGCGAAGCCGGTCTCTGAAGTCACGGGCACCGAGGTCGATCAGGTTGTGATCGGCTCGTGCACCAACGGCAGGATGGAGGACCTGCGAATCGCTGCAAGGATCCTGAGGGGAAGGGCCGTTCACTCGGGTCTGCGATGCATCATAATACCTGCGACGCAGAGGCTATATCTTCAGGCCCTGGACGAGGGCCTGATAGAGACGTTCGTGAGGGCGAATGCCATCGTCTCAACCCCCACCTGTGGCCCGTGTCTCGGAATGCACATGGGCGTGCTCGGCGAGGGCGAAGTGGCCCTCTCGACGACGAACCGGAACTTCATCGGAAGGATGGGACATCGGAGCAGCAGCGTCTACCTCGCCTCGCCCGCGACAGCCGCTGCAACTGCCATAGAGGGGATCATAGCGGATCCGAGGCGATACCTGTAGGAGCTTATTGCCCAATGGGAATTGTGTATAAGGTTGGTGACAGCATTGACACCGATCTTATAGTTCCGGCCAGATATCTGAATACGATCGATCCCGCGGAGCTGGGCCGTCACTGCTTTGAGGACCTTGATCCTGAATTCTTAAAGGCAAGGGGAGGGGGCATGATCGTCGTAGCAGGTCGGAACTTTGGCTGTGGCAGCTCAAGGGAGCATGCGCCGATAAGTTTGAAGGCCGCAGGGGTAGAGTGCGTGATAGCGAAGTCCTTCGCGAGGATCTTCTTCAGGAATGCCGTCAACATCGGCCTGCCCGTGATGCAGTGCGAGGAGGCGGCCGAGAGGGCCGAGTCGGGCGATGATATACAATTCGACCTTTTCTCCGGCACCATTAGGAATCTCAAGAGGGACGAGACATACGATGCCAAGCCGCTCCCCAAATCCATGCAGGAGATATATTCCTCGGGTGGCCTGATGAATTACGTCAAGAGGAGGCTGGCGGAAAGAACTTGATGAGCATCGGGAGGCGTTCAGTCCATGCGAGAGTATAAGATCGCAACCGTTCCCGGCGACGGCATAGGCCCGGAGGTCCTGGCGGAAGGCATCAAGGTCATGCGCTCGGCGTTCAACGCGTGCGACATCTCCACAGAGTTCGTGAGCTATCCATTTGGCGCGGAGCACTACGCGGAGACCGGCGAGACGATCTCGGAGAAGGACTTGGACGAGTTGAAGGGCTTCGATGCGATGTACTTCGGGGCGATCGGTGACCCAAGCGTCCCGACCGGCGTGCTTGAGGGCGGGATCCTCCTCAAGCTGAGGTTCCATTTTGATCAGTATGTGAATCTGAGACCAGTCAAGTTATACGAGGGCGTCCCATGTCCGCTCGCGGGCAAATCGACAAAAGACGTTGACTTCCATGTGGTCAGGGAGAACACGGAGGACTTCTACGTCGGGCTTGGCGGGAGGATGACCGAGCGCAATGGCGATTTCAATCTCAGCCTATCATCTGGGATTGGATGCGGCACCCTTTATTCGGTGAAGGCATCAGAGGCAACCGACGAGGAGGCATTTCAGCTCGGGGTCTTGACAAAGGGGGGGTGCAGGCGTGTCATGACATATGCATTCGAGCTGGCCAAAAAGAGGGGCAAAACGCTCGTCACATCCGTCGACAAGGCAAACGTGATAAACATGTACTCCCTCTGGAGGGAGACTTTCAGAGAAGTGTCGACGCACTATCCCGGAATACAAACTGAGCATTCCTTCGTCGACGCCACCTGCATGTGGTTTGTTAAGAACCCAGAGCATTACCAGGTCGTCGTGGCCCCGAACCTCTTCGGGGATGTCATAACTGATCTCGGGGCGATGATCCAGGGCGGAATGGGGCTCGCGCCCGGAGCCAATATTAATCCAGAGGGCATATCGATGTTCGAGCCGATCCACGGCTCTGCGCCCAAGTACAGGGGTTTGAATGTGGCAAATCCGATCGCATCGATTCTGGCTGGAAAGATGATGCTCGAGTTCATAGCCGAGAGGCACGGCGATGCAAGGATGGCCGAAGCTGCAGAGCTCGTGGAGCATGCCACAGCTGATATTTTGCGAGAGGGTCGGGTGCGCACAAGGGACATCGGCGGTTCCTCCAGCACATCGCAGGTCGGCGATGCGATTGCTATGAGGGCCAGGGAGAGCTCCGGATAAGGCTCACTTACATTCATAGTGACCGACATAGATGGCCGATGACGTCCGGCCCGAATCCTCCTCAGTTGAACCACAGTGGGACCGCACTGGAATGGGCCATGATATCGAATTTTTGGTCAGCGGCCTTGTTAACATAGCCGTGTGTAATTCGACGATGCTAGAAAGATTTTACGACCACAAACGTATGTCCTTATAGGATGGACATTTTGCCTTCTTCTGCCTAACTTGATTCCGGGGAGCGAACTGCAGGCTAAGTTCGATGTTAGTTTTCGCCCTGGTAATGGGGCGTTCTAGGGGCTGGGAGCCATAGAACTGGGAATCGTTGGGTATGGGGTCTATATTCCGAGGTGGAGGATCAAGATAGAGGAGATAGCGAAGGTCTGGGGCCATGATGTCGATTCCTATAGGAAAGGGTTGGGAGTGGAGGAAAAGGCCGTCCCGTCGATGGACGAGGATACTACGACGATAGCTGTGGAGGCGGCGAGAAATGCCATGAAAAGGGCACCGGAGGTCAAACCTGGGGAATTTGGGGCGATCTACGTCGGCTCCGAGTCACACCCTTATGCTGTCAAGCCAACCGCTGCCACGGTCGCAGAGGCAATGGGCCTGACGCCGAACCTAACCGCCGCAGACTTGGAGTTCGCGTGCAAGGCGGCTACGGCCGCGATGCAGGCCTGCCTAGGCCTCATAAAGGGCGGATACATGAAGTACGGCATCTCCATAGGGGCGGACACGGCGCAGAGCGCCCCAGGAGACGCGCTCGAATACACCGCAGCGGCAGGAGGGGCGGCTTATGTGATTGGTGGCGATGGCGTCATTGCGGAGATAGAGGGAACCCACTCCTATACGCAAGATGTGCCGGACTTCTGGAGGCGGGATGGAACCCGTTACCCAAGCCATGCCGGAAGGTTCACAGGAGAACCCGCATACTTCGAGCACGTCATAGATTGCAGCAGAGCGCTTTTCGAGAAGCTCGGTACGTCTGCCAAGGACTATGACTATGCAGTTTTCCACCAACCTAACGCGAAGTTCCCCCTAAGGGCCGCCAAGTTGCTGGGATTTGAGGAGAGGAAGGTTCTTCCCGGGATGGTTGTTAACAAGGTAGGAAACACCTACTCCGGTTCCTCTCTGTTGGGCCTGGCCGCCATCCTGGATATGGCAAAGGAGGGGGATAGGATACTCATGACCTCCTACGGATCTGGCGCAGGTTCTGATTCATTCAGCATGAGGCTCACGGACCGCGTTGAGCAAAAGAGGAGGCTCTCTCCGCCGGTCAGGTACTACATTGAAAGGCGCGAGTATATAGACTACTCAATGTACGCGAGGTTCGAGAGGCTTCTCAAGGGGTGATCGGGCACGTCAAACATGGGCCAGTTCAAGAGGAGGGACGTCGCAATAATCTCGGTGGGAACGACGGAGTTCGGCGAACTTTGGGACAAAGGGTTGAAGGACCTGGCATGGGAGGCCGGGGTTAAGGCAGTAGAGGCGGCGGGCATCGGTGGAAAGGACATTCAGTACATAGTCTTCGGAAACATGTCCGGGGGGCTTTTCGTGGGCCAGGAGCACGTTGCAGCGCTCGTGGCCGATTTCCTCGGGCTTAACTCGGTCCCGGCCACCAGGGTCGAGGCGGCCTGCGCCTCCGGGGGCGCAGCCTTCCTTCAGGCCTACATGGCGGTAGCCTCTGGCATGTACGACATAGTCGTAGCGGGCGGTGTTGAGAAGATGACCGATGTGGGAGCGGGCCAGGCGGCGTCGATCCTCTCAGGGGCTATGGATTACGAGTGGGAGGCTTACTTCGGGGCGACGTTCCCAGGCGTCTACGCTCTGATGGCCAGGAGGTACATGCACGAGTACGGGCTGAAGGCAGATACGCTCGCGAAGGTCGCGGTTAAGAACCACTATCACGGCAGCCTCAACCCGTTGGCTCACTTCAGGAACAGGATAACTGAAGAGGAGGCCCTTTCGTCCCCAATTGTCGCAGATCCCTTGAGGAGGTACGACTGCTGCCCAGTTTCGGACGGCGCGGCCTGCGCCATACTAGCCCCTTTGGAGGTGGCGCGCAAGTACACAGACACTCCGATCATCATAAGGGCCGTGGCCCAGGCTTCCGACACGCTTAGTCTCCTAGGGCGAGGGGACTTGTGCACGCTAAAAGCCACTGTAAAGGCAGCGGGCTGGGCATTTGAGGAGGCCAAAGTCAGCAGGAAGGACATAGATATGGTGGAGGTGCACGATTGCTTCACGATTGCTGAGCTTCTTGCGCTTGAGGACCTTGGATTCTGCAAGAAGGGAGAGGCGGAGAAACTTTACAGCGAGGGCCAGACGTACGTTGGCGGAGAACTGCCCGTGAACACCGACGGGGGCCTTAAGGCGGGAGGCCACGCCGTTGGGGCGACCGGCATAAAGCAGATAGTTGAGGTGACAAGGCAGCTAAGGGGGGAGGCTAAAAACGGAAGGCAGGTGGACGGCGCGGAGGTTGGGTTGGCCCACAACGTGGGAGGGACAGGGGCAACGGCCGTAGTGGCGATACTGTCCAGAAGGTGAGGAGGATGAGCAGCTTGGGGATTCCGCAGCATTGGAGGACGATAAGGGAACGCTACAGGCTGTTGGGTGCGCGATGCGAGAAATGCAACACGAATTACTTCCCGCCCAGGAAGGTTTGCCCGAAATGCAGGAGGCGTGGGAAGACGACGCAGGTCGAGTTCTCGGGCAAGGGGAAGATTTTCACCTATACTGTTATCAACGCCAGCTCGAAGGCATTCGAGAATTACATTCCTTACATAGTTGGGCTCGTCGAGCTCGATGAGGGTCCGAGGGTCTTATCCCAGATTGTCGACTGCAAGCCCGAAGACGTTCACATAGGAATGGAAGTCGAAGCATGTTTCAGGAAGATCTTCGAACAGGATGATGGCGGCATAATAAGCTACGGCTTCAAGTTCAGACCATATGACGATTCTTGGGCCAAAGACTACGAAAGAAATATCTGACAGAGATCTGGGCAATCGCTCTAGCGCGCTGAGGTTTTTGGCCAAGTCCTGAAGGCCAGCCGAAAGCGAAAAAATACGGGTTGACCAAAATTGGCTAGCGAATACCCGTCGCAGCTACATTGGGCGCAGAGGGGCTCATGCCTTGGGTTCAGGATTCCGGAGCACCCCTTCCGAATCTATGGCGCCCTCCCTTATCCTTGTCGCGGAGATGGGCCTCCCATCTTCGGCGAGCGCCATTTCCACCACGATTATCCTGAGCGGAGGCAACCCCCTCTTCCTCCTCAGGTCATTGATCTCCACTCCCCTTGACCTGTTCTCCGATGTCACGAAGAGCGCCTCCAGTTCGCCGTCTTCGATCGCCGGCCCGTATGGATCTTCTATCTCGACGATCTCGACCTTATTCGCGCACCCCATCTGCTCTACGAATCTCCTGACGTTTTCCACCCTGACGCGGTATGGCTCAACGGGACGTCCTTTCGAATTGTGGGCATATTCGTCCGACGTGATGCCGATCAGCAGACTGCTACTGCCCTCAAGGGCCGTCCTCAAGAATCCCCTGTGCCCCCTATGGAATGCCTCGAACGTCCCTCCGAGCGCGGCCTTTGGCTTTCTTGCCATCGCCTTCGAAGCCCAAAGGTTAGCTTATTAAACTCCTCACTTTCGTTTCGATTCATGTCCGACGCATTCGAGGAACTGCTGGACAGGTACCTGCAGGCTGGGAGGATCTGCGCGCAACTGCGCCCGTCGGCAAGGAAGCTAGTCGTAGACGACGCGAGGTTGGTTGACATCTGCGAGGCGCTCGAGGCGGACATCAGGGCGCTTGGTGCAAGGCCCGCATTCCCCGTCAACGTCTGCGTCGGCAGCGTAGCCGCGCACTTCACGGCCCCTCCCGGCGAGAGCGATGTCCTGAAAGATGGCGACCTCGTAAAGGTCGATTACGGCGCGATGATAGATGGCTGTATGGTCGACACGGCCATCTCGGTAAACCTCTCGCCTCTCGACGCCGGCATAATCGGGATTGCCGAGGAATGCTTGGAGGTTGGCATCGGCTACATGAAGGCTGGCACCGATGTATCGAAGGTCGGCGCGGCGATCCAACAGACGGCCGAGGCATCTGGTTATAAGGTGATAGCGAATCTCACTGGCCACCAGATCTCGAGGTTCAATCTCCACGCGGGCGGAATCATACCGAACGTGGCTCGGGGTTATCACGGAAAAGTACAGACGAACGCGATTTATGCGATCGAACCATTCCTAACCTACAGCCATGGCGCAGGCGTCGTCGTCGAAAGGTCGCCGGCCCTCATCTACAGGTTGGGGAGGTCGAGGCCAAGGGACAGAGCCACGAAGGACTTGCTCTCAATGATCCAAGAATCCTTCAGCACTACGCCATTCGCCGAGAGGTGGCTGAACCTCACGCCCGAGGAGAAGGGCGCCTTTCAGAACATGCTCGATAATGGCAGCATATCGAAATATCCGCAGCTTGTTGAGAGGAACGGCGTCCCGGTGGCCCAGGCGGAACACACGGTTGCCGTTCTGCCCGACAAAGTAATCGTGCTCACTAAGTAGATTATATTGATTAAACAGTGGATTTTTTACTTGGGGGTTTCTCCGCGAAGATGCTCATGATCGTCATCGGAGTCCCTGAATTGCAGTTGGTGCATTTCTCCGCCGTTCCGTAGATGTAGTCCCCCTCCTTGAAGTTTCGAGTTAATTTATTGCGGCAATTGGCGCACTCCAGTACGGTTATGACTTTCGCGACCTGGACCCTGAGCCCTTTGCTCTTCGATTGGACTTGGCGGAGGCTGTACAGCGTTATCGCTATCCCCGAAATTCCGACCAGTATGTAAATTGTCGATTGGGTCGGCTCGCTCGCAAGCTCCCTCAAGCCTATGAAGAACATGCCAGCTGAGACGACGAGGAGGATTCCCAGGACCATGAAATAGAGGGACATGAAGACGCTCCCGGGCTGTTTTGCCATGTCTCCCACCTACTGGGCGACCCCCATCGTGTTGCCAACTCCCACAAGCAGAACGGTGTCCCCCACCTTCGTCCCAGTCTTTATGAGCTCCTTCACGCGCTCAACGGCCTGTTCGATGCCCGACATTATCTCCTTCGTAATCGGGGAGACCGCCTCTTGGCTCGACATCTTGATTATGACGCCATAGAGTGGGAGCTTCCTCTTTGTGACCATTTCCTCGATCTTGTACTTCTCCGTTCCGATCCCGCCTATCGCCGCCCCGATGCCCTCGAAGATCTCACCAGACTTCTCGCCCTCGAGCTTGAGGCCCGCATCGACCATCAGCACGGATTTCAAGTTCTTCCTCCTCTTCAAGATGGCGCTGACGGCATCTCCGGGCCTGCCGACAGTTCCGCCCGGCCCCTTCGACTTTATGACGATCACCCTTCTGCCCTCGTAGTCGGTTTCCCCGCAGACCGTATCCCTTGCGATGTCGCTAACCTCATGGCCGTGCATCATCCTCGCGGCCACCAGTGCACCGGCTCCATCTCCGACAGGATGGCCGAAGGTGAATGCGTGGACGGCGCCAAGGAGGGCTTCGGCCTCCCGCATTATCTCGGGAAGGAGGACCTGGATCTGGATGATGATGTAGTAACTCGCGCTCTTCTTGCCGAAGAGGTAGAAGTGCCTTATCACCCTGTAGTATGTGTTGAGAGCTTGGGCGATCTCCAAGAGGTTCTGGATATTGTATTGTTGGGCTTCGTTCGCCTCTGGGGCGATCACCTTGACCTCATCCTTCACTCTGTCCTCCGTAATCCCAAGCAGGTGGTCGTATTTCCAGACTATGCCGGCCGGATCCATCGGAACTGGCGGAATTAGGACGTATTCGAGATACCTGTCCACGTAGGGAGTCGGATCCTTCTGCGACTTCCCGAGCCTCTTCACGTTCTCTATGGCTGCCCTTCTGGTCTCGTCCCTCATGATCTTGAGGCGCGACAGTGCGTACTCAACGTCCCTCAGCATTATGGTCAGCTGTATCCTCTGTCCCCAGACGAAAAGGACGAAGAACATCGCCATGAAGGCGAGGTTAATGATGTAGGCCAATGGGTTCTCCTGCTGTTGGAGCAGGATCGTCGGGAGCTGCAAACGCCACACCTATTCACGCGCAACCTCAGCGACTCTTTATAAGCATGTATCGACTCACTTTCAGGAGGGGTCGGCCTCAGCCCTCCGACATCCCCAATGACCGGCCTTATGGCCTTGCGGCATTTGTGTTGACAACACTTTTTAGGAATGCCAGGCCGTTTTCGGGGCGTTAAACATGAAACCATTCGCCAGTAGTTTGGGCCGCATAGGGACGGAGTCCGCCTTCGAGGTCCTGGCTCGTTGCAGGGAGCTTGAGAGGCAGGGAAAGAAGATCCTGCATTTCGAGATAGGTGAGCCAGACTTCCCAAGCCCTCCGCACGTCGTCGAGGCAACAAAGAAGGCACTGGACCAAGGCTTCACGCACTACACGCCCCCTCAGGGGATCTTTGAGCTCCAAGGGGCCGTCTGCGAAGAGATCGAGAGATCGAGGGGCTTTAGGCCAAAGCCCGAACAGGTCCTCATAGGGCCTGGAGGTAAACCCATCATCCTCTACGCCATGTTGGCCACGATTGAGGGGGGCGACGAGGTCATAGTGCAGGACCCTGCATATCCGATGTATGCCTCCATAGCGAACTACGCTGGCGCGAAGGTCGTGCCAGTTCGCCTGAAGGAGGGGAACGAATTCAGGATGACGGCAGAGGACGTCAAGGAGAAGGTGACCGGAAAGACGAAGATGATCGTCATAAACTCACCCCAGAATCCAACTGGCTCCGTGCTGGCCAAGGAAGATGTCTCAGGCATTGCGGAGATAGCTGAGGACAACGACCTCTGGCTACTATCGGATGAGATCTACAACAGGATCATCTACGATGCGAAGCACTCCAGCCCCGCGACCTACGACGAGGCGACCGAGAGGACGGTATTGGTCGACGGCTTCTCCAAGGCCTACGCGATGACGGGATACAGGCTTGGCTACGGCGTGGGACCTGAAGAGCTGATACAGAAGATGGTTTTGCTGGCGATAAACACGATCTCATGCGTGACGGCTTTCGTGCAGTTGGCGGGCATCGCGGCCCTTAGAGGCCCTCAGGACAGCACTGAGGCGATGGTCAGGGAATTCAGGGCGAGGAGGGATCTTATCGTCTCTGGTTTGAACGGCGTGAAGGGCTTCAAGTGCCTCAACCCCAAGGGCGCATTCTACGTCTTCCCAAATATTAGGGGAACTGGCATGAGCTCGGCCGAGTGCAGCAAATACCTGCTCGAGAAGGGCGGGATTGCGGTGCTGCCGGGGACAGCCTTCGGAGCTGCCGGCGAGGGCTACGTCAGGTTCTCCTACGCTACATCACAGGACAATATCAGGGAAATGATACGGAAGCTGAAGGCCCTCTTCTAATCCGATAGGCATTAATCAGGCCGTTTGTAAGCTAGAAGTGTCTGTTTGTGTTCAAAAGTGGGGCCGCCCGGAGATTCGGGGATTGGTTTGGTGCCAATTTCCATTTCGGACCGGGGATTTCGCGTATTTTTATTATCTCGCGGGTTCCAGGCAGCTCGAACTGCTCCCGAGCCGCGAAGCCACGACCAGAGTGGCCTACAACTCTTCACCGATTGGGAGCTGAACTAGCCCACGGCCCCGATCCCATTGGCTTACAAGTAGCGATAAATCTATTGTTTTTGTACGACGCTCTTAATATTTACCTCTACATAGTTGATTATATAGAGCAATGAAGGTCACAATTTGAAACGTATTGAGGATTCAGGGCTGTGATAAGGATTGCAATACATGTCCTTTTCTGGAGCTCTGCGGCGGCATCGAGCAATATGGCGTACGCGGTTACCACTGTCCCTACGCAGGCTGTAAACTGAAGACTCCGGCCATCAAGAGGATGCAGGAGTGCAGCGTTTGTCAAATGGGTAGGACCACTTGGGACCTGACAGAGGAAGAAGTTGCTAAGCTAGTTACCGAGGTAGAGAGGTTGAGCGAGGTGGATTGTAGCCCAGCTAAACTGCCAAGTGTCGTGCCGATGGTCTCCCTCAAGGACCCCGCAAGCTACGACTCAAGCGAAGATGTTAGGGTTTGGGACAACACAGGTACTTTACCAGACACCCTGTTTCTCATGGTTCTCCAGAGTCTCCAGAAGGAGTCGTGGACAGGATATACTACCATTGGTATGATGACCCCGAGCAAGTTCGTATAACGATCAACTCGAGCTTCGTTCGTGATATCGTAGAATGCGAAATGGCGCATTGTAATGCTAAAAATGTTGTAAAGTTCCTGACGGAGAGGGGCTTAGGGATCGTATTCCATTGGATCAAGCAGGAGCAAAGTACTGTGAATGTCGGATCCCTCAAGCGTTTCTGCAAGGCGTTCAATGTCGATTTTAAGGGACTAGAGGAATCGTCATGACACGTGTCTACCCAGTGGATATGAGGTCTATGAGCTTTATCAAGCTGAAGACTCACGTACTTAACGAAGGAAAGATCTTGTTAGGAAAAAAGATTGTTCGTATACTTGGCTATGCCAATCAAGATCCCATTCTACTTCAGTATTTCGTTGAAGTGGTCAAGAAAGCTGGAGGGTCAATTAAAGGTGAACCACGTTTAGAAACTCACAAGTTGGTAGTATATGCAAACCCTGTTCTCGCAAGAGCACTAAATGCATCAGGCCTCCCTTTTGGTAGAAAGACAAGGACTAACCCCCCTATAGATCCACATCTAAAGCAAGATCGTGAGCTTTTTCGCTATCACATCAAATCAACTCTTACAGAAGAGCTTGCTTCACCATAGCATGGGGACGCTCTGTAGACATAACTGACAAGCTTTCCAGTGAACAACTCAATGTAATTATAAGCATAACCCAAATGCTTAGAAAACGCAAGATAGCTCTTGGCAACATGACAATTTTTTGGTTGGCTGGACGAGAAGACACGATTGTTTAACGCATACCATCAATAGTCCTAGATTTCATCTCGTAAGCCTAGGCGACAAGGAGGATCAGCAAGGCATCGGTAAAAACTGAATGCACATCGTCAACTTTGAAATGGCAATGAATCCATACGCACCAAAGACCTGAATTCTCCCCTTTTTACACAATACTCCTTATCTTGCCTAGTATAGGGAAAATTGTTTATTAATGAGGGCTTGATGATAACTATCTGAGTGACCCTTGGGCGAAACCTACGTCCGTATAAAAGTGCGGGCGATAGATGGGACGAGACGCGAGGAAGTGCGTCTGCTCGTGGACACAGGTTCAACGTACTCCTGGATTTCAAGACGAACCCTAGAAGGGTTGGGCGTCAAATCGACAAGGAGGACGAGGTTCAGGACGATGAAGGGCGACATAGTGGAAAGGGAGGTCGGACACGTTCTCGCGGAGTACGACGGCGAAGAAGCGCCAACAACGGCGGTCTTTGCCGGCGATGGGGATGGTAATGTCTTCGGCTTGCACGGCTTGGAGAGCTTGGGGCTCGAAGTCGATCCGACAACCCAACAGGTCAGGAAAAGCGATGCCTTACTCGCGTTATAACCTTGAATCTACTCGGAGCACTTATCCATGGTTCCCTGACAAACTAGGGTGAGTTCGAGGTCCGGATTATAAGTAGGATCAGGGAGGAGGTATGTGACATTATAAAGCGTCAAGACCTTTCAAACGTGGGGGATGAGGTCGTTTGTGTGTAAGACGGCCCCCTATGTACAATGCATTGGCCATCGAGCTCATCGTTTTGCGATACTTTGGAGCCGATGGCACCTTGCAGGATGGCCAAATCCCCTTGCAACGGCTAATGAAGGCCAAAAGCTCAACAAAGCCGAACGACGATGCTTAAATCTCCTGCCTCATATAATGCGCATAGTCGCCGCTTCAGGGCATGGGTGAGTCACTTCTGGATGCCATAAGGGCTGAGTCGGTAAGCAAGTCATTCGGCACAGTGAAGGCCGTCATCGGCCTCAACCTAACGGTTGGCTCCGGCGAGATCAGGGGACTCCTCGGCCCAAACGGTTCGGGCAAGAGCACTACCATGAAGGTCATAATGGGCATCCTGAGGCCCGACTCAGGCAAGGTCAGCGTGTACGATGTGGACGTGCTGAAGAGGCCTGTCGACGCGAGGAGGATGATCGGCCATGTCCCCGAGACGCCCTACCTTTACGAATACCTCACAGCATCCGAATATTTGGACTTCGTGGGTATTGCCTACGGCATCGAGCCCGTGGACAGGAAGCAAAGGGTCGAGGAACTGCTCCAGGCCCTGCAGATGGAAGAACACGTTAACGAGGTCATTAGTGGATTCTCCCAGGGTATGAAGCAGAAGGTCGCCATTACGGCTGCCCTGCTGCACAGGCCCAAGGTCCTCATCCTCGATGAGTTGTTGAACGGACTTGATCCGAGATCCGCAAGGATAGTGAAGGGGCTCCTGCATCGGCTAGCGAGGGAGGGCGTGGCCATACTCTTCAGCACTCACGTGTTAGAGATCGCGGAAGCGATATGCGACCGCGTGACGATAATGAACGAAGGCTCAATCCTTGCCGAGGGTTCCGTGCAGGAGCTTAGGTCCCTGGCCGGCCTTCCCGGCTCGAGCCTAGAGGAGATCTTTCTCAAACTGACTGGCAGCGAGGACACGGCGAAGATCGTGGAGGCCCTCAGGCTGTGAAACCGAGCATTATCATCGGCCTTTCGTCGGTCTTGTTCAAGTCTTACCTTAGAGTGGGCCGCACAGGCAACGTGAACACATGGTCCCGACCCACCATCATCCTCTTCGTGGACCTTTTGGCCCTGGCGGTGCCGGTCGCCCTGCTTCGGTATGCCCTTCAGTCGATTCCAGGTGAGTTCACATACCTCCTGGGGCCGATTGTGCAGCAGGTTTTCGTCGGGCTTCCGATCTTGCTGACCTCGGGCGTAATCCTAGCGGGCATAATGTTCGAGCTTGGCCAGAGCGCAAGCCTTTCGTCGAGCGAGGCCGTGAATTGGCTCCCAATCTCCCCGAGGGAGTACGTGACAGCATCGGCTGCGTCGACATGTGCAGCATACTCTCCACTCCTTGCTGTAAGCTTTGGCGTGACCTTGCCACTCGCCATGAGATTCGATCTGATGTATGCATGGCCGCTTATGGTAGTCCTCTCAATCTTGGCGTTCCTTCAAGGGGCGTTCATAGTCGAGATATTGAGGTCGGGCATGAATAGGGTTTCGTCGATCGTCTATCGGAAGCGCGGCAGGTTCGGGATCATCTCAAGGCTCGCGCTACTCACATTCATCTTCGTCACGATCCAGCTGGCATTCAACCCATACATCCTGTACTACGCACTTAGCACCATCGCGAGCAGCGTGGATTATGCTTGGTTTGTACCGATGGTATGGCCTTCGGTTGCGATGGTTAATCGGATCAGGCTCGAGATTCCCCCGATGGTCCTGTTCTCAACCCTCTCGACTATCTTCGCATCGCTCATGTTCGAGGTGGCATCGAGGCTCAGGAAAATGTACTGGTGTCCACCCCCGATGAACATAATGATTAGATCCTCGGCCGATTACAGGCCGACCGCCACGACCCTTTCGAAGTTCGGCTTCAGCCCCTTGGAGGTAGCCATCGCCCTTAAGGAGTTGAGGTCACTCGTGAGACGCAAGGACATGGCCAGGTTCATTGCTGTGCCGATAATGATGGTCATACCGTTAATCCTGCCAATGGCATTTTCGTCCTATGAATACTCAGGAGGGTCGCCAGGATTTTTCATGATGGCATTCGTGCCGTTTGTCGTCACGCTCATGCTCTCTACGATAGCCATTGGGCAAGAGGGAAGGGCCGTGGTAAATATCTACATATTGCCGATCTCCGCCACGGAGTTCATAAAGGGCAAGCTCCTCCTCACTTGGATCATATCCGGCATTTCCACCTTGGGAATCGTGGGGATCTCCGAGATCGTCACCCCGATTGGGATTGAGGACATCTTTGCGGTGATACTTGCGTGCACGTTCGTGACATTGGCTGGAAGTTTCTTGGGGCTCGGCGTTGGTTCGAGGCATCCGGATTTCACATTGGGATCGAGGGGCAGGTACGTCACGCTAGGAGGATTCCTTTTGGGCCTGTTTGCCGGCGGGGCAATTACGTTCGCCATCTTCGCGCCGATAGCCCTTCATCTGTCGTCAGCGCATAGGTTCGGCCTCGGTACGATGCTTCCGGTCACTTTGGCAGTTGGATCTATCCTAACATACATGGTGTACAGGTATTGCGAGAAGGGGGTTGTAAACTTTCTCGCAAACCTTAAGGCGTGAAGGCGACGACTCCTAGTGCCAAGACGGAGATGATGCCCCATCGGCCATCGAATTAAGGCACGAGCAGTTGTCTGCAATTGTTCCACCCCGCGTTGGCCAGAAGCCAATGCTGCCGTAGTTTCCATGTCGAGTTTACGGAAGGACTTACAACGATTACTGAAAGCTTTTACGACCACAAACGATTCACTTATAGCCTGAGTGGATTAACGCAAGCCTGCCTTCAGCATGATCGCGAATGGGACTCTGCGTTCAAGTGTTCTCCCATTGGGGAACGGAGCGGTGGTCACCAGAACCGAGGAGTTGAGCCTTAAGGACGTGTTAGCGCGCATGGAACACAGATAAAAACCACTTGTTCCGGAGGAGTTGATGTCGAGAGTGGCGCGCGGGATGTCCGAGGATACCTTCGACGAAGCCGAGACCGTCTTCGAGGCCGTTGCTTCTCCAGTTCGGCTTCATATGTTAAAGACCCTGGAGGCCGATAGCGCGAAGTACAACGAGTTGATGAGGCAGATCGGGCTCGACCAGTTCAAGGACGCTGGGAGGTTTGCGTACCATCTCAGAAAGTTATTGCAGAGCGGGCTGGTGGACATCGATTCGAATACGAAGAAATACAGATTGACCGATCTCGGCGCAAGGGTCCTCGACTACTACCGGAACATAGGGGACTTCCTGACGAAGAAGACGAGGAGGCTTGAGGTTAGAAGATCCAACCTCGTGATGGAGCCCTTCGACAGGACCAAGATCGAGAACTTCCTAATCAAGGAGGCATCCCTCAGGGCCGATCTGGCCGCACAGATAGCTACAGAGGTCGAGGAGCGCTTACTCTCCGTGCCCGTCAGGTATCTCACGGCTCCTCTGATAAGGGAGTTTGTGAACGCAGTTCTTATCGAGAAAGGGCTCGAGGATTATCGCCACAAGCTCACGAGGCTCGGTCTGCCCGTTTACGACGTCACGTCCTTCTTCGAAAAACCCGGAGAGGTCTGTGAGAACGTAAAGAGGCAAGCCGGTGATGCCACGTTGTTGCAGTACCTCCTTCTCAACGCCTTGCCGAGGGATGTGGCGGATGCCCACCTCTCCGGGATGATCCACATGAACCACGCGCCGGATTGGTGCCTGAGGCCTGAGGACGTCGTACACGATGCAGCCCTGCTCTTCAAAGGCAAGAAGATCCCCTCAGGATGGGGTGTCGCTCCGATCGCCCTCGAGTTCTCAGGGGGCATAAAGGACGCCCTTCGCCTGTTGAGCCTTGGCCTTGAGAAGGCAACTGCCGAGGTGAGCTGCGGTCAGACGCTGGACAGCTTCAACTTCGTAGTGGCGAAATGGGCCGGCAACTGCGAGCAGGACGCTCTGGAGAATTCGCTCAGGGAATTCCTCTTCGACCTCGTTTCGCGAGGGAAACCGGTGGGCATGACGCTGGATCTCGGGGACAGCCCCCCTCTGTACGAACTGCGGGAATTTGCCGACAAAGCCCGATCGATAGCCGAGATGCTCATATCACACCTTCTCTCATTTTCAAACAACTCCCTGATAAGTAACCTCAGGTTGGTGGTCAGGGTAGATAGCCCGGACGCTTTGGCCGGAGATCGCCCCATCGCACTTGCCCACAAACTTGCACTCGAACAGGGGAATGTCATCTTCACCAAGAACTTTAACAACGAAAACGGGGCGATCTACACATGGAACTGCGGAAGGATTGCTTCGAACAATGGCGGCGATTATGCTGCCGAAGTATCGAGGAGCGGGATCATAGGCAGCGTCGCGGTGAACCTGCCGAGGATCGCGCATTTGACCGCTGGAAACGAGAGGAGGCTCTTCGAGACCTTGGACAAGACCTTAAGGTTGGCTGTGAAAGCCCTCGAGGTGAAAAGGGACTGGGTCGCCGGCAACATGGCTAAAGGACTTCTCCCGATGCTCTCTCACCACACGCCAGCCGAATCGTACTTCAGCCATGGTAAGGGGATGTACCTCGTCGAGCTTGTGGGAATAGAGGAGGCCGGGATGGGATTCCTGGGAGACGGCGCTTCGGTCGAGGGATGTTTTTCGATGATGAGGAAGATCCTGGAGCACGTTCCAGTCCAGTTGACTCACAGGACTGAGAGGTTGAGCATGAAGCTTGCGCCGTCAGCTGGGAGGCACGCCTTTGCGGCCAAGAGGATGGCGGAGATCGATGCTGAGAGGTTCGGGGGGAGCGAGGCCACTGCCCCCCGGGACAGGCCATACAGGATCCTGCAGGCGACGGGGCCTTCCGTGCCACTCGAATCGAGGCTGCGCATCGAGGCTGATTTCCAGAAAAGGCTCAGCGGCGGGCACACGTTCGTCATAACGCCGAACATGTTGGAGGGGAACGACTGCGATCATGCCCTCCGTTTCACCGAATCGGCGATGAAGGATTACGGCATCCAGTCCGTGACCTACTCCATCAGCAAGTCCATGTGCCTGTACTGTGGATCTATAATGGGCGGCGAGGCAACGAGGTGCCGGAATTGTGGCTCAACGACGCGCTTCTTCGTGCCCATGATAGAGCAGGAGCCGATCCAGCCATTACGGATGAACGGATGACGGTGGATGGACAAATGCGCATCGGACCTCGCTAACGGCCGGATGATGTGCATTTTTCATATCGCTCGGACTTCCCGCCCATAGGTTCACGTATTCGGTGAGGGGGTAATTCAATGGACGTAGTAGATCGAGGGCGCATAGAAGGGCGAATATGCCACATCGAGCCTGACATTCCATTAAGCCATGAAAATCCCAAAGGATGGGGAGGGATAAGCTATCTTACGCCTTCACTGCTGATAGTATATTTTGACGATCAGGCATATTAACAAACGTGCCAGTATCTTTGGATGAAAGAGGATGGATGCCATCAAACAATACAGAATAGAATCCAAGTATTACGACTTGTTCTATGGAGACAGAGTGCGTGAAGTTCATTTCTACTCAAGTCTGGCATCCAGCTATGGGAAGAGGGTATTGGAGCTGGGAGTTGGCACGGCCGCTCTTGCGATTCCCTTGGCATCTGAAGGATGTGATGTTACCGGCATAGACAACTCGCCCGATATGCTCGCAGTGGCCGAGGAGAAGCTGAGCAGGTGCGATCAACCCGTCAGGCAAAGGTTGAGGCTCGTAAACGCGGACATGCGTTCCTTCGACCTCGTGGAGAAGAACTTCGACTTCACCTTCATAGCCTCAAACACCTTCCTCCATCTCCTAACCCATGAGGAGGAACTCAACTGCCTTCGATGCATCAGGGAGCACCTAAGGCCCAAGGGAGGGCTTGCAATCTGCATTCTGCAAATGGATCCGAAGTATCCTTGTGGAGTGCTCAAGTTAGGCCATGTCGTGAAAGTCCCTGACGATAATGTAGAGCTTATCAGATATCATCAGGAGTCGAATGACTATGCGAGGCAGCTGATCGAGGCTCGGTATATCTATGTGATCAGCGAAAATGGGATCGGCCGCACCATCGTTACCGACTTTCGCCTGAGGATTCTTCTAAGAGGTGAACTGGAACTACTCCTTGACAAATCGGAATTTGATGTGATAAATGTCTTCGGCTCTTTTGAGAAGGAGCCTCACGATACAACTTCTAAATCAATAATAGCATTGGCGGAAAAAAGATAGTTGATAGTAAATCCCAACTTTGGAAGAGGGGCGCGCGATAATGGGCGATAACCTGCAACTTTTAGGAATCACAGCCATTCCACGCTTAGCTAAGAAATACGGCGTAAATGTTGAGGATCTTGAGCACATTTTTCGAGTTGGGGGCATCATGGTGGGACGTGTATATGGCTTCGGATATCGGAATGGAGCGGATGGCCTTGGCAGTGGAGATGCGGCTGCACGATTGCGATTTAGTCTTGGACGTTGGATGCGGCAGAGGGTATTTCACAATCGCGACTGCCAATTTTGCCGAGCATGTGGTCAGCTTGGACGTGATGAATGACTACGGGCGGCATGGCTGGTGGAAGAACTTCGCGACGAGCACGGATGAGGTTGGACTTTCCGACAGGATTACGGGCGTTAGGGCTGATGTGCGATGCCTTCCATTCGGGGAATCGTCCTTCGATGGCGCTGTAGCGGTCCACTCCATAAGGAACTTCCAAGATAGAGCCACAATTGAGATGGCAATCGGAGAGATGAAGCGCGTGGTCGTCGAGGGAGGGAGCGTGATCATCGCAGAAAGTCTTCCGGTAGCGCGGAACAAGGCCCAAGAGGCACATCTGGAGATGTTCGAGTGCAAGGCACGATACTCGACTGGTGAACTGCGCTATCTAAAACGTGATGAGTTGATGGGCATATTCGAGAACGCTGGGTTTAAGGAGATCGAAGCTAGGGAACTCGATTGCAATCTAAGTGCCGCCCCACCATTGTTCTGTATCGACCGCCATCTATCGCCTTTGGCGGAGATGGAAAGGAGGGAAGCTAAAGATGCCTACCGCAAAGCAATCAACCTGATTAGGGAGTATGGTGAAATATCACCGCCTACGATCCTCGTGATGGCAACAAAATGAGGCCCCAGATTAGCCTGGGAATTAGATAGCTGCTGCGAGTCTCAATCCAGATCCATGCATTTACCCTAATCCATCCTGAATGGTTGGGCAGCTTGTTGATGAAAAGTATTGACTCTAGGCGAACCTGAACTTCGATTTCAGAGGGCCCATCACAAATTATAATGAAATACCCTATTAAAGGGTATAAATGTGAGGAGCTTATCACAATTTTGTATACTTTTTAATAAAGAGCAGTATCCTAAACTGCCTTTATGTTTAAGACATGTTAAGCAATATGAATGCTCTCCATCATTTGTCTGATTTTCAAAAATGAGCTATAGAGGCTAGAAAATAGCCATTCTAAGCTCTAGTAACTTACTTACATAAAGAAAAAATACAAGATTATCGAGCGAAAGGTATAAAATGCTGTAGAACTGAGTGCCCGAAGCCCAGCCCAAAAAGGTCACTTTACCTTGAACAAAACCGCACGAGGTGAGACAGCGCCCCCCAAGGCCACGAGCAGAGCACGGACGATACAGGCTCGAAAGGACGTGACGGACATCGCCCTCTTCGTGAAGGTATCCCGAGGGGACATCGTAAAGTGGGAGCGAACGAAGATCGTGGAGGCCCTCTTGAGGGAGACGAGGATAGACGCCGAGATGGCCGAACACATCAGCCAAGACGTTGAGAGGACCATCGTCGACTCCAAGATCGAGTTCATAACAGCCCCCCTGATAAGGGAAGTCGTAAACGAGAAGCTGATCGAGCACGGTCTGGAGGAGGAGAGGAAGCAGCACACGCGCCTCGGCCTTCCGATATACGACGTCGAGCAGATGATGGTCTACAAGAACAAGGAGAATGCGAATATCCCCCATGGGCCCGAATCCACGAACCTGGTCCTTGCCGAGGCGATTAAGAAGCAGTACGCACTCCTGAGGGTTTTCACGCCCGATATCGCTGCTGCCCACGAGAAGGGTGACCTCCACCTCCACAACCTCGGGATGATCGACCGCCCGTATTGTTCCGGTAACTCCCTAGAGTACATCAAGAGGTTCGGCCTCAATCTCCCAAACGCGATCTCGATAGCCAAGCCTCCAAAACACCCTGAGGTTCTGATTGGGCAGATGATAAAGTTCTCGGCGGCCCTCCAGGGTGTCTTCTCTGGCGCAATAGGCTGGGATGCCGTCAACCTGTTCTTCGCCCCTTTCCTCGTCGGCGTTGATGACAGGCAGATGGAGCAGCTGGCGCAGATGCTCATCTTCGAGTTCGCTCAGCAGGCCGTCGCAAGGGGCGGACAATCGATCTTCAGCGATCTGAACCTTTACTGGGAAGTGCCGAAGCACTTCCAAGACGTCCAGGCCATCGGGCCAGCTGGGAAATTCACGGGCAACACCTACGGGGACTATGTCGACGAGTCGAGGAGGTTCGTGAATGCCCTCTTCAGGGTTTACATCGAGGGAGACGCCTTCGGGAGGCCGTTCTTCTTCCCGAAGCCCCAGGTCCACATAACAGAGGACTTCTTCGACAGCGAAGGCTATGAGGACTTCTTACGCTTGGTGGCGCTGACCTCTTCCGAGAAGGGGAATCCCTACTATGTGTTCGACAGAGGGGGAACCGCGAAGATAAGCGAGTGCTGCAGGCTGTCCTTCAAGCTCGAGAAGTCGGACTTCGACGATGCCAAGACCCCTTGGAAGATGAGGTACTCGGCCGTCCAAAACGTCACACTCAACCTGCCCAGGATCGCGTACGAGGCCTCGGGGAACGATGCGAGGCTCTTCGAGTTAATATCGGAGCGCATGGCGTTGATGGCCAAGGCCCACCAACTCAAGAGGGGGTTTGTGGAGAAGCTGCTGAGCCTGAAGGGCGCTGGGCCCCTCGGCCTCCTGGCGATGGCCCTGGATGACGAATCGTATTTCCGGATGCACAGGGCGACGTTCCTCTTCGGGATGTTGGGATTGAACGAGCTTGTGCAGTACCATCTGGGCGAGGAGATGCACGAGTCCGATGAGGCGCTGAAGTTCGGCCTGAAGGTGATCGCCTTCATGAAGAAGGAAGCGGAAGCGCTCAGTCGGCAATATGGGACGAGATTTGTGTTGGAGCAAACGCCGGCAGAGTCGACTGCCTACAGGCTCGCAACATTGGACCTGAAACACTATAATGGCGAGGCCAAGAAGGTCGTGAAGGGAGGGGTTGACAGCGGCGAGGTCTACTACACGAACTCCACCTACCTGAACGTTGGCATCGACATGAGTCCCATCGAGAGGGTGAAGAAGGAAGGGCTCTTTCACCCGTTGATCGAGGCGGGCTGCCTCTCCCACATCTGGATTGGCGAGGCGAGGCCCGATCCGACATCGATCTCGAATTTCGTGGTGAAGACGTTCAAGAACACGATGAGCGACCAGATCGCGTTCAGCCCTGAATTCACCTGCTGCTTAGATTGCGGAAGGAGGAACCAGATGGAGGTGACGAAGCAGTAATGGCTGAAGGACCTACGGTCAGGGGCTTGAAGGACAAGTGTCCCCGCTGTGGCTCGACGAACGTCGAGAGGATGACAAGGGTAACGGGTTTCTTCTCGAAAGTGGAAGGATGGAACAAGGGCAAAGTTGCCGAGCTGAGGGATAGAAGGG
>Ga0315309_1000318_pt1 | contig 28902 bp, 26 predicted proteins | sample TDP4_MG_FD_203080 | JGI IMG/M metagenome (GOLD analysis project Ga0315309, IMG submission 203080) | Freshwater sediment microbial communities from Lake Towuti, South Sulawesi, Indonesia - TDP4 | ecosystem: Environmental > Aquatic > Freshwater > Lake > Sediment | place: Indonesia: South Sulawesi...
TATTGAATCACGCCCTATCGAGGCTGTAGCCTCAGCCACAGGTGGGCAGTACAGGTCGAAGGTTTCGGCGCCGAAGACGCCGTAGCTAGCGTTCAAAATGACTTTCAAAGCGCTCTGTATCACGTTGTACCAGCTTCGCAACTCTGTTCCAAGCGATTTGTCCTTAGCCCTTGGCTTGTACCATTTTACTCGCAGGTCTCTGAGCGAACCGATGAGAAGGCTTTCAAGCGCCTTTCGTTTGGTGCACACCCAGTGTGGTGTATCTGGCACCTTGTTGCTTCGGCACTCCTCATGCTGGCAAAGAATTGACTGATAACCCAAATTATAAACCTTAATTATAGACGGGTACAGACTTGGAAAGTCCATAACTGCTACGTTGAAGTGCACGCCTGGAACGGGCTCAACCACTATGGCGCCCTTGTACTTCTTCCCTTTAATAATCGCCTTAGTAGCCGCCTTCCCTTTAACAGCCAGAATATCATCAGTGTTAGGAATCAACATATTCTGTCTGCGATGTTCAAACTGCAAAAAATCCCGAATCCATCGGGAAACGCCCTGTCGACTCACGTCTTCCATAGGCATGCGACTAATACGTGTGATGGCAAGAATCAACTTCATAGGAAGGTCGTCGTCAAACGTGGTTAGTTTCAGTGCGATTTCGGCGTCTCTAAGACAATACAATCCAAGTTCAGTGTAGGTTAGGTCGTTCAGCCCCTTGGTCAACTCCAGTTTTCTGAGTCCCACAAGGGCTTGACCCACGTCGTCCAGTGTGACATCTCGATACTTCTGTCCAAAAGCGTAGATTTGAAGCGCCTTGTTGAAGAAGAACTTGTAGAGGTCTATGTGCACGCCGTGTCGAAGAAGACAAACCTTTCGCCCCAGTTCGATAGGTACTTTGCTTCGCCTTATGCCGAGTTTCTGGGCTCTGTGCCACAAATAACGCAGGTCGAAGTCGTCTCCGTTGAATGTGACAACAAAAGGGTAGTCCCACAAAGCGTCAAAAATAGCCTCCAGCAGTTTTCCTTCAGAATCAAAGTATTCAACGCTCACGTCAGCAGGGATTTTTTCTCCACCTTCTCGCACGTTTGGTCGCTTGAGAAGAAGGATTCGTTTCTTTCCGTCTGTTCCAAGAAGGGTTGCGCAGAGAACCTGATAGGCTGCGTCTCTGGGGTCGGGCACCCTAAAAGTCAGTTTGCCCTCTATCTCAACTGTGGGCGTGAAAACTTCGATGTCTATGGCTACTCTGCGAAACTCGGGTGCCGGATACTCTAGCAGTCGTGCCCAAGTCTCGATGGGTTGCAGAAACTCCTTAGGCTCGTCAACAAACAAAGTTTGAATCTTGCGTATCATTTGTTCAGAAGATTCATGTTGAACAGGGACGAGTTGACCATTTTCAATTTTGTATATCATGCCAGGTGCGATTTGGCGGTCGTATATGTAGCACTGATAGTATTTGATGGCTGCTTCCCAAACCTTTGCCGTTTGCTCTTGACTCGGGCTTATTCTTGCCCACTCTTCTGGAATAATGTCACGCAAGCAGCCTGTGGGTCGACCGCCCACTGCCAAGGGGTCTTTAGCCACAACCTTGGTCAACGTTACGTTTCGGTCTTGGAGCGGGTCATACTTCTCCACGGTTTCAAAGTGGTCGAAGCCTGGATGCCCTGCCACGCGGTCCATTTTTTCAAGTTCGATTGGTGAGAGGTTGGTGAGCAAGTAGGGTTTGTGACCAGTTGTGTCGTGCCACAAATAGATTTGTTTCGACTTGGGCTCGTAGAGTTTGATGAGCGCCGAAGCCTTGTCTCCGTCGTATGTGGCGGACACGAAGTACGAAGGAGGCAGATTAGACGGAGCCTCAAACTCGTGTGCACGAGCTTTTCTCTCTTGAAGCACGGTTTCCATGAAGGATTCAGCTGGCTTTTCCTCTTTAGTCTTAGTCTCAACCGTAGGCTTCACGGGCGCAAAGTAATCGTCAAGCTGCTTTTTCGCCATTTTTTTCCTCGTGTCCCAACTAATATTGGGTGAACAACCTAAAAATATTCCTAAAAGGCATGCGCAGGCGCGAAAGCGATATGTTCTCACACGGCATTGTATCTTGTTTCAGAGGCTGAGGCTTCGTAAATTGTTGCGTGACGCCTGGACCTTGGCTATTGAAACCCTGAGTTGGATAGAGTTGCAACGATTGGGCGAGCGCCTCGCATTGGCAAAAGCAGCCAAGCAGTTAGGAATAAAGGACCCGAAGGCGCTGGGTTTAGCCCACAAACTCGTTTTCGAAACCTTGCGGAGACAAAACCTGATCGACGCTGTCATAAACAAGGTTTTGGTGCCTCGGTCGCTCAGTGACTTCAAGATGGGCCCCCAGGCTTTTCTTCGATTGTTTACTTATGAGACTAAGTTTGAGAGGGGCGACGCCGAAAAAGCAGCGCTGATTGCGCGCGCTGGACGCTCCATTTTAGGTTGGCGCGAACTCAACGAAGTCGAAGAGGCTTTGGGTAAAATTTTGAACACACAAATCGACGATATTATGAACAAGGCGAGCGATGACGAGAGGGTGGCGCTGCAAACCTACAATCCACTATGGTTTGTGAGGTACTGTTTCCGCATGTTGGGGAGAAGCGAGGCTCTCATATTCCTGAAAAGCGCTACTAAAACATCGCCCACATACTTGCGCTTAAACACGCTCAGAGCGTCAGGAAACGATGTTCTCAAAAAGTTGGAAGGTGAAGGTGTAACCGTTGAGAAGGAGCCTCGGCTAAAGCACACGTTTAGAGTTATCAAGAGTCAAAAGCCTCTCATGAGAACTCTGAGCTTCCGTGAAGGCTTGTTCTACATTCAAGACAAGGCAAGTTGCTTGGCTGCCGAAGTTGCCAACCCAAGGTCTGGCACGACTGTTCTCGACGTTTGTGCGGCGCCTGGAGCCAAGACCACGTACATGGCGCAGTTGATGAAAAACCGAGGCAGCATCATTTCTGTTGACTATTCAAGACGGAGAACGACGGTTTGGAAGAGAGAGACACGAAGAATGGGCGTCAAAATTGCCACGCCGATTGTTGCAGATGCATGTAATCCCTTGCCTTTTAGGTTGGAGGCTGACCTGGTGGTTTTAGACCCGCCTTGCACCAGCACTGGCGCATTCAGCAAGATGCCCTCTGCCAAGTGGCGTTTGACTAAGCGTTCTGTAGCCCACATGGCTGGGGTTCAGAGGAGCATGCTTAACAACTGTGCACAGTATGTGAAGGAAGGCGGCTTTCTAGTCTATTCCACGTGCAGTGTCACGTTAGAAGAAAACGAAATGTTGATTGAGAAGTTTTTGAAGTGGCATCCCGACTTCGCTTTGATGGAAGCTAAGCCGAGAATAGGTGTGTCAGGTTTTAGGGGACAGAGTCAGTGCAAGAGGCTTTTTCCACACATTCATTATTGCAACGGATTCTTTATTGCAAAACTGGTTAGACAAGCGTAAATTCTTATTTAGGTCTTGTTTTCCTTGCCTTTTCTATGCGGCAAAGCACTTCAAACAATACTTTAGCAGCCTGTATGGCTGTGACTCCATTATCGTAATGTGGCGCAACTTCTACCACATCGAAGGCGATTACTCGTTTATCACTTAGTGTGTTCAGCAACTCGTAGAACATGCGGGTGCACAATCCATTTGGCTCGGGGTTCTGAACAGCCGGCACAAAACCTGGGTCGAGCACGTCCATGTCAATCGATAAATAAGTTTGTTTGATGCCACTCAGCAACTTTTCAACCTTTTGGATTGTTTTGTCCACGCCGTCGTTTCGGATTTGCTGAACAGTTATGTAATTCATTCTAGCTTTTTTGGCGTAGTTTAATTCTTCTTTGCACACGGCTCTTGTGCCTATTTCAACTATTTTTTGAGGATGCACTTGCTCGTTGATTCTGCGCATGAAGGTTGTGTGCGAGGTTTTCAGGTTCATGTACTCGTTGCGAAGGTCGAGGTGCGCGTCGAAGCTTATGACAGCACAGTTTTTGCCCACTGCTCTGGCTGAGCCCAACGTTATGGTGTGTTCTCCGCCGATTAGGACTGGAGTTTTCCCCGCTTTAAGAAGCTCTCGCATCACTTGTTCAAGTCGTTTTAAGGTTTCGTCCGTGTCACTCGTGACGTGAAGGTCGCCTAAATCGTGCAGGCGCAGGTCTTCAATGTCAACGTCTGAGCTGAAGCTGTATGTTTCGATGTTTAGAGACGCTTCACGAATGGCTGTGGGTGCAAATCTGGCGCCAGTCCTGTACGTGCTGGTAACGTCGAAGGGAACACCTAAAACAACGTAGTCGGCTTCGTTAAACGTTTTCTGGAAGCCGCTGAAAACCACGGTTGGAGAGACGTAGAGTTCACGATAACTCATGTTAGCCATGTATTGCAACTGCGAACTCTAAATCTTTTTCGCCTGTAATTATGTTTTAGTTATTCTCAGCTCTTTTTTGGTTTTCTAAGCATCGAACCTATGTAGAGCCCGATGACACCTAACACGAGCGTCATACCTACGGCCATGAACCCGGTGATATCTTGATACATCATCTCCCAGTGCTTCCACTCGGTAGTAGACAACGTGGCTCCATACTGCCCTTGGTACTGTTCATCAACCCATAGACCCCAGTGTGCTATAGATGCTGGGACAATTAGGTTGAACAGGTACATGAGGGCTGCCCCTAAAACCGCTATTTTAGTTATTGCTTCCCTCCTAACTTCCCATATCTTTCCAGCGAAGATGTAGCCGCTGATCAATGCGCTAAGGAAAAGGGAGACAATCAGACTAACGCCATATCCCAATTCGAGCCCTAAAGCCGAAACAAACACCAAGTCTAAGGGAGCAAATACCAAAGCAAAAATCACAACTATCGATGCCACACATGTCACGACATCACTAAACTTCAACATTTCACCTCCCTTGAAACGAAAATAAACGATGTTGCATGTGTGTCTCTACCGCTTCGTTATTTATTACTTGTGGAAGACGATGTTACCACCCATTGGACGTACTTGGCTATTGCTTTCTTAACGTCTTCTTTTGTCTTTTGAGGCTTCCAACCGAGCATTCTCTGAATCTTCTCAATGGATTCTGGTGGAGAGCTTGAGCTTCTGCGCATGGAGTCTGTGATTAACTTGATTTCACTCTTTGAGCCAGTCAATTCAATGAGAAATTGATAAAGCTCACGATTGGTCATGTAGGTTGCGGGATTGGACAGGTTGAAAACCTGCCCATACGCGTTTTTGTTTAATGTGGCAGTCAAAAAGGCTCGGACTATTTCATCAACGTGGATTGTTGCAAAGCCGTCGCCTTCTATTGCCTCCATGGTTTCTCCTTTGATCACATCGTTGACTGTGCTTCTGCCCAGAAACTGCACCTCGTTGTCATCAAAGACAACTTCTATGCGGAAGGCGGTGGCAGGTAATCCATAATGGTGATGATACATGAGGCAAAGCCTCTCAGCGGTGAACTTCATTATACCGTATGCGGGTCCAGGACCTCCACTCCACAACTCAGGTTTACAGACGGTTTCCTCATCTATGCTGAGCGATTCTGTCTCACCATAAACTGCAACACTGCTTGAGAAAAGAAAGTGTCTCACCCCTTGAGACTTGGCTGCTTCCAACAGGTTTAGTGTGCCTCTAATGTTAGCGTCGAACAAGTCTGCGAGAGGAAGCGTGTGGCTCCAAGTGTGCCCATCCCAATTAATCGCCAGATGATAAATAACGTCGACGTCTTTGACCGCCTCTTCAACAAGGCTCTTGTTGCTCATGCCTCCGTGCAAATCGTTGCTCCCTATGCCAATTAATTCTAAATTTGGGTTAGCCTCTTGCTTAAGAAGACCAGGTTGAACATCGAGAACCTTCACCTTGCATTCTTTCTTCAGTAGTGCTTGGACAAGCCTAGAACCAATGAAGCCTCCTCCACCAGTGACCAAAACCTTCCTTTTAACATCATCAATCGTCATGCTAGAACTCCTACCACTTACCTATCAGGTTGGTTGCGAAACAGATTTATTAGAATGACGTTATTAGCATTAGGTCTTAAAAAGGAGCACAAACGAGGTTGAAATCTAAGCTGAAGGTGAAGCGCCGAGACGGACTCTTACTCGCCATTTTCTACATTATCGTAGGCGTAGTCCAAATCATTGCTTTGGCCTCGACAAACTTCGCTTTATTCACGTCTGGAGTTCTAGCCGTCCTCAGCTTCATAGCCGCCTACGGCTTGTTCACAGTCAAAAAGTGGTCAACTTGGCTTGTAATAGGCTTATTCTTCCCACAATTCGTCTTTGACGCTTCAGTTCTGTACGATTCAGTGTTAAGATACATTTCATATCAGGAAATGACCTTTCTGCTGCTGAACATAGCCCTATCCGTGTTCATTGTTTTGTCTTTCATAAGTTTCGCTTACGTCGCAGCCAAACGGAAAACGTTCCAATAGCATCAGTAGACGTTTGGAACATCTCCTCGAACAAACTTTACATAAGCCAAGACGAAGGAAACAGCGCCCAGAAGAGACAAGGTTAAGAGAGACAAAGCCTTTCTCCTGTGCTTACTTAAAAGTCTAAACAAGCCTCCCCTAACTGCAACCGACAACCGCATGGTTGGCACATCATAATCAAAGTGCCTTTTCATGTAAAACTGACCCGCCATTATCCTCGACTGCCACCTGATGAAACCACGAAAAGAATGTGGATCCCTTGTGGACACAGAAGCGTGGGGCACGTAAACAATTCTGTAGCCTTTTTTCTGAGCCTGCCACGAGACGTATTCATCGTCGGAAACAACCAAGCGGGGAAACGAATTTAAGATGCCCCCTCGAAAGGCAAAAAAAGTCCCGTTGACCTTAGGCGCTAAACCTCTACTCATCAAATAACTGCAGAGTTCATGGTGCAGTTCACGAATGAAAAGCGATGCAAACTCAAAGATGTCCCCTTGCTTCAATGCTTCTACTGGCATCGTGTTGCCGCTGCAAACCCCCACTTTTTCATCTTGGAGAAAAGGAGTAATCAAGCTGAGGATAGAATTTTTTTCTAAAACAACGTCTGCATCCAAGAAGAGCACCAAGTCACTTTTAATACAATGGAGAATGTCGTTGAGAGCAGCCGTCTTTCCACTTCGCATCCCTGTAGAAATTAATTTAACCCTCGAATCTGCACGGGTCACAGCCTCAACCTTGGCTTCTGTGTCATCGTTTGATCCGCTTGCGTTTACGACAACCTCTTTCAGCACGAACCCATCAGTTGGCTGTTTTAGGATGGTGTTTAAAAGTTGAGAAATAGTTCTTCCCTCGTTGTATGCAGGGATGCCTACACTAACGGTCACTCTTTTTTCGTTACACGCGCCGTCAGATGCTTGTTGTTTCAATTTTTGGTTTATCTCCAAACCCATAAACGGGCAAAAGAGCACTACTTTTGGAAGTGGAGTCTAAACTCTGTCTTCAACGCTTGAACAATGTTCACTTTAGATAGTGTTGGGCTATCGAACTTTCTTTTGACGTAGTTGACATCCTCGCCAACGAATTGAATCTTTTGTGGGTCGATTTCGCCCATTCCTTGTTGATGAGCCTTCCAGAGGGGCTCTACAGCGTATGGGTTGAAGCCCATGATGTGACAGCAGGCAGCGTCAACTGTGACTGGATTTTTGCCAGAAATTATCAAGCCCAAGTTGACTGGTTTCCCATGTATTGGACCGTAGCCTTCCATGGCAACGATGCCGTCCGCGATGATTAAATGCTGTCGAACGGCTTGGTTTATGTAAACAAGAACGTCTGCGAGCCGGCTGTGAAACTGGCTCTTGGGTTTGCTGACTACAACGCCGAACATGTTTTTCATGGCCACCGAGAGCAGCACAAACGAGTTTGTCTTGACTTTAGCCAGATTGATGAAGTAATCGGCTCTCAGCACAGTTTTGGGAACCTGAATGGTTAAACCCGCATGCTTGTGCTCTTCAACCTCGTCGTGGCTCAAGTTAAGGAAATCAGCGTCGCATTTTTTGACGACATCCATGACGCCTGTGCCAATCACACGTTTTTCGGCGGTGCCTGAGCGCTCGTTGGACTCAACCACCAAGACTTTTTTGGTTCTTTGCTTCACCATGTTGATGACTGATTCTAACACTCTGGGGTCAGTTATAACCATATTCTCCATGTTTTTGGGATAGCACACGTTGGGTTTAATCACCACGAAACTGTCTCTCTTGACATCGGCCAAGCCTCCAAGCATATCAACAGACTTCTGCACTGCTGCTTCAACATTGTCTCCAGCCCGCAGTATGGCGACGGTTTCGGTTTGAGGAGTGGATGTGAAGGCGTTGCCTTTGAAGCACTCTGTGACTTCAGTCAGTGTTCGAACTAGTTGGATTCCGTGGTCAACCGTGACTTTAGGCTCTGCTTCATTTTCAACGCAGTTCAAGAAGTGAATATGCTCGTTTGTGTAAGACGGATGCTTGTTTCTGAAGACATCTATGTATTGGTGCAGTCTCCTTCCCATGTGGATGGTTTTGGTTGCGCCGTCTTTGACAATTGTTATGTTGTAAGGTGTTCGCAGAAGATCCATTCTGATTTCACCTTGTTCGCCGATAAGGTCAAGTCGCAGCGTGGGCACGAGCCCAGTCCACTGAGCCTTCAGATTCGCTTCCACAGCACCAGCCAACGCGACAGTTACGGTCACATTGCCGATGATGCCTCCTTTGAGGTGAGGCTCAATACATGAAACCTTTTCTAATGGTCCTCCAACCTCGTGAACAAGGTAAATCAGGTGTGGAAGCAGGTCTTCAATCACGCCGCATTTTGCTTGGGTTCTAAAGTCAGTTTTGGCTCCATAAAACCGCAGGTTGGTTACTGAACAACCATTGATTTTCTGTATTTTTCCGATTTCTCCGCTTTCAATCAGTTTGAGGGCTTCGGTGAAGCATGGAGTGAAGATGAAGTTGTGAGCTGGCATCAGATAGAGTGGTTCAGGCGCCGTTTTCTGCTGCATGCTGAGAGCTTTTTTGATTGCTAAGCCTTCGTCTAACGTTGTGGCTATTGGTTTCTCGCAGAAAACATGCTTACCCCATTCGAGGGCGTCCATGACTATTTGAAAGTGATACTCTGGCGGGGTGCAAACAAAAACTGTGTCAATGTCAGCCTTAACCAGCATGCGCCTATAATCGTCGTAAGTATCATCTATACCAAATTTTTCTTTAACCTCTTGAAGCCGAGCTTCGTTGACGTCGGCTGCCGCTACAAGCTCGTAGCCACGGATTTTCTGAATCGAAGGCAAATGTACTGCCATTGCAATTTTTCCGCAGCCGACCACGCCAACCTTCATGCTGTTTACTCCTTCATTAACGAATAGTACTTGTCTGGTTTGAAAAGTTGCACAGTGACGGTTTCTCCAGCGTCAACAAACTGTTGGTCTTCGTGTATTTCTGTGAAGCCGTCAGCCTTAGCCAAGGTTGTGATTGCTCCTGACAACCCTGTTGGAACTGGAGACGCCAATATTTTACCCGACCTATCTCGTTTTAAGGTTACGGTGACGAATGTTCGCCTACCCTTCGCTGAAAACAGCCGCTCAGAAGTTACGGCTCTAACAGTGATGGGGTGTTCCTCGCCTTTTCCAGCCATCTTTGCCACTACAGGGTGAACGAACAAGTGGAAAATCAGAAGCGCAGAAGTTGGATGCCCAGGTAGAGAAAAAACTGGTTTCCCATCAATCACAGCCATGGTTGTAGGTTTTCCTGGACGAATGGCCATTCCATAGACGACTACGCCGGGTTTGCCCAACGTGTTTAGCACTTTTGGAATTATGTCTGTGGGTCCAACCGAGACTCCGCCAGAGGTTATGACAACATCAGCCATTGAAAGCGCTTTTTTCAGAGCTACTTCCAACTGGTCGGTTTGGTCTTGAATTATTCCTAGGCTAAATGGTTCTCCGCCACACTCTGCCACTGCAGCGCTCAATGTGTGAGCGTTGATGTCGTAGATTTTCCCCGACGGCAAGGGTTTTCCAGGTTCAACTACCTCGGCGCCAGTGGAGATGATTGCTACTTTTGGCCGCTTAAAAACCTCAACTCTGTCTATGCCTACTGCGGCTAACACTCCTACCTCGTGAGAGGACAGATCCGTTCCACTTTTCAGTATAGCCTCGCCTTTGCGGATATCTGACCCAGCCTTCATGATGTTTTCCCCCTTCGACACTGCACTGTGAATCAGAACTGTCTCGCCTTTCTGAACAGTGTACTCGATCATAACCACCGAGTCAGCGCCTTCAGGCATAGGCGCGCCTGTAGCAATTTGCGCGGCGGTGCCTTTCTGCACCTTGACTTTCGGAGTCTCTCCAACATTGACTTGCCCACCGAGTTTGAAGGTGACGGGTTTGTCTTCGTCCGCGCCGAACGTATCTACCGATTTTACCGCGTAACCGTCAACTGTGGAGCGGTTGAAGGGCGGAATGTCTAGTGGCGATGTCACGTCTGTTGCCAAGATTCGGTTGTGGGCTTCAGAGAGGGAGACAATTTCTTTGCCAACTGGTTTAGGCGTGAAACTCTGCGCTAGAATTTGCTTGGCTTCTTCCACTGAGACTAGTTTTCTAAACATGCTGGGCGCCTCCGATTGGAGCAAAGAGGTGAACCATAACTGTCTCGCCTTGTTCGAGTCCTTCTCTGTCTTCAGGAATTACCACGTATCCGTTTGCCTTAGTCATGGTTGTGAGCAAACCCGAACCCTTTGTGCGAACTGGCTCAGCAAAGAAATCGTTGTCTCTCTCAAAAACATTAACTCTAAGGAAGACTCTCCGACCAAGAACCCCACTAACTCGCCTAGTCAGCTTAGCCTTCAACAAAGGTCTGGACTCATGTTCAATTCCCAACAACTTGAGAATAACTGGACGAGCGAAAACCTCAAACCCGACGGTTGCCGCCACCGCATAACCAGACAAGACGAAAACTGGCTTGCCTTTCAGAACAGCCAACGCCGTGGGCATACCTGGTCGCAGCGCCACTCCGTGTACCACAACTCCTGGCTTGCCGAGTTTGTTGATAACCATTGGAACAAGGTCGGCGACTCCAACGCTTGTTCCACCCGTTGTGATGACCACATCTGCTTTGGCTAAGCCTTCAGAGATTTTGGCGCCTATCTCGTCTTGGTTGTCTCGGGCTATGCCCAAATTCATGGGCTTGGCACCGAGCTCTGTGACTAAGCCAGAAATAATGTATCGATTAGAATCAATTATTTGATTTGGCTGAGGCTTTTTGCCAAGTTCGACCAGTTCGTTTCCAGTTGATAATATGCCAACCTTAGGCTTCTCCACAACATCAACAGGGGATATGCCTAAAGCAGCCAACAAACCTACGTGATGCGCTTGTAGTCGTGTGCCCGATTCAACCGCAACGTCGCCTTTGCGGACGTCTTCGCCTCTTTTAGAAACGTTTTCGTCTGGCGTCAACGCTGCAAGAACCTCAATCTTGTTTTTCAGCGTTCTCGTGTGTTCCAGCATTATTACGGCGTCGGCGCCCTTTGGCAACGGGTTTCCAGTCCACACCTGTTTCGCTCGACCTTCACCGATGCTGTCGGTGCTGGTTAGTTGGAGGGTTTTGGGCTTGAACTGCGACGCCTCGAAGGTGTCTTGCGCTCTAACAGCGTAGCCGTCGACTGCTGAACGGTCAAAGGGTGGCAAATCGGTGGGCGCTTTTGTGTTTTTGGCGGTGACTCTTCCCAAAGCCTCTTCAATAGAAACGCTTACAGACCGTAGTCTTTTCAGTCTGAGCGTTTTGAGAAAAATTGAAAGCGCCTCATCTACGTCTGTGAGCCTTTCAAATCCCTTGAGCCTAGCCAAAAGCCATCGCCACAATCTGTAAACAACAGTGTTAAACCATCCTAAAATTTAAACTATCACACAAACGGGATGAAGAATTGCTCTGAGTTGAAGACAAGATTCAGAATATTTACCGTGAGATAATAGGATTTATGTCGTGAAGTTAGAAATTAGAACTCTTGAAGCGGTTTGCCTTGAGAAAAATCTACTGGATGTCCATGTTGGTTGGAACTGGCTTAATGTTAATTTATGCGTTTGAAAGCTACTACATGGACTTTATGTTTCTTTTCTCAAATGCCTTTCCCCCGTTAATTGCAGGTGCCAGCGCTGTAGCGTCAATGTTTGCATTGAGAAAGTATTGGGGAGGGTTAAGTAGCAGATTGACTCGAGTTTGGATTAATTTTGCTCTTGGATTAACTTTTTGGTTTCTTGGAGAGCTGACATGGGGAATTTACGCTCTTGTAATCGGTGTTGAAATTCCTTATCCGTCGATTGCAGATGGATTCTGGCTGATTGGTTACATTCCCTTATTTTTCGCTCTAACGTCATACTTATCACTCATTCGCCCAGCAGTTTCAAAGAGCATTCTCACAGTGGCATCTACAAGTGTTTCCATAAATGCTATTGCCTCTTCAGTTCTCTTCATAATTCCCGCTGTGGTCGAGGAAACGGACACGTTGACAAGGATAATTAATCTTGCTTACCCATCATCAGACATTTTACTGTTTGCACTTTCAATTCTGGGGTTGCTGGTTTTCGCAACGACTCGGTTGAAGGGAAAGATAGAGAAGGTTTGGGTACTTCTCAGCGTAGGACTCTTGATGAACGTTATCGCTGACTCATTATTCAGTTACACAACTGCACAAGACACATATTTCAATGGTCACCCTCTGGAACTCTTCTTCCATTTTGGATACCTCTCATTCCTATTGGCTTTTTATCTTCACACAAAAGAGCTCTAAAACTAGTTAACTCTGTGTCTGCTGTTTTGTAGGTTTGACTCATTCCTTCTGTCCATCAACATTCATAAACGGTAAAGGTTAAAACACAACACGACGATTAACATAAGCGTCTAACCCGACAAGGAGCGCACAAATCAATTTGTTCAAGGCTAAAATATCCGACGCCAAACTCCTACGAGACATGATAACAGCCATATCCACACTGGTTGATGAAGCAACCTTCAACATAGCACCCGAAGGCATCAAGCTTCGAGCCATGGACCCGTCACGAGTAGCCATGATAGATTTCGAAATGCCCAAAACCACATTCGACGAATACGCTGCCGATACTCCGACAAAAATGTGCATCAACATAACCGAACTACTAAAACTACTGCGCCGAACAAGCAAAGACGAGTCAGTTGAACTCGAACTAGACGAAAAAACAGGCAGGCTAAACGTGGGCATAAAAGGCAAGTACGACCGCACATTCAACATGCCCACACTCGAAGCAACAGAAGAAGAAGTGCCAACACCGAAGATAACTTTTAACGTGCGAGCAAAAGCCACAACTGAAGGATTAAACGAAGCCATCCAAGACGTCCTTCTAGTGAGCGACCACGTCCGCATAGAAATGGACAACGAAAAAATGACCATGCGCGCAACGGGCGACCTCATGGGCGCAACAGTTGAACTAAAAAAAGGAAGCGACGCGTTGCTAGACCTAGAAGCGAAGGAACCGTCAAAGGCAACGTTCAGCCTAAGCTACCTCTCCGAAATAATCAAAACCGCTGCTGCGACCAGCGACGTAGCCACACTAGAGTTCTCAAGCGACATGCCCATACGAATAGACTTTCAGCAACCAAAAGAAGGAAAACTAACATTTTATCTCGCGCCGCGCATAGAAGTAGAATAGGCGCAGCCTACGCTGGAGAAGAAACTGTCCTTAACACGCAGCGACCTTGCCAAGTATCCCTTCATTCCAGAAGCAGGCAGATACATAGAGTTGTTAGAAGTCAAAATTGATGACTTGGCAAATTCAGATTTAGAACCCATATTGATTAGAGCCGAAGCCCGCGTTGAAGAAGCTATTCTTTCCAACAACATAGAAACGCGCTCACCCAAAGATGACGTTGAAATATCTTCTTTCCCGATAGCTGTGATGCTGGTTGCAGCTTCGGCAAACTCCCATCTTAAAAGAAGATATGCATTGGCAGAAGCAAAACGGGTCTCAAATTTACTTAAAGACGAGAGTGAAGAGAAGATTGCAGCGGTTGCACGCAACTTTAACTGGAACATTAAAACTGTGAAATTCAACGTCGGGACGTTAACTTATAATTTTGCGCTTTCTTTTCCACATTTCTTAAGGAACGCTGCAACTATCCAAGATGCAAAATGGAAGCTAATCAACCGATTAATGCTAAATGGAGAAGTTTATCTAACCAAAAACGAGGCAAGTCGCCTCCTCCAAGAAGAAGTACGACGATACATTGAAGGAAAACTCAACACCGAAGTTGGAACGTTGCCTCAGAATGTCATGGAACGAGTTGAGAGATTAAAACGCCTGTCCAATGAAATAAGGGGAAAACTTCAATCTGAAGAGATTCCAAAAGAAGTAATGACTGACGCTTTTCCACCGTGCATACGCGAACTCCGCAAAAGCGCACTTGCAGGACGGCACATGTCCCATGTGGGACGCTTCACCCTCACATCCTTCCTCATAAATTCAGGCATGACTGTCGAAAATGTAATCGAGTGCTTCCGCCCTGCTTCAGACTTTAGCGAACGAATGACCCGCTACCAAGTAGAGCACATAGCAGGTGGACGAGGCTCAAGAACAAAATACATACCACCCAAATGCGACACATTGCGCACACACGGTATCTGCCCAGGCATGGATGAGACCTGCACAAGAATACACCACCCGCTAACTTACTATAAAAGAAAACTCCGAACAATAAGGACAGCAGCCGAGACGCCGACGGTACCACGAGAGTGAACAAAATCGAAACCAAAGCCTTCATTCAAGAAAAATTCGCCGAATATTATAGACTGAACTCAGCTAGCATCGACCCTCCGAGTTCGCTGGCAAATCGTGAATTTGCGTTTCTTCTGTTCAAAGAGAGAATGATGCTTCGGCACAAGGGGGTCAAAGACGCAGAAGACTTGAGAACTCTAATGAAAACCGTGGTGCCCTCAGACGTCTACTACTCGAGCGCCCACTACGAAAAACCAGAAGAAGAAATGGAAGCCAAAGGGTGGCTTGGCGCCGACTTGGTCTTCGATATTGATGCGGATCATATTCCAACTCCTTGTGGCAAGCAACATGACACATGGATCTGCAACAACTGTGGAGCAACTGGAAGAGGTACACCTCCAGAGAGGTGTCCAATCTGCAAAATGCAAAAGTTCGACGATAAAAGTTGGCTGTGTGAAATATGCCTGGAGTCGGCGAAAAGAGAGACCATGAAGCTCATTGACGTCTTGACCAGAGACTTCGGCTTGTCGCCTCAAGAGATGACCGTTGCCTTTTCTGGACACAGAGGATATCACGTTCACGTTGAGGACGAAGTTGTTCAAACTCTGGATCAGATGGCTCGCAAAGAGATAGTTGATTACATGGTTGGAATTGGTTTGGAGCCCACATTTCACGGATTGGAAAATGGTTTAGGACCAAACTTAGAAGACGCGGGCTGGAGGGGACGAATAGCCAAAGGAACGTATGAATTTCTTCTCAGCACCAACGCAGAACAATTAGAAGAAATGGGTTTGAAGAAGAGCCTTGTAAACAGCCTGATCAATCAGCGAGACAAAGTCTTAGAGAGTTGGAAGAGCAGGGGACCATGGAGAACGAAAGGTGTGGGCTCTGAGGGTTGGAAGAAAATTTTGCAGAAAGCCATTGAAAACCAGTCGGTGAAGATTGACACCGTGGTTACGACCGACATTCACCGATTAATCAGGTTGACTAATACACTTCATGGGAAGACTGGTCTGAAAAAAATTAGAGTGTCTGCCTCGGACATAGAAAGATTCGACCCATTAAAGAACGCCATAGCTTTTAAAGAAGGCAGAATAAGTCTTGTGGTTTTGGATGCTCCAGAATTTACACTGGGAGACGAAAGATACGGTCCCTATAAGAATGTGGAAGTTGAGTTGCCATCAGCCGCAGCCTTGTTCCTGCTGTGCAAGGGTGCAGCGCAAGTGAAGGAGGAACATTGACATGTACGATGAACTTTACGAGGCTTGGAGAAAGGAGAAAGAGAACGCTGAGGTTCAGCCGCTTCCTAAGGATTTCTTCGATAGGCTTGCACAGTACGTGAAGAGGCTGAGGGAAGAGGGGCGGATGCTGGATGAGAAAACAACTCGAGCGAGGCTTCTTCTGCGTGAGTCTAAAAACGTAAAAAAACTGTGCGAAGAGCTGATTCAACTTCGATACGAGAAAGTTCTGAGGAAAGTGATGGCTGGAGAAACCGTGGTCAAAGAGGGCTTGACTAACGACGAAGAAAAACTCTTTCGAGAGATAGCTACGTCGACCGAATCGTATCAGAATTTCTTGAAGGGTGTGCTCAGTGGTCGTTCTCCAAGCGTTGAGGTTAAGGAGAGAGCGAAGAAACGCGTGGTGCGATTTTTGCAGGAGACTCCAGCTATCATTGGGGCTGACATGAAGACTTATGGACCATTTAAGCCTGAAGACGTAGCCAGCGTACCTACTGAAAACGCAAGAATTCTTGTGAAGCAGGGTTTGGCGGTTGAGGTAGAAGTGAAGATTTAAGGATTCACAATACTACGATTACTGAGACGTCGTCAACGTTGGTGCCTGTTACCCCAGTGAAGACGAGATCACCTAACCGTGAGAAGAAGGAGTACGAATCATTTTCCGACAAAAACTTTCTTGGATTCAGTCCCAACTCGTATGCTTTAAGCGTTGTCTTCCCGTCAGCTAAGGCTCCAGCAGCGTCTGTGGGTCCGTCTACACCGTCTGTGCTGAGAGACGCAACGACCACTCCATCCATGTTGGCAATTTTCAACGCTGCGCCCAAAGCAATCTCCTGATTCCTCCCGCCCTTCCCCTTTCCCACAACAGTCACGGTGGTCTCTCCGCCAGCAACTATGCCAGCTGGTTTAGGAAAGGGATTTCCAGAGGTCACTATCTCTTTAGCCATGGAGGCGAACATGGTGCCCACATCTCTGGCTTGTCCTTCTAAGCATGAGGAAAGGAGTAGAGTGTGAAGCCCAGCGCCCTTGAGACTGCTGTAGGCTGCGAGGCTGGCGGTCATGTTATTTCCTATAACTACGTTGTGGACCTTCTCGAAAGCTTTGTCACCAGTCTTCGGAGTTTCAGGAATCAAGCCCTTCTTGCCACTGAGCAGAACTTTCTTCACCGAGGTTGGAGTCTTGCTCCAAAGCCCGTAGCGTTTCAGAACTTCAATGGCGTCTTGAAAGGTGCTGGAGTCTGGAACGGTTGGACCCGAGGCTATAGAGTCTAATGGGTCGCCAACAACATCAGAGAGAATCAGGTTGACAACTGTTGCTGGGTAGGCTCTCTTTGCCAACCATCCGCCCTTGAACGCTGATATGTGCTTGCGAACAGCGTTGATTTCATTGATCGTGGCGCCAGATTTCAACAAGGCGTCAGTGACTCTTCTCTTGTCTCGCAGAGATACACCAGCGCACGGTTGAGGCATCAGGCTTGAGCCTCCACCTGACAGCAAACAGATTAGCAGGTCGTTTTCTTCGGCTTGGCTAGCCAAATCCAAGATCTGCTTTGCACCCCTGACACCCGCAATGTCGGGAACAGGGTGGCTAGCGTGTTCGAGCTTCACCCTCTTTGTCTCGTAGGCTGGGCAAGCGTAAGGCACGTTTATGGTGCCATCCTTTACGCGGTCGCCGAGAAGTTCTTCGATAGCCTCAGCCATGCATCCGCTGGCTTTGCCTCCTCCGACAACGAAGACGTTTTTGAACTCGTTCAAGTTGAAGGCGAGATTGCCGATTTTCAACGAGTTTTTCTCCACCCTAACCTTAGACCGTATTATGTTCTTTGGATCAGCGGCTTCCAACGCTGCGTTGAGCGCGTTTATGGCGAGTTGTCTTGCCTTTCTGTCCAGACTTGAACGAGCATTGTTTAGCAGTTCTTGTTCGTTTTTGATGGTAACCATAGTGATTTTCACCTGTAAGCATGAAGTTGCTAAGCCTTTTAATGATGGGTCGCAACCGTAATAAGTTTGCGTGTGCATACTGACAAGAAATTTCAGACAGATGGAGAGAGGCACTTTGCCAAAAAAACCTAGGGTTTATGTTACTCGAGAAATGCCTGAGAGAGGGCTCCGGGTAATTAAAGAAAGATTTGAAGCCGAGGTTTGGCCAGATTATGCTCCCCCTCCAAAGAAGACTATAATCGAGAAAGCGGCTAAAGTTGACGCCTTAGCAACGCTCTTGTCAGACCAGATAGACGCCGAGGTTTTTGACGCTGCACCCAATTTAAAAATAGTTGCTCAGATGGCTGTTGGATTCGACAACATCGACGTGAAAGAGGCGACAAAAAGAGGAATATACGTAACTAACACGCCTGGAGTGCTGACGGAAACCACCGCCGATTTTGCTTGGGCGCTGTTGATGGCTGCTGCACGCAGAGTTGTGGAAGCCGACAAATACGTTCGCACGGGCAAGTGGAAGGTTGGATGGCACCCTATGATGATGCAGGGCAGAGACGTCTACGGCGCCACAATAGGTATAGTGGGCTTGGGAAGAATAGGCTGCGCCATAGCCAAGAGAGCCAAAGGCTTCGACATGACGGTGCTCTACTACGACGTCATAAGAAGACCCGACTTCGAGAAGGAATACAACATAAAATTCACCCAACTAGACACGCTACTCCAAAAAGCCGATTTTGTCACAATCAACGCGCCCCTAACCAAAGAAACTCACCATTTGATGGACGAAAAGAAACTCAAGATGATGAAGAAAACAGCCTACCTCATAAACAACGCAAGAGGTCCAATAGTCGACGAAAAAGCTCTGTACAAGGCGTTAAAAGAAGGCTGGATAGCAGGCGCCGCACTCGACGTTTTCGAGCAGGAGCCAACGCCGATGACGAATCCCTTGCTAAAGCTGGACAACGTTGTTGTGGCGCCCCACATATCGAGTGCCAGTTACGAGACCCGTTCAAGAATGGCTGAGATGGTCGCCGAAAATCTGGTGGCGTTCTTTGAGGGCAAGACTCCGCCCAACCTGGTGAACCCTGAAGTTTTGAAGGCAAAGAGAAAGGGTTGAAAGAGGCAGCAGACTTATATCGTGCAAAGCCAAGGTTCTCAATGGTAGGTTCAAGTGCCCAAGGTTAGAAAGAAACTGGTTTTCTACGTAGACACTGAATGCTCATTCTCCAACCATGGCAGATGTTCATACTACTCTTCAAAGAAGACTCAGAAACAGGCGGGTAACAGCGCCAAAAAAGTTTGGAGGAGAAGCTGCTGTCCCGTAGTTTACCTACAAACTGGGCAAAAGAAATTCACGGCTTTTTGTCCCACAAGAGGAGGAGCATGGGGAGAGCAACTGCCAGCACTGGGGGGTCCAGGACCAAAGGCGGTGAGAGTCGAGTTGCAAGCGCTTGGCGGTGAACCGTGGGAAGAAATCGTTGAAAAGGCTGCAAAGACCGCGTGTGAAACGAGAAGTTAAAAAATTGGGCGTTTTGATAAAAGGTGCCTTCTATGAAGGATAAATTCTCAGCGTTCGTGTTTAGAACTCGAGGGCTTTACATGTTCATAGCGCTTGCGATTTCAATAGTCATTAAGTCCTACTCGGGTGGGACCACAACTTTGCCCTTCTTCATTGTAGGCGTAATCATGATGGCAGTAGTTCAAGCATTTAGAATGTATGCTGCGAGTTATCTTTGGGGTAGGCAAGCTGTTGTTAAAGTGGAAGCGGATTTTCTTTGCACCACTGGTCCCTACGGGTATTTTAGGAACCCACTTTATTTGGGTAATTTTTTGATTGGTATAGGTCTATGCATCGCCATCGATGAATGGTATACGTACGCTTTATTCATCAGTAGCTATGTTTTTGTGTATTCTATTGTAATACCCTATGAGGAGAAATTTTTGCAAGAGAAGTTTGGAGATGTTTATGTCGAATATAAAGCGCATACCGGAAGACTAATGCCGAAACTGAGAGGTTATAAAGGCAGCCAAAAAGTGATTCCAAACTACAAAGCCGGCGTTTTGGGTGAAATCCATGTTCCAATTTTTCTTGCAATCATGTCCTTAAGTATTTACTTGTTATTTGTGAGGTAGACGGTGACCCAAGTAACTGCAAACGTTAAATATCATGTTTCGCTTTTACTCTCGCTTCTAGGTGGTCATGTTTGAAACAAGTGTTTGCCAAGAGAATGGATGGATTAGGAACAGAAACAGCCTTTGAGGTTCTCGCAAGGGCAAAGGCGCTGGAGAAACAAGGTCGCGAAATCATCCATTTAGAAATAGGTGAGCCTGACTTTGACACTCCACACAATATTAAAGAAGCCGCTATTAAGGCGATGAAGGCTGGTTACACGCATTATGTTCCCGCTTCGGGAATTCCAGAGCTCAGAGAGGCTATTGCTGAGTATCTGTCTGAGAGCAGAGGCATCGACGTTGACCCTGACGAGGTTGTTGTGACCCCGGGAGCCAAACCAATCATCTTCTTCAGTATACTCGCCTGCGTTGAACTTGGAGACGAGGTTATGTATCCAAACCCAGGCTTCCCAATCTATGAATCTATGATAAACTTTGTAGGAGCCAAACCCGTTCCCATGCCTCTAAGAGAAGAGAACGACTTTAGGATAGACAACCGAGACACAGCTGACAAGATAAACAAAAAGACCAAGATGATTATACTCAACTCACCCGAAAACCCGACTGGCGGAGTGCTCAACAAAGACAATCTAGAAGCCATAGCCGACCGAATCAAAAACCGAGACGACGTTTTCGTTCTCTCAGACGAAGTCTACTGCCAAATCATCTACGAGGGCAAACACCAAAGCATAGCTTCAATCTCAGACATGAAGGAAAAAACCATACTCCTGGATGGGTTCTCAAAAACGTACGCCATGACAGGATGGAGACTCGGATACGCCGCCATGCGCAAAGACCTAGCTCAAAAGATCACGCAGTTGATGATAAACTCCAACTCATGCACATGCGCCTTCACACAGATGGCAGGAGTAGAAGCCCTAAGAGGCCCACAGAACGAGTCTAAGAAAATGGATGAGGAGTTCAGAAGAAGAAGGGAAGTCATAGTGCCTGGCTTGAACAAAATCAAAGGAATAACTTGCAGAAAGCCCCACGGAGCCTTCTACGTTTTTCCAAACGTGAAAAGCTTCAAAATGAAATCAAAGAAGCTTTCTGACTTCATTTTGCAGAAGGCAGGAGTAGCCGTTTTGTCTGGAACAGCGTTTGGAGCCCATGGAGAAGGCTACCTGCGACTTTCATTCGCCAACTCTGTGGAAAACATAGAGAAAGCCATGAAGAGAATCTCTGAGGCGCTAAAAGAACTCTAGCTTACTTTAACATTAGAGAAGCAGAAGCAAAGCGACCAGGATAACGCCAGCGATTGGAAATATGGAAATCGCCATTTTTTTGGCTCTCTGAGTGGCTTTGTCAACCAGCATGCACAGGGCTTCAACCTGTTTCTCGCCGATAACTCTCACCCCTAAAACATTTTCCGTGCGCCACGAGGCTTCGGCGGGCTCCAAATTTGCGAGTGCATTGGCAGCCGCTTGCTTAACGTATTTAATCAGTGTTTCTCGGTCTATGGCTTCTCCGATTGGGTGATAGCCGCGGGCGTTTAAGACAACAGCGTTAACGACGTGAGTGTCTGTGGTGAAGACCTCTCCATCGTCGACGCCTACCTCAGAAAGTGCCGAGAGAATCTTCTCCCGCAACCCAGAGACCATGTTGTTGCCGTCGATGGTGACGTAAGCCGTGGTTTGTTTGCCCGTTTTTATTGCAGTAACAACGATCCCACCTGGTCCCATTCCCTCACGCAAGCCGAACTCTTTGGGCACAACCTTTGCAGCTCCCACTTCGAAACTCTCCGACTTATGACGAGTCACTTTTTCTAGGCACACTGCCACGGCTTCTTTCAGGGGGTTTATTGCTGCATTGACGTTGAATGGTCCTTGAATGCTGTTGTGGGCGTCAACACAGATGGTTGTTGACAATCCGTGCTTTTGAGCTTCGCTTATGATGAAGGAGTCAAGGTCTGGGGGAAGGTCCTCCATGGTCTCGGGTGCCAGAGTCAAAGTCACGAGGGCACAGTCATTGAACACTTGGCAACTCACACTGGCGCCGTTTCTCTTAACCCGAACAGAAGAAGAGGCAACTGAACCGAAACCAGAAAAATCCGTCATATTCTCAACACTGTTCAGCACGAGTTGATTTTGAGCCTGCGAAGCCAGGTCAAGGTCGTGTCCCGACAGCCCGTGCGGAACAGCCACAACACAATTCGGCAGTCTGTTTTCAAGCGATGCTTGAATGGTGTGCGGAAGGTTACTGCTCCCCACGTTCTTGAATGGCCCCGGATGAAAGGCTGGGATGACCATGAGGGCTTTGATTTTCCCGTTGGCTCCAAACGCCAAGGCTGAGACCTTTATGTCACGCTCAACACCGAACCGTTCAAAAAAACGTTCGAGGGGCTCGTTCAAGTCTTCGTTCCAGTTGGCTAGGAAAGCCTTCAGAATGGAGAAGGAACCAACGCCTAAGATTCGCACTCCAACTCGGTTTACTGAGTATAGGAAGAGTAAAACAGCAGACAACGTGACAGCCAGAGCCAGAGAGAAGAAAAACGCAACAGATGCGTCTAGAACTTTTTCTCCCATCAAAGACGCCGTGAGAACCACTGGCACCGTGCACACAACAGGCAGCAACACGGCGTAGATGGAAACCTTTCCGACACCTGCGAACGACACAGACAAGAGCACAAGCAAACGAAGAGCTAAGACGACGCAGAAGCCTAGGAGGAAAAGTTTGAGCCAAAAACCTGCGACAAAGGTGTTTATCATGGCACCTAGGAGAATGAACACCAGCCAAAACGTTGCCGAATAAAATGATAGAGCCGAACAACGCCTCAAGTTGAAGATTAAGTCGCCTTGGAAACTAGTAAAGTGGATTATGAAGTCGGTTGCCATGATGAGAACGAAGAGTGTGACGCCCAGAACGAAGCCTATAGCCATGCTGTCATACCACAATGGATGTAGCGCAGTCACTATCACAACTCCGTTTAGTAGGCAGACAGCGAACAATAGCAAGAGCAGTTTACTGTGTGACGGCAAAGTGAAAAGTGAAGAATAACGCCTGACCGCTTTTTCAATGTAGTCGTTCATTGAATCGTTGGAAACCAACACTCACACTCCTGTTTAGGGCGCTCTTAGTCATAGCATTTAACAGGTTCAAAAAGGTTACTAGACGTTCACCCTAAGGTTAAGTAACAAGATTTACACCCATCATGGATGTTTGTTGCAGAACGCAGTGGATTTTGTTGACAAAATGCTTAAAACGGTTGTTCAAATTTTTTGATGCTTGTCGCATTGTGTAGGTTTACAACACATGGGATAGAGTTTTATCCTAGATGTGCCTACTATGAGATTCTGCTGATAAGCCATGTCTGAGAGCGGCGGTCTCCCACCGACCGTGTTTCATTTGCTCGAGAAGAATATAGGCCGCAGAGTTCTAGTTATTTTAGACCCTTCTTACGGGTTTGAGGGGACATTGTTGGCGGTTACGCATGACCCGCCTGGAATATGGCTCTCAAGCGCAGACGCTGTAATCATGCGAGCAACCATAGCCCAGCCTATACCACAGGTGGTTGCCAAAGAGAACCGAAGCGAGACATTCATCAACCTAAAGAATGTTCAACGCATTGAAGTCCTGCACAAGGGTAAGTAACCAGAGCCTATTTGATTCATTGCGTATTATAAGGTGCGGGAACGCATCGATGGAGAGAGAGTGAGAGGAAAGAGAAAACCTTACTGGAAGCTCGCTCACCGCACCTTTGAAACAGCGTGTGTAAAAGAGGAATATAAGATTATTCTAGAACTTAATTACACATCTTTTGATTTCATCTGAAGAGGGCTCGCGCCAGGATAGCCGCCATTATAAGCGTTACACTTAGAACCACTACTAGTTCAGGGCGAACCTTTATGCCTTGGGTTTCCTCCTCAAAAAAGCGCAGCAGGCCAGCGCTCGCCGCCGGCATAGGACCACGCTTCTCCCGCCTCTTGCCCCTTCGACTCTGGCTCATTTGTATGCAACCTTTGAATTTTCCATCAGTATAGGCTATGTTTTGGCTAATTAATGTTGCGTTGTATTGTAAAGTTTTATCTTATCATAATCCGATGATATAAAGTTGCTAAGGGTGTCTTTATGAACTCGCCTCGTGAAGCCTACGACAAAACGTTTGAACTCCTTCGTCAACATCACGAGTGGTTTCAACAAAACATTCCACTCATCGCGAGCGAAAACGTGCCAAGCCCAGCAGTGCGGGAAGCGTTGCTGACCGACTTCGGAAACCGTTATGCAGAGGGCTGGCCTGGCGAGAGAATCTACGCTGGCTGCGTATACATTGACCAAGTGGAACTCATCTGCAACGACATGATGAAGAAACTGTTCAACGCTGAGTTTGTGGATGTGCGCCCGATTTCAGGAGTCGTCGCCAACTTGGTGGTTTATACGGCTTTCACTGAACCCGGCGATGCCATGCTGGCATTGTCGATTCCCGCCGGGGGACACATAACTATGGGTAAGAAAGAGTTGGGAGGAACCGCTGGTGCAGTCCACGGCTTAGTTGTGGATTATTTACCGCTTGATTACAAGGAAATGAACATAGATGTTGACAAAACTAAGGAGAAAGTTGCTAAGTTAGCCAAAGAGGGAAAGCCTCCTAAACTGGTTATGTTCGGTGGTAGCGTTTTTCCATTTCCACATCCAGTTAAGGAGTTGGCTGAAACCTTCCACGAAGTCGGCGCAACCGTGGGTTATGATGCTGCCCACGTGGCTGGCTTGATTGCAGGCGGTGTTTTCCAAGACCCGCTTCGTGAGGACGCAGACGTCGTGTCTATGAGCACGCATAAGACGTTTTTTGGACCTCAGCATGGGGGAGTGCTTTCTTGGAACAAACACGCGGATAGGATTAAGCGAGCCACTTTTCCAGGCATGGTGAGCAATCATCATCTCCACGCGTTGGCTGGAGTAACTATAGCCTGCGCCGAGATGCAAGAGTTTGGCAGAGACTACGCCCGCCAAGTTGTCAGGAACTCGAAGGCTCTTGGGCAGGCGCTTTATGAACGTGGCTTCAACGTTTTGGCTGAGCACAAGGGCTTCACGGAATCTCACGTGATTATCATTGACATAACTAAGTATGGAGACGGCGGAGCCATAGAGAAAGAGTTGGAGAAGGCAAACGTCATTATCAATAGAAACTTGCTTCCATGGGACATCAAAGAAGGGCGTCACTTCACGAACCCTGGCGGAATACGATTGGGCACATCTGAGGTCACAAGGCTTGGAATGAAAGAAAACGAGATGAAGGAAATCGCCGAGTTCATAAAAAAGGTTGTCATCGACAAGGAAGACGTTGAAAGAGTGAAGTCTGACGTAATAGAGTTTAGGAAAGACTATCAAAGGGTGCACTACTGCTTTGAAAACGCAACCGAAGCCTACAACTACATCAAAATCCGCTGAGATATTATCATGAATAAACGTAACACGTATTGTATCTGTTGCGAGCGCCCCTTAAACCCAAAGTCGTTGCACATTCACCACGAAGGAAAAGAAAAGAAAGAAGTTCCTATGTGCCCTCCGTGTCATTGGGCGTTACATTATGGAAGCCTAGAAGTTAGAAAACAGATGAAAAAGAAAATCCACGCATGGTTGAAGAAGCAACAAAAATGAGTTATAGTAGCGTCTTTGTATGGACTATCGGGCACAGTAACAGGTCGATAGAAACATTCTTAGGATTGCTCAGCGAACACAACATTCAGGTTCTCGTTGACGTGCGCAGTTTTCCAACATCAAAGGTTGAACATTTTAAACGCGAAGAAATGGAGCGTTGGCTACCAGAAAACGGCGTCGAGTATGTTTGGTTGGGCAAGGAATTAGGCGGCTACCGACGAGGAGGCTATAGAGCGCACATGAAAACCAAACTGTTTAAAGAAGGAATCAAGAGACTGTTGGAAATTGCAGCGTTGAAGAGAACATGCATCATGTGTATGGAGCCCAACCCAAAATACTGCCACCGCCGTTTCATATCGGCTCACCTAGAGAGAAAAGGAGTCAAAGTCACACACATAATCGCCAAAGGACAGACCAGCCTGCTCAAGTTCTAAGACTGCAAAGAATAAAAACACGGAAAGACACGTCTAGGCTGGACTGTTACGGAAGTTTGAAAATGCACGTTCATGATTTCCAAAACATGATGCGGCAAATCTATTTTCACCGTGACTCAGAGAGAGGGACAACAGGAACATACAAATGGCTTGTAGACGAGGTTAAGGAGTTGGAAGAAGCCCTAAGAACGCAAGACCGCAAGGCTATGGCGGACGAGTTCGCCGATGTTCTCGCTTGGCTAGCATCCCTCGCAAACGTTGTTGGCATAGACCTAGAGAAGGCTGCGACGTCAAAATACGACGGCAAGTGCCCAAAATGTCACAAATCACCGTGCCAATGCCCCTTTTAAAAACACACCAGACCTTGCTAAACAGTTCACGTTGTCATTTTCAGGTTTATTGCGGCTGACAGCAAGATGAGTCCAGCACCTAGGTACTGCGTCACGGTTACGTATTGCTTAAAGAATAAGATCGCCCAGAGAGTATGCAATACGGGGTCACCGAGCAATAGCAACCCTTCAGTTGTGGGCGAAACCTCCTCTACCTTGACATAATTCAGCAATCCATACGGAAGAACAGTGCTAAAAACAGCGAACAGAAGGAGCAAACCCAACTGCAGGGTGTCTGGTGTTGTAATTCCCACGAACGATTGGTTGGTGCTGACACTTTGCAGCATCACTCCAATAATCATTATCGACGGAACCGCGAACAAAAGAGTGTAGAACAAGACTTGATAAGGCGCGTACTCGGTGTTGCTCGTGGCTCGCCTCTTTAACCAGAGATAAAGAGCATAGAAAAAGCCTGCCGAAACAGGAAAAATTATGTCAAGACCCAACCGCAGATTCGTTATCTGCAACCCTGAGACCAGAAAGGCTCCAGAAAAGCCGACCAAGACGACGCCGACCTTGGTCACTGTGACCTTCTCCTTGCGGGTCAACTGAGAAATTACAGCAGTGAATATTGGTTGGGTGTAAACCAGCGCTGATATCACGGTGATTGGCGTTTCGAAGGCAAGAGCGGACAAGCCCGAAAGCGTGAACAGAGAGTAAACAACTCCCATTGCCACGAAAAAAGAGATTTCTTTCCTTTGTATGCGACGAAACCTCCTCTTGCCCAAAATGAAAACAGCAAGTATGGCAAGCCCAAAGCTCAGACGGAAGAGCAGTTGCTCAAGACTCGACATGCCAGTGTCCTTGAGCAGTTTTGAAAAAACCAGTATGAAACTGAAGCCCAACGTAGCTAAGACTATGTAGCCTTGGCTTCTGTTCAAACAATAACCAACCTTAGCCCTATCATGAACAATGCTTACACCCTTAAAGACTTCGCAGAATTAAAAGTGAGGCAGCGACTAAGCTAGTGCGCCTTGAGATTGACCAGTCTCTGCTGCCCTGCGCCGGTTAATTCCCACAAAAAAGGTCTGTTTCCCTTTCGGGTCACAACTTTTTCAGCCTTGAGAAGACGAAGGTGATGAAGCACAATGTTATAGTTTAGTCCTGTTGTGTCGGCGACGCCTCTAACGTTTGACGCTGTTCTTTCCAAAGCCATAATTATGCGTGTCCTAGCCGTAAGTCCCCGTTTGACGTTTCTCTTCTGAGACAAGAAAGCCTTGGGATGAAAACGCGCCTTCACCAATAACGCCTCCAAACTATGCGAAGTCTTTGAGGCTTACCTGCCTAGGCTTTTTGCCCTCAAACAGAGAATCAACTTCCTCCTGAACCATCGCCAAACGCTGCAAGTAATACTGAGGCAATCCGTATTTACGTATCACCTGTTCAGCCGCCTCAATGTATTTCTCAATACCACCTCGATAAACGGTTAAAGTCAGAGCGCCTCCGCATTCAGGACACTTTCCCTTCAAAGGTATTCGCCTAAACTTTTTGTTGCACCCTTTGCAGCGAAAGCTCTGGGTTGAAAAAGCCCTCAGATTGCCCGATATGTCGCGCATGAAGTGGGTTGTCAAGACCTTGAGAGCAACCTTCTTTGCGTCAACTGCTTCAATCTTCTCCGCCAACGCCAACTGACTGTTGAGCTTGTCTGTCATCCGCTCGAGTTTCTTGTACATGCTCTCTCGGTTGCCCATGTTTATGTCAGAAACAGGAACAGTGAACCCGTAACCCTCAAACTGCGCCTCTGTGCCCAATCGATGCTCAATCGTGTCTATGAGGCTGCTAACCGTCTGAGGCGAAACCTGCTCCAAGGTTTTCTCATAAAAGGCTAAGGGATAAACCGAAGCAACGTCAAACTCGTGTGCTTGACGCTGAACCTCAAGGGCGTTCACCACGGGAATAATGAACAATGGGGCATCCATCATCCCACCAATCTGAGCTGGCAAGTAAAGCTTTGAGAAGTTCAGCACGGCGTCCAAAGCCAACATAAGCGTGTCTTCGTCGCCGTCGCAGTCCCGTCGCTTGGCTGAATGCCAGAGAGGGTGCGCGTAACAAACGTTGAGCCCTGTGAAGCCCACGATTCTTCCGAGAATGCCAACTGATGTGTGAGGAGCCAAGCCCACGACAAGATGCCCAACTAGGTCGGCGACTCTCTTAACACGATAATGTGGGTTGAGACCATACACTTTTTCAAGAAGTTCATCCAAAAACTGGGCTTCATGGATGAAGTATTCGGCGCACCTTATTGGAATGACGATGTCTTGCGCCTTCAACTCGCATATCTGCTGTGGATTTTCAAGTGCAGCTCCCTTATAGTCGTGTGTGTATCCTAGAGTTCGCAACTTCTCTATTGGAACGTTGATTTCGGCAGCCTTAAAGTGTGTCAAAGGTGCGTTTGTGGCGTCAAATCTTATTGTGCCGTCCTTGAAGACTGATAAGT